>JAALOO010000937.1_pt2 | contig 19865 bp, 14 predicted proteins | sample 7257641 | NCBI WGS metagenome assembly JAALOO01 (sample SAMN14085613, study PRJNA598686) | mite metagenome | biome: ENVO:01001000; feature: ENVO:01001002; material: ENVO:01001226; isolation source: single female mite from University of Michigan culture on fish food culture... ...
CGAGCACGAAACCTTCGGGATTCAAACCTCGGTTTAAAGCAGGGGTAACAAAACCTGCTGATCAAGCAGAAGCTAAAAATGAAACCGCGGACAATGCGGAACAACCGGCAGAACCACCTGCGAGCACGAAACCTTCGGGATTCAAACCTCGGTTTAAAGCAGGGGTAACAAAACCGAAAGAAGATCAAAAAGACTCCAATTAAAAAAGAATTATAATCCACTAATCAATAGACTTATGTTAAAGGAAGAAAGACAGGCCTATATCATTCACCAGATAAACTTACATAACAAAGTATTGTCGTCGGACCTTAGCGTGCAGCTAAATGTTTCCGAGGATACCATACGTAGAGATTTAAATGAACTTGCCGAAAATGGTCAAGTTTTAAAGGTGTACGGAGGAGCGCTTTCCAAATCATTCCAATTCCCTTTTCAAGAAGGAAACGTGTATGCCAAAGAGTCCAAAAAAGAGATTGCAAAGAAAGCTATATCGCTAATTCAAACAGGCATGACCGTGCTTGTAGGAGGCGGAACAACCATGATTGAACTTGCGCGTTTGGTACCGAGCGAAATCCAGTGTACCTTCTTTACGATTAGTCCGTTAGTGGCCCTCGAACTCGCTGAAAAAGAAAATATAGAAGTTATCCTAATTGGCGGGAAACTCTCGCGAAACACCAATATAGTAACCGGATCACAAGTTATAAATGAGCTCTCGGACTTGCGAGTTGATCTTTGTTTATTAGGAACAAATAGTTTATCACTAGACGAAGGGATTACAGACTCCGACTGGGAGGTGGTTCAAATCAAGCGCGCTATGATTAAAAGCTCAAAAACGCTTGCTATACTTTCCATTACTGAGAAATTAAACTCCAACCAAAAAATGCGTGTCGCACCTCTGCGTGATGTCACCTACTTGGTAACGGATTTAAACGCTAACCACCCCAAACTAAAAGAATTCGCAAACTTTGTCAAGATTGTTTAGGTTGTTGCCCGTGAAGGCCAAGAACTAACTGCTCAATTTCGACAGGCAATTCTAATTGTTGCCTAGCGAAATTGAGCCTATTCGCCTTATGATTACCTTTCTCGATTGATTTTCCTAATCGCCCGCTGAACTATCCAGAAATTGCTCTCGATCAACATATTGTGCCAGAGCATATTATAATCTACCCCACGATTAAAGATCAATCTTTTAAAGTGTTTGGCTATTGCTTTTAGTTTATAATTAACAAGACCATTTACTCCGTTCTGGTAATAATTAACATGATGCTCTTTCCATTGCTGCACGGCGAGATCATCGATATATGCTAAATACTGCTTCTCATCGATCAACTTCGCACTCAACCTGCTCAAGAGTTGCTCTGCTTTTTCTGTCTGCATAAGCGAGACCAGTGCCCCCTTTTTTTCGATAATATGCATGGTAAAACCGACAAGGCTTCCCGCGCTCACTTCCAATTCCAACGCGCCACCGACCTTCCAATCTTTGTGATCGGAGATACCATCAAAATAGAAATTTCCTAGACTGTAAAAAATCGGTTTTTCTTTATAGTACTCCATGCCTTGCAAGACGTGTGGGTGATGAGCGATCACCACGTCCGCGCCATTATCCAACAACTCCCTGTAGCGCTCCCTCCATTCAGGAATAGGGACATCTATCATTTCTACCCCGGCGTGCACCTGCACAATAAGGATATCGACCTGTGTTTTATATGTCTTAATATCGCCTGTTACCCTTTTATTATTTATCCAAGCGTAACCAACCTGCTGATTTTCACTTAGCGCACCATATCCATTTTCGGCATACGCTAAAAAACCATATTTGACCCCCTCTATTTCTCGCACGAGCATCCTATAGGCATCCTCATACTTCCCGGCACCGATCGTATTCTGCTCTCCCAGTGCAGCACGCGTAGACAGAAGGGCGTCCGACCCATAATCTGCGATGTGGTTATTCGCTACCGAAAACAAATTAAAACCAAGTTCCTTTATCCATCCTGCAGCCTGGGAAGACTGCTTAACCAACGGACCCGTTTTCTTGATCGGTGTGCCCAGACCGTCCAGTGGAGCTTCGAAATTACAGCAACGAATATGCTGGCTATCAAAGAGCGCACTGAAAGTTGGAGAGAACTCCGGTTTTGATGCTAAAACAACATCACCGACAAATAATAACTTATGAGGCATTTCTTTTTTCTAATAGTATCTCAATGGGTTTAATCGTAATATACGCAAAATAAGCGGATATAAGTTTGTTCTTAAACCCAGCGAGCTTAAGAACTTCCTTTACTTTAGGCGTGTGCATCAGTCGTTGAAATACACGCTCTCCCATCCCCATATCAGCGAGCTCCATATTAATCCAATGAATATATTCTTCACGAAAAACCTCTTTTAATAATCCCACATTTAGCGGTTGAAGAACCTCATGACGCAATGCATCATAATTCAATGAATTCTGGTAGGTATAATCATGTTTCTGCTCCTCGAAAAGCAGACCCCGAGCGTCAAAAAAATCACGCTGCCATTTCCGCCCATGACGTTCACTGGCCGGTAAATTAAGTGTAGCCAGCGATATATCCTGATCAATGAATGGTGAATACCCTGCGAACCCCTCTCTCTGTGGAACAGTAATAAGATATTGCAGAAGCATCATTTTTGTGCGCATGGCCGTAATAATTCGGAATTCGGGAATTTTTAAATGCTCCCTGTTACGTTCATACGCCTGCTCGGCCAGCGAGGTATAGCTCGTAGCTATTGCCCGCGAAGCATCAGCACTCATGCCATGGGTATAACCGAGCCGAAGGTATTCAGCCGGACTTTCTACAGGAGGGACGCTTACCGCTCCCGCCCAAGCATCACCAATGATACCGCTAAGCAATCCCAGCTTTCGGCCTTTTTCATGCTGTTTGATTTTTTTATAGAACTCGATATGATATGTTCCAGAGGCGGCTACTGCCGGACCGAACTGCGAATACCACTCAGGAATATACTGGTTAAAACGCCCTAAATCGATACGCTTCCAAGATGTACCTAGCTTCTTTGCCAAATGCTTTGCGTAAACTGCCTCGCGGGATTTGTTTTGATGGTAGGAAGTGCCGTAAGTATAGGAATGGATACGTTTCTTATCGCGGATTAATACATTAAGTAGACGAGAATCAAATCCCCCACTGGTTGGAATTAATATATCCTCAGCGAAAGACCCCGCCCAAGTGTTTACACTTTTCTCAAGCATATCCAGTACGTCGTCTACCTTGGTTTTCTGCCCCAGTTTACTAAGTGTGGAGTCCTCACCTTCCCGAAGGACGATTTTTCCGTCTTGCTGCCAAAGAGAATCTCCAGGCAATAAGTAATGTACATCTTTTACTGGCGTGCGGCCAAAGACAGAGTAGCCAAAATCTAAATATGCCGCTAGTCCCTCTTTATCAATCTCCAGACTGCGGTAATCTATTACCTCATTTATATCTTTAGAATACTTTCCCGATTTCAAATTATAAAATACAGTTCCGTACCCGACCCAGTTTCCACTAGCAATTTCCATATCTACGATCTACCTATTTTTGTTCTGATCAGCGCTAAAATCTCCAACCAGATGTCATTTCTTAATAAATGACTTCCCCCAATATAAACAACAAAAAACAAAAATCCCTGCACCAATACACTTGGCAGGTTTCCCATATCGGAGAATATATATACCCCGCCAGATGCCACCAGATAAGCCATAGCGCTCAATAATAGCGCGGGCAATATATCTTGTAGCTGAAGTCCTATATGAAAACCATAAACACGTCCGCTCAGAAAAGCACTAACGAAGAAAAAAAGTAACCGGATTGCAAGCTGTCCGTATACAATGTATATAATCCCATGTTTATATGTTAACCACAATACCAGGCCGGCTAACCCGATCTTAAATACCTCTAGCCACAAGGTAAGCTTAGAGCGGCCCTTAATATTCAAAAAATTAACGTTCATATCTGCCAAAGAGATAAACATTCCTGCAAAACATAAAATCTGAAAAAATATTACCGAGTGGTGCCATTTATGACCAAGGAAAAACACGAAAGCTGGTTCGGCTACCGCTATGGCACAGATGCTGACCGGAAATAATACAAACGCTAAGGAGCGAATCGATTTACGACAAGCGTTCAAAAAACGAGGAAAATCGTGCTGAATGGGTGCTAATGTGGAAAGCGTCGTGCCTTGAACAATACTTGAGAGTAACAAATTAGGTGTTTCCCCCCACTTATTCGCTTGATAGTATATACCTGTTTGACTCGTAGAGAAGTGCTTGCCAATAAAAGAATAATACATCGGGGAAAAGATCTTACTAAGCATGCTTCCCACCATGAATGATAATGAAAAAGAAAGATGGCGGTCTAACGATTCTTTAGAAAAACTCAAATCAAAGCGCCAATTTCCCCACAACCAAAGGAGGACCGTTCGACTAAACGAATAAAGAACAGGTTGTAGAAGCAGCGCCCAGACGCCAAAACCCGCCACAGCCAAACTAACGACCACAATGCCGGAAAATATAATCGCAAATACGTTAATTCGAGCTGTCGCTTGAAAGGAAAAGCTTTTTAATAGTTTCACGTACTGAACTATACCCAAAGCGTGAAAGATTAACTGTAGAAACATCACCCTAGCATATACTGTCAACCCCGGAATCTCGTTAAATCGTTCCATAGCAGGTGCCCCGACAAATAATACAGCATAAAGCAAGCAGGAAACAGCCAGGTTAAAAACAAACATTGTCGAATAATCTTTTTCTTTCACCTCCTGCGCACGCACAAGCGAGGTCGCCAGCCCACTATCGACAAATGCGGTAGAAATGGTAGAAAAAATCAAAAGCACCCCTACTACACCGAAATCACTCGGGTCAAGTACCCGTGCAGTAATGACACCCACGATTGTAGTAACAAGCTGATTGCCAAACCGGTCAATCGCATTCCAAAACAAGCCTTTAAGAGTATGTTGTTTGGTATTCTCGCTCATTAAAATTGATAAAAATCTAAGGTAACAAAGATAATGATACGGGGGCGAGAAAACCAAAGGAAAACAGGTCATTAGAAGAATTAATACTATCTTTGCTTCTACGAGGAACCGTATATGGAGTTAGCACCGATCGTCTTATTTGTATATAACCGCCCCAAGCATACTCGAAAAGTGCTGATGGCGTTAGAAAAAAATCTCTTAGCCTCCCAATCTCTGTTGTATGTTATTTCCGATGGGCCAAAAAATGCAGATGCCGTAGAACCTGTTAACGCTGTACGGTCAATCATTCGCGAACCTTGGGCATTCAAGCATATTACGATCATTGAACGTAAAAACAATCTCGGACTAGCAGAAAACGTCATTGATGGAGTGACCAAAGTAATACAAAAACATGGACGTGTCATCGTCTTAGAAGACGATTTAGAAACTTCTCCCTGGGCTCTCACCTATTTCAACGATGCTCTTGAGCGGTACGAGCATAATGATCGCGTGATGGAGATAAGCGGTTATATGTATCCCTTGCAGCACCCAAAGCGTCTGCCAAAATCCTTTTTTTTCCGGGTAGCCAACTCTTGGGGGTGGGCAACATGGGGCTCTGCATGGGAGAAGTTCAATCCAGATATTGAAGAACTAACAAAAGATTTCAAACGTAAAGACAGAAAACGCTTTAGCATCGATGGAAAAGAAAACTTCTGGAAGCAGGTAAAAGAATACAAAGCAGGAAAGATAAACTCCTGGGCAATACGTTGGTACCTCTCGGTCTTCAAAAATAATGGTCTAGTTCTATACCCTCGCTATTCTATGGTACAAAATTTAGGAACCGATGGTAGTGGAACACATTCAGATATCGATGATACCTACCGGGTCGAACTTGCGCAGTCACGCGTAAAATACTTCCCCGAGGAGATCGAAGAAAATCAAAAAGCCTATAACGCCATTAAACATTTTTACGCCACGCGTAAAGGGCCTTTTATTGAGCGCCTGATTCGATATGCTATAAAGAAATGGGGTAGGAAGCACTAACTGCTCTAGAATCGCCGCCCATTATGGGTTGGTTAATTTGAGGTTCTCGTAAAAAGATCGATTTACGGACATAAATTTGGAAAACAGATTACCTGGCATCTTCGCTTTTCTTGTCTTCTAATTCGTACTTTTGTATTCAGCCATGCAAAAAGATTATCCAAAGATATCCATCATCACCATTGTGTTCAATAACGTGCACGATATTGGTTATACCATCGCGTCGGTCGCTTGCCAGAGCTATACAAACATCGAATATATTGTGATCGACGGTCTATCGACCGATGGTACCATGGATGTTATTAACCAAAACAAGCAGCATGTTGACATTTTGGTGAGCGAAAAAGACAAAGGGATATACGATGCCATGAATAAAGGTCTTGCGCGCGCCACAGGCGATTACGTGCTTTTCTTAAATTCAGGGGATGAGCTTTTCGATACAAACACCCTAGAGACAATATTTTCCAAAACAGAGGACGCAGATATTTACTACGGAAAAACTAAACTTGTCGATGCCAAGCGTGATATTCTTGGAGACCGTCGTCACAAAGCGCCCGTTAGCTTCAACTGGAAATCATTTCGATACGGAATGAATATCTGTCATCAGGCAATATATGTAAAGCGCACCATCGCTGAGCCCTATGACACGCAGTATCAACTTAGTGCTGATATTGATTGGGTGATTCGCGCCGCCAAAAAAGCGTCGAAGATCGTATACGTCGATAAATATGTTGCAAAGTACTTGGTGGGCGGTATGTCTCAACAGCGCCACCGTCAAAGTTTAATAGAACGATACCGTATTTTTAAAAAATATTACGGTACCCTGCCTAATCTATTCAATCATGGCGTGATCGCACTACGCCTCGCATTATACAGAATCTCACATGGCAAAACAAGAGATTAACCAAGATCAAAACCAATTGCTCGTGGAGCTCGCGAATGCCAAAATGCCCTTCGGGAAATACCAAGGATGGCTCTTAGTTAGTTTACCTGAACCCTATTTGGTGTGGTATCACCGCAAAGGTTTCCCTCCCGGAAAACTAGGAATGCAACTGGCAACACTCTATGAGATAAAGCTTAACGGATTGGAGTACCTGCTGCGTCCACTTACCAAAAAGTGATAACGCTCAATTTCAGTTCATTTTTTTGTGTAACTTTGCATCATTATTTTAATTTAATGCATTAAACGCCGTTTGCAGCGGTATCAATGAATATGACAACATACCAGACTTTGCTGTATTATTGCTACAGCCCTATCAACAATGCCGAGCAATTTGCTCAGGACCACCTTGAATTCTGTAAATCCCTTGGTCTAGTAGGACGAATTATCGTTGCTGAGGAAGGATTAAATGGCACCGTTTCCGGAACAACCGAAGCCTGCCAGCAATACATGGATACTGTGCATGCCGATCGTCGATTTGCAAAAATAGATTTCAAAATTGATGAAGTGCCGGAGCCCTCATTCATTAAGATGCACTGCCGCTACAAACCCGAAATCGTACACTCAGGGTTACGTGATCCTAAAATCATTGACCCCAACAAGCAAACAGGTAAACATCTTGAGCCAACCGAATTCATGGAGATGAAAGACCAAGAGGATGTAATCATTCTTGACGTTCGCTCCAACTATGAGCATAACGTGGGGCATTTCAAAAATGCACTTACCCTCGATATCGAAAACTTTCGGGAGTTTCCAGAAAAGCTAAAAGAGCTAGAAAAATATAAAGACAAAAAAATACTCACGTACTGTACTGGAGGGATTAAATGTGAAAAAGCATCTGCTTTATTACTAAAGGAGGGGTTTGAAGATGTATATCAGCTGCATGGCGGAATTATCAAATATGGTAAAGAGGCCGGTGGTAAGGACTTTGATGGGGAATGTTATGTTTTTGATAACAGAGTAAGCGTTCCTGTAAATTCGGTAAATCCTTCAATCGTGTCCACATGTCGCAACTGCGGGACCACAACTGCAAAAATGATTAACTGTGCAAACCCGGAATGTAATGAGCATTTCACACAATGTGATGAATGTGGCCAAAAACTTGACGGATGCTGCTCTAGGGCATGTATGGAGCATCCGCGTAAACGAATTTATGATGGAACAGGGTACTATGTTAAAATTCCGCAGGCAGTTAACCTAGAAAAAATCAGTAAGCGTAAACACAAGAACTTTCCTCCTAAATCGGTAGAAACGACATAAATCAAAAAGTCCTCGTCTACCCAGTCGAGGATTTTTTATAGGCTTTCAAAAACTATTTATTGATGGACTATATTCGATATTATTTGTATTCAATATCACTAAAAACACAAGCACACCTTCTCTACACAATGTGACCAGTTGGGTGATAAAAAATTGTTAAAGTTCGATTGGATCACTCTTTTTCCCCATACCTTCTACTGTTTTATAAACGTTGTCTGGTAAGCCATTCTGCGTAGAGCGGAAGCGCGGTCCCTAGATAATAAGGTAAGTTCAATAACAAGTACGGCTTCTTACTACTGGAAGTAACTGCTCTTTCGATATTAAAGGCACCAGCATACATTCTAATTGCATAGGGGTGGTCAGACGCCTCGATAAACTGATGAAGCGACTTTAAGCTACCTGTATGTCCAGATTTGATTTCTATCGGGATCACAATTCCGTGATGAATGTATAGTAGATCAACCTCAGCGCTGGATTGAGTCTTTTCCCTTACCCAAAAACTTGGAGTTTGCGCAGTTGTATTATAGAGAGAGATAAGCTCTTGCGTAATTAGGTGTGGTATAACCGCTCCCTTATATGCATTATTAAGATCGTTCATAGCCAACATCTGTGCTTGGATTCCTAATGCATAATTTACAAGTCCAGTATCTAGAAACTGTAAACGTGGTGATTTCTTTAAATCAGCTTTCAAAGGTGGTGTTAATTCTGTAGTTGGGTATATCAATCGGACAATCCTTGCATCATTAAGTTTTCTGAAGGCTTCGCCAACTTCCCGTGACTTATAATTAGAATTACCAAATCCTTGGAATTTCACTCGCTCACCCAAAAATAATGGTGAAGTATCCATTAGATGTTTAATGACCTTTCTCTCTGTATCATTGCTTGTATATTTTTCAACATCGCTTTTATATGTCCCCCATATGCTTTCGTAAACCTTGGGTAAATCTGCAAGGTTGTTTTGTTGAATATCCCTTTTTATCACTTCTGGCATTCCTCCAATAATTGCGTAACGATGGAAAGCTTCCATTAACAAGGCATGCGCTACAGGTTTTACAGGGACCGTAATTAAATGCTGTAACAATTCATGCTTTCCGAGAGCTTCAAGGTATTCGTTAAAGTTAAGTGGATGCAGATACATGAATTCTACTCTGCCAACTGGAAAGCTTTGAACTTTTCGGATTGCGAATTCTAATAAAGATCCGGCACTAATCACATGGAGTTGTGGTATTTCTTCATAGAAATACCTCAGTAGTTGGATGGCTTTTGGGCTTTCCTGTATTTCATCAATAAACAGAAGTACTTCACTAACGGCTGTAGATGGAATACCCTTCGTTAACAATAAAGCTTCAAGGATTGTATGAACATCTTCGAAATCTTCAAAGTAACGGCGATCACTTGGTTTTTCAAGATTAAGGACGATAACATGCTGATAATGCTTTGCAAAATTTTTAACAAGTGTCGTTTTGCCAACCTGTCGTGCTCCTCTTATAATCAATGGTTTTCTATTGTCACCTTTTTTCCATTCTTCTAATTGCTGTTCTAATGTTCTTTTTAATCCCATTTTAACTATTTCGTGAAGTAATAAAGAATAAATATAGGGCTTCTTTGTAATAAAACAAGGGGTACTTATCAATTTTATGTAACAAAACAAGGGATGTTTTTGCTATTTCTTGTAACAAAACAAGGGATACTTATCAATTTTATGTAACAAAACAAGGGATATTTTTGCTATTTCTTGTAACAAAACAAGGGGTATACGATAGATTTCGTGTTTAGTTTTTCCTTTATTAAAATTGACTTTAAGCGATTTAAACCAATGTATTAATCGGCTTCGCTTATAACGCAAATCGGGCTATACCAATCTGATACAGCCCTATCGCGTTTTTTTAATGGTTACTGATAATCCTTCGGATATAGCCCTTTTTTATGTTTTCCAAAACCAAACATACTTGGGTTAAATTCTCCAATATATTCTACATTCAGATCTTCAGTAATCGCCTCTTCAAATCCCAGCGCTTGATAACTTTCATTTATAATTAGACGCCTGAGGTCAGCACTAGCAAGATCAACTGACGCGCCCATTGTTGTGGTATAAGCACGTCCCTTCTTCCCGCCGGGAAGCTGATAATTTCTGATCCAGGCAACCGGCATTAATGATTTACGAATATTTGCCGCGGTAGTGGCCTCCATCCCATGGGTCGGTTGACCAAAAAGTAGAATCGTACTACCTTCTAGTGGATTTGCAACGCCGTACACATCTGATGGAACCCAGATATCGCTTACACCCCGCAGAACTGGATTAGTGGCCTCGATTCCATTAATTAGCGCGCGCGTACCTTCTTTACCATGATCGCCATGATGGTTTATCCAGGTTTCTCCCAATACAACTCGTCCGAACCCACCGCTCCAAGATTTACTCTTATCGTTATACCCATACTGTTTATATGCACTAGTTGAGCCCTCTGGAAAATTGAATGCGTGAGTCGCCGTGCGCAGGCCGATAACAGGCTTACCTTCTTTAAGATAATTATCAATATACTTCATCTGCTCATCAGGAAGGTCACGAAACCGAGTCGCAAAAACCACTAAGTCAGCATCTTTAAGTTGTTCTAACCCCGGAATGTTCTTAGTGTACTCTGGATCGATCTGTCCATTCTGCGGATCAATAGCAAAAAGTACGACCGCCTCAAAACCATGACGCTCACTGAGTATTTTGGCGAGCATCGGCAGACTTTCTTCCGATCGGTATTCCTCGTCCCCTGAAATCAATACAATTTTTTTACCTTTTGCCTTATCACTCTGCGGCTTATAGTGTAGCCACTGTATTTGTTTTTGTGCACAACTGGTTAGCACCAGTGCAAGCATACAACAAACCACGCAGAATGAACGTACTAAAAAGCTCTTATTCACTATATCTTTCATTATCAAATTGTTTCCTTTTATAATTAAATTAAAGTGGGTTCCTAGGAGACAACACTCGTGTCTAAATCCTCTGGCTTAGTCCGATCTCTCAAACGGTTCTGCCAAATTAAAAATATGATAAACACGACAATCAAAATACCCGGAAGAATAGCAAGTTTGGCTAGCGTAGCCTGCCCCACAGCAAGATCTACATTGGCAACCTCCACACCGCTTTGGGATACAGCCTCTTTAGATTGGTCGATCCATCGTCCAATAATAGGTTGGAAAATCGATGTTGAAAACATGCCTACCCCGCCAATTACAGACATTCCTAAGGCCCCGCTTAGTGGAACGCGCTGGGCAGTCGTGCCAATCATCGTTGGCCAGAAAAAACAGACACCCACAGCAAATAAAATTGCCGCAAAATAAGCCATAGGTCCAGTCACGATGCTGAACATGTACACCCCAATGGTAGCGAATATGGCCGAGAACAGCAACACACCGGTCTGACCAAGTGCCTTTATAACAGGACCGCCAAAATAGCGCCCAACAGCCATTACCCCCGTTACTAAAGCGAGAATCAACATAGGGCTAGCCCCACTATCGGCCATGATGATACCGACCCATTGCTGCGGGCCGAATTCAGAAATAGCCGTTAGTGCCATACAGAAGAACAAAAAGATAAATGTCGGCGAAAACATTGCTTTTATATTTGTTGAAATTGAGGTAATCTCTTGTTGCTGCGGCCGAGGAAATGTTTTGCCATAAAAAAGAATTGCATAGATCACCGTCGGAATCATGATCACCCACATTTGCGATTGCCAGCTCCAGCCCCAATCGGTCATAAATTTTGAGGACAAACTACCTATGACAATACCACCAGGAAACCACATATGGAACCGGTTAAGCATCTTATCCATTTTTTTACCCGAATACAGGTCGGCAATCATCGGGTTACATGCGGCCTCTGTACAGCCATTACCAAACCCTATAAAGAGTGTGGAGAGTAGCAATAGGCCATACCCCTGTGAATAAATGGTTAAAATAATCCCTAAAACATGAGACACAAAAGCAATCCGCATAATATTTGCCGGACCAACTTTATAATAAAATAGGCCTCCTAGAATCATAGAAAGGGGAAAGCCAAGGAACCACATGGAGTTTATGAACCCCAATTGTTCGGCTGAAAGATTAAAGTTCTCTCCAAGTTGAGGGAGAATTCCGGCACGTATCGAAAACGTCAAACCGGTGGTGATTAAAGCCAGGCAGCTCCCTAAAAATAAAGCATTACTGTTTACATTCTTACTCATAATATTGGTGTTAAGTTTATAATTTCTTTTTTACTCACGCTAAGTGTGAGCGAATAAAAGCGTAGCCCTGCTCGGCAATTTCCCAAGGATCCGAATACTCTCGCCAGACGTTTATCGCATTGGCGAAATCTGGATCATCGCGCGAGAAGGCCTCGATCGTGTACCAACCTTGGTACTTTATCTGCTCAAGAGCCGTAAAGACTTTATCCCAATGCACTAGGCCGATTCCTGGAGTCCCTCGGTCGTTCTCGCTAATATGAACGTGCGCCAGATAGGGACTTATAAGCTCGATTGGCCCATCTATTTGCTTTTCTTCTATATGCGCATGGTGCGTATCATACATTCCCCTGACGTGGGAATGGTCGGATAGCTTAATAAGTTCCGCCAGCTTCTCCATGGTATTGCAAAGGTAGGTCTCAAACCTATTTACAGCTTCCAGAGCTAGTACAACGCCCGCGTCCTTTGCATACTCTCCTGCTTGATTAAGCACTTCGGCTGCCCACTTAAACTCCTCTGCAGAGGGCGCATGAGCGGCAAATAATCCATGAGCAGAATGAAATGGACCGCACATCACACGCGCGCCAACATCATGTGCACGGTCAATGCCCCACTTTATTCGCTCCAAACCTGCCGCACGAACCCTAGCCTCCGGAGAAATTGGATTCTCTTGTTCTCCTACAACCAGTACAGTATTCACATCCAGTGAGAGTTGGTTTGCATGCTGCGCTAAATCATGGTACTCCTTTATATTTTGGGAGCCAAGCAAAATTTCAACACCATCATAACCGATTGTTTTCAAACGCTCCATCACTGGATATACTGCGGGAGAAACGCCGGCAGACCAGGCTAACAAGTTAAATCCAATTTTATTTTCCATACTAATATATTTATATTTTGCCGGTTAATAACCGATATTCTGTTTTAAATTTTCATTATTGCGCACCTCTGAGGTGGGAATAGGAAACAGCAACTCGCGTTCTTTGAGCACCGGTCCGTACGAAAACTTATGGCCTACATAGTCTTCGAATTTTTTCGTCTTCACGTTAAATGCCTTGCGCAAACGCACCATATCGAACCAGGTAATATTCTCAAAACACAGCTCATGCCACCGCTCCTTCCAAATAGCCTCCCGCAACTGAACTTTACTAAGTCCTACTGCATCGGGGAGTTCCGCCCGCTGGCGAATAGCATTCAGTGCACTATACACCTCCGAGGAGGGTCCGCTTACCTCGTTAGCAGCCTCCGCATATACTAACAAAATATCGGCATAACGTAACAAGGGCCAGTTTAAATCGCTATTGGCGGAGTTCAACTGCGCCTCGGTATCAAAATGCTTATAGAGGAAATACCCCCCCAAATCAACCGTCTTAGACCGATCAGACTCGTGTGTAAACTTCGTAAAAAAGAACTCCTTCTCCGCTGCCCTAAGATCCCCCGCATCGTATGAATCGACAAAATCCTTGGTTGCATATATTCCGCCAGTTTCATCGGCATATTTAGAGATATTCTTATTGTAAGGAATGATCGCCACCTGCCAATTGGACGGAATAACCTGCGTTTTAAACTGAATGCTAAAAATATTTTCCTGCCCATTCTTCTTTTTAGGATCATGTAAATCCCCGTAACTTGCGAACAAACTATACGCACCGCTACCGATCACCTCCTTGGCTTTTTCGGCAGCAAGCTTAAAATGCGAAGCGCCTAAATTCAAAGGATATCCCGCCATGGTCAGATACACTTTTGCCAGTAACGACTGTACAGCGCCCAAGGTAGCCTTGCCACTTTGATCCGTCAGAGGCAGGCCTGCCTCTTCAGCGGTCTTCAAATCAGAAACAATTAAATCGTAAACCGCCTGCGGGTCTGCCTGCATAGGTTTGAGCTGTTCGGATTGTAAATCCACGGGTTCGGTGACCAGGGGAATATTACCAAACATTCGAACAAGTTGAAAATAATAAAAAGCGCGCATAAAATACGCCTCCCCCAGCAAAAGCTTTTTTTCCTGTTCGTCCATAACGATCCCTGGAATTTTCTGAATGGACAGGTTGGCATTGCCAATTCCCTTATAATATTCACCCCAATATTCTAGTCCATAACCATTATCCGAGGTATTGCGAAGGTCTTTTACATAGTAGCTATCCACCGCCTGTCCCAAGTCTGTTCCTGCCAAGCCCGTGGCAAACTCCGTCATCATCCAGCTACCACCATTAAACCCGCTGTTCATTGTTGTCCGCAGGGACGCATAAATTGCATTTACCGAACTTCGTGCGTGCTCGGGTTTGGTAAAATAATTTTCTACTGTGAAGTTACTAGGGTCCGACTCATCCAAAAAATCCGAACAAGCACTCATCAGGGTTATAAAAAGACTTAAACCCAATAACAAAGGTCCGCTATATATGTTTTTATGTTTTATATATTTCATGATCGTTGACATTTAATTATATACCTAAATTAACTCCGAGGGTAAACACCCGCGGCCGAGGATAATCATAAAGACCCAGCCCCTGATCAAACGGAGATCCGGAATTTGAAACCTCAGGATCATAACCCGAATATTTTGTCCATACAAAGAAATTCTGCACCGAGGCGTACAGTTTCAGTCTTTCAAGTTTTAACCTAGATGCCATTTCCGCAGGCAGGGTATACGATAGAATCATATTCCGACCGCGCAAGAAGGAGGCATCCGTTACCTTATGACTATCGTTATTGGTGGTATAATAGGCGTTGATAGGACGGATCTGCGCAATCGGGGTTTGTTGGTTCTCCGGTGTCCAGGCATTAAGCACCGTGCGGTAACTGTTGGCAATGCCTTGCCTATCTTCGGCAGAATGTATACTGCGATCTAGCACATCATTTCCATACATGTACTGCAAATCAATTAAAAGGGACCAATCCTTGTATTTGAAAGTATTCGAGAATGTACCAAAACCGGTTGGTATACCACGGCCAATAATAGTGCGGTCATTGTCATTAATTACACCATCTTCATTTAGATCCAAATACTTTACATCACCCGGCAGCAAATTATAGGAAGCGGCTTGTTCTTGTTCTTCTGAAGACCAGGTCCCTAAATGTTGAAAGCCAAAAAACGACCCAACAGGTTCCCCTTCACGAATAACAGTATTTCCGGAATATATGTCACTCCCACCAGTAAGGCGTAGAACTTCATTTTTATTCACCGAAATATTGAACATACTCGACCAGGAAAACACGTCATTACCAATATCATTTAGCTGCACCCCAAACTCTATCCCCTGATTAACCATGCTACCTATGTTACTAAAGATACTTCCGTAACCTGTACTCAAGGGAAGTGGTGCATCCAGGAGCATATCGTTCACCTGCCGGCGATAAAGGTCTAGCTCAAAGTTTAACCTATTACTGAACATACCTAGCTCTAGTCCGAAATCAACTTGATGTGTCTTCTCCCAGTGGAGCGCAGTATTCGCCATTCTTCCAAGTCCCATACCGATCTGGCGTTCATTTCCAATAATAACATCGTAGTTACTCATTCCCGCCAGCGCACGATACGCCGGAATCTCGGAATTACCTGTTGCGCCATAACTCGCTCTCAGTTTTAAATTCGAGATCGTGCTGTTGTCCTTGAGAAACTCTTCCTCACTAACTCGCCATGCTAATGCCGCGGAGGGGAAAAAGGCGTACTGATTGTCTTGCCCAAATTTCGATGAACCGTCAACGCGTCCGGTGAAGGTGACTAAATACTTGTTAAGCAGCGTATAATTTATGCGTGAAAAGTAGGAATTAAGACCATACGCTAAGGCGCTTGAGCTTGGCGTAAGCGCCGTAGCACCAGCACCAAGATTATTGAACATAAAATAAGGATCCGAAAAATTTTCTGCTCGCGCGTTACTGCCATTCTGGTCCATATGCTGCCAGGAGAATCCGGCCATAGCGTTTATTGAATGTATCTGTGCGAAATCCTTGATATAGGTAAAGTAATTCTCAAATTGCCAGGAGTTGAATCTATTATTTTCAATATTTGCAGTACCCAGGCTGGAAATATATTGTAGCCCGGCGGCCGCAGAGTAGTCTCTGCGTTGATTAATGATATTGGTTCCTATCGAAGTTCTAAACTCAAGTCCTTCAAGCAATTTGAGGCTCGCATACATATTTCCAACAAAGGGTTGGGTGGAAACATATGAAACACGCTCATCGGCAACCCGAATAGGATTATCTCCGCCCTCCATTCCTGGATAATCGCGGTTACTTGCCCAGCTTCCATCGTCATAATGTACCGGGATGATGGGTAGTGCTTCGAGAATTTGTCGCATCATCGTAATACCGCCTCCACCAAGCTCATCCACCTGTTTCTCCTTCTGATCGGTATAACTCATCACACCGCCAACCTTTAACCAGTCTTTAATCTGTGTATCAAAAACAAACCTTCCGGCAAAACGACGCTGCCATGACCCATAGGCGATACCCTGCTCATTACGGTAGTTTGCGAAAGCGCCAAAGCTTCCTTTTTCATTTCCATTGGTAAAACTTAACTGGTGATTCTGTGTTGCCGCCGTACGAAGAGCTTCTTCTTGCCAGTTTGTGTCATATAATGGATTACCCTGGGCATCGAAAAGCAGCGGATTGTCCCGTTTGGTTTTAGGATCCGTATACTTGGTTCCTGTCGCCCATCCCGCAGGATCATATTTCTGCGCATTGGCATAAATCAATTCTTCAACTTCAAGAAATTCACGCGCATTTAATACTGGAAGCAATTTGGGAGCGTAGCCAATACCAATATCCGCATCGTAATTCGCCCGACCAATACCGGTCGTCGTACCCCGCTTGGTGGATACGATAACGACCCCATTAGCACCCCTGGCTCCATAAATCGCCGTAGAAGAAGCATCCTTAAGCACCTCAACAGAGGCGATATCATTTGGATTAATATAATCGATAGGTGAACTTCCGTTTTGAAGGCCTACGGTGCTTAGAATAACACCATCGACAACATACAACGGGTTGTTAGAGACTGAAATTGAGCTCGATCCGCGAATACGAATATTGGTCCTGCCACCGGGCCGGCCAGAACTTGAAGAAACATTTACGCCCGTAATTTTACCGCCTAAAGCTTGATTTAAATTAGACACCGGTCGCTCTTGAAGCGCTTCTCCGCGCACGCTGCCGACGGCGCCCGTAAGGTCACTTTTGCGCTGCACACCATAACCGACAGCTACCACCACCTCCTCGATACTTTCCGAAGTTGGACGCATACTGACATCGATAGTTTCCCTGGAGTCTATCGATATTTGTTCCGATTGGTAGCCAACGTAGGTGAAGCTCAAGGTTTCTTGAGCGCCAGCTTTAATCTCATAGTGCCCTTGCTCATCAGTTAGGGTGCTACTTTCTCCAGGTAGGACTTTCACAGAAACCCCAGCTAGGGGTGATTGGGAATCCGTCGTTACCCTTCCAGTAACAGTTCGCTCTTGACCAAAACTCAGTTTGGTAAGAAAAAGACATAAGAGCAACGGAATACAACGAATGTGTTCTCTAATCATAGTTTTAAGAATATATGGTTACGTATTATATTGATTACACGCATTGGCCTACAACCAGGCACAAAAGCATTTCCTCTAAATAATTTCAAGCCTATTCCCTCCCTCTACAAAACATAGAATACCGCGCGTTTTAGCTTTCACTAAAACGTAAAGGATTGCTCGCCCCAGTTTTTCCAGAGCGGAGACTTATCCTCACATTCGTCTTCTATTTCAACGAAAACAAGCCTATAATTACCGTTATTATGTTTATAACACGCCCCCGTCTACAGGCGGCGTGTAGGTTTATGTTATTAACATCTCTACTCCTCGAGTGGATGTTCCTTTATTAATTGTTCTGGTGAGTAAAACCCTTTTTTATCTTTTATCGATGCCCGGATTTCCTTGACTTTATCTGGCGAAATCACCGTCCCTTTATTACCGAAGGAATTGCGCACAAAGGTCAACACATCGGCGACCTCTTGATCGTTAAGCATACCTCCAAAAGGTGTCATCGGCACTTGACCTGGATATTTTTTACCAGCCACTTCGATTGGCCCCATAAGTCCATTAAGGGTAAGTTTAATAAGTCGATCTTCACTGCCATGCACCCATACACTTTTTTCCAGCGGTGGAAATCCGGAAATATCCAGTCCCTTACCATCGGCCTGATGACAGGTTACACAAAAACCGTCACGCTGGAATAGTAAGGCGCCGCGTTTAAACTGGCCAATCTCTGGTCCTTTTAAATGACTAGGAACAGAGACCGATTTCTTTGGATCCCCCTCCTTAACCGATTTCCCGCTTAAATGCGCAAAAGCGGTTTGAAATGCCGGCTTATTCCACTTATCGAGCGCCGTGGTATCGATCTGCTTCAATATATCCAGGCCGATCTTCGGTTCAAGCCAAGAACTCGCAGCAATCACCTCCAGCAGCACCCTGCCTTGAGGATCGCGCGCCGCCTTTTTGAAAAGATCTGCATATGATTCGACCTTATTCGTGCTGTAGCGTAAAGCATGTACGGCGGCAGCACGAGCTCTGTAGTCCTTCGCCTGCAGGAGTTTTCCCAATAATTCTTGATCAATTTTATTTATGCCCCAAGAAACCCACAATGCTTCGGTAAGATTATGCTCATACTGGGGATCATTTTTATCTAATTTACTTACCCATTCTTTGGTCTTTTTAGCAACATCTCCAGCATCGCGATTACGCAGCTCTGAGCGTGTTCTGTAACGCGTCCTATATTCGGGTAATTTTAGATTTTCTAACAGCTCCTCGATAGAGGCTCCATCAATCTTCGCTGGCTTTACAAGTGGCCGCGATGGATAAGTTACGCGGTATATCCGCCCATGCACGTGGTCGCGAAGCGGATCGCGGGCGTTGTGCTGCATGTGCCCGATGAGCATGTTATGCCAGTCAACGATATATAGCGAACCATCCGGGGCGAACTTAGAATCAACCGGCCTAAAGTTCTTATCATCGGACCAAAACAAGTCCTGCCGATGTTTACTAGCAAACCCGGTTCCCTCATCGGTGAAGGTATGCTGTTTAGTTCCCAAAAATCCTATTGTATTATTAATGAGGTAGTCGCCCTGCACATCATCAGGAAAATGTCTGCTGGAAACAAACTCAAGTCCAGAAGTTGGACGTACCCGATGATCGGGATCAACTAAAGAAAATGATTTGTCATTTGCCTCTCCATATCGCGGATTTATGGAGCCTGGAAGCATCCACCGTACGTCAGGACCAGAGGTTTCAGCGTAAATTGTTTGTCCCCAATCATCAATAGCAATGCCCCAAGGGTTAGGAATAGATACTTGAGCAACCCTTTCCAAACGTTTATTCTGTGGAGAGTAACGAAAAAAACCTCCGTTGGTTGCTCTTACCGGACCATAGGAAGTCTCGACATTTGTATGCAAGAAAACACCTTCTGCCATGTAAAATGCACCCGAAGGATCCATCGTA
>JAALOO010001123.1_pt1 | contig 19853 bp, 20 predicted proteins | sample 7257641 | NCBI WGS metagenome assembly JAALOO01 (sample SAMN14085613, study PRJNA598686) | mite metagenome | biome: ENVO:01001000; feature: ENVO:01001002; material: ENVO:01001226; isolation source: single female mite from University of Michigan culture on fish food culture... ...
TTGAGAGGTGAAAAATAATGGGGCCAATGTCTATGGGCAGTTGTGATCACTCTTTACGTTAATTTTACATTTTTGATTTTTAATACAAATCAATACATTTTATTTTATCATATTTTTCATGTATTTACTGTCAAAGATGCTTCACTGCATGGCATTTGTAGAAAAATGTCACAACTGATAAAATATCGTTTTTATTTGTAAATGTTGCTGATTTCTATTTAAAATATTTTTTATAAACTAAATTATTTTTTTTTTGGTTTTTATTTTAAACAAGTTTTTTGAATTTTTTTCAAAAAAATTTAGTCAAGCAAACTTTTTACTTGCAACACTAAGATGTCTGTTGCAGAATCATCATTACTATTGTTGTCTTTTTCATTATTTACGATCAACTTAATTGTCACATTGTTGATTAATTATAGATAAAAAGTAAATATTTGCATGATTTGAAGTTGGAAGAATAGCATTATAATATCATTGATCTGTTAACTACTTTACACACATGACTAATTAGAGCAATTAAACATATTGTACTGTTTTAGTGTTTTTTGGCAAAAATAATACTTTTTTAAGGCATTAAGATATAAATTTTTGTTAAATAGGGTAAAACACTTCAGTTTACCACAAACAAAGCTTTTTTTAAAGTTAATCTTTTTTTCAATGGTAACTAAAAGTTGTTCAAATAAATTAAAGATAGAGAAAGTAAAACTTTTTGAAACGTCATCATTAGCGTCACAATTTAACATTATGTTTTCAAAAATAAATTCTGTCACTTGCGCACCAATTGATCATTTAATTAACAACAACAGTATTAGCATTTGCTATTTTCAAAATATTTGTCATTTTGTCGTATAAAATGTTTAGTTTATTGTATTCTAATAACAGTATCATAAAAATTGGCACTTATTGACGTATATTATTTTTGTTTTTTAATTATTTCAATGAGTACTTGTATAAATTATTTATAAAGTTCAGATTGCTAAATTTTTCTGACGTACTTTTTTACTATAAACATAGACGTTAAATCAATAAACTGGTTTATGCATTAAATGCAATTAATTTTTTACAAAATTATTCAACTTAAACCCCATTTATTCAGAAAAAGTAATCGATATGGGTTTTATGTACACAAACTCATTTTTTATTTATTTGTAACTTTTACAAATGTGAAAAATACATTATTCCTAACCCGATTTGCCTACCATCTATTGTAAAAAGTCTGTACAGCTTTTGCAATTGAATTTATTTTGCTGTGATTTTAAAAATTAAAATTACTTTTGCAGAATTTCTTGGAACTGTGCATTGTTACCTTTTAGTAGAGCTTTTAGCCTTTTACCTAAACATTGACCTATTTCAAATTGTATTGGGCGCAACTTTAGTTTTTTAACATTTTTTTGAAATGAATTGGAACCTAAGCGGATCAGCAGGAAAAGCATAAAAAATGTTTGTGTCAAATTCTAATCTTTGTTGCCCTTATAAGCAGAAGTAATGATCAAACAAGCCTTGCTTATTTATGACAGATTAAAAGGGCGCACTGTCGCATTATGTCGTACACTTTAAATAATTTTCTTCATTTTTAAAAGAGTTTAAGTTTGTCCAAATTTTGCATTATTCACATTTGCATATTCCCTTTCAACTTGCCATTGCTCAAAGCAACACTTTCTTTTTTGGTAGCCGCTTTTAGACTTTTCAGCGGAGATGTTCTTGTTCCAAAAAAGTAAAATCACTGCTGCTTCTAAAGGCGTGTCTGTATTGTCATCATTTCCCTTCAGTTTGAGTCATTGTCGAAAGCAGTCTAAGTTTGCTCGCAAAGGAAGTCTATTTTTATTTCGATCTCCCTCGTTGCAAGCGGCGGTGTGCCGTCTGTAGACCAGAATATTAAATGGTGAAGGAACAGTGCATGGCGGAGATAGTGGTGGTGGTGGTGGCAGATTGAATACGAGCAGAGAACGTGAGCATGGCAATGACTGCAAACATGTCTTATATGGGCAGAGGACAGTGATCAGTGCTGTTGCCGGTGGGTGTTGCACTCACTCAGACACAGACTGCACTCAAGGCTACGCCCGAGTTGGAAAAACTTGCATAGAGCCGGCGATTTCACCGACTCTTCTGACACATTTCTCCCGGTCTTTTGCCATGTGCTGTGTGTGGTGGGGGTGGGTCTCGATGAGCGCAGCACGCTGCTGCTTCTGAACGACTGCCAAAAATAAGCAAGTAGCGGCACTGGCGCAAGTGGTGTCTCTTGCTGCTGTCTCCGTCCGCTTCTGCTTTTTTGCTTCTGCTTCTGGTGCTGCATCCCCTCGAGCATTGCCTGTGGAATGTGTCCGATCGCCCGGTTTGTCTGAGATTTCACAGTGAGATTTGTAAACTCTCTCGTTCATTCATCGCTCAGTCGCCAGTCGGGTACGGATCGTGCTGCCGTTCTTCAAACTTTTCTCTTTCTCCCTCTAACGTCTTGCCTCGCAAGTCCCTCAACAAAGAATCATGTGTGACGACGAAGTGACCGCTCTTGTTGTCGACAATGGCTCCGGTAATTTTCACTTTTACAACACCTGCTACCGCTTCCTCTTCTTTTGCTCTCTGTGCTTTTATAGCTTCAATATTACTCTGCTAAAATCATTTTTGCCAGTCTGACGCTGCTTGTCTGCTTGTGGCTTTCTCAAATGACCATTTAGCAATTAGCCGTGAGGAAGTGGCCAACTGTTTCTAATGGTTGTCTGGCGCACATCAAAGTTTACTAATTCAATTATCAGTGCCATTAGTGAGTCATTTGCTCTGCCAACCATTACTGCCCCACGGATGCTACTTTTCAGTCATTAATATTTGATCAATTGAGATTGTTCACTTGTTTGGGGCAATTTTTAATCTACTTTGCCTCACTTTTTTAATTGTACAATCGATCTACATCACTGTCAATTGAGTCGTCTGGCCACTTGAGAATTTTAGTTGCACCCCAAAAATATTCTTTTTAATAACAAAATAATTTAATCTTTTTGAGAATCATTAACCAAATGAGAATTCCTGCGCACCTTACGGCCATCTGGCCCACAACGCCAGCATGTCTCTCAATTGGCTTAATTGTAAGCTAATTTGCCCCCTAAGAACGTAAACTTTTAATTGCTCCATTGTATTAGTATTCCAAGAATGTGAAGATTTCAGAGAATCTCCTCTCAACATTCTCTGCGTGTATTCTTCTTTTTTCTCTCTTTGAGTTTGGACGTGCTCCGTCTGGCGTCTGCACGGTTGTTCTGTTTTGTTCTGTTCTGTTCTGTGAAATAGTGTCGGATAATCTTCTGCCCTGCAGATGTAGGAGGCTAAATATAGCCATGCGCTCTTACTACTCAATTCAGGAGGGGGCGATACTTTTGCTGGTGCGCCTTCTCACTGTGGGTGCACGCTTTGAGAATCGAGGCCAGAAGAATTCGATTGGCGTGTGTAGTAACCTCGACACTGCATCCGTGATTTTGCTGCCAAATTTGGCCATTGCTCGTTGCAGCAATGTGCTCACTCCTTCATCGGAGTACTTTAGCATCCGAGAATAGCATTTGAGGCGATGAGGCCACTTTTTTTGAACATTACCAGTGGCCATTTTCTTGGTAGTTCTTTCTACTTTACTGAGGCCAATGCTAGTGCCACTGTGCACTGGGCAAATGGCACTGACGCAATTCAATTCAGTAGATGGCAGTGCAGATTAATATCTCCATAAATGAGCTCAAGCGTTAAAATCTAGATTGACAATTCTGAGCGAATATTTATGAGGGTGCTCTCCATTCTATCGAACCTTGGTCAAGTGTAAGCAAGGCCCTTTCTTGGCAAAGTAATGGCCTGGCACTTTAATTATGATGAGTAAAAGACCGTCGCTAGACGTTAGTGGACAATTTACACTGGTACAGTGCACTTTGTGATCATTTAAGAGCTGCAGTTGCTTTAGTTTGTAGTTGCTCGCTCTGACTTGTTTTTTCCCATAATACTTGTTTGCCCTTGCAAAGACTAACCCCGTCAATTTGTGCACTCGATTTGTCTTCTTAACCGTTTCCCCTCCTCTTGTTTGAAGGCATGTGCAAGGCCGGTTTCGCCGGTGATGACGCTCCCCGAGCCGTCTTTCCCTCCATTGTCGGCCGACCCCGTCACCAGGGTGTCATGGTGGGCATGGGCAACAAGGACTCGTACGTCGGAGATGAGGCCCAGTCAAAGCGAGGTATCCTCACGCTGAAGTACCCCATTGAGCACGGCATCGTCACCAACTGGGACGACATGGAGAAGATCTGGCACCACACCTTCTACAATGAGCTGCGAATTGCTCCCGAGGAGTCGCCCGTCCTGCTCACCGAGGCTCCCCTCAACCCAAAGGCCAACCGAGAGAAGATGACTCAGATCATGTTCGAGACCTTCAACACCCCCGCCGTGTACGTGGCCATCCAGGCCGTGCTCTCGCTGTACGCCTCAGGTCGTACCACCGGTATTGTCCTCGACTCCGGAGATGGTGTCACCCACACTGTGCCCATCTACGAGGGCTACGCTCTGCCGCACGCCATCCTCCGTCTGGACATGGCTGGCCGAGATTTGACTGACTACCTGATGAAAATCCTCACTGAGCGCGGTTACTCCTTCGTCACCACCGCTGAGCGAGAAATTGTCCGCGACATCAAGGAGAAGCTGTGCTACGTCGCCCTCGACTTTGACAATGAGATGGCCACCGCCGCCACCTCCAGCTCGCTGGAGAAGAGCTACGAGCTGCCCGACGGTCAGGTCATTGCCATCGGCGGTGAGCGGTTCCGCGCCCCTGAGGCCCTCTTCCAGCCTTCCTTCATTGGTATGGAGGCGGTGGGCATCCACGAGACGGCCTACAACTCTATCATGAAGTGCGACATTGACATCCGAAAAGATCTTTTTGCCAACACGGTCATGTCCGGCGGCACGACCATGTACCCCGGTATTGCCGACCGAATGCAGAAGGAGATCACCGCCCTCGCCCCTGCCACCATCAAGATCAAGATCATCGCCCCGCCGGAGCGCAAGTACTCCGTCTGGATCGGCGGCTCCATCCTCGCCTCCCTGTCCACCTTCCAGCAGATGTGGATCAGCAAGCAGGAGTACGACGAGGCCGGCCCAGCCATCGTCCACCGAAAGTGCTTCTAAGCGCACAACAATACCTAGCAGCCGCCTGCATACCATCATTACCCAGTGCTGCTGTTCATGGCTGGCTGAGACTCTATCTTACCCAATCCTATCCTATCTATTTATTATTCTAATTCAATGTTAGCTTTGAGCTACGCATGGCTGTCTACAATCACACCCAATCACACTCACACCGACTGTTTTGTACCACCATCACCCCCTCCTAAAGCCGTTGCATCTTTAGCTAATAATTTGCCAAGTTATTATTACTGCCCTAAGATGTCTGCCTAAAGAATAACTCGCGAATAAAACGGTTCAAATGAACGACCAAAGGCGTTTTGAGGGTTGCTAAAATGAACTTTTTTTTTGGCAAGCTTGGTGAACTGGAAAAAACATGATTTATGGCACTTTCGATGATTCCGAAGAACATTTTGCTCTTGATTGCTAGTTTGAGATGATGATTTGATTTCAGGCTCGACAAGGAACGTCAATTTAAAATTTTTTACAATAAAATATTCCTGATTGTAGTTTTTGCTTCAAGAAAACTTGATGACCTATTTTAAAAATTCTTGCTGTTTGACAACTTGAAATGAAAAGTTCATGTTGACATTTGAGGGTGACAAGAAAATGCAATTTTATTTTCATTATCACACACAAAACTTTAGTTTAGCATAGAAAACACGACACAATCTTTTGTCTTGACAAAAACAAATCAAATTGTCGTACAATCATTTGCTTTTATACTTTCAAAAGTGGGTAGCAGTGTTCAGTAGTTGGCCAGATGTCTAGATGGAGCAGTTTTTTGTCTGACGGAGGAAACGTGTAAAGATAATTAAAAACGGAAACTTTCCAACGGTGTAAGTGCACTGGAGAAAAAAAAAGGATTTAATTGACCTAGACATTTAGTTTGAGGTACATTGTTTTATAGCAGCTACATCTTCATTTGTGACTAGACACGCCGTTGATGACTCGAGCAAATCTGAGGATCTGAGGAAATGACTGGAGAGATTATATTCTCAGGTTAGCAGTTTAAATATGGTGGCCTAGTTGGTTGTTTGAACTTTGACATCTTATTTATAAACTCATCATTGTTGATGAATTTTAAAATATTTGTCGCCTAATCAGCAGACTTTGCTCCCATAGAGGTACCAGACATTGCAAACACGACAACGATGCTTTCTAATTGCACTCATTAATGCAACATACGCCATCAGAGTGCTCGACGAGTGACGCAAACAACGTCTGCAGTACAGGCAGACAGATAGAAGTACTCTTTGTGCCCTTCCATACTTTTGAGTGAGATGGGCTTGAAAAAGTTTAAAAGTTTAGCTAATAACAAATTATTCTTTTGCAGTATTTTATGATCTAATTAATTGCCAGCATTTTTGGGCATTTAAAGTTAATTTTAGATTTGTTTTGATTCCACGGGGAGTGTAGCTGTACACTGATTGTACCGAAGAAAAGGTACTAACCAAGTGGCCATTAACCAGTGTGCAGCAGCAGCAGCAGCAGTGGCAAAAGCAGCAGTAGCTTATCTGCCGTCTGTTTAGTGCAGCGTTGATAATGGCGGCAACTGTTTTCTCAACGCGAAAGTATTGCAGCTGGCAGTGGGAGAGGGAGAGAGCAAGGAAAAGTCAATGGCAACCACCTAAAAAGATGCTTTTAATTTGGTCAATTCAGCAGCACCAGTGTACTAGATTGCGTCTGTGTCAATTTAAATTGCACTTTACCCCTCATGAGAACAATAATAAAAAATGGTTTCTAAATAATATTTCCAAAATGTTGACTTGTTTCTCACACTACTGTTGTCCAGTTTTTATAGTCACATCAACCTCATTTTAATGGTCACAAGTTTTCCAAGTGAGCCTCTAAAACGATTTACAACATTGAGTTAATTAGGCGGCACTGAAGCTTACTTTGAGTCACTTTGAAACGCTTTTCAGTGTTTAGATGTTGGTTAGAAAAGTTTTGATTTCCCAAAAAGAAGCGATTTTAAACTTTGCACTTACCAAAAAGAATAATAATGATAAGGTTTGCTTACTGGATCTTGCAGCAAACAAAGGTGGCAATAAACGGTTATTTGCGTCACTGGACGGCACTTTTTTTAAGTCAACACGCCTCTACTTTGAAACTGTACATGTCAACAAATATTTCAGATACGGTTTACCTGGCAATATAATCAGTTTGAATTGCTGCAGTTTTTAAATCTAGTCCAATGCACTTTTGTTATAAATAGAAAATGTACCTGCGCCAAACGAAAGAATAAGTTTTTTATTAAAATATTTTAAAACTAATGAAAATGTATTATTGTACTTGTAATTAAAATAAATTGACACCAAATGGAAACAATTATTTGTTCATTGGAGTAAAATTAATGCCTTTGTATCTAGCTGGCTAGCGTGTGTTGCTATTTATAGAATAGTCCTAGTGAACCATTTTTACAAAGTTTCTCTTTTTGGTACTGTTACTTTGAAATAACGACACATGCACACACACACCGCTATCGATCGGGCATTTGCAAGAGTTCTCAGCTTTGCCAGTAGTTTTAGTCACTTGACTTTCACCTTTGTTTTTTGTTTTTTTCGGGCCAAGGAACAAGTGTCGTGTCGCTACGGGCAACTGGCTTTTCGATATAGCGGTGAGGAGGAAAGAGAGAGAAGAAGAGTGGAAAATATTTTAACTTTGCGGGAACTTTGTTTTTGGAAAGAGGGAAAGAGAGAAAGTGTGTGTAGATGGTATTAAATGCAATTACAGTCTGTGAATTGATGGACAGAATTTAATTAAAACCACAAGCTCAACAACACATCAGCGAGCACTCGACGGCAGGCACTTGAGGACTGCTGGTACAGCAGTGGCGGTAGTTGTAGGCGAATGAAAAATGTCAATTATCAGAGCAGATTGAGATGACGAGAGAAAGTCTACTTGGGGTGGATGGGTGGCAAATAATAAGGCAAAGTGCATTCACTGGCACGGCCTGGCATCTCCTCTGCTAGGTGTCCATGATCAATTGCCGCTCTCCTCCTCCGCTGAGCACTACACTGCTGGCATCTGCTTCCGTTAGACAGTTTCTCTCTTTTGCTTGATGTGCTTGCTAATTGAGTAGCCCGATTTCATGGCTTATGGAGGCACTGCACGATGCTCTTTCCCTTTTTCTCTCTCTCTCTCTCGTGTCGCAATGTCACTCGGTCAAATATGGTAGCCGAAGAATGTGCTCAAAATTAGGGTTTCTGCCATTTGCTGGCGCTAAGCAAATTAGCCAAATGTAATCTCTCAACAACTGGCAAGTTCAGTTGATTACATAGCAACAAGCTTTTCATGGAAACGGCAACAGCGGCGGCGGTGGCGGCGGCACTACTCTGACCACCCTACAGTTGGTCGTTTCGTCTGCTGAATTTCGCAATGAATCGTCGAACGCACACGCCTGTTTCTCTCTTTCATTTTTGTAGTCTGCCTGTCTGGCGCAGACTGTGCACACTTGTCCTGTTTGTCTTTGCGAATAGCGACCACCCTCACAAGGTCATCGATTTGCAGTAGTACTGCTGCTGCTGCTGCTGTTGTGTTGAAGTGAACAGAGTGTATCTTCACTCATTCTATCATTACTTGGCATCTCTCATTTTTTAAACTCTAGCAACTCTAAACTTTTCTGTTTCAGTAGTGGACGCTTTTCGGGCACAGGCACTTGACTGGCTCGACTGTAGTGGAGTTACCAGTTGTCTCTCCTTGGACAGTTTCACTCTCTCATTGGTGGCGTGCGCGCGCTAGCAACCATTCTCTCTCTCTCTCCCTCTTTCGGTGTGAGTGTCACTAATGAATGCGCGGCCACCTTGTCATTTGCGCCCGGCGCAAAGTCAATGAAGCAATCGTGTGTGAGTGCACACCGCAAGATTAGGTTCTTTGGCTAATTTTGCCATCTCTATCTCTCTCCGTGTGCGTTAATTTTACCCCTGTCGGACCTTTGGGCTGGAGTGAAGCAGTACGGCACAAGCACATCTCTCTCTCTCTCCCTCTCTACCTGTTATCGTCTACTCTCCTCCACCGCCCCTCGTTGGCTGGGTAGTGATCAGCAGGAGGAGCAGTACCGCCATCAGTGTGCCCTAGTCCATCCACAGCTGACTAGTCATTGTCACACACTCCGACACATGTCTGAGCAAGGCAGAGGCTCGCAGGCACTCGCTCACCCACACTTACACTCATTCACTCACTCACTCACTCTCACGCAGTCAGACGCATTCTGTGCGGCGTGGATGCACCAGCGGCAGCTCTGTGGTCGTCGTATATAAAGGCTGATCGCGCGCCACTGCCGGTCGTGTTCTCGTTCTTGGCTCGTCAGCGCCAAACGGTTCGGTGGTTGCTTCCCTCTCTGTCATCCCCCATCTTTCACCCTGTGTGTGTGTATGCCCCTCGTGAGCATCACCTCACCGTGTCACCAGCACACACTCAACTGCCGTCACCGTCTGACCACCTCAGCTTTAGTTTGCACAGTGTACCTCAGTCTCTTCCAGTGAGCACCTTTTTCTTGTTCCCTGCAGCACCGTATGTATCCACCACTTGTTCACTCAGCACTACCACACTAATCACTCGATCGGTGTTTTCCCCATTCCGAACTATCTATCTTTTTCTTCTTTTTTGCACTTTTATTTCCCTTTCTCAAACTGGTTTTGGTTTTGTTGTTGTTGGTGTCCTTTCCGAAAGCACATTTCCTCTTCAGAATGTGCCGCAGAGAACTACTAATATTATTTAGTAATGTACAGTTTTTTCAGTTGCGATGGAAGCATCTGACCAGCAGCAACCACTGTTTGTTTGCAGTTGGCTATCACGCTCCCCATAAAAGTGTGTGCTAGTTAGGAGCCAGATGTTCAATTCAAGCATTTTGTTGATAGCGCTATTTACATGCAAAACATTTAGCACTCCTTATTGCTGTCGCCGTCAGTTAGTTTTTTACTGGTAACCGCTGTCATTGCTGTCGTAATTAAAGCAAGCTTTTTTTATTGTCAGTTTTGCCTAGAGATTTTTAATTTTCACTTGCAATTTAGAGTCAAGTCGGACACAGTCGATGAGTCAGTGATGTCATTAACTTGATGAATTGTAGTTGAGTTGTGGCAGGCGTACTTGTATTTGTCAGCACTGTGTGTGTGTTTGCCCTGCGACAACACACTGACACTTGATTATTATTAGGATTTAGGCATCAGCAGTTGTAGCCTTCACAAAGCAGAGAATCAAAACTAGCAGATGCAACAGGATACTAAAAATGGTGATTCAGTGTGCTGGACTTGATCACTGGAGTTGGTTACTCTTGCCAATTCATAGATCACGCTTCGCCGACAGTGTCTGTGTGTGTGTGTGTTGCATTGCCATCTAGTAAGCACAAGTAATCTGCTGGTAGCATCATCGCTGTTTGCAGCAGCCACTCGGTGCACACAGCCCGCCAATTCAAAAGGTGGCTCTTTTGCCGCCGCAGCAGCAGCTGCAACTGTAACTGAACTGAAGTGCAGCCCAAAGACAGTCGAACGCCCGGCTGACTGGCGGCGCCAAGGCACCCAGCAATTGTTGTGTCTCCTACTTTAGCAGCCGACTATAAATATATCAACTTTACCAATTTCCACTTGCTCTTTCTCTCTTTCTCTTTCTTCTACTATTTCCCTACTACTTCTCTACCATTTCCTCGTGTATCTATTCTTCCTCACCGATCGAGCACAGACACGACGATGATGATGATGAGCCATTCCATTTTAACAGTTTGATTGTTTTCTTCTTCTCCTCCTCTTCTTCCGTCACTTGGCTTTGAATTTGCTCAGAATTTGCCAGCCAGTTTGCTGTTAGAGGTCATCAACAACTGGTGTGACCTCGATTCAATTTTTGTCTCCCCTCACATTCATCTCTAGTCGCCTTTGGTGGTTTTTGAACAGTCATCGTCCGCTCAACTTTAGACATATAAACTCTGTGTACATTTTTAGGCAGCAGCCACAACCTTTTGGACAAATCAACTCAAGATGGTAAAAAAGAGCTTGCGCGCGCAGTTTTGTCTTTGGAAACGCCAACGCCAGTGTTTGAACTTCTCTAACGCATGTTCTTTCCACCTCTTTACAGGGCAAAAAGAAGGACAAGGATAATCTGGATGACCTCAAGCAGGAGGTCTCCATGGATGAGCATAAGATCCCACTTGCGGAACTCCTTTCTCGGCTAACCACGCATGCGGAGCATGGCCTGACACAGTCTCGGGCAAAGGAGGTGCTTGAGCGCGACGGACCGAATGCGCTGACGCCTCCCAAGCAGACGCCAGAGTGGGTCAAGTTTTGCAAGCAGCTCTTTGGCGGTTTCGCGCTCCTTCTCTGGATTGGCGCCTTCCTCTGCTTCTTTGCCTACGCTATCCAGGCCACCTCGGAAGATGAGCCCCAGCCAGATAATGTAAGGAGATTGGGGAGTATAAACTCTTTTCCTTACTAATCCCTTTTATTCTCTTGTTTAGCTTTACCTCGGTATTGTGCTGTCAGTTGTGGTCATCATCACCGGCTGCTTCTCCTACTATCAGGAGTCAAAATCGTCTGCCATCATGGAATCTTTCAAAAATCTGGTCCCTCAATATGCCACTGTTGTCCGGGACTCCCAGAAGCATACTATTCCCGCTGAAGAGGTGGTCGTGGGCGACATTGTGGAGGTGAAGGGCGGTGATCGAATTCCCGCCGACATTCGTGTCATCAAGGGTAAGGACTATTTTTAAAAACAATGAAAGCAACAAAAGAGACTAAAACACTGTTTATTTCAGCTCAAAGCTGCAAGGTGGACAACTCCTCGCTGACTGGTGAATCTGAGCCGCAAAGCCGAACTCCTGAATTTACCCACGAGAACCCGCTGGAGACGCGTAACATTGGCTTCTTCTCCACCAACTGCGTGGAGGGTGCTGCCACGGGCGTGGTCATCAACACCGGCGACCGAACCATCATGGGTCGAATTGCCAACCTGGCCTCCGGTCTGGAGATGGGCGAGACGCCCATTGCCCGCGAGATTGAGCACTTTATCCACCTCATCACCGGCGTGGCGGTCTTCCTCGGCGTCACCTTCTTCATCATTGCGTTCATCCTTGGCTACCACTGGCTCGATGCCGTCATCTTCCTCATCGGTATCATTGTCGCCAACGTGCCCGAAGGTCTGCTCGCCACCGTCACCGTCTGTCTCACCCTCACTGCCAAGGTAATCAGTGCAAATTGAACTTGAAGTGTTTAGATTTTAAACTTCTTTTTTGTCTTTTAAAACAATAGCGAATGGCCAGCAAGAACTGCCTGGTGAAGAACCTGGAGGCCGTAGAGACGCTGGGCTCCACCTCGACCATCTGCTCTGACAAGACGGGAACACTGACCCAGAACCGAATGACTGTCGCCCACATGTGGTTTGACAACCATATCATCGAGGCTGACACCACTGAGGACCAGTCTGGCATTCAGTACGACAAGTCCTCCTCTGGCTGGAAAGCACTCTCTCGCACCTGCATGCTCTGCAGTCGTGCCGAGTTCAAGGGAGGCCAGGAGAATGTGCCCATTCTCAAGCGGTAAGCGATTAAGAGCCGTTTTGTTTACATTTTTTTCTAATTCATGTCTTAGTGACTGCGCCGGTGACGCTTCTGAGACTGCCATTCTGAAGTGCATGGAAATTGCCATCGGCAACGTTCTGGATTACCGCCGAAAGAACCAAAAGGTGTGTGAGATTCCCTTCAACTCGACCAACAAGTACCACCTGACCATTCACGAGCCTGCTGAGGGCGGCGGCTACCTGATCTGCATGAAGGGCGCCCCGGAGCGAATCCTCGAGCGTTGCAGCACCATCTTTATCAACGGAGAGGAGAAAATTCTGGACGATGAAATGAAAGACGCATTCAACAACGCGTACGTTTCGCTTGGAACTTTGGGAGAGCGTGTCATTGGCTTCTGCGACTTGAAGCTGCCGGCTGACAAGTTCCCTAAAGGCTATCCATTTGATGCAGACGAAGTGAACTTTCCCGTGAACAACCTGCGCTTTGTTGGTCTTGTCTCCATGATTGATCCTCCCCGAGCTGCTGTCCCCGACGCTGTTGCCAAGTGCCGATCTGCTGGCATCAAGGTCATCATGGTCACCGGTGATCATCCGTAAGTCATCGATTGTGTGTAAAATTTATAGTATTTTTGTAAACATTTTATCTTTTTTTAGTATCACCGCCAAAGCCATTGCCAAGGCTGTGGGAATCATCTCGGAAGGAACGGAAACTGTTGAGGACATTGCTGAGAGACTGAGCATCCCCGTGGAGGACGTCAACCCCCGAGACGCCAAGGCCGCCGTCGTGCACGGTCAAGAGTTGAAGGACATGTCGCAGGAGGAGCTGGATGACATTCTGCAGCACCACACGGAAATTGTCTTTGCTCGTACCTCTCCGCAGCAGAAGCTCATCATTGTGGAGGGTTGCCAGCGAATGGGTGCAATTGTGGCCGTCACCGGTGATGGTGTGAACGACTCGCCTGCCCTGAAGAAGGCCGACATTGGAATTGCCATGGGCATTGCCGGCTCTGACGTGTCGAAGCAGGCTGCCGACATGATTCTGCTTGACGACAACTTTGCCTCCATTGTAACCGGAGTAGAAGAGGGCCGTCTGATTTTTGACAATCTGAAAAAGTCTATTGCCTACACACTGACTTCAAACATCCCCGAAATTTCGCCTTTCCTCTTTTTCATCGTCTTCAACGTGCCGCTGCCTTTGGGCACCGTGACCATTCGTAAGTCTAAATTATTTTTTTTCAAAAAACTAAAAAATTGTATCACTAGTTTGCATCGATCTCGGCACTGACATGGTACCTGCCATCTCTCTGGCTTACGAACAAGCCGAGAGCGACATCATGAAGCGCCAGCCTCGTGACTCGCAAAAGGACAAATTGGTGAACGAGCGCCTCATTTCCGTCTCGTACGGACAGATTGGCATGATCCAGGCGGCCGCTGGTTTCTTCGCCTACTTCGCGATCATGGCGGGCAACGGCTTCACAGGATGGTCATTGTTCGGCCTGCGTGAGCAATGGGACAGTAAAGCTGTCAACGATCTAGAAGACGCTTATGGCCAGCACTGGGTATGATAAATTTAAAGTAGTGTGTTTTAGATTAACAATGTTTTACACTTTTTTCTAGACTTACAAAAGGCGTAAAGATCTTGAGTACACCTGCCACACTGCGTTCTTCGTTTCCATCGTTGTTGTGCAGTGGGCCGATCTGATCATCTGCAAAACTCGACGAAACTCCATCGTTCACCAGAAGATGACGTGAGTGCTTTTTATTGAGTTTTTTTAGTATTTTCTAATCCATCAATCAACTCAGAAATCACGCGCTCAACTTTGGCCTGCTCTTTGAGACGATGCTTGCCGCCTTTCTTTCTTATTGCCCCCACATGGACAAGTTTCTTCGATTATACCCTCTCAAGTAAGTTTTCATGATAATCTGTGCTTGTTTTAATGTGTTTTTTAATCGAAATTTTCGAAAATTTTAGAGCGGAATACTGGGTCCTTGCGCTTCCTTTCTCTCTCCTTATCTTCGTGTACGACGAGGCCCGACGATTCGTCCTGCGTCGCAACCCCGGCGGATGGGTGGAGTTGGAAACCTACTACTAAACTGGGGAAACTTAGAGCAGAGTGGAAGAGTGCGTGCCAACTGGCGCCAACACTCCACACACCGAGCCCACCAACAGCAACAGCATTTTCTCTCAACCAATCGGTCTTTTACCGCCCAGCTTACCTTCACCAGTTTCTTCTGTTGTCACCACCCTTCTCAATCTCCGAAAATTGCCACCTTTCTCCTCTAGTAGCCTAAATTCTCACTCTTCACACATCCTAGTGCACCTGTTCGTTTTATTTATTTGTCATCTTTCTTCTTTCTTCTCTCTCTTTCTCCAACTATACATTACTTGTTTTACTTCTCTCCTTCTCTCTCCCACTTGCAATTATCTTACCTTTGACCACCTCCATCTTTGCGGCCACAAAGCACCAAGCTTTTCGTTCTTTAATTTGATTATTTAAACAAAGAATTTCTACTTTACAAAAGTAGTTGTATAGCAAAAAATAATAGACACGTTATAAACTGATGCCCACCGGTTAAGCCGCTTTGGTCACTCGCTGGATGGCCGCATTTTTCTTCCCTCTCTCTTTCTCTCTCTTTCTTTGACTCGTCACCATTCAACTTTAGTCACTTTTACTTAATTGTTTTTATGCAATTTTAATCGAACCCAATTTTTCCGTTTTTTGCAATCTCTTGTTTTTGTTTTTAGTTGTTTATTGTTGGAAATGTTTTATATATTGCCAATAAGTTTCATTGATTAAATTTTATTGATCTTAGTGCAAGTGCTCGACCAAACTGCCACTTGTGGTTGTTTCAAACTCAAAGTGTACTTTTGCGTCGAACTTTTTCAATTTTAAAACTGCAACACATTTTTTAAATTATCAAATACAAAAGGTATGAACTGCTCTCATCACTTAGTTTCAAAATAATCTTCCTTTGGACTTAATTTGTCCTTTTAATCATTTCTACCATTGTTAATTTATTCCCCATTGTCACAAACACTTTTATAACAGTTAACATACATCATTCAAAATATTATTAAAACTATAGCAGGTTATCACTCAACAAGATAAAATTTCTAAATTTTCCCCCTTTTTTGTAAAGTAATCAAAACATAGACAACCTGTTCACAAACTAAATACGAAACAAGCACTCCAACAATTCTCAATGTTTCAAACTGCGTGATTGGCACAATTCTCTGTACCTTGATTGCTCCTTTTTAATTATTTTGATACACTGCACTACTGATTCTTTTCTGGCTACCATTGCTCTGCGACAACTGCAAGCAAACGACGGCAATCCAACGCCTTGACCATTTTTTTCTCTGGATTGCGCATTTTCCTAAAACACAAGCAACCTGTCACAACACAAATCACATGATTTTAGGACGCCAATTTGCAAACTGTCATTTTTTTCTTTTTTGCTTTTATTTTATTCATTTTCAATACCAACTAGAATTCACTTTGCAACCTTTGAAATCTGAAAGTTTTTAATTCACCAACTTCACAGACAACATTTTTTCTTTTTTTCACACTTTTTCAACTGCATTATGTATCTTTTCAGTTTGAGTTTACACAACCACCCCCACATTGCAGCAAAAACATAGCAAAACAACGTTCAAGTTACATTTTTTTCATTACCTTGGTGTACCATCATTTTCATTATTATCTTTTCTTCTAAACATCTATTTACTTTTAATATTTTAACTAATTATTATCACTGATGCATTATAATAGAAAAATTAACAAAAATTAATAAAATTTAATTTGAAATTATTTAAATATTTTTCAGTGTTTTTAATTTTGTTTTAAAACTGTTTTCTAGCGAATAAGAATTAGCGTGACAATCAGCATTAAAGTTGTTGCGGCAATAACAACAAGTAACAAGTGTTGTTTTCGGTTTAAAGTCTGAAAAATTCAAAACAAAAGTTGAAAGTGTAGTCAAGTTTTTTTGAAAACTTACCTCTAATGTAACACTTGAGTCAAACGATCGGTCAATTGGAACTGGGTGAATCGCAGTAACTCTTGGTGAAATGTCAACCGTGTCATAGTTTTGTAATATATCAAATGATGCACCATTGGACAGATGCATTTTTAATTGTTCCAATTTTTGATTATTCAAATGAATGTCGGTTTCACATCTACTCATTGAGTTCCGGTACAATTCAATTTTTTCTTGCACATTTAAATTAGAAGGGTTAGAAGGATCAATTTGGCGTTCCAAATCAAAAATTTTTGACTTATGTGTTTGAATAAAATTTTGTTGCATAACACGAAGTTTTGACATTGTTTCTTCAAATTCATTTTTTAACGTTTTAGAAGTGTTTATAATCCACGTTTTCTGTAATTTTGTTATTTAACGAAAATTCATAGCAAAACTTGACTAACCTTAACATCGTCATTTTCATTAGAAAAACGTTCATCGTAAAATATTCGAAGTTGAGCTGTCAAAATTAAAAAATTTTAAATTTTAAATTAAAAATTTTAAAATTAAAATTAAAAAACAAAAATTTTTTTGTCAAACCATTGATGTGTTGTACTTCTTCTCTAATTTTGTCTTGAATATTTGAACTACAAAAAATAATCAAGTGTTATTATAATAAACTTGCATTATTAAACATTTTACATTTTTCCATAATGTTCACGAACTGAGTGTAAATTGGATTCATGGTCTCGTAATTCAGTCTCCACGTACATAAGATGATCATAAGAAGTCACTGAAATGACGCATTAGTTAAAAAATTGATTGCACAAAAATTGATTGATTTACTCACCATTTTGTATTAATTGACTTAAACGAGTTTTTAAATCATCAAGAACCAAACGCAGAGTATAACTTATGTTCACATTTACATCCATTGCGTTGTTATTTTTAATTTTAAAAATATTTGTTTAAAAATGCAATCTTTAACCGCACCTGACAGTTTGTGCACAACTTAATTGTAACTTTTCGTTTTCTCTGCTTGTTTCTAAGGCACCTATACGATTAAGACTAATTGCACCATCATCTTTGATCTAGTTGGTTGTAGCAACTATCACCAAAACTAAAATGCTAGTAAACTATTTGGACTTAACAGTTGGCAGCAACAATCTTGTTTTTGGTTGCTAACACATTATGAAATGGATTGTGATGATTAATAAACGGTTGATAAAGTTTTATTTTATTGATTATGTTTTTAAATTTTTCAAATATTTTTTACAACGTTAAAATTTTTACAATAAAATGTCAATAATAATTTGCGCTCCATAAAATGCAAGTTGCCTAAAATTAAACAAAATTTTTAAATGTATACAATGGATTTTTTTATACTTACCAAAATGTAAATTACTGTATAAAAACAAAATACACACGGAAAAATTATTCGAGAAGCATAGTCAACCTTGTTTCGGCTGTATGGTTCTCGAGTGTAATCAACTTCTCCATAAATTGTTTTTAAAAATTTGTCAAAAATTTTTCCAAAAAAAGTGAAAAAACTATTATTTCCAAAGTAGTATCCAGGAAGTTTTTCTGGCACAGAAGTAGTGATTGTTGAAATTTGATCAGTTTTTATCTAAAAAAGCTAAATATTAATAACTTAAGTAGATTTTTACTACTAACTTTTTCTTTTGCTTGTTTCCAATTTTTCTTATCAATTGCCAAGTGAGCCCAAGCAATGGCAACAGCATATTCAACGATGCCAAGGTAAATAAATCCTTGTAAAAACATCATCCAAATATGTATTGACACAGTATAAGATACACCGATTTCATTATTAATTGAAACATCTTGAGTTATTATTGCAAGCAAAGGGCTCACAGTCAAGTTGGCCTATTTAAGTTTGTTAAAAAGTTTTTTAAAATTTAAAAGTATATTGTTACTGACCCTTGCAGGCCACGCATTAAGTGGAATCCAAAATGCGATCCACGTTATGGCAACAGTTAAAAACGTTAAAAAATAGTATCTAATTAGATAATAGCTCAGTCTTCGTACTATTTTGATAGTTCCACTCAAACAAGAGTTGGTCAAAAGTTGATCCTTTTTCTCGCAACGGGCTGTAAACCATGATCGAATTTTAAACATTGGATACTCGGCGCTGTCTTTTACGTCAAATTCACCCCAACTAAATTGAAGTTCCTAAAGTAAAAAATATTATTTTATGCAAAAACAGTTTGAACTTACATTTGGACTGTATTTTACTATAAAAAATAAAATTTGTGTTTACAAAATATTGTTTTACAAACTTATTCTTACTTGATGACATTTTTATAGGGCAGTTATGATAATCATGTGGATAATTTAGCAAGTTCATTGGGCATTTAAAAGTAGCTGATAAGCGCAACATGTAAGCGATATTGCCTTTATTGTCAATTGTCATTTTTTCAACTGTTTCTAATGAGTTTATTTGTTTGACTTCACGGCTATTAACAAAATACAAATCTGGTCTCCAAATTTGACTGATGCCGACTGGTTGAGTTAATACTAATGATTCATTTGCTTTCATTTCATTACTAGCTAGCCGAAAATCAGTCCATTCTTGAAGCAAAAAAACATCTGCTTGAAATGACTTTTTAAAATATTGTTAGTATTTATTGAATTTAAAACAATTTTTACCTGACTTGCTTCAGTTATTCCTAAAAACTCGTTAACATAAAGTGAAACAACAACATTTAAGGTTTCTAAAAATTAATTTTCAGTAAAAAATATATTTGTGTTGTAAAAATACCATTGTAAACTGTTGGCAAAATATTTTGGTCGTAATTTGAAGGAATGAATTGGCTAACATCAATTTCTTGAGAATCACAAAACGCAAAAAAAACTATTACTAAAAAATAATTTGTTTTGTTATGAATTAATATCATTTTTGCATTAAATTGCTAAAATAATAAATTAACATGTGTTGCGCACAAGTGAAATGACTAAAAATCAGTTGAATTTTATCAATTTTCACGTTTTATTACCATACATGATATTGCAAAAAAAATTATTTTAATTTCAAAACAAATGTCATGGTCAAGGTCATACAAAATTTTACAGTACTTGATAAAAAAATTAAAAAATATACTATATTATGCCAAAATAATTTAAAAATATGATTAGTATTTTTTATTTTTAATTACAAAAAACCGTTTTACAAAATAAATAAATATAGAAGCGCTGAGTGAGAGTGAACACAAGCATACGTAGTCCAGACTGACTTT
>JAALOO010001124.1_pt1 | contig 19835 bp, 22 predicted proteins | sample 7257641 | NCBI WGS metagenome assembly JAALOO01 (sample SAMN14085613, study PRJNA598686) | mite metagenome | biome: ENVO:01001000; feature: ENVO:01001002; material: ENVO:01001226; isolation source: single female mite from University of Michigan culture on fish food culture... ...
ACGAGGGACTCGCGAGCGGAGCGAGCGAGGTCCGAGTCGGCGGGCGTTCTTGGTGGGCCAAGTGACGCCAGGGTGAGCCGTTGCTTAACTGATTCAATTTAACCAATATCTTAGATTTAAAAAAATTAAATGAGAGCATTACTTTGTGAGAAAAAGCATTGCACAGCCCAAAGCGACTAGGTTTGACGACACTTGGGCATTGTGAACGTCCACCGACTCGGGTCTCGCGAGCGGAGCGAGCGGGGCCCGAGTCGGTGGGCGTTCACAGTGCCCAAGTGTCGTCAGGGTGAGCCGCTGGCCAAACTTTTAAGAAATGTTAGCGGTGCACAGTTAAGGTAGGAGTGAGCGAAGCGAGCTCGACTGAGCCCTTGTATTGGTTTATTTTTGACATTTTGAAATATTTTAAGTGTAAAAATATGAAAATTGAGACAAATTTATTACGTTATTTTGTTTTAATTTATGGCAAACTAACATTGCGACTAAATCCATATTCATCTAAAAGTTTGTTTATAAATATCGCTTTAATTTGTTGGTTTTATTATTATATTTATCAGACAAATAGAGACCATTCAAAACCAATTCCAAATCAATTGAAAGTAGATGAAGCGATTCAAAAGAAACCCTTATACTCAATGGTCACAAACATTACTTCTTTTCTGTATCCAACAATTTACTTTTTTAACATGGTGTACTTTATTTTTAAAGGACCTTTTATAGTTGAACTTCTTGTTTCATCGTCGTTTAACAATGTTATGAATTTTCGCATTAACACAAAAAAATTATGTTTACCATTATTGTCCTTGATTTATGTCAATCATTGTTTCTTGGTTATAAAAAGTTTGAAAAATTTTCACAATTGTTAGAAATAAAATTTTACAAACGGTTTTTTGCAAGAGCAATAATTTTTTTAAATCCAATAATTGTTTTCCGTTTAGTTCAATACTACAAAATTGCTACCCACCGTTCTCTTTTAAAAATTGAAAATAATTTATTACATCAAAATTTAAAACTTTCAGGTAAATTGCGTTTTTAAAAGTTTTAATTGACAAGAAGTTTATTTTACAGAACTGATTAAAAAGTTGAGTGAATTGGCCAAAGAAAATAATCGATTAAACTCAATTTTATCATTACCAGTTTTTATTTTCCTCTTCTTTACATTAGTTGAAACTATAGAAAAATGGTTTTTTATGTATTCTTTAGGAATCATAGAAGTTTTAAATTCATCTTTGACTGGATTGATAAATATTACAATCAATATATTTTATATAATTCACAAATGTAACGACATTGAGTGTTCTTTTAAGAGAATTGTTCTGTTATGTGCTCAAACAAAACAACAAACAACATCTCAATTTTTCATTCAAACTTGTGTAAGAAAGCCATCAAGAAGTGATGTAATTAAATTGCAACATTTAGAAATTTATCGTTATTATTTTGGCATGAGATTGTTTAGTGTTTGCCAGCTGGATTTTTCAAAAATGATTGCACTAGAATTGATGATTGTAAACTTGTCTGTTCTGTTTAGCCAAACTCAAAATAAATAGATAAAAAACAATTTGTGATAACATTTACTGTTTCCATTATAAGTAATAGCAACAGTCTTTGACTATTAAGAAAATAAAAATATTTACTTTCTTTGACAAAAGAGCATAACAGGTCAAACTAATTAGTTGATTAAATAAAATACATGTTTTGTAAGAAAAACATGTTTGCACCAAATTGGATCTTTTTACTCTGTGGTTTTTAACCAATTTTTTTGTACAAACATGAATTTCGATAAGCCAGTTAGGGCGTTTGCACTGCTTTATGGATGGTCGGGACTTCAGTTAAGTCCAATTTTACTTTGTCAAAGGTTAAGTTTGCTCAGTATACTGCACAACATTTGTGTCATCTTGGTGTACATTTACATGCAGCTACACTATTGTCACGATGAATCACGAGTCCTTCTAACGCATAAGAAACCACTCACTGGAATGACCATTAATGCAGAGTATCTACTGTTTCCACTAGCATACACTTTCAGTATGCTGTATTTCCTGGTAAAGGGGCAACAAATTCTTAAGCTGCTCAATTCACAGTGTTTTGTCAAAACTGCTTCTGTAAAACAAGTTAAAATAATTGCCTTCTTTGACAATGTTTCCTTTCTATATCCATTTCTAAAAATTGTGCCTCGATTAAAATTTCAGCATTTAACACTATTGACTGTCTTCTGCAAAGTGCAAACATTTGTATTCTTTTACGTCGTTCATATCATTCCAACCATTATCTGGCGATTAGTACAGTTTTACAAACTTTCTTCGTACCAATCGCTAGTACAAATTGAAGGTCATTTGCTGAAAAAAGAATATTCTACAGTTATGCAAAGTGTCAAGCAGTTAGCTTCAGTAAATGAACAGTTAGATGCTCTAATGTCCCCAGTGTTACTGTTGCTTCTCATCAACTACTCATTCAACATTGTCTCCACTTTGTGTGTTATTTTGTCCAATTTCACGACAATTTACGCATTCTCCTACATTTCATTTTTAGTAGCAAACCTTCTTTACATTATTTGGCTGGTCAACCAGTGCTGTCAGTCCTTAAATCGAATTTCTCAGCATTTTAGAGAAGCCGAAAATAGAGTTCCTGTCAACTGCTCGCCATCTTATGCCTTCTTAAGGCACATTGACATTTACGGACACTATTTTAAATATCAGTTTTTCAGCATGTTCACTATTGATGGCCACTTTTTCCTAACTGCATTTGCCCTATTTGTCAACATGGCGGTCATACTAACACAAACTCAATAAAGTTTATTGATTGGTGGTAGGTTCATTTATAACAAAGTGAATAGAAATCAATAATTTACTGCAATTTGCAGCTTGGTAACTTTCATCTTATTCTATAAACAAGTGCAAATGACCAAAACACCGTTCTTGGTTTGTTTTCTACAAAGTTATGGGTAAATAAGCAGTTAAGCTTAAAACCATCCAAACTTTAACACAACTCTTTTGAGCAGGAGGTTGGGGTTGCAAATGCAATCTTCATTTGTACCAAAAAGTCGGCGTGACTGCTTCAATTTATTATGGAGTTTTCTGGTGATTTGCATCTACGTGAAAACTCAAGTGCAGTACACTCACCTCCCCAATGAAATTGATCTCAGCAGAAGGAAGCCATTGATGGGCATTCTGCTAAGCATTGAGTACTTTTCATTTCCACTTACATATGGCATCAATATTGCGTATTTTCTAGTGACCGGGCCATCCGTCCTGCTGCCCCTTCAGTGGCCTTGCTTTCAAGCTGTACTTCCCTCTGCAAGTTACTCTAAGCTGATCATATTCACTGCTTTTCTGTTTGATCATTTAACTTACATTGCTTTCTTTTCACCCGAGTTTTACGACTACATTAGTAATCGCCCACAGTACATGCACTGGAGCGAGTACATCTTTCTGCACTACATCGTCTTCCTTCACCCAATCATCATCTTCCGCATCTACCAGTGCTACAAAGTGGCCATCTATCTATCATTAAAGCAAATTGAGAGCTCACTCTGTGAAACGGATGCTCAGTTCAGAAGTGAAGTTCTCTGCCGGATCAAAGAGCTGAACAGGGCTAACAGGCACCTAAATAAGACGCTGTCACTACCACTGTTTCTCTTTTTGGTCAATATGACCATTGACGTTGTGGTCACTCTGGTCATTGCATCCTTCCTAGAAGACACTCTAATTGACTTTGCCTTCGTAGTCAATATTGCTTTGAACCTAGTCACCATTGCCTACTTAAATTTGCAAATTGACCGCTCGCTGGAAAGAATATCCAAACAGAACTTGAAAACACCATCAACTTTGCACAGAAGGTTCGAGGTCTCTAAAGTCATTCACTTTCGTGAAATTGTCGTTTACAAAGAGTATTTTCACACTCGAGTGTTTGAGCTCTTCAGCATGGACATGCACTTTACCTTGGCTTTAGCTCTGTTTATACTCAACCAATGGGTTCTCATTTCACAAACACAATAGTTAAAAAATAGAATTCAATTTTTTATTAATTAAAAAGATATCAAAATAACGTTCAATATGTTTTGTTTGCGCTTGAAAGAAAATTTATAGAAAAGTACTAGGAAAATATTTACAAAAATAAACAAAATGTTTGTGTGTGAATACTCAAATGTCCAAATTGAAAAAAATAAGTAAAAACAATTTAAAACCAGTTGTGATAAAATTTCATTAATTAAAAGTTCTACGAAGATGGAAAAGTTACAAATGATAATGATAGTTACAGTTCTTTCATATATTAAAAATATGCATAACTAGTGTTTAATTGCGTTATTCTTATGAAATGGAGATGGATTACTACTATTGCTACTGTTGTTAACACGAGAGCGGTTGCACTTTGAACTGTGCCCGGAAAACCAGTGTTTGTGCTGGCATTCTGGGGAGCAGTAGCTGGTACTGGGACAACTGCAATACAAAACAAATTAGTACAATAAAGAATAGAGAAAAAGTACAACAACAACTTACCAGAAGAAAGATGCTTCAGACTCACAAACGATGCACTGAAATAAAAAAATAAAAATAGAAAAAGGGGTTAGCAAATAAAAAATGAGCAAGGACATTTACACTTACCCATTGTTTGCGTTTAATTTTGGAAACTTCCGCCTTATGACGCTCCTCAAGATCGCTCAGAAGCTGTGGATCAAGGCGCTTGTTATTTTCCCGTTCACGCTTCAAGTCGTCCTCTAGCTCTGCTTTAGCATTCTTTAAGCGATAAACCTCTTGCTTCAGCTGTTCCAAATCTTTCTTCATCTGAAAACATTTCAAGCAAACAAAATCATAAGTTTCAAAGGGGCACGGTAAACAGTGATCTTTCAACTAACCTTAATAATATCATCTTTTTTCTGTGACTCAACAAAGTCGCGGAATCGTTTGAACGATTTGACATTTTTCATTAGGCAAGCTCGGTCGCAAGAGGACTCTTGAAGGTAGGACTTTTCGACAACTGACTTGGCCTTGCCACTTCGCTCAAAAACATCATCTTCAGTGGCTGTCTTGGGCGGGCGGCCTCGCTTGCGTGTCGGCTGATTCTGCTCCAGTTCAGCCTGGGCTTGATCCATTTGCTCAAACTCGTCCTTTCGCAGCATTAGCTTGGCTAGGTAGTCACTTCGAGAGGGCGGAATAGAGGCGCTATTGGTGCTGTACTGATGCAGGTAGTGGTTCACCAGATTCTGGTTGGCCTTTGTCGGCACGTAGATGCTCGAAGAGGAAAACTCCACGTAGGTCTTTGGAGCGGGGCCCAAGGGAAACTTGCTCTTGCCAGGAGAAGGTGGAGGCTGCGGCGGTGGGGGCATCTTTGAGCCTATCAGGCCATTTGCCGTACCATTCTGAAGAGCACCCTGAGCCTGCAGTTGCTGCTGATGCTGTTGCCACTGCATCTGGCGAAACATTTGCTGCTGCTGCTGAATAAACTGTTGCTGGTGAGCCCAATGGAGCTGCTCTTTTTGCACCTTCTCAAATTGCTCCTTTTCCTCCTGATAGGTAACATACTCATTGATTTGATCTTCCAGCTGATCATCGTCGTACAGATATGGCTCTTCGTCATCATCGTCATCATCGGGAAAATTGTTAGCTGTTTTGGACGTCGATTCATCGTCCATGTTCTCCCTACAGCCATTGACTGTGCCATTTAACAGTTTCGTTTTGGTGACTTCAGTTGTGCTGCCGCCGTTGGTAACTACTTCTATTGACTTTGAGAAGCTACTCGTTTGTGGCTCGAACTTCAGAGGCGGTGGTGGTGGTGGCATTTGGACAGACTGATGAGGTAGATTATTGTACATTTGTGCCTGAAAGTTGGTAATTTCATGCTTTAGAGGAAAAGTGGAATTCATGTATCCATTTTGGCTGGCAAATGAAAATAAAGGCGAATTGAAGCCACTCGGCGAGGCCACCTGCTGACCTAAAAAGGGCTTTTTGTTCAACTGAGGTGAAAATGGGATTTTCTGAAGATTTGGCTACAGCAAAGAAAAAATGATTAATTAGCAATTAAAGATACTAAAGTGAACCGGCTCTAAACACTTACCGTTTGCTGTGATCGACCTCCCATTGGAGAGATAATACTAGTGTTGAAGATGGGCGCTCCAGAGAATGCAGGCGAAGATTTAGTTGCCGTCACTGGGGGAATATGCTTTGGTGTGATGGAGCCCTTCTGCGACTTTTTACGCCGCTCCGCAATCAGCTGACGCTGTCGCTCAATGTTTTGCTTTCGCCTCTGCGCCTTCTCATTGGCCTTCTTCTCTGGCAGTTTACGAACAGGCGATGGACTAAGGGAGAGTTTGCGACTGACACGTTGAGTTGCTGCCTGTTGGCGGCTCGGCGGTTCAGCCGTCTTCAGAGAAGACTTTCTCGATGGTGATATGACGGAGGAGGAGGTGGAGGAGTTTACCAGAGGGCGACCACTGCCTCGAGGTCGCCCTCTCGGGCTGATGGTTCGACTTGATGATGATGAGGTCTCAGCCACAACAGTGGAGACATTGACGCGAAGTGGAGACGGACTGCGATTAAGTGCCTTTGGCCTTCGGCCACGAGCGGAGACCCGAACTGGTGCCAGAGGAGTGGCTGGTCGAACTTCAGGCTCGGGAGAGGGAGAAGGAGAGGGAGAAGGAGCAGAAACGATAGTGGTAGCAGGAGCAGAATCAGAAGTAGCCGACTTCATCATCTTATTGACCTTGAACGTCTGCACCGGTGAGTAAAGAACTTTGCTTTTCCGCACTCGACCTTTCTTCGAAGTGCCGCTAGAACTGTTGGAGCGCTCATCAGGACTGGGATAGTATTTGCGAGGTCGACCTCTGCGGCGCTTTCCATCAGTATCCAGCTCATCGTCGTCTTCTTTGCTGTTTTTACCTTCCGACTGAGTATTATTAGAGTCCACCGCTTCCTCTTCCTCCTTAACAGCTCTCTTCCTCTTCTTCTTCGTTGTTGCTTTGCGAGGCTTTTTGGCTACTGGAGCCGCCTCCTCCTCCTCCTTCTCTTCTGGAGGCGTTTCTTCTTCAGTATCCGAACTGGCTGCTGCTTTATCCTTAGCACTTTCTTCCTCCACAGCATTAGTAGTGTCCTTCAGTGCATCTTCAAATACATCCTGACTGTTTTCCTCTGAGACCGCTGCTAGTTGTGGTTCGCTCGCCTGCTCCTTGTCTCCATCTTCTGGGCTCTCAGCCTTCTCCGAAATGGTGGCGGCCTCACTCTCCACCGTATTGCTTCGACTTCGAGGAGCCTTAGAGCTCTTGTTTTTGCTAATTTTTGTACTTTGTTCATCAGTCTTTTCGGCAGTTGAGCTCGAGCTGGAGTCCGGCTTCCTCTTGACAGCAGCAGCAGCACCAGTAGCACTGGGGCGTCGATTGTTCGCCCTCTTGTTCGCCACCACCTTGTGGCCGTCCACGTGATCCTCCGGGTTGATGTCAGTGTCCAGTCCCTGTTCGTACTTCTCCAGCAGCTCGCGGTGAACGCGAAGCTCCGCAAGCGCCTTCTCCAGCGAGGGGTTCGCCTTTTGAATGGCCAGCTCTGCCAGACTGGAGTTGATGTCCTTGATGTCGGAGGCAGTGGTGATGTAGCACCGCTCGTGCTGCCCCCCGAAGAAGCGCACGTCGTACTCGGTATTGGCGCCTATCTCCTCCGCCCTGCGCGGGTAGATCACCTTCGCCGGCCAGTAGGGGTAGCCCCGCTGGCGGGCAAAGACAAGCATGTGCGGCGGATCGCAGGGCCGGCAGAACCAGAACTTGTCGTCCTGGTTGCGATTCGAGTTGCGGTAGCAGTCAATGCAGCCGAGCATCTCCTTGAGATCATACCGACAGGAGTCGAGCATTCGACTGAGCGTGTCGCTGATGCGCCGTCGCGAGTGTTCCGCCTCCGTCCCGGCGACCACCGCCACCTCAATCATGTGCTTGAAGGAGAGGCAGTCGCCCAGAAACTCGCCCATCGACTGGTACTCAGCCCGGTTCAGCTTCTCCTCGATATCCGCCAGGTCGACTGGTTTGTACGAGAGGTATTGCAAGGCAAGTTGGGTGTTAAGCTCGCAAGTCGCCGAATTGCTGCTGCTGCTGGATGAGGAGGATGCTTGCTCATCAGCGTTAGAGGACATCGAGGAGGAGGAGGAGAGCTTGGCAAACTCCTTCAACTTTAGCAGGTTGCGAGATATTTGCGAGGCCCTCGATCTGAACGCCAGGAAGGTGTAGTAGAGAATTTGGTTGAACTCCGATTGACTAAGCAGGCGAGATCCAATGGTGAACTTGGCAAACTTTGCCGTCAGCGTACAGACGGGACAGGTAAAGTTGCGCGCTCGAATGACCAGACTGGGCGAATCAGCCGCTCCAGCTGCCGCCTGACTATCACGCTCCAGCTTCACCGCAAAGTCGTGGTCCGGCTGAACACAGGCGGAGTGGTACACCCGCCAGCAGTAGTTGCACTCGATCAGCTGCTTCCCAGTGACCACGTGACACCCAAAGCAGTACCAGTCGTGGGGGGCAAAGCCATTGGTGGGCGTCCTGGACGGCACCGGCTGCTGGCTTCCATCGGCTAGTGGTAAGGAGACAAATGACTGCTCCGTCGCTGCATCTCCGCCGACTCCATTGGTAAGGCCTTCGCCGTTTGTAAGGGGAGAGGCGGCTACTACGAGGAGGCCTTCCTTGATGGCCTGCTGGATGGTCAAGTCAGCAGCAGCATCTGAGCTCTTCTTGCTGCTGCTGCTGCCAGCATTTTCAGTCTTTTCCAAGCTTTTCAACTGAGACGACAGTGCACTTATTGAAACTGATGTTTGCTGCGTTGAGTTGGGGGTGGAAGTGGCGGTAGCGGTGGAGGAGGAGGTAGTGGCGGCATCATCACTCGATGAGCTAGGAGCTTGTTTGAGCAAGGAAATTATAGTCAGCCATAATTGATGAACTTGTTCGGGATCGAGTGTTCGCTTTTCTGTTGCCATTGACATATTGGTCAGGTGAGGAGTGGAGGACGTTTCCGGTAAAATATGTCAAACATTAAAAAGATGTAATTAACGGGCGAGTGTTGCTACTGCAGGAATGACAGGAATGCGCGAATCGCAAAACGAAAAAATCTGCAACGAAAATTAATTGCAAGTTGTAAGTATTCTCATTAACAAAAACAAATAAAAGTCTATCATAGTGCAATGACTTTACACGCTCAATCAGGTGTCATCAATTTGGCGATTAAACGCGCGCTTATGTTATAAAATCGGTAGCAGCTGTAGAATGATGCTTAAAAAGGCCACTTACAGACGACTTGCACGTGAGTATAAAAAAGTTAATAAGCAATCAGTTGTGTCACATTAAAACGATAAGCTGCTTTTGATGTTGATAAAATAGGAAGGGAAACTAGAGCCAGCCAGACGCGAGAGACTCAGTCAGTAGAACAAGAGTGCGCTAATGAGGTCGTTATTATTTCGCGGCAAGCATAAAAACAAAACAAAGTCCAGCCATGTGTGTGGCCAAACTGAAAGCTGCTCTCGGGCAATAAAAGTCAGTGGTGTGTGTTTGGCTCATTGCTGAACACTGAATACACCTCCGACATTTGACACATCATTGAAAGAACCACAACAAGAACTTCGTTTCACGTGTTGTTATTTCAGTCGATTTATTGATCTGCAGCCGCACTGGGCAGAAATGTGCAACAGACGGCGGTAAAAAAGCTAGCAGCTGACAGAGAGGCGGCGAAAAGTTGTAAAGTTCAACTCGAACTTTGGGCTGGCTGGCTGGCTGATCGCAAGTGTTTTCGGGCACACTGGGCGCAAACGTTTGGTCCTTGGGAGTGCACTTACCAATGGCGAGTCAACTACGGCGAGAGTACGAAGAACACGGCAGCAAATGGCGGACGAGCACTGGCAACCGCAGCAGCAGCAGCAGCAGCAGAAGCAGCAGAGACAAGCACATAGTGTGCTGCTGTCTCGAGTTACTCGCGGCAAGAGCACTCGCCGATTCAACAGCACTGTTTTGATGTGTGTGTGTGTGTGTGCTCGTAACGTGTCTACAGTTGAGACGAGCGTAGCGGTGCAAGAGTGAGAGAGTGAAAGAGAAATAGAAAGAGAGAGAGAGAGAGAAGGAGAAGGAGAAAGACTCGGCGCGGAGTACTGCTGCCGCGGGTGCTGGACGAGCGACGCTGTCCAGGCCAGGCCAGGCCGCAACCAGTATACGCACTCTGACACCAGAGCTCGCATCGATATTTCAGGACACACTGCGTTGAGCACTCACAGCCTCTGACCTGAACGCGAACGGGCGAACGCTAAAAAGTCGCCGTGCTGGTAGGCAAGTGGTTGCTCGCCTAAAGTGGCACAGGACGACCCACTACGACTATTGGTGACACGAGTCAGCAGTCTGCTGCCAGAGGTGCGAAAGAGAGGGGATCGTCAGCGGCGAAGATTGCTCCTTACCTGTAGAAGATGGGTTAACCAGTCGTTGAAGTGGAGTGCAGAAGCGAAGGCTGATCTGAATTGGTGGCAGTGGAAGGCGACAGAGAGCAATCAGGAGCTGAGTTGACACCAAAACAAGTGCCAGTCATTGAAGGTAGATTTGCTGCAGAAAGATCAGAGAGTAAAGTCGAGGGAAAAGGGCACAGAGAAACTGAAGTTTTTTGTCCGGTCGGTAGGGTGGCAAAAGATCAGCTGTGTTTTGATGTGGATGGACAAAACTTGATTTTGAATTGATGTGTAGCCAGTGGGCAGTCAAAACAACAAACTGGATGCAGTCACATGTGAGCAGAGAAGTCAACGGGATGGAGGTAGGTTTGCGAGGAAGCTTTCAATGATGCCGATTCCTGCCATACACCGAGACCACTGTGCTTGCTTGTACCGTTGTGCCAGATGATTAAGTGAAAAATAAACAAAACAGTGTTTCTTTTTTAAGCAAAAACACACTTCGGCAAATGATAACAAACAAAAAGGCTGTTTTCTGACTGCTGCCAAGGCTGCCTCTGTGTTTGGCGGCGGTTAACGCTTGCTTGAATGATGTGACGGTGGTGATGGTGGTGGTGGCTTTCAGGAGGCACTGTGTGCAAACTGAGGACAAAAGCTGCACCCGAACCCGAGCCTCTGATTCTGGTCAAAGAAGAGTGATGATGGTGAGGTAAAGAGGTTCGGGTGAGAGGCCCAAGCGGTTTTGTGCTAGAAGACACTGAACGCTGCCTGCACACACTTTTGAAACACACAGCGAGCAGAGGCGCTCTCTGCTGCTGCGGCCATCGATAGTGCGCTCGATTGTTCGATGGTCAGTCAGTCTACATTGGGCAATCATTACGCAATGCAGTTGTATTGATTGATCCAATCCAACCAAAATGAAAAATTGCATCAAGTAATTTATTATTCCCAGCGTGATTGCTACTCGCTAGTGGGCGCACTACTAGTGCCCGCTCTAGAGGGCTCCTCAGTGCCTTGCAGTGGCTGTACGTAGTCTTTGTTGGAGATGATCACCGGAATGGAGCGCAGACGGGGATTCTCTCGCTCCAGAATGCGAACCCAGGTCATCAGGGAGGACTGACTAGAGGTGCCGGTGGCGGCCACAGCCAGAATGGTGCCGTCCTCTTGAATGTGCAGCTTGCGCATCGGATCAAGGGCCTCTTCCTTCTCTGGGAAGCCGAAACTGGCGAGGGGAAGGTCGGAGACATCTGCAAGGAGGGAAACGTTGTTAACATTTGACAGAGCATTTATCCACCCATTTGACTCACTGTGCTTTTCGTGTTCTTCATTGAGCATTGCCTCGACTTTGTCCTCATTGGCGTTAGCCTTGGGGCTCATGTCGCGGGCAAATAGAACAAAGTACGACACTGAAAAGTGCTCGACCCAGACTTGAAAGGGCCCGTCGACTGACACGCGGTACCTCTGTGGATCCAGCTCCTCGATCAGTCGACATTGACTTTCACTTTGCGCAAAGCATATCCACGTATCTTCAGTTGCATTTTCCCGTTCAATTTGTGAAGTCTGCCAAACAAAATGGAAAAGATTTAGTTTACTGATGTCAAAAAGATCAATGTGGCCAACTCACCGAGTAGATGCTGACATCGGACTGCGGATCCAGCGACATTCGCTTGAGGGCGACGATGGCCAGCTCCAGCGGATCCGTCGGTAGCTTCTCCGGCAGCGGGTAGGGATTGGCGTTCTTGAACTTGGTCAGCCAGTAGGTCATGCGGGCGCACTTCTCCCAGACGCTGGAGTACTGCGAGAAGACGGCGATGATGTGCGTCTCCATCTCCTTGTCCGGCATCAGGCGGTTCTCCTCCATCTGACAGAGAATGTCCACGGCGGCTCGCTGCTGCATGAAGTGCGGATAGAAGCCGGAGGCAAACTTCGAGGAGGGGATGAAGGCACCCGCGGGGAAGACCCTCATCAGCGCCTTGTACGACGCCAGGTCCTTCTCCACGCCGAACTCCTTCATGGCGGGCAGTGCGGCGCCGATGAACTCCGCATAGCCGAAACGCTTCACCTTGCGAATGTTCTTGTAGTTCTCTATGGTGTCGACGAACTGACGGCTGTCCTCGATGCCCTGCTCGCGGAAGAACTCCTTCACGCGGACAATGTCCTTCGTCTTCACGCCCGGACTGGACTCATCTGCCTTCTTCTTCGGCGGCAGAATCGGCATCAGCCGACGGGCAGACTGGTGAATCAGCCGACAGCTGGCGGCCTGGTGGTGGTGATGGAGGAGGTGGTGATTAAGCAGCGCCAGTTGACGAAGCAGACATCGAGACATGTTTCCGAGGCTCACAAAAGGACACTCATTCACACACACACACACACACACGCCGGTCGTAAGAGGGACAACAACAACAACATTTTTTTCGATTGCACTGCAGTGTGTGGCGCCATCGGTCGTTTGGCGGCAATTTCGTACTGTCTGGCTGCATCTGAAGTTCAACTTTCAGCAGCATCATCAGCAATCATTCACCTTTCACTGTTCCTGAGTCACTCTGCCACTTGGCCCCCTGTCTGGTTAATGGATCTTCATTAACTGGTGTGCACTGGCCGCTTCCACTGCACACTATGTGCCTGTGTCGGCACGGTCTTTGTAAGCCACTTCGGGGCAGACTTGATGTCGGTTTCGCCACTCGGAAGTCTGAAAGTAGCCTCGCTCTGCTCTGGCGACAAATGTTCCTCTTCGCTGTTCATCTCTGTTCTGTCTCTCTGTTTCATCAGTGCAACGGCAGTGTAACGTTGTAAGCCTAAACATCCTTTGTGTCAGATTGAGAGTAGCAGTGTACGGCATCAGCATCAGCATCAGCATCATCATCACCAGCGTCATTATCGGCGACAGTGCTGGTGCCGGGCAAACGAAAACAAATCTGATTCTCTGAACAAGGCAACAGGCAATTAGCCCCTCTCTGTTTGTGAAAGGCAATTAGCTGACTCGTGCTAACGACGACAGCATCAGCAGCAGCAGCAGCAGCCATCTCGCCTCGTTTGCCTAATTTAGTTTAGCCAATGGAATGTGGAACATGGCAGATCAAAATGTCAACTGAGTAAGCTGAAGAAGAGCAACTGGTGATGCTCGACCATTGCTGATCACACTGGCTTGCCCATGGCTTCCACTCGCTTTGCCTTCGAACTTCGGTGCTCCAAAAACAAAAGCTGTTATAATTTGCCTAATCAAAAGTTGTCGCTGATTGAGCATCAAGTGTGATCAATGCTGTGAAAGAGTGAGAAAGAAAGAGAAAAGAGAAAAGGAGACACTACATTTTCAACTTTATCCCTCTCCAAGGCAAAGAATAACAAAAAGGCACTGCCAAACGAATAGTCAAAAAAAGTTGGTTTGGATGAATCGTCGTTGCTATCGCTGTCGTCAAGTTCGTCATCACTCTCATGACCATTAGCGCACCATCAGACTGGCTCTCTGTCTCGCCGACATAACTGGCGCAAACCAAAACATTTACAGGGGCAATGAGGAAGGGAGGGAGAGGGAAAAATTGGGGGGGAGAAGAAAAGAGGGCTTAAAGTCCATTTCATCATTTCGACCAATGTCGGACTGTCTCTCTTCCCCCTCGGTGTTTTGCATGTGCAGGCTTCATCATCATCGCCGTCGACTGGCGAGTTGCACCAGACACACAGTGGAAAAGATAGAGAGAGAGAGAGAGCGAGGCAGATGATGGCAACAGCACCAGCTCTGACATTACCACCTTCAGCAACAGCAGCAGCAGCAGCAGAAGTACTTTCATCAACTGCAGCACCATCAGAAACTGCTTCAGCCAATCGACGGCCACGAACCGATCCGATTCGACGCTGCTGCACCGGTGAACGGTATAAAAAGGGCCATCACTTGGCCAGTCGACACTGTCACACCAGTGGACTACCAGCTCACCACCAGCTCCAGCCAAGCCAGCCAGCACTTGAAGTCTTCACTCTGCCAGCTCTGCAGTGATGGCAAGTCTTATTTTTCATTCTACACTTTAACTTTTCTTCCCACCCTGCAGATCTTCACCCACTCACCCACTCACCCTCACTCACTGGCTTTCTGCCGTAGGGCAAATGGCTGACTGAAAATTTCTCAGGCAGTACCTACTGTCTGGTGATACAAAACATAATTTCAGTCTACCATTTGTCATATGGCCGGTCAGCCAAGTCGGTCAGCGAATGCAGCGGATTCAACCACTAGATGCACACTTCTGTAAACAAAACTGTACAACTTTCCCATTTTCTTTCAATCAATAAAAGCACCATTTTATTTTCACTTTAATTTACTTCGGTTTTTGGTCAATATAAAATGCTTTAAATAAAAGTGGAGAAAGGAAGGAAAAGAGGAAAGGGAAAGGAAATGCTTTAATTCGTCTCGGAGGTGTGTAGAGCCAAGCAGGAGAGATGTGAGTCACTCAGTGGAAAAACTGCACCGGATCGGCGCCAATCTCCTCAGCCATCTCTATCTGTGCCATCGTTCGGTACTCTGATTCGTGGTGGGCCAGAATGCGCAAGAGGGCTCGAATTCGCTTGTACCAGTGCTGAAAGGGGATGCGGTGGCTGTGTGACGAAAAGGGCAAAACGGTCAGTGTTAGTAGTGCTGAGGCAAGATGAGCTGCTGCTGCTACATAAACAGAGCGCGGGCACCATCAACAGGCAACAACAGTGGCTTGCTTTATTGATTGACTTAGACAAGTGGGGACTTGCAAACAAGAGCAAAAAAGGTTTAAAAGTCTAACACAGTTTTAGTTTTAAAATCATGATGTGATGGGCTTATAATCAGAATAATCAAAGTCTGCTGAATGTGTGTGGTTGGTTGGTTAAGTGGTGTTCCTGTCGCAGGTGTGAAACATCTTCTCTTCCAGGTAACAGAAACCACTTTGGCAAGAGGAACTTTTGTCTGTGCGCGCTCAACCGGGTTAGTTCAGAATGGTGCAGTCTCTCACTTCACATTCAGAGAGTTAGGGAACAGGACAGAGAGATAGAGGAGACAAATGAATCACTGACTAGGGTGAATTAGTGGGGTGACATGTGCGCTGTGTGAAGAGGAGCAGCATCGGCGGCATCAACAGTTGTTGTCAGTGCTTTAGGAGTCGAGCAACTCGACGAATCCCTGCACAGTGGGCTCAATTCCGCACGACTCATTGACCATGGTGGCCAGGGCGCGCAGCAGTGGCCGAAGACGGAGCCACCACATTTTGCTGGGCAGACGGTTTCTACAACAGACGCAGAGACGCAGAGACAGACAGAGGAGCAGACAGAGAAAGAAAGAAAGAAGGAGAGAGAGAGAGGTGAGTAAGGTGAAAGTGTCAGTGAGGTCAGTAAGGTGAACGGCATTGTGCAAAGGAAAAAAGAAGAAGAAAACGTGATTTTAGGTGAGAGGAATGGGTTAGTTCAGTTTAGTGCACAGCCCGGCAGAAAGAGGAAAAAGGAGAAAGGGGCTAAAAGTGGCGACAAGCACAGCCGACAGATAACACACACACCAAACAAAACAACAAGCTCTAATGGCTGACAAGGAATTCGCCGAGGTAGCTACTAATAGCCAATTCAAACGAGGCCAACATGCAAAGATAAAAAAGAAGGGAACGACTGCAAAAACAGCGATGCAGTCTCTGCACATTGATCCCTGGTCATAAAAGGGGCAAAAGTTTAAAGCGCCTGTTGCTTTAAAAACTGAACTTTAGCATCTGAACTCAAATACTGCGTTTAGCAAAACAAAGAAATTGTGCAAGCACATCATTTCAACTTACTTGAAATCAGTCTGCGCCTTGAGTGTCTGCACCGGAGTGAATCGGTACTGCCGGCCGACCAGACCGAGGAGGACCGCCGTGTCGGGCAGAGTGCAGTTGTAGGTCATGATGGGCGCGTCGCCGGCCTCCTCAGCAATCGGCTTCGAGTGCGCCTCCAGCTGAGTAATAAGCCAGTCGGCCGCCTTCGCTGCCAGCTTCGTGCCGAAGTTGCGGTCAAAGGGCGACGGCGAGGCGCCCTGCTGCATGTGTCCCAGAATGTTCATCCGCGTGGAGAACTTGTCTTTGCCCTCCTCAGAGTACAGCTTGTAGATGAAGTCGGTGGTGTAGTGCTGGTTGGCCTTCTCATTTCTGTGGGCGAATGAAAATGTCATTAGCACAAACAGCACCAGCAAAACCCCAATCAACAGCTGCAGAACAATACCTGAGAATGAGGCCTCTGGTGACGCCCTCCTCCATCTTCGAGTGCATCAGCCGAATGTCCCCAATGAGGTCATTGATGTTGAAGGGCTCCTCAAAGATGTAGGCGGCATCGGCACCGCCAGCCAGACCGGCCAGCGTGGCCAGGTACCCGCAGAAGCCGCCCATCGTCTCAATGATGAACACCCGGCGCTTGGTGCCCTGCGCCGACTGGCGAATGCGGTCGCAAATTTCGGTGATCTCATTGAGCGCCGTGTCCGCGCCCAGCGAGAAGTCAGTGCCCGGAACGTTGTTGCTGATGGTGGCGGGGATGACGCACATGGGAATACACAGCTCGGGGAAGCGGTCGCGGTGCTCCGCCAGGTTCAGCACGGCATGGTACGCCTCAAAGCCGCCAATGACCAGCAGCCCCTGAATGCGGTACTGCCGCAGATTGGCCACAATCTTCTCCATGTTGTGGGCGCTGGGCAGCGTTCGCCGGGTGCCCAGGTTGGCGCCGCCCTGGCCCACCCAGCCGCTCACCTCCGACCAGGCCACCGGGTGGATATCACCGGCGACCAGACCGTCAAAGCCGTCGTAGATCGCCAGCACCGTGTCACCGCGGAAGATGACGTTACGCACAAAGGAGCGGACGGCGGCGTTCATGCCTGTTGGGATGACAACAGTTACCTAAGTGATCATATTAAAAAACAGTAAACAACTCACCACAGCAAGGGGCACCACAGTGAATGACGCCCAGTCGGAAGCCAGTCTTGCCGGTGAGCTCCTCCACAGTGGGCGGCTGAATGCGCGTCAGCATTCGGTAGGTCTCCAGGTTGCGCTTGAAACTGATGCCTCGCAGCTTCACCGCATCCTCCCACTTCTTCTCCAGCATAGCTGCCGCAACCGATTTGGTCTACAATAAAGGAAAACAGAATTGTTAGTATCTTGAAACAAAAGCCTAGTCCACTCACTCGTTCGACGCACTGCATCAGCGGAACGCGCACCGCCTGGTTGCCGTCCAGTGAGACGACACAGGCCTGCGAGTCAGGCGTCGCCTCCAGAAGAGCGAGCACCGCCTCGGCGCCCATTCGAGAGCCCAAAATGCGATCAAATGCACTGGGACTGCCGCCTCGCTGGACGTGGCCGAGAACGGTGATTCGCGTGTCCTGCCCGGTCTTCTTCACAATCACCTCCTTCACCTGCTCGGCGGAGATGGCATTGCCCTCTCGGTCAATGGCGCCCTCAGCCACCAGAATAATGTTCAGACGTTTGCCGTGGCTTCGCTCCTGTAAAGGTGATAAGTGGTTTTAGTCAGCATTGTCATAGTAAATCTGTTTACCTGTTCAATCTTCTCGCACATTCGCTCAGCCCAGCCAGCCTCTGGCGGCCACTCGGGGATAAACACAAAGTCAGCCTCACTAGCAAGAGCAGCCACGAGGGCAAGGTAGCCACAGTGTCGACCCATGACTTCGAGGATGAAGGTGCGCTGATGACTAGAGGCGGTGGTGACAATGGCGTCGATGGCCTCGATAATTCGGTGCAGTGCAGAGTCAGTGCCGATAGTCATGTCAGTGCCGCAAAAGTCATTGTCAATGGAGCCGACCATGCCGACGATGTGCAGGTGGCTGCACTGCTCGCTCTTCTCCTTGGTGATTTTGCCTACAAAAGCCAACAAAAAAGGTTACACTGAGAATTGCAATCATCCGAATGTCCACTGCTGAATACCTGTAGAGACCAGCTCTTCGAGCAGCGACGACCACTCCTGCCGAAAGAGATTGGCACCGGTGAGACTGCCGTCTCCGCCAATGACCACTAGATTGGTGATTTCATACTGAATCAGGTTGAAGGCAGCCTTCAGGCGACCCTCTCGACCGCGAAAGTCAGAGCATCGAGCGCTGCCGATGACAGTGCCTCCCTAGAACAGAAAAAGTTGAAATTAGAACTTAAAAAATGCTAAAACAAACCAAAAAGCGAGTACCTTGTGAATGATGCCGGAGACGGAGACCCATGACGCCTCGATAATGTGATCTCCGCCATCGACCATGCCCTGGTAGCCCTCCTTGATGAAGAAGACCCGACAGCCGAGGTAGAGGCCCATGCGGACGACGGCACGCACCGCGGCATTCATGCCCTGCGAGTCGCCGCCAGAGGTGAACACGGCAATGACCTTGCCCGTCTTCACCACGTCAGGGATGTTGCCCTCGGTGGAGACCGGCATGTGAGACTCGTCGATGGTGGAGAGGGTGCGCAGGCGAAAGAGGTGCTGGGGACCGGAGGAGGCTGAGGAGGAGCCCTCCAGTGGACTGACGGGCGCTGCTTGTGCCATGCTTGCCCACAGTTAGTTGGCTTTCTTTTTTCTTCTTTACAACTTCTTTGCAGTTGATTCACAGTTGATGAACACTTAAAAGTAAAATTCTGAAAAATAAAAGTGTGAGTATTATAAAGTGCGAGCAATGACAAAAAGATGCAAATTGAAGTGAGAAAAACCTTCCTTTAGCTAAGGGAAAACTTTTAACGCGAAAGCAGCAAATATCTCCGCTATGGGTGAAAGTAACGGTGTCAGTGTCGTCTGTAGCCCAAATATATCGTTGACACACACACACCGTGATAAGAAGACGGCAAGCGAAAACTGGTGCACTGTGCAAGAAGTGTACGAGGCACAAGCACACTATCATTTAGAGTGCCCTGTTCTTATTAAATATCTAATCGGCAAATGTAAATTTTTCTCTCTAAACCGCCAGCAACCGAACAAATCTTGCAGCATGGTAGTGAATTAATATATGCTCTCCATTCTTATCTCACCAGACTGCCGTCCTAGGAAATAAAGGAGCCACCAGGGCAGGCGATTGGCGAAAAATGTGATATGATATGAAAAAGTACAAAAAGCGTTTGAATTATAAATGTTGGCTTTGAAACAGTACTGTCGGCAAGTGCTGCTGTGGTTGGGGTGAATGGAGAATGCCCTGTAAAGAGAGAGAGAGAGGCAGCAAGAATGCACACTGACAATGCACTGGACGGATCGCAGATCACTACCACCACTGCTGCAACCTGACGCAAGACATTGCAGTCAGGAGAAAGCCGAGTGCAGGCAAAGTTCAAGAGTGAACTGGTTCTGGTAACAAGTACCTGACAAATGAGATGATGAGGGGGTAATCGAAACGAGTCGATTTCAAATTCGGCGCTAGTCAAACTGGACAGTAGATAAGGGCAGACATAGGAGATCACGCACACATACACACACACACACACACACACACACACACACACACACACACACACACACAC
>JAALOO010001126.1_pt1 | contig 19797 bp, 18 predicted proteins | sample 7257641 | NCBI WGS metagenome assembly JAALOO01 (sample SAMN14085613, study PRJNA598686) | mite metagenome | biome: ENVO:01001000; feature: ENVO:01001002; material: ENVO:01001226; isolation source: single female mite from University of Michigan culture on fish food culture... ...
ACCATTACCACCACTACGACCACCACTGCATTAGTAGTACCACCACAAGCAACAGCAACAGCAACAGCCGCATCCATTTGCAGGAGCACAGCAGAACAGAGTACACGGCGGCGACCAGAAGCAACAGCAACAGCAGCACCACTAGCACCATCAGCACTATCTCTCTCTCTCTCTGGCAGTGTCAGGCATCACCGTATCAGAGGCACTACAGCAGCACCACCACTACAAGCCCATTACTACTGCTGTACCACACTGATCATCTGCATTTGCCGTCTTTGCTCTGTCCCGGTGGTGTCCTCGACGTCGGCTGACTGACTGACGCTACTACACACACACTCACTCACCAGACTCTTTCCCTCTTTTGTTGGATGATTTTTGTTGTTCACTTCATCATCCACTGACTAAACCGAGTGAGAGAGCTTGAGCTGCATCGTCATTGTAATAACGTGGTCGCATTTCCTATTCTGCTGTCCCCCACTGCAACAAAAGCAGCACTTTCAACTCGTCTCAACTCGGTGAGAGCAGAAAAGCCTGAAATATACGAGTCGTAATCCTGAGACTGCCACTTCTACAGACAGACAGCACTGCTGAAACGTTCACCACTTTGCCACCGCCGTCAGACAATAATAATCACTGACTTGAACTTTGAGTGCGGTGGTCACTTTCACTGCTCATCGACCGGGCACTCCCCAAAACTTGGACACTGGCTAGGAGAAGAGCATCCTCTTTTCAATCTTCGATATATCAATCGCCGACCACCTGTAGCTGTCGTCTGTCTGTTGTCCTTCCTTTTTTTGTTGCTGTCGTCGTCGTCGTCTGTTGTGTCCGTCTGACCTCGGTCGCACGACAAGAGCAGCAGCAGCCTTTGTGCGCGCGTCAATGGCTCAGTTGCGAGGGGAAGTGAAAGTGCAACAGCAACATTAAGCTACAAAGAAAAAGCGAGTGTCAGCTGTGTAGAAGTTGGAAGTCGTGAAGGATCTCTCGGTGAAATAACTCACACTCAACAACAGCAGATTTGGAGCCTGAAGTCTGAGCGCGCAGACACCTGTGAACGCACGTACCTTGAACAGAAAAGAAAGAAGCGCTTTTCACGGCACAGCTCATTTAACCTCAAAACCCGAAACTCTTCTTCGGTCCTCAAAAAAATCTCTCTAGTCTGAACCTACTCATTCACCAGCTCTATTTGCTCTACCCCACTGAAGCCATCATTCTCTCTATTCTCTATTCTCCTGTCGCATTTCCTTCTCCAAACACTACCACTTAAAGTGGTTTCAGTCCATATTGTAGTCTCTGTGCCAAAATCTCCACCACCGCCATCGCAACTATTTGCACTTGTCCGAGTCGTCAGGGTTGTTGTTGTCTTTGTTCCGGGAATCCCACAAGAGCTATCCCCCTCTTGATCGCCACTTCTGGTCTGTCCCCAATGATCACCACTTTCCATGTTTGTTTCGCACCAGCACTCTCTCCACCACCACACCTCCTCCGGCAGTCACCCCAGCAGCACGCACGTCTCGGCGGAACCAAGCAAGGCTCACTCTCTTCTTCATCCTCCCTCCTCTACCAAGTCTTCACCCTTCTCCTCTGCAAGCTCATCAACAGCAGCGACAGCAGCAGCACCGTCTCGGACAGCTCTGAACGGCGGCAAGAACTTCTTGCCGGCTCAGCAGCAGCAACAGCAGTTCGGCAGTCTTCGGCAGACAGGCACCAGGGACAAGGGGGCGAACCAGCAGCAGCAGCAGCAGCAGACGACGACGACCGAGAGGACCTCCTTTGCCCGGTCCTTTACGACGTCGGGCATTGCCGCGACGAGTCTGTCCCGCTTTGCCAACAACCCCAACTCCAACTCCAGCCAGATCACCACCTCCTCCTCGCACCATCACCAGCCGACACCACCGAACAGTGGGCAGCGAACTGCTCCAGCCCACTTTGCCACCAGTCCACCGAACCCGAATGCCAGCCCCACCTCCCCTACGACCCCCACCTCAGGCGCCTTCAACAAGAACTCCCCTGCCATCAAGTTTCTCTTCAAAAAGCCACAACTTCCAGCGACTATATCCTCCAGCGCAGCCTTGTACCACTTTAGCAGTGGCAGCAACGGCAGCTCCGGTGGACAGCAGCACAAGTCTGCTGCAGGAGTAGCCGCGTCGGCCAGTGGCGCCCAAGGCGGTCGAGGCAGTAGCAGTAACAACGACAGTACCACCGCCGCCACCACCACCGCCAGCAACAGTCTCGCCAAGTATTCCATTCCCAAAGTGAGCCACTCTGAGCGCAGTAGCAGTAGTGGTGGTGCTCTCAACGGCAATGTCAACCTCGCTAGCTTCCCCTCTTCCTCTTCCGGAAAGCAGCACTTTTCCGCCAGCAGTACCTATCGATCATCGGCTGGTCAATGCTACGCCCCAAACGGATCCTCAGCTCGATTCTCCAATTCTTCCTCCTCTTCCTCGACGACCTCCGCCTACCATCCTTTGCACAGTAGCCTGTACAGCAACATCAACGGTCAGCAGGCCCAGCAGACAGTTCAGCCAGCACCACCACCGCCGCCGCCGCATCCTCACGAGCTAGCATATCTGAAATACCAAAAACAGCAGCAGCAACAGCAACAGCAGTACTACGTATGTGTGTTCTTCTTCTGTGCTCTCTCCCTCTCTAGGGCTGATGTTGAGGATGCAAATGTTTTGTGAGATTTCCTTCACAGGTCTCAGGTGATGATGATGGTCTGGTGATGGTGATGGTGACGGTGGCCTCAGCTCTGAAGCAGCTTAGCCTAGGCAGAGAGCCTAAGCTGCAGTGTTGTCTCTTTTCTCTCTTTCTTTCTTTCTTAATTTTTCTCTTTCTTTCATTCGTCTGTGCCATGTATATCTGTGTCATCGTGCCTGTTAGTCTGTGCTAGTGTGTGTGTCTCTTTCTGCTCTTGTGTGTCGTTAAATACCTGTGCCGCCATTTTGCTCTTCAGCTGACTACTCTTCATTACTACTACTACTACTTCTACTACTACCACTACCGTGTCTAATTCACACTTTCCCCTTTTCTCCTCAGGGCACACAGGCCAAAGGGAAACCTCCCGGTGCCGGCAAGTCAGGCTCCTCCGCTAAAGGCTCCGCTTCCGCCTCTGCCTCGACGACCACTACCACCAGCAGCAGCAGCAGCACCTTCAGCAGCAAACAGGAGGCACTGTACAGTCTGCACAATGAACAGCAGCAGCAGAAATCGTCGACCACCACCAGCAGCAAGGCGTCCTCGCTGGGCGCCGCTGGAGTCAACTCTGCTTCGACGACCAGCAACAGCACCAGCAGCAGCAATTCCCTTCGTGCGGTATCGCAGCAGCAGTCTCAACTGTCAGCGAAACGGGACCGGGAGCACAGCAGCAGCAGCAAACACCAGCAGAAAGTATTCACCGGGGCGAGTAGCGGAAGTGCACGGCAGCCTTCCTCGGGCGCCGCCAAGGACGCAAAGGAGTCTTCATCATCTTCCTCGTCTACCAAAGAGCGTCTTTCCTTTTTGGCATCTCACGCTAAAAAGGACAGCCTCTCAGCCAGCAAATCAGCCACCACCACCACCACCAGCACTTCCAAGTCATCGTCCTCTGCTGCTGCTGCCGATGCTGCTACCGCCGCCGCCGGCAGCCGAAAGGCGCCCACACAGGAGAAAAAGTCATCAAAAGCCGCCAAGTATGCCCACAGCTCATCGCCCATGTCCAGTGACAAGGACGACATTGCCGGAAAAAAGTCAAAGGGCAAAAAGGAGGCTCGTGATCGACTGACACCCTCTAAGCTGTACAGCTCCTCGAAAGCTGCTGCAAAGGTCGCCGCTGAAGCGGGCGAGGGTATCAGCAACATCAAAAAGAGCAAGTCGGCAAAGGGCGATAAGGAAAAGAAGAGCAGTAAGAAGGAGAAACTGCTGAAGAAGAAAAAGTACCAGAGCAGCAGCAGCAGTAGCAGTAGCAGCGAAGACTCTGATGTGGAGAGTGACGTCAGCGACGATGGCAGCGATGATGACCAGCTGAAAGCCAAACGACAACTGGTAAAGAAGCTGAAGCTGAAGCGGAAGCTGAACAAAAGCAGCAAGAAGGCGTTGCGGAAGGCGGCGGCGGCACAGCTGCAGCTGCTGAACAAGAAGAAGCTCCAGCTGAGCAGTGATGATTCCCATGACAGTAGTGATGATTCGAACAGTGAGGAGGAAGAGGAAGACAAGGAGCCGATCAGGATGACTCCCGCCAAGTACCAAACACCGGAAAAGAAAAGGGACTCGAAGTCGAGCAAGAAGGAGAGTAAGACTAAGGGTGGCAGCAGCGGCAGCAGCAAGGCCAAGAAACAGCCTTCAGAGCTGGCGAGGAAGCGAAAGAAGCACGAGGTGAGCAGTGACAGCAGCAGCAGCAGTAGCAGTGCCTCCTCTTCGGAGAGCAGCGACGAGGACAGCGACGATGCTGAGACGAAGGGGGCGAGACCATCGGCGGCATCGGCAGTGATGATGACCAGTGGCAAGTCGAAGACGACGACCAAGCGACGTCGCCACCACTCGGGCTCATCGACGCACAGTGCAGCTGATCACCCGATGACGACCGCCACCAGTGACCGTCAACGACTGAGCACGTCCGCCTCTGCCTCGGCCAGTCACCTTTACAACGCTCGAAATGCTCATCTCCACCACCAGTCACCACAGCGGCAACAGGCGGCGGCGGCACTTCGAGGCGGAAACAGCAGCGCTCGCATGCGTCTCGACGATTCAGATGATGAAGACTCGGACGAGGAGGAGGCAGTCTCGGACGCCTATGAGCGACCCGAATCGGCGGCCAGTGGTTTCAGCAGCAGTTCGGCCAAGCAGCTGCAGCAGTTGGCGTACTCAAAATCGCAGAGCTCAAAGAAGCGCCGGCACAACTCTGGCTCATCGCAGGCGTCAGTCGCCTCTTCGACGGCCTCCGCTACGGGCACTCCTTCTTCAATCTCTGAAGGGCCTGCCGCCTACCTCTACCACCCACAGGCGGCCGCCCAGATGGCCAAAGGCGCCCAGAATCTGATGAATCAGGAGCACCCAAAGCTGTACGGCGGTAACGGCAGAAAGAGCAAACAGCAGCAGCAACAACAGCAAGTGCAGGCATCGAAGCTGCTCAGTGATCCGCTGGGCCACTTTCCCTCGCTGCTGGCCAACGCCAAAATGTCGCACTCTCCTTTCTCCGACGGCTCCTTCTCGACGACGCCCGTTTCCACGTCGCACCTGTCGCCGAATGTCGCCTCACCGGCGCTCTCCGCGTCGCCCAGTCCGTCGCAGAAAATGATCTCAAGTTACAAAAGCTCGCATCTCCACGAGGACGGCAGCAACGGGAGCAATGGTAGCGGTGGCGGCGGAAGTGGCGGCGGTGCCAACTTCAACTCAAAGAAGGAGAGCAGCTCCAGCAGCTCTAAGCGAAAGGTGGTCGAGGAACAGCAGAAGATCAGCAGCAGCAATCACATTGAGACGAGCCATCTCTGCCAGACGCGAATCAAGTACTGCGTCAACAATGAGGTGGCACTGATTGAGATTAAGCAGTTCAACCAGGGCAAAATATGGGACAACAGCAATGAGTTTAAGAAGGCCAAGAGCCTGCTCGAGTCCTCCAAGTCCTCCAGCTCTTCCACCTCAAAAACGGGCACCAGCCTGGGAGGCAGCAGTGACAGCGGAGTCGGCAGCTCTTCCTCTTCTTCCTCCAAAAAGCAGTCCTCGTCGTCGTCGAGCAAGCCAACGGCCAAGGGTGGCAGCAGCAACAGCAGCAGCAACTACGAGTACCTCTTTAAGCGGGACCGAGAGACAAACAACAACAACAACAACAGCAATAAAAAGGACCCTGCAGATGATGTGGACAGCGACCACAGTGACTACCACCCCAATCACCACCATCACGCACACAATCACCGTGATCATCACCAGCAGCAGCACTCTGACTCTGAGCAGTACTCTTCGGCGGCCACCACACCCGAGTCCGAGTCGCACTCTGAAGTGGATAGTGACCTCGATCATCATGGTCAGCACCACCACCAGGGCCACCGACATCAGCGGAACAACAGCGGCAACAACAGCAGCAGCAGCAGCACCAACAGCAAGTTCACCCCGAACCGACAGTCGAATCCGTTCGCCTCGTTGCTGTCGCCGCAGACGACGCCCAACAGCCGGGGCGGCATTCCGCCCAGCAACATCTACGCCCGGTCAGGCAACCACAGTGGAGTGCCACTGCAGCACGGATCGTCGCCCTTTGAGCGCCTGTACCAGAACATGTACGGCAGCAGCGGCAGCACGAACACCTCTCCGGGGGCACAGCATCAGCAGCACCACTACCGCCACTCCAGTCAGTCGCCCAACACCGGCGGCGCCGTTTCCGCCACTGAGATTCGCGAGATGCACAGCAAAATAGTGACCCTCGGGGACACTCACAAGCTGCAGATGGTGATTGACCTGGTGGAGGAGCGCCACGGCACCAGCTGCTTCCACATTGACGACAACCACCTGCAGTTTGACCTGCTGAAGCTCGACCAGTCGACGCTGATGGATATTAAGCGAATGATCTACTGAATGAACAGACTGATAGACCCACAAAACACTGCTGTTGAGGGTTGCACTTCATGGGGAGGGAAAGAGAAGGGACGGAAGGGGAAGAGGAGATGAACTGCCATTCCGCACTTTTCCTGCTGAGACAACACTTCAAGCATTTACCAGTTCTCATCTCCATTTTTTCCCTTTCCCTTTTTCTCTGTCTCCCACAGAACACGCCAACCACCTTGAAACCGCCCCCACTTTTCCCTTATCGTCGACACTGTTTCTTTCTCTTTCGCTCTTTTATTCTTTTTTCCTTATTTATTCTTATTTATGCTTTGGTATTTATTACTTTTCTCTTTTCCCGCAGTTCTCTTCACTTCAGTACACTCTGTATTTACATTTCCAAACTGTCTCGAGTTCAGTTGTGTAGAGAAGTGGCTGCTTGAAGTGGTGATGATGGATTCTTCTTTCATTTCTGCTGCTTTGGTCGCTACTTTTTGGCACACTGTTTTGAGCAAAAAAAAGACTTCCCAGAGCATTATTCTACTAGGCTCAACATTCTCTGTATTACCGGTGCAATCTCGCTTTCTTTCTTTCTTTCTTTCTTTTCTTCTTTTATCCAATGCATGCACCAATCACTCTCACTCATATACTCTTGCGTGTTTGCACCTACAGCACACCTCACACTCCCATCACATCACACCCATACACTCAAACACACCTTTTTCCAGTGGTTGATTCCCCTTTTTTCCGGTGCAGACAGTCAGTCAGCGCACCGATCCATTTGGAATAATTGTAATAATTTGAACTAGCACTACTAGTTAGCGTATCAGTGATGATGATGCTGAGATAGCTCGATACATGTCCGCTCTAATCGCTCGGAGCTGGCTGAGAAAGCTGGCTGTTGTCAGGAGGAGGTGTCAGGGGCATTTTGGCAGAACTGCAGCTAGCAACCAGGAAGATCTGGCCAACACCTGAAGACTGACGGGGAACACATTGCAAACGGGTACTTCCACCACACCTAGTGCACACCTTCCATTGAGCCATTTCTTTCACAGAACAACCTCAAACTCTTCCTTTCTCACCATCTTCGCCATCTAATGGACCACTTCTATGATCTGTACCAGCACTATTCAGCAGTACACCTCCCCCTCCTCTTCATTGTGAAACTCAGCTTGAATCGCCTCCCAGTGGCCATCAGCCCTCTCCTTCTCTCCATCAGCCGCACCTCTCCGCCAGCTCCCGAGTTGTCCCTGTTGAATGCCAAACCGACCTAATCACACACACATACACATCACGCTACACTGAACACATTGTGATAATTACCTGACAGGAAGGCAAGCAATCACAAACTTGTCCTTTTCCTTCTCTCTCTCTCTCTCTCTCTCACTCTTACTTTCTCTTCTGTCAAATACCCCCTACTCTTTTGTCTACATACGGACACTATCCTTTTCCACAACACAACGTTGAAATTTATTTTTGTGTTATGCCATGATTACATTCGCAAATAAATAATCTATTTTCAAACGTTATCCACTTTTGAAAAGTGTTCTTTATCTGCTTATACAAATGATTACAAGTGAAAAGGGGACCTTGCTTTTACCTGCAAAACCACAGTCTGGGACCGTGCTGAGAAATGGGTACTCAAAAGCTCCACCTACCTGCTGAACATTGCCTTCATTAAAGAAAAAGCAAGCTGTTAATAAAATAAATTGATTTTCCTAGTAATAACTTTCACATTCATGTTCCTCACATTTTGTTAAATAATTACTAAATTCACATAATTTTTCCGAAAAAGTTAAGGTCAATTAACTAGATTACTTTTTGTAATTAAAAACCAAATGTAGACTAAATATTACTTTGTAACGTTTCTGAATAATTAAACATAAAATAGACTGATTTTCAAGCATATAAAAGACATCACATTTGCACAAACAAAATTATATTTTTTTTCAACAACACTCACTTTACCTTTGAAAATGAAACATTTTCTTTTCCTAGTTTTAATCTCAACCGCTCTTCAGCCTCCAACTTTCGGCCAAATAGCTTCCGAAAAACCTCATTCTAAAGAGTTTCTTTTGGGCTCAAAAGAGTCAATAAAATTGACCGACGAGTCTCTCTTGAAAGTAATCCAGCTCATCAAAGACCAGTACACGCCCGTTTTAGCCACTGGTGACCACACAGTGCACTCAGGAAATTCATGGACTTCTCGTAGCTTTTCGTTTAAAAAGCTCCTATCCGCTCAGAAGGCAGCCTCCAGTGGCCCAATCTACTACGTGGACTTTGAGCTGAAGGAGAACAGCTGCTATGAGACGGGCTGCCTCGCCCATTGCTACTTCCAGATTGTGACCTGCAAAACCACCATCTGGGACCGGATCAATAAGCCACTGGGAGGTGGACGGTTCCGCAACTCCACTGACCTGGTAGACATCAGCTGCACCAAAGATGAAAAGGAGCACGATGAATTTGAAGATGATAGGGACTTAAAGGCGCAAAAGAAGGCTCTTCTTGGAAGGTGTTGACAGAAAGAGTTAAAATCAGAAAAGCTGTTTATCGAAACAGTTTGTGCTTTTTGAGTGTTAAATGGAATAAAAATGTCTGAGATGAATGTCAAAGTTTTAGTTTAGCAATTTGTAATTTAATTTTATGTAACAGTAACAAAGCCTACAAGCTACTCAGACTAGATCTTGTTGCTTTACACATTCCGCCTAACACATTTTCTAAGCTCTATGTACTTTCGGCTTTAGCGGAGCCGGCTTGTTGAGCAAACTTTGAAAGCGAATCCTTGACGACCTCTTCTGTGGCGCCCTTGTCATGATCCACGAGAACGGCATACACACCCAATTTGCTTACGTCAACTATATTTCGCTCTTCATCGTCGAAAAATATTATGTCTATTGATCAAGGGTAGAAATGATTAACGGTAGGCAAGCATTTTGATAATTCAAACCTGAATATGGAACACCAGACTCGGCATGAATACGCTCAAAGTGTTTCGTTTTTACTCCAGGGTAAATTTCAAAATAATCAATGTGTTGCTTTAGATTGAGCATCTCCAGCAAAGTGTATGCACCGGAAGGATATCGAGTTCGCGATGCTACGGCAACCTTCATATCTAGCGATTTCACATACTTCAAAACGGTTTCAGCATATGGAAAGGCTTCAATTGTCTTAGCAGACATGTCGATTAACTTTCCGGTAGATTTATCAATATGATAAGGAGGTGTGTAGCAGAAGGTGTCAACGCCGAATCCCCATAAGGTGTGATCAATGTCAAAAACAGCCAACTTTGGAAAGCGAACTTTGGCCGTACTGCTTAGCGCTCGCTTTAAAAAGATCACTTTATTCCTAAAAATAAAAAATTAATCAATTAAAAGAAATTTACATTTGAAATATACCGTACATTCTTTGAGATTCATGAAAAATTGCGCCAAGTGCGACAAAATAATTTTAAGATTTGTTGGCTAAGAAATATCAACACAAACAGCTGATTTTTTTCTGAGGTTAGAAAAGTTTCCACATTTCAAAGAAGTTCCCTTCCACCTGTTGTTCTCTGAAATTCAAATCGCAAAAAATGACTTTACTGGTTATAATGTAAACTGGACATAACTGCCTTTCACTGTACTTGAAGAAGCCGTTAACTACTAAAAGAAGTGTGAAGCACAGCTCTTCACCTTCAAGTGAAAGTACTTGACATTGAAACACTGGCGAAAATTTGACAAGAAGGCGCCAACTCATTTAATCACAACTGAATGTCAACAGAATTCACTTTTTTAAACCAGTGGAGTGTTTGCATACTTTTTTTTGCTGGGAAAAGAAAGTTAGAGAAATGTTTACTGATTGTCTACCGTCAATGGAGTGCCTGCTCTTCAGTGATGGTCAGTCAAAAGAGTAGCAAAACCCCGTATATAAAGAACCGTCTAAATGGAGAGAGCATCATTATTCCTTGCTGATTCCCCATTCATCAATAGCCACCACAAAAGAATGATAGAGAAGACACTGGTACTCCTTGCAGTGGCCTGCACACTGTCCACCGCCCAACAGGCACCCACCAGTGAGGTCTTTCTGGGGACAATGTTTCCGCTGTCACACGGCGTCGGCGGCAGCGTCTACGCAATTGACGATCAAACCATTCGTGTGAGAAACCTCAACTACGATGGACAAGCGCCAGACGCCTACTTTTGGGTAGGCAGCACTGCTCGACCAGACGCCAATGGAACGCCGCTTGCTGATGAGAAGGGTTCCACCAGTCCGCTGAAGGGGTACCGAAACGCCAACGTGGTGCTGCACTTGCCCGCCGGAATCACCGTACGACAGATTAAGCACTTTGGCATTTGGTGCAAGAAGTTTAAGGAAAACATGGGCTACGCTTCAGTTAGTGTTAACTAACCTTTTTAATGTTTTCTGTGAAAGGGATCAATGGTTATTTCATGTAAACGCTGTACGTTTGAATAATTAATAAATGTGTTAAATAGAAAAAGAGAACTTGCTCAACAAGATCCATACTTGTTGTTCCACTCATCGTATTGCTTCAAGTCGTCCATTGAAAAGCTGGGTTTGACGGTGTTGAGTGACAGCAAGAAATCATTACAACAAATGGGGCGAATGTCTTTTTTGTCAATGTCAATCAGTCGATCCATGACATCTTTGAAAGGGTGCATAGCTGCATCGCCGCACAGACTCTTGATGTCCGACCCTGAATAGCCTTCCGTACGTTCAGCAATAATGTCCATTTCTTCGCTGGTGAGAACATGGTTCTCATGTTCTAAATTATTTTCAATCATGTTCTTTCGAGCAGCTTTTTCCGGCATTGAAATGTACAGTCGAGCAGAAAAGCGTCGTCTGACTGCATCATCGAGCTCCTGTGGTCGGTTAGTGGTGCCAATAACTAGTAGACCATCATTTGAGTTGTTGGACAGACCATCAAACTGAGAGAGAAACTCAGTCTTCATACGGCGTTCGGACTCATGTTCCGAATCTGATCTCGACTTGAGCAAAGAATCAACTTCGTCAATAAAGATGACAGAGGGAGACAAACAACGAGCTACAGCAAACAGCGTCTTCATTGTCTTTTCACTGTTGCCAACCCATTTCGAAGTTAAAGTGGAAGAGGTAATTGAGAAAAACGTCGCTTTTGCTTGGGAAGCAATACACTTGCCAATCATAGTTTTTCCCGTGCCTGGAGGACCAAACAGCAAAATACCTAAAAAACAAAAAAGTTAAATTCATTTTTTTAAATACTAAAAGCTACCTTTAGGAGGAGTTCGAATGCCGGTAAAAAGATCCGGACGCAGTAATGGCAAAATTGCGACTTCTTTAATCTTTGTTTTGGCTTTGTCAAGGCCTGCAACTTTTGTCCAGTCAACGCCTTCAAGATTGAAGATGATTTCACTTTTTATCAACTCAATCATTGACTTATCAATTCCTTTCAGGCGATCATCTTTCAGTAGATTGTTTTCCTTATTATCATCATTTGATTTGCACGGCTTTTTTGTCGGATTATTGAAAGATCGCGCGTTTTTACGGGAATCTTCGCTAATCTTTCTCGCTTCATCTGGGGCAAGATTTTTGTTTTTGACTTCGTTAAACAGATGAACATCTAGCCCGGTCATGAACTTTTTCTTACTTGACTCCAAAACATGATCGACTTCTGGCTCATTATCTTCATCTGCCATCTCGTCATGCGACCATGTGTTTTGTACTTCAGCATTATTGAAATTATACTGCGGTTGATTGTCGTTGTTATGAGAGTTTTGCTGAGTACTGTTAGAAAGAATTCGCGGTGGTTTAAACTGAGCATTGTTTTTCTTTTTGAAAATTCCGGAAACTCGAGTAGGTGATCCTTTACCATTAAACGTCAATTTTGAGCGAATCGGGCTAGAAGGTGGAGCAGGAGGTTCTAAAATGAACTGTTTAGAATTATTGCTTAAATTGAAAGGCAAAACATACTCATCTTTTGTTGAAACATTTCAACAATTTTGTTAGAAGTAGAAGGTGGGCTATCTTTGATAGAATCATCAATGATTGATTCAAATGAACTATCAACATCCGAAAATTCTGCATCATCCCAGTCTTCATCGAAATTAAAATTTGAAAGGTCAGTGTTCTCGCTTTCTTCAAGATTAATTAAGCGTTTTTTGTTAAACTCCTTGTATTTTTGTGCCAGCTCCACCATCGGCTTAAGCTTGGGATTTAGTGACGTTATAATATCTCCGGCTGACATTCCTTCTTGAAGTCGTTTGGCATAGAGGCTTGTCCACTTGTCTTGTGCCACTTCACGAGGACTGTCTTTGGCAATGTGCTTTGCTAAAGCAATGTAAGAATTACTGCCATCTTCCTTGTCCACTTCCTTGCTCAATTCACCCATCAAAGCACTTCGTCGGTGCTTAAAAACATTGTAGTCCACCTTGTCGCGGTTTGCTTGCAGTTGAAGTATGGCACTGCGAATCGCATCAGGACGACGAAACTTGCTGTTTGCCGCACAATCTAAAGCAAACTTGACGTCGTTCTTTAACTCCATTCGAGTGAAGAAAGTATTTCACAGGTAACTGAAGACAAAGATGAGTAGCCAAAAGGCGCGAATTTGTTGGAACACATGTGATTCAGGTAAACAATCAACGGCTTTGTTTTTGTCTAATTTTGCTTCTAAAATCCATTCATAGATGGCATTACACAAGCTCAAAATATACTTTTTGCAATTTTTTGTGCTAATTTAGAACTGCTAAAATCCGATTCTTCAGTTTACAGTTAGGTAAGTTACTTGATTCAATTTATTTGTTTAAAACATAATTATGTGCTTGAATTAACTTACTTTAAAACATAAGCTAATGAACGTGTTATATGTTTTTTATCAGCAAACCTTGTTTTGTTTAAGGTTTTTTGTGAAAACCGTTGTTTGTGTTCAGTGCTTCATTAATTCAAATTACTCCCAGTAATGTGTTTGAAGTCCCTGTGAGCTGGCACCTTTCTTGGCAAACACTTGAATCCAGATGCAGTCTAATTCAATTGCTGTTCAAATTTAAATTTATTGACTCCTCTCTTCTTTTGTCTAAGAGGCTCGTGCCAGCAGACATGTGCCTCTCTGATCAACATCGATAGAGGCAGTGCGTGCCAGATTTGCTCTCATTCGATTTATCAACTGTGCTAATCCAATTAGGCAGGAGTTTGCGTTTAGAGGATAGAGGTCACTTGGTAAGACATCTCTTCAACCTATTTTTTTCGGAGCTGATTTTTCGGTTTAGATTGGCTTCGTTTGTTGACTCTAAAAACAAACATAAAGTTAACTTTATTTCACCAATTATTGCGAGACAATGTCTATTGTTTTCTCAGCAACTGATTTTCGTGTCTCTTTCTGTTGCAGTTTCCAAAGTTGATTTCACCTTCCTTGTCAATTGCAATTGGTGTCTGAACCAAAACAAAAATTTCTCTAACTAATTTGTCGCATTCTCAACTTTATTTCTGCCCATAACACGTTAGCCAGTGTCAAGAACAATGTGCAACTAAATTAAATGTAACAACTTCACTACCAGTGACATCATCATCATCACTTTGGTAATTACTTAACGACGACGGCAAAGTGTCTCTGTTCATTGGCCGTACTGCCGCGGACATTATTGATTCTGACGTGAATGAGGGGTCCAGTGAAGGTGAAGGTGAAAGTTAATTGCTGGCAAGATGGTCAGTCAACTTCAGTCAGCCTTCATTCACGGGGAAGTCATTGAGGGTACTTTCAATGACTGCTGATGCTTCTTTTTACAGTTCATTTCTCAGTCTTTCAGTTCTCTGTCTGTCTAATGTGGTGGCGGCTGCCGTGGAGTTATCACTTACTCTTCATTAAATATTTAAATGTCAATTACTTGCCAGACTTGACTCGGGTCTTGAGCTCAAGTGAGTGCTCTGCAGATGCTATTTTTAGGCGCTTTCTTTGTCTTTATTGACACATCTCTGTGCGATTAATCGATGCAGTCACGTCAGTCAGTCAGTCAAGCAGGCAAATGTTGCGTCGACTTGACTGTTCACTTTTACCTGAGAGAGTAGAACTACTCTGAGGACCTAATCTGCCACGTGCCCTAAAGTGCAACTGAAGTACGTGTTGCAAACGATGGGCAAGTCAAGCAGGGGCAATGTGGCAGACGGAATTGACCTTTTCGCTTCACTGCCCGTGCCCACAAGTGTCCGCAGTGCAAGTCACAGTGAGAGTACACAGAGAGTTGTTGTCCTCGGTGTTGTCCGGTCGGTCGATCCAGCTGCCGCTAGATCCACTGTCAGTTTTTAGTGGCAGCAGCAGCCGCGGTCACTGGTCGCATGTGTGTGCTCACACATTGTTTATTTACACTGCTGCAGATGAATCGGGTCCAAATTGTGGCCTATTGTCGCGTGACAAATTGCACCATACAACTCACTCACATTGCATTGCATCGTAGGCACTGAACAACTGCTGCTGGTTATGTTCCTTGTCACCGACTACACTGAATCGCCAATTTGTCCGCTGCCAGACAATGCCAGTTGCTTGTTATCAGAACTGACCGGCCACACTGGCCGGGGGACAGCCGAGCAGCAGCAGCGACATATAATTGCAGAGCAGCTCAGTCAGCAGATCTGGAGAACGTCTCATTTATCCGTCGCATCGAGATGAATTGGAGTAATTTGGCAATGGGCAAATGCTGGTGCTCCCTCTCTTTTCCTCTCACTGTCGGCCATTGTCTCTCCTCTGCTGGACTCAATCTCAACTTTAGCCCAGTGGCCTGGCTCACTGGTAGCACGTGTTGGTGCTATCGTGTTTCAGTACCGGCAGTTATGATTTACTGTCGCACTAGTTCCGCAGTGTGTCCGCCGCCATCAGCCACACCGATGCAAAGCAGTGCTCCACTCTGACTTGTCTCATCCACTGCCTTCCACTGAGCCATTACCGACACAAAACTAGCAGACACTGCTGCTGTCATTCTTTCCGTTTGCCCTACCGCAATTAGTCGCAAGCAAGTTCTGCCAAAAAGTCACAGACACTAAAAGGGCGCGCATTAGGTGTGTGCGCGCTCTCTTCCCCAGTGTTCGTCAATGCGTGTCGCCATGTGTTCCAAAGCAATACCTTCACAGTGGGTACTACTACTGCTACCCCACGACCTAGGGTGTTGCTCCTCTCTTTTTTCAAAGGGGACGAGGTCTCCGGATCCTACTGACTGTGCATCACTAGACGCACTAACGAGGCAGACAGCACAGTGCGGGCACACGCGCGCGCCTTTGCAGTCCCCCAACTTTTCATTGCCTTCTGCACGCGTACCCAGTCTGCTCTGGCGGGACAGTAAATTGAGACGTGTGTACTCTGCCACCGCACACAAGAGAAAGGGTAGCCGCCGCCGTTGGTCAACACATGTCTGTCAAAGAACAACTGAGACCATCGGTCAGTGTGTCCACTGTTGGTCAGTCTTTTACTGCCAACCAGGTGTTGCATCCAATGCCGCCATAAAAGTCTATTAGGTGCACTGAATGGACTAAACAGCGGTGATAAAGGCCAATGCACTTCGGAACAGCACTCTTTGCTTTGCTCATTATCTCAAATGACGCGGGCAAAAGTCATTCAAACTGTCACTTGATTTTACGTCAATTCTTTGGAGTTGAATTTAAAATTTGTTTAAAGTAGCCAATTACTTGTGGTACAAAAATACATTTTAGTGCTGTTTTCTCTCCTTTTTTTGTCGTTTTGGAAATAGTTTCCAATTAGATTTTATTACGCGGAAAATTGGCGTTTGACTTTCCAATCTTTGCTAATTATTTTTCTCATTTAAACTTTTGACATTTAAGCTTTTTCAAAAGTTTTTGAATAAATTTAAATGCTCTTTACTTTGATGCAGTTGACAATAAGATTTACTGATTGATGAGCAAACCTTGTTTAGATAGTTTTCTAACTGTTTTTATATGTTTAACTTTAATCGGCCTGTTTGTCTGCTCAATTTCGACCATCTGTCATTTCAGTTTTATCCTCGTGTGTGTGCTCCACTTGGCAAGAAAAAGTCGAGCAAAAGCAGACGATCTAGCCGAATAATTAACCTACAAAACGAGTCACTGATGCCGTTGCCTCTCTCTTTCTAATGGTCGACGCATTAGTGACCATGCAAATTGGCATCCACCATTACCGATGTCTGATCATTGTGCCATTTGCTCTCTGTGTAATTATATGCTTCAGTAATTAATTAACTTTTTAACTCTGCGTTGTTTACTACTGCTTTTTGAAAATCAGTTCAATTTGACTTGATGTTGTTTCAAAAACAGACAAAAAAATTTTATTTTGTTATTGATAGCTTTTGAACTCAGTGTTTGTAAGTCAACATGTACTCCTTAGAAGTTTTAGTTTTTTGTACTTTCAAAAAATTCATTTAAGAAACCCTTCCTGGTTTCGCCCTAGTCTACAATTAATTACATGCAAACACAATGCAAACATCAAAGGCATCTAATAAACAGGAGTCAATTCTCTGTAGACTAGCGGTACATCAATTATCAGATGTCCATTCGAGTGAACCTTACCTGAAATGGTATTTTTGACGCAAAAAATCAATTGTTTTAACGTATGGATAACATAAACTTTATGAGCTGTGCTTCCAAAAAATGTCAGATTTAACTTTTTAACAAATTTTGAATTATTTTGTAGCAGAGTGGTGATATTTTTTACCAAATTAGTTTTGTTTGTTTCAGCTCATAGCGTAAATCCACCTGACATCTGGGAACAGTGTCACAAATCAGAAGTGCACATGGAGCCCAAAATAATCTTATTAGCGTGTTGTACTTTTTGTTTCATAGCAAGCTCATATTTTCTCCTGTTGTACAATATAAGGGCAATTAGAAAAAACAATAAGCAACAGTAAAGCAAACTGCCTATCCCGTTTTTTCTCTTCTTCTTGTGTTCTTTTGCGTATTCCTAAATGTTCCTCAACCAGGCGAACATGGCACGCGACTAGAGTTGAAACGATCTCATTTGCTAACTGCGACATTCCTCCGTAACAATTTGTCCTTTTTGTATACTTTTTTGTTGTTTTCTTTTTTGTCGAATTCAAGCAACTTTGGTGTACAAGAGCGAACACCCGCAGCGCTAGTGCAGTGCACGTACGACGTGCAAAAATGGTCAAAATGGCGTCACAGCAAATTGACCTGGCACATCCTCGCTCGCTGTATTGATGCAACCAATATCTTCTTTTACTATTTTTTTTGTGCATTTCAGTACTAGTTGTTTCCATTTGTTTGTTTTGCTGCAAAGTCATTTTAAAACTTCTCTTTATTGCGTCTTTTGAGAGTGGCGCAGAGAAATGTGACTGTGATTTATTATCAGTCTATCTCTCGCCAGACAACTCCGACTGCAAACATGCATGCAAGCACATAAAGCTGTCTGTTTGATTCGATCATCATTTGCCGAGCAGAAGTTTATTAGCTCTGAAAAAACGATGCATGACGAAGTAAAGTGAGTGCAGTGAGTGCATTTCAGTGTGGAGCCCTCTCTGAGGCCTGACGCCCTGTGTGCGACAGTGCTACGACAACCACTGCTGCTACCGCCAGTTTATAAGCACTGGCCACCAACATGTTGGCCCTATCCTGGCGAATATGAATTTTAACGGCACAACACATATTTTATCTGTTTGACTGTCTGTTCTTGTTTTTGCTGGGCAACATTTTTTTTGCTCTCCAAAGGAAGCACCGTTTAGCTTTAGTCTGTACCAGGCGATCCTAGTAGTAGGGCATCTAAATGTGACCGGACAATGACACTTTGCTCGCTGGTGTTTTATGGCGTCACCTCCTACCCTCTTGTGCTGTTAATGGCATTTTCTACCATCAAGCAACATTTCGGTTCGTTATCACCTGCAGATTGCTGGAGAGACAATGCATTTTGAGTAGTCATTAAAGTAAGAAAAGAACGTCAAAGTCAATGTCAGGGACACATGTGCCGCCCGTTGGCTGCTAATTTGCATTTATGATTTCCTTTTTACTTTTACTCGATAAGATCTGTTACGCTATTACTACTCTTGCCATTTAATAATTCAACTTATTTGCCTATGCGTGTTATCCACTAAATGAAAGCCTTGATCTGTTATTCCTGTTTGTCGCATCACTTGGACACTTGTCAACAATGAGCAAAAAATGTTCTCAATGGACACCATCGTCTTATCAACTGTGCCGCCAGAGTCTAATAAAATGTCATGTCAGCCGTTTTGTGCCGCCATTCATTCATTCATTCAACTTCTCGGTCATAATCGAATGAATTTGAATGAACTCCTCTCTGTTTCGTTCTTTCTTCCTATCCGCCATAGCGCCATTGCGCTAATGGCACTAAGCAATTAGAGAGCAATTAGAGGAGTAGGCAACGCAAACTTCCTTTGACTGTCTTCAGGCAGTGACGATTCACTACGCTCTTGTCTACAGCTTTCACGGTACAGTGTCCGTTTCTAATCTATCCTCAGTTTTGGTAATCGCCAGTGCCACACTGAGCCAGCATTTTCTTTTGAGCGACAATGTCGCATTTGCCGAATAGTGATCACAGAGAGTACTTTTCTCATATGTCACGGGTCTACTTTAATTTGTCGTTTTATTTCCGTTTTCAGCTAGTATTTCTTATTATGAAAAGAATCAATAAAATTCATTGTTAAAAGTTGTTTTAAAAAGTTTTCTCAACGGTGTTTGTGGTTTCAATTATAAAAACTTTACTGATAAGCTTTTTTTGCAGAAAACTTTCAACAATTTTAAGCATCAGTAAAAAGGCGTTCACCGAAACTTGCACAGTACAACCAGTGTAATTGCTGGTGTTTTTTGTTTGCAAACCATCTGTCTCGTTTGAGTGCATTTGCTTTCGTTGCGATTAGATTCTCCAATTTGCTTGAACTCGCTTGCTAATTTAAGTACCTCTCCCCAAAATTGTGTCATTCAATTTGCCCTTTTATCGGTTAATCCAAAATTCTAGCAATTTTACAATCAGAAATGTTTGCTTAATTGGCAATCTCTACAAGTTCCAATCTTGCCGGCATGCAGAATGGAGCATCCACCGGTCTAACAAGAATCATTGGTCTTTGAAAGTACTTTCTTTTTTGTCCAATTACACTAATTGGCGCCTTTCTATTTTTGGTTGAAGCTACCACAAATAGGTTAGTTTTTGTACTTGCCATATTCTTGCTCCCTCTCATCGACTTTTGCGGCAGCACAATAGCGAGAAAAATTCTAATTAGCCAATAGTTAATTAATTTGGCTAAACAAAGCAAATGACGACGTCTACAAAATGAAAATATTACAGACACAAATCTACTTTGCTTGCTAATTGAT
>JAALOO010001128.1_pt1 | contig 19772 bp, 14 predicted proteins | sample 7257641 | NCBI WGS metagenome assembly JAALOO01 (sample SAMN14085613, study PRJNA598686) | mite metagenome | biome: ENVO:01001000; feature: ENVO:01001002; material: ENVO:01001226; isolation source: single female mite from University of Michigan culture on fish food culture... ...
CTCTCTCTCTCTCTCTCTCTCTCTCTCTCTCTCTCTCTCTCTCTCTCTCCTTAACCTTCTGTTAAAGAACACACTATCAGTAACCTTAGAGGAGGATACTTAGAGGAGGATGTAAGGGTATGTAAAGCAACTTTGTCTGACTTCGAACGGTAGTCGGTAAAACGACTGTAAAATCTCAATTTTGTTGCCGTTTGTAGTAGAAGTAAAAAATGCTATTGAACAGAAAAGTAGCAAGAAGAAAGAGGCTGAGCCGAATCATTTTTTTATTCGATTATGCGGTCGGTTCTTTGCGTTGCGTTGCGTCTGACAGAAAGCAGAATGCGTCTCTTTTTGTTGGTTGCGTCGATTCCTGATTATTATGGTGGTGGTCTACGCTGAGCAAAGTATTTCTATTTTTTCCCGTTGTTGTTCGGCTACAGAACTAGCTTAGAGAACAAAAAATGAAGAGAGGACAAATTGACGATCAGAGGGAGAAAAAGAAAGCGAGGGAAGGGAAGGGAACTTTCTGTGTCCAGTTGAGAAAATTTAAAATTTCAAGTGCTGCTGCTGTTTGCTGTCTGCTAACTGCCATTTCTGCCCAATGCTTCCTGGCGGCTTTTCCCTTCCTTCCTATTTCTCTGGTTAGCTGGTCAAATTCAGCGGCTGCAGCAGTCAAAAGTGAATGTACTTTTGCTGCTTCACTTGCCAGGAACTGCCTGCCTGCCTGCCTGCCTGCCTGCCTGCCTGCCTCTGCCGCCTGCCAACGACCCTCAACTTGAGCTCAACTGCGAAAACTCTGCCTCGCGCGCCTTTAATGCCCTCCTGTCCTCCTCCTCCTCCTCCTCCTCCTCCTCGACACTCCGATTTTGTGATGCATGAAAATTTGCAATTTTGTGCACACTTTTTTCTCCCTCTCCCTTATTCCTCTGTTCAAAATGTTCTGGACCGCTCTGTCGTCGTTTTTACCAGCCACAGAATTTAGCGGCAGCATATTTGTCTGTCTGATTCTGGTTCTGGCTCTGTGTCGGACGTTCTCTTCGCTTGTTGTCTTCCTTTTACAATATTATTATTGAACAGGAAACTTGCGTTCTCTTGTAAAGTGTGGTGAATAAAGATGTGGTTACAACTATTTTTTTTCAGCTACTCAAAACTGCTGCTGCAGTTTGGTGCTAGTCAGTCAGTTAGTCAACGGCAGCGTCGGCAAAAGCTCAAAACTGAAAGCGAGAAAGAGCTCTTCAAACTCACTGGGCGTAACTTTTCAACTTTTTTCTCCCTTCTCTCGCACTTTCTCTGCTGATTATTTTGCTGCACGAGCTTTTTTAGCTACTTTTTCCTTTGCTGCTGCTGCATTAGTTTTGAACTCTCTCTCTCTCTCACTTTCTTCCTATGCCATTGAACCGCTGATTCTGAATGAAAGATTTGACACTTTGTTTATTGAAGCAGAGTGAGAAGAAAAAATGCAGCTTTTTTCCCTTTGCTGTTTATTGCACTGAAGTAGCTTTTGATGGAGGAGGGGAAAAAAGATGAGGACTGTTTGAAGGTTAAGGCTGACTAGTTTGGCTCGTGTGTCTGAAAATGTTGTCACTCGCAGTGAGAGAGAAAAAAGAGGAGAAAAAGAAAAAAGAAAAAAGCTGATGGTACCCGATCGATACCCGCCGCCAGCATCACGGGTATTTACCCGGGCACAGCTTTGTTCCAGTGAACACAGCTCAGATCAGTTCAGCTCAGTTTGCTCTAATCTCTATCACGTGATACTCTCCTCTTCTTGCTTTTTATTGCAAAGAAGCAAAATCGATTATTTTTGTTCTGCTCGACTTTTTGCTTGCAGTTTTTTCGTAAAAGAAGAACAACAATTTCTGTTGTTTTTTCTGTTTGACTTTTTCTTGTTTTTTGACCTCGTTTGATTTTAATTTTAGCATTTTTTGTTGTTGTAGACAAAAGTGCAATTCAAAGGAGCAAAAAAAGAGCAACATTTGAATTGGAAATTTTTTACTGAATTGTAAGTGTGTGTGGGAGAGTTGAAGCTAGTGATATTGTAAGCTTAATCAATACAGTCCCTGTTACTTTTCCAAAAAACGGTTCAGTTTGAGTCCCTTTCCTTTTTTTCTCAGTTGACCGGTGTTCTACTGCAGGGGAAAACCAGAAGAGCTCTCTCTAAAACTAACCACTTTTGCTGTTTGTTTGAAAGTGAATGACCTACAAAAGAAAAATGAACTGGACCACAAAAACCACAACAAACTGCAAAAGCGAACGCTTCAACTTGCCATGGCACTCAAGTGCTCAGCTTGGGCAATTGACTTTTCAAGACGAGAATTTATAACGGAAAAATATGTTAAAAACCTAGATTTTTCTTTTCATTAGAAATTAAAAGCTTTAGTTCATAAGAAAGAAGATTCTTGTTTCTTTTCCAGTGCACTGATTCCTCTTCTAGTAGTGCAGCTAATTTTTATTAATTAATAAAAATTTTATTGACTGCCAAATTAAAACCGTTGGTGGTGGTGGTGGTGGTAGTGCAGAATCTATGGAATCTGAAAACTGAGAATCCTTGCTGGCACAGTAAAGATTCTCAGTTTTCAGCTTTTCAGCTTTCTGCCTGCCGCCCGGTTGGAGATGTCTTAATTTGTCGTCTGCAATTAATAAGCTCGCTCCCATCTTTCTTTTTTCCCTTTCTTCTTTCTTTTTTTGCTTTGACGACCATCTTTTCTTGCTCAACTACTTTCTGGTCCCCAGCCTTTTCCTCTGCCTCTGCCGCCACTACCACCAGCAACTACTATGCGCCCTAATTAATTTGCCTTAATAAGATTAATTAATTTATTTTCCATTGCTGCCGCCGTTGTGCTTCTGTTTGTGATCTTAATTTATGCAAATAATACACACATCGTGCAGGCAATTTTGTTTCTGTGTGTGTGTTCACTGAAGCCAACGACAGCTCTTTCCCTTTCCCAAGCCTGCTCAGAAGAGTTTCCTCTTTTTTTTCTGTTGTGGGGAAGTAATACGATTACACCACACGCAGTACTACCAGTACCAAAAACTGATTTTTGTTTGTGTATTTTTTGTCCTGAAACTCACTCACTCTCTCTCTCTCTCTTATTTTTTTGGTTTTGGGCTGAACTGAAGAGCACTATTGAATTACAGCAATTTTAATTTGCTTTGTCTATTCATAGATGCTTAGAGGGAAAAAATTTAAATTAAAAAGAGCTTTGAAGGTTTGTTGTTAATTTTTGCTCCAACTCAAAGCTGAGTGGATTTTTTATTCTCACAATTTCCAGGTAATTCAGCAAAAAGACTCTCCAGCCTAGCTAACTCACTACTTTGCCTCTGAGAATGTTTTTTTCATCATAAAAATGTGAGCTTGTGTTTGTGTTTGTTTGTTTGTTTTCCTAGAAGGTTACTTAACTAATTTTTAACGATGAGAAAAGAAGGGGAGAGAGAGAGAGAAAATTGAAAAGGGCAAAGCGTTTTTTGTTGTTGTTTGTTATTTGAGTGAGCAAGTGTCTAGAGTTGCGTACCGGAGCACTAATTTGCGCTGTTTACTTTTTTGTATCAAGGTAAAAAACTTTTACCTTTTTACCTGCTGCTCTTGTTTTGCTTCAAAAGAAGAAGAAGAAGTAGGTTTCCAAGGTGAAGTGCAAATTGCCTGCAAGTTTTTTAACTCTGAGAACTCTGGTGCACTGGAATGCTTCAATGTAAAAAGCAGAAATTTTTTTGTTGCAGTTAAAAAAACTGTAAAGATCATCAACCGAATACTGCAACATATGATCCTGTTGTTGTTGTTTCTGTGTTTCAGTGTCTTTGCCCAGTATCTTTACATCAGCAAACAAAGCAGCAGCAGCAGCCAAACCATTTGTTTTCCGATAATTGTGCTTAGCTGCTCAGGCTCTCCTTTTATTTGCCTTCTCTTTGTTTTAGGAGGGGGCTGGTTTATTCTAGCGTTAACTTTTTGCTGCTTTATTTTTTGTGTTTTGAAAACTTAGTCTTCCCCAAACTGTTTATCGTTATGACTCCTCGACGACTCTTTACTGTTCTCATTGTCGTCTCGGTTGTTGCACGGTTTGCTGGTGCCTTTTTTCTCTTTTTCCCTTTCTTCTTTTTGTTCTAGTCTCTTTCTCAGTTAATTGGTCCATCGACCGCAACAGTACAACAACAGCACACAACACAACTTCAATTAGTGCTAAAACTGCAGTGTCAGTCAATGAGACTCACTGTGTGCACCACTGAGTCGAGGTTTGTTCCAGTAGACTTTTGTTGTTTGGCGTCAATAAAAAAAAAAAGAAAGAAAGACAAAACTACCGCCTCCTGAGCCGTCTTTCTATTGTTGTTGTTCTGGTACGGCAGCAGAAGCTAATTGTCGTCGATTTAGTGGATAAAAAGATGATGATATAGGAAAAGAAGAAAGAACAAACAGAGTCATAAGTCGATGAATTGATTAGTGGAGGAATTTAGAGGGGGAACTTTTTTTTATTCACTATACTCAGTGCTGATGATTAGCAGGAAAAGGAGAGGAATTTTAGTTTTATGCCAACTTTACAACGTGTTCACATTTAAATTAGCCTCCGTCTTTTCCTTCTTGTTCATGATTTAGATTTAGAATTTCAATTTAAATTCAGTCTTTTTTCTGTGTAATTTTCCATTTTTTCTGTGTTATTCATTGATCATCACCACACTAGCACTACTACTACTCGGAATCATTGCCGCCCTCATCTGGCATTAAATTCAATTTAGTATTCATATTCATTGCTGCTTTTGCTGCTTTTGCTCGAGTGCTAGCTCAAGAAAGCAGGCATCGACAAGCAAAAGATTAATTGAATTTGCTGTTTTTACAACGGCGGAACATTCCACTTTTGAAAAGTGCTAAGTGCCACTGGATCGAGAAAGAGCTGTGTGTGTGCTTGCAGATCGATTGAGCTCAGAATGAATGCTGAATTTTTAATTTTTGTTTCCTGCTAATAAGAACACCAAAGAGCAAAGTGTCTCAACTTTGCTTTTTACTCTTTTTGCTTTCCACTCTTCATTTCAACTATTGGAAGAAGTCTTTAGCTGCTAATCTAAAGATGAGAAAAGGAGGGGGGAAAGATTGGAAACAGAAAAAACATTCTCATTTTTTTAGCAGCAGTGTCTGCTTCTGCTTTGGAGTTAATTGGACTCTAGTAGAGCTAATGTGTGGTGGTGGTGGTGATGTTTAGCCAATGGTGATCAGCTGCTGTCAACTGCAGACTTCTCAGTGTGTGCTGTGTAATAGCAATAAATCGAGTTATTATAAAAAATATAAATTAATTATCATCTAAAGAAGGAGATGTGTGTGTGTGTGTGTGTGTGTGTGTGTGCAGGAGATGGTCATTGTGTTCTTCGGGTCTGCTGTCTGCTGTTTTTTACTTTGGTTTTATTGTTCTTGTTGTTGTTGTCACTGCTTCACTGCTTTGCTTTTTGCTGGTTTTTCCTTCTCTTTTACTCTGAATAATTTATTTATTTGCATTGGTGGTCTCTGCTACTCACACGTTCATTCATTCATTCATTCATTCAGAAATTGTGTGTGTGGAGGAATAAAAGAGAGAAAAAAGAGAAGCGCTCTGTCAGTCGCGAGACTTGCAATTAAATATTTAAATTAATTAATTAATTGTTTGCTGTTGTGTGTGTGTGGTGGCTAGTGAAGCGGACAATTGTTTTTTAGTAAAAAAGATGAGGGCAAAAAATTTAATTGGCGCCCGAGATTGGTCATAAAAATGTGTAATAGAATTTCAATCTTTTTTGCATGTTTTGCTGTTGTTTTGGACCAGCCATGATCGACATGTTTACAATTAGTTTTAGCATTTTTATAAGCAAAACTAAAATCAGTAATTAGCCAACAACTGCAGAAGAGTGTGTAACACATGGCAATGCACATTACTCGCTGTTTTAATTTGAAAAGAAAGCAAAGTGATTTGCTTCAGCCTAATTTCATTCAGTCAATTTTTGTGCATTACACACATCCGCCAGTGTTTCTACTGAAGGCTACCACCGGTATTTAGGCAGGCAGGCAATTTTATTGCCATTACTTTTCCTCTCTTTTTCCGTTTATTTCCTCTCTCTTCTCTCTTCTCTGACTGACTGACTTCAAGTGTCTGTCTGTTTGTCTGCTACCGGAAAACGGAAATGAACACTTTGTGACTGCTCTGCAACAGCAGCAAAAACTGCAGCAGCAGCTCTCACTTGGAACACGTTTTCCTCCGGAACTTATTCTTCCTACTGAGGTACTTTTTGCCTCACTCGGTTGTTGGTGGAACACGCGTCCCAGCAGTACTAGCTAGTCCTTTCTGGTAAACTCACTTTTCATCCTTTCCCTTTCCCTTTTATTTTCCCCTTTACTGAATGCGTAATTGAATAACGAAGAAAGGGGGGGGGAAATATAGAGAGAACGTGTTCTGTTTCTATCTGCCTCTTGATTTCTTCTTCTTCTTCTTCTGGTTGAGGCCACATTTATATGGGCAACACGACCTGCTGCTGCTGCTGCTGCTGGTTGCTCTTGTCTTTTTGTTTCTTGAGAGTACTTTGCTCAGAGAGTTAGAAGAAAAAACTGTTTCTGCAACTGACATTTTACCAGAGAAAGCTGTGTTTGAACGAGCGCGCACAATGCAAGAAATGTTTAAAATGCTGTTTTTTTTGTTTTGAAATTTGGCAAGAAAAAGGTTCTGTCTGGGCAATTACAGTTAGCTTTTAAGTTTTTAAAATTTTAAAATTTTTGAAAATTCAGTTTTTAAATATTTTATTTGTGGAAGTGAATGATGGCGGCGGCGGCAACATCTCATGTAGAAAATTTAATTTTCAACAGGAAAACAAGCTAAAACGACAAACAAAACTAAAGACGCTATTTTTAGTAATGCAGCTGAAAGTTCAGGTATTTTAGGTCTTTTTTTCTGGAGCAAACAGAATAAAATTGCGTTGTGGCTTTCTGCTGGAAGCAATTTAGTTTTTGGCTGAGAAAAACATTTCATCTTTCATATTCTCTCTAGCACAAGCATCAGCTAACAGGAAAAAAAGTTTTTACCACACAAATCTAGAGGCTGAATTGCTGTTGTGTTGCGTTATGTTATTATTGCTATTAGTTATTTGCACTGCTAATATTATTACTTTTCACAGTGTTAATAATTTATAACTGCACCCCAAAAAGAAGGTTGGCGGGCTCAGTGGACAGACAGAGCTGAAACACAGGTACAGGAATTTACAGCTTCTTCAGCTGCTAAAGTAAAAGTTTAGCTTTAAAGTTAGTTTTAAAAATTGGTGATTTATTTGAGTTTTCTTTCTTTGCTGCTGGTAAATTGAAAAAAGAAGCGCATTGTATTTATCAACATCAAAGTTTTTCACTTTTTTTCCTCGCCTATCCATGTAGCCGCACTGCACACTGTCTTGAAGGTGCCTTCAAGACAATGAAAAAGGCAAGTGTAGACTTTCTTTTTAGCAATTTTTTATTTTTGAAAGATGAAAGGAAGTTAGGGTACCAGAAGAAGATGAAAACGAAGAAGAAGCAGAAAAATGAGTTGAGATTTAATTAAAGTGAATTAGATTACCAGCCAGCTAAATGCTGAAAAGAAGCGAAAAAAACTGAAAAAAAGAAAGGAGAAACTGCTTCAGCGGAAGGAACTGAATCTACTGATACTGAAACTGATGAAGATGATTTTCTAGTTTGCTCTTTTTAATTTTTAAAGCAAAGTTTAAATTGCTAAAAAAGGGATATTTTTGAGACATTAGCTGAGGTTGAATGATCCTTCCTGATTTTGACCTTTTAAAATTATTTTACTTTTCACTAAATTCCTTTGACCTCAAATTAACTCTGCCACCACCACTGCCACTGCCATCATCATCTCATTCAGGTAATCAGTCTAATTTTGCTACTTTTATTTATTTATATTATTTTCCAGTTCAGCTGTGTTGTTGCTGTTGTTTGTTCACCTCATTGTACCTCATTCTGTCTCTCTCTCTCTCTCTTTCATTTTCCCCAGTCTAACTCTGATTTTGATTGTAGTTAGCGAGGCAGCAGCAGCAGCAACTGAAGTAGCTGAAGCAGTGCTTCATCAATAATTTAAGCAAATGAGATGATGATTTATATATTATGCTTTCTAGTCAGACTTTGTGTTTGTGTGTGGTTGAGACTGGCAGATCAGCAGCAGCAACTGAAACAACAGCAGCAGCAGCAGCAAAAGTCGAGAGTCGAGAGTTCACAAAAGTTTGACATGAATCGATTGTTGCAGAACAAAGTAATAAATTGTGTGCTGTCTTTGACTGACTGACTGGCTGGTTAGTTGCACTACAAAAATTGAACCGAGCGCCAATTGGCAGGCAACCGCAACCATTACACATTTGAATCGATAATTTGAAGAGAAGTTTTTGAAGATTTTGAAGTGTTTGTAACGCAATTTTTCTTTCTTTCCTTCCTCTTTTGACAAGAAAAATTGCGCAAACTTCCGCTGTGTGTTTGCGAAGTTCGGAACGAAGTTCAATCAATTAGAAAATTTTTCGCTGTTTACTTTCTTTTTACATTTACAGCAGCTTTTGTTCTAAAGAGTTCTAGCATGTTTGAAAACCTAGTTAAAAAACTAGGTTCACATTTCAACAGTCAAAAGCATTCACTCAGCCGTCGTCAGTAGCTACCTGGCAACTTTTTTTTATTGCCACCACAATTTGTCTCATTTTTCTAGGAGAGAAGGAACAACAACTTCAGTTGGTTCATTTATCATCAGTTGACAAAAAACATGACATGACACAAAAGTATTGACAAAAAGACACTTTCTCTATATTTTTTCAAGAACATTCCAGAGACAAACACAGTACTTACATTGCACGACAACCGTTGAGGTGAGGAGGAGGAGAGAAAGAAAAAAGAAATGTGGGCGTAAACGCCTGGTCAGTTGAGCGAGGTGAGCGACTGAAGATGAAGGTGAAGAAGGTGAAGAAGGTGAAGATGATGATAACGATGAAAGTGGTGGTGATAATTTACTGATGTCCTGGTCATCAGCTGATGATAATGATGACCACTGTTGATGGTTATGATGGTGGTGATGGTCCTTGTGATCACCACTTTTCCTGGTGGCGACCACTTTAGCCGCCGCCGCCGTCATTTGACGAGGTGGACAGCCACGCTCACAGGCGGAAACGACTGGACAAAGTGGACGGGCCATTTTTTTTTACTGAAACAGTTGAAAGAAAACGAAGAGAGATTGAGACTGATTGATGAGGAAGGAAAGAATATTTCAGGTAGGCAGAAGTAGAAATGTCGGGAGGTAATACAAGTGGACTGCTGCTGCTGTTAGCACGCAAACACAAATACAAATACACAGAGAAAAAGATACAAAAAATACAAAGATGTAGAGTGGACACACACTAAGTGGATGCTAAAAGTGATGAGGCGGTGGTGGTGGTGGTGGTGGTGACATGATCGATGATGATCAAAGTTGATGTTCGAAAAAGAAGTAGAAGAGGATTGTCACTGTGTTAGGTCAGTCACTTGCTGGGAGGGTGAGAAGCATGTGCTGAGCAGCTATTTATGCGAACAGCACACTTGACTTTAGTATTTTTTTGCATCAACTTCTTTTTCCTCTTTTTTCCTCTTACACTATTTGACACTAATTGCTCGCGCTACTTTGTTTTTCTTCTTCTACTTTTTTGTTATTTTTATTCCTCCTAGTCCTAGTCCTTGAAAAAGAGAGCTTCTTTTTGCCGTTTTTGTTTTGCAGTATTTGAGTTGTCAGCCGACTGAGCTGCTAAATTAGCAGCAGCACAGCTGATTGTGATTTGCTGCAAAATAGCTGCTAGAAAAATAGAAAAAGAAAAAAAGAAGCTAATGATGACGGAGAGAGAGAAAGTAGAACTGAGAAGAGCTGATGATTCCCAAAAAAAAGAGGAAAGGCGATAAAAGTAGCTTCTGTTGCTGCTTTGGACCTAATGGTTCTAATTGCCGGCCTCGAAAAGCCGGCGTTTGGGGACACAAATAGTTTGAGCAAGAAAGTGTGATAAAGAAAAAGAAAGCTGTTTCGAGAGAGTGGACAGAGAGAGAGAGAGAGAGAGAAAGTGTTTGAAAGCTGCTTATTCGACGACTTATTCAGTTTGAGCTTTGGAAGAGTGAACACTAGCGTGGAAGCAGATTGACTCCTCTTGACTACTTCCGTTCTTCGGACACAACAGCAACAAAACTAAATAGTAGTAAATCGTTTAGCACCGGCGATGATGATGATGGTGATGATGGTGATGGTGATTTGAAGAGCTGTCCGGAGATTGTAACAAGAAGAGAAAGCTTTAGCCCAGAGAAAGTGGCAAGTGGTTGTGATCGCTTCATTTGTGCAGAAAAAAAATGCACTGAAACACTGAAACACTGAACATTTAGTCAGTGTTTGGAGAGCACCAGAACAGAGGACTAGAACACGGAGGCAAAAACATGCTCGGTCTCCTTCTCTTTCCTCTCGAGGAGCAGCCACCGACCATTTGTCACGCTAATGATACTTGTCATTGTCAATCTGCAAATAGAGAGACCAGAGCAGTGGTAGTGGTGGTGCAAAAGAAGAAGAGAAAGAGAGGAACACAGGAATGTTGGACTGAAAAAGAAGAAAAGTAGACTGAGTTTCCACTGTTCTTTCTGACCCGTGCTGAAATGCTCGTCCTCAAATGAAAACCCGGAGAGCTAGAGCCCGAGCAGCACCGTCGAAATACAAATGACGAATGGGTTAATTACACTTTGGGCAAACAGAGTGGTGGTGGTGGACTACATTCCCAAATTCACCAAGAAAAAGAGAGCATTCCGCAGACGATTAATTTCAAGTGGTGAGCAGGCAGTTGCAGCTGTTCCAGCAGTGTTGTTGAGGTGTCTTAATTTAAAATTAATTGAAGCAGTCGTGGTCAGTGGTCGTGATTGTGGCTGCTGGGGTGATCTTCTGTTTTTGTTGTTGTTTTGCTTTGCTTTGCTTTGTACTTTTCTCTTCCTTTTCCCTTTTTGAATCTGAAAACTCGATTAATTGAGTGAGAAGAGGGAATCAATTTGCTTGCTTTTTAGTCAGCACTGTTGAGTGAATCAGTACTTTTCAGTTTTTTTGCTTCTGCAGTGGACAGCGTCAAGAGTCGTAGCACTTCACTTTTAAATTGGAAAAATTAGCAGAGAGCATTGAGACACTGTTTAACTGTTAGCTGAATCGGTTAGGAATATTCTTCTTCTTTTTGAATCGGGCAAAGCTTTTGAGCGGCAGCAGCGGCGGCAAAACAGTCTGCTCGCTTCGACGGACAACACACGACTGACTGACTGTTGTTGTGTTCAGTTCAGCTGAGCGTTTTCTGGTGCGTCTGAAGCGAGAGAAAAAGAGAGTTCTTTGGTTTCCTTTCCTCTCTACTTTTTCCACTCTCCTCTTTCGCTTTCTCTTTGCACAGACGTTCTCTGGATCATTTTCTCTCCTCTTCTGTTCTTCGCTGTCAAACATACTGTAATACTGTGTGCTTGTTTGCCGTCTGTTTGTCTCCTCCTTTCTTTTATTTTTTTCTTTTTCTTTTTCTTCTTGTTTTTAAAGAGTTGGGTTAGATTGCTGTTGATTTGTTTTATTTGGTTATTGAACGATGAGACATTTTAGATTCTTTTACCTAGTTATGAAATTTAAACAAACAGTTTGTTGTTTGGATGGAAAAACCCCCAACATAAAAAGGGAGAGGACAAGAGTGACCTGATTTAGGCGAAGAAAATGATTATTTCACCATCACCATCTTAAAGATGAAATTTCATACCCTTTTTCCTTTCCACCGGATACTTCTCACGTTTTGATTTTGCTGCTTTCATCTTGTGGTGTTTAACCATTTTGCTGTTGCCGATAACACCGCCAACATCTAAATTTATTTATCATGATATCTTGTCATGTTTTACTATTTTTTTTGTGCTCTGCCTAGAAGTTACGTACGACGATGCTGCGACGATACAGTCGCAGTACAGTACTTGTTTTTCTTTCCTAATCTTTATCTGGCACGTCCGCTGTCCGCTTATCAAGAAGACAGGCAACGTTTAGTACGTCAACTTACTTTTTGCCGGTTTCGTCTTTCACACCACTGAAACTCAAAAACGAAACAGGGCAAATAAAATTAGGTTGCACATTGCCAAAAATGGCAAAAACTTTACACTACCAAACCTAGGTAAAAAACGGCTGTTTCCGGTGTCCAAAAACGTTTGCAAAAAAACTAAACTTGAGCACTGAACAGCTGCTGCCTCGTGTGTTTTGCTCTGCTTTCTTCTAAAGCTGCACCGGACTGTCCACCACTGTTTCTGCTTCTGTTTTCCGCTTATTTTACTATTTTGTACAGGTGCACTGGCTGGCACTCAATCAAAACCCGAACTTCAGCCACTGAGGTAACACCGGCTCGCTTGTCGCTCACGTATTGCCGTAAATCATGTGCACCCTTTTCCCTCCTTTTCCTCTGAGCTTTAATTGCTCGCTTTTTGCACACCCCAAAAGAGCAGACGAGCATTTTGGCACCCCTTTCACTTTCACTTTCACTTTCTACTCTTCTGACTACCTTTGGATCTCTCTGACCATTTCTGACCATTTCTACCACTCTTTGGCGTCAGCTTTGGCGGCAGAAATCTGTCTGTTTCGCTCTCTCTCTTTTTGCTGTTTTTGGGAGTTAGTTCCTCTCTCTCTTTCTTTTTGGATCAGCTGCAGCAGCAGATAAAAGCTGCAGTCAAATGGTGAAAAGAGAACACACACAGTCGGTAGTTTCAGTAGGACCTCGACCATGGAGGGAGGGAGAAAAACGAAGAGGAAGAGGAAAACTGTCATTAGAATTTTTTTTGTTGCTGTTTCTATCTCTGTGTGACGAATCACACACTAGTACTAGTACTAGACACGCACGAATGGAACAGAAACAGGAGGAAAAATGAAAGAGAGAAAAAGAGACTGAAAGCGTCGATTCAATCGACGATTGACCAGGCGACCACCACCGAACAGCAGCAGCAGACTCAATCATAATTGAATTACGTTTAGCAACGTTTGGCTCATCATCATTAATGGCAGTGTTGTAGTGCATTAGTGGGAAGTGCTGGTAGTGGTGAAAAAGGAGATGATGATACTCTGCACCAGCAGCAGCAGAGTGTCACCAGAGAAACACACTGAACTGAACACAAATGACTGACTAGTACACACACTCAGGAAGTGCGTTTGGTTTTGTTTTGAAATTACTTTTTGCAAAAAAATAATCAAATTTTATCTTTTTGTTTAATTTTTTTCATTGCCAAATTTTTAAATATTTAAAAATAAGTGCTAAGAAGGAAGAAGAAGAAGAGATGAGAGTTTGTAAAGTTCAATCATTTTTTGTCTGTTTTAAAATTCATAAAACTCAAATTTTTTTGCCTGGTTCCATTAAAGACTAATAGGTTTTTATTTGGTATTCAAAGAAAACGCGTTGTAAACGCGGTAATGCGACGGTAATCGATCGATTACCGTTACCGCATTACCGCATTATTTTAACTACTACTGAAGACCCGGACAAAATGAATGAACAAAAGTGAGCAGACGGTTTTTTGGGTGAACATTGGTGCATTCACCGCTACCAAAAACAAAAGCTTTCTCTCGCTCTCTTTTTGCCTAGCGACCAGGGCTAATTAGGCGGGGGAGGTAAATGAGTCGGCAATTAGCAGAACTACTAGGTTTTATGGTAAAACAGCTGCTGCTGCTGCTTCTATCAGTGACCTTTTTTGTCTCTTGGCAAAACTGGTCAGATTTGGTCATCCCAGCTCTGCAGAGGCAGACGATTAGCCAAAGCTGAGGGTGATTAAACTTTTTTTTCGCCAAGCAGAAAACTGTAAAACAGAGAATTTAATTTCTTGCTCTCATTAAAAATGCCAGACGACTCCGTTTGCAGTTGTGTGGTAATCGATTTCCCGTTGGAATTAGTGGTGGTGGTGGTGGTGGTGATTTTGGATTTACCAAGAAAAAGAAAAGCTCACTTTTGTGTGCAGTTTTAATTTGTAATTTTTGCCCTGCTCTGCTTTGCTTTGTTTTTGTCTGTCGCTGCAGCCTGAAGCTTTTAAATTTTTATTTATTGCCAATTTCTGGTTGACTTTTTCCTCTTTTCCACCTCCTCCTCCTCTTTTTGGCGTTGAAATGTGAAACTTTTTTGTTGTTTTACTTCTCAGAAACTGAGTGCAAACGAAGAGAAGAGAAGAAAGGAGAATTCGTTTGGGAATTGGCCCATCTGTTTTGGTGTGTGTTTCGTTGGCTGGGCTCAATTTATATTAGCTTTGGGCAAGGCCTCAATGGGGGGAACGATGTGACTGGAACGATGTGTGTGTGTGTGTGTGTGTGTGTTGAGAGAAGAAGATTCAATGAGAATTTTGAGCTTTTTGACAGGAGTTAGGAGAGCACTGTTGAAAAAAACACACAGAAATTTAGAGAACCTTGAAACTAGAAACAGATGAGGAGGATCAGAACAGGTTTTTTGTTAAAGTTTTTTTCAGTTTAATTCGGGACGGATGACATTGACATTTCCCCTACTTTAACCGAGACCGAGAAAGAGAGTTCTCTCTAATGCGAATAGATGAGAAATGAAAGAGTGAAAGTGAAAGGGAAAAATCCTCTTAAAAGCTCTCTTACTCTTTCCCTCATTTGTTCCAGTTTTTATGCCTATCAACTAATCAACTGACGACCGCTTTTTCTGTTCCTTCTCTTTTTCTTCTCTTTACCATTCAGTGGTAATTAGTATTAATGGTTGACAAAAAGAAGAAGGAGAAGAAGAAAAAGATTCTGCTGTTGAGTGTGTGAAATTCGAGTACCGAGTTAGGTGGTAATTAGCTGCGCTTTATTAGTAGACGAAAAACCTCTTTTTTTGCTTTTAAAGTTGTTTTTGGGTGTGTAAAGTTTTTCTTTTTTTTCTGCGACAAAAAACAGTCTGTCTGTCTGACTGAAAACTTTGTTTTAAATAAATCGATTGTTTGCACCGACTTTTAAGTTGTTTATTTGAATTTTAGTTTTTTAGCTTTTTGGTTTTTTTCCGACGCTATGTTTTGAGAGACACTTTTGAGTAAAGTTGTTTCAAATATTTTCTGTTTTGTGTTTTATCGCCGTCAATTTCTCGATTTAGAGAAATAAAATTGCCCCACTCCTCTTCTCTTCACACATTTAAAATTGAGCGATTCTGATTCTTTTGCTTACTTTTTGTGTCGTTGAAGAATAAATGTGAGTTGAATAAAAAAGGAAGAGAGAGATGAAAGCGAGAGATAAGGGAATTGCTTTGATTCTTATTTTTGATCCAGCATCAGCTTCAAACAGCTACACACAGGTCATTTGTCACCAGCCGTTGTTGTTCATCCCCAGAATATGCTTTTTTCTCTCTCTCTCTCTGCCTCTCTTCCCCTCCTAATTGACAACAACAGCAACCGATCGTTTATCGTTAATCCGAGACACACTTTTTTTTCTGGGGTAGTAGTAGTAGTTGCTGCTACAGTGTATTTGTTTTTTTGTTTTGGATCTTTCTGCTGGATCAATCAGAACTGAGAAGAGATCCCCGCTTGGAAGGCCCCCGACAAATAGAGCAGTGTCCAATATAAGGATATTATTGTCGCACTTTTCTTTTTTTTGTGAGGACAGAGAGGAAAAAAGGAGAGAGAGAGAGAGAGAGAGAGAGAGAGAGGAAACCGATTCAACCACTCTTCCCACAATGAAATGGACCGACTCGCTCTTTCTTTCTTCCTTTGTTAGACTCTAACTGTATCTCTTGACTTCATCTCCATTTTTTTTCTCCTTCCCATTTCAATTTCGATTGTCAATTTAAAAAGAATTCTCATTCTTGCGAACACTTTTTTTCTACTCGCCACTTTAAATTGCCAAGTGATAGCAAAACAGAGAAAAGAAAACCGATCTTCCAATGTAGATCGGTTTTCCTACTTTCCTTTGAGGGACAACAACAAAGGCTGAAAGAATTCTAAGCAAGTACTAGTGAAGGAATATCATATGTTTCTCACTTAATTCTATCTTTCTTTTGCTGGCAGCAGCAGCAGCACTTACGCACCACTGCCCATGCAAATGAGCTAATCCAGTTGATGTGCTCTCTCTCACTTTCTCTCTCTCTCTCTCTTTCTCTCACTTGTCATAAAGACTAGATTAGTGTCCATCAACGGCAGTGGCACTAGTACCTCCTCAACTGTCGATCCTTATCTGGTGTGTTAGTGGACTCTGTTTCCATCCATCCATTCATCCATCTCTCTTTTGTGTCTCGTGTCTCTAATTTGATTTGAAGACAGACAAACAGACAGACAGAAGCACATTCACTTGATTGAATACAGCTCTCTCTCTTTAGTTAAGTGTTCTTTCAGTTTCAAGTTCAGTCAACTGTGACGAGCAGCAGTTTGGAATCCACCTCGTCCACTGCTCTTTATCATCATCTTTATGTTATCAGTGGTAATATATTCTGTTTGAATATTTTAAGTTTAAAAACACTTTATATATTTTTGCAAGGAAAAAGATTGGTTTTTCATAACTTGTTTTTACTGCATCTTTTTCTCCTCACTTTTTACCGATTTTGATTTCCACTGGGAAAACTGTGGGGGGAGATAATTTGTTGAGTTTCTTTTTGTCGCAAATCTACTTTGTGTTTATTTTTAAACTGATTTTTAAATTAAACTTGAAAATTCGGAGAAATGGGAAAAAAGATAGAAGAAAGACAAGAAGACAAAGACAAACGATGATCTCCTTAGTAAATGTTTGCTCTCACTTACTTTCTTTCTTTTACTCACAAAATCAAGATCAAATCCCATTGATTAAATTTTAATTTAAAAAGTAGTAGTAGCAGTGTAAACTTTGAGTTTGAGTTGACAGAGAGAAAAATTATTACTTTTTTTGTCACGACCAGTTGAGGAAAAAAGAGGAAGAAGAAGCAATAAATGTAAGTAGAAAAAGTAGGCTAACAAAAAAAGTAGAGCAAAAATTTTAAAATCAGACCTTTTCTGGTTTTCAATTTTTGCCCTCAGCTTGGTGACATCTTTTTTTCAAGAACTGCAGAGAAACTTTTTTTATTGTGTATCTTTGTTACAATGTATCTTGTGAATTCTCTTTCTTTGTGCTTTTTAGTGTCAATCGATTTTGTTTTCGGCCACGGTTTTAAAGAGGAAAAACTGACTGCTCACTTTTCGTCCCCTCAACTTCTCAATCTCTTCTTTTTTTGCAAATGGAATGCACGCATTCTTTGTTGGCCATTTTTTCAAGTCTCTGGAACAAGTCTGCTGGATCGTTTTGTTCAGGTTTCAATTGCACACTAGTGTTCAAGTGTCTCCCGTTTGCTCGCTTGCTTGCTGCATGGTTGACCACTAACTTATCGATTGCCGATCAATTGATTTTTCCTCCGCTGTTGTTCTGTAACCGACGATTTGGAGATCTGTGATCTGTGAAGAAGAATCCACACTGTACACTGTCTGGAGAGAGAGAGAGAGAAAGAGGAAAATTTGATTACAATCAAATTGCCACTGAATGGGCCATTTAGGAGGAAGAAGCAGGGAATGGAAAGAGAACACAGTTTTTTATTTGGTGTCTAGTCGGGAGTTTAAAATTGAAATCTTGACAGAGCTGAACAGCTGAGTTTGGTTTCCTTGTTTCAACGGCAGTTGTCTTCAGCCGATGATTGCCCATTTGGCTGCTGCTGTACTTTGTTGTTGTTGCCAAACTCGCTGTTTACAGTTTTTGTACTTTTGTTTTTCAAAACCTGAAAATGCTGCAGCTAAAATGTTTCGACACACGTTTATTTTTATTTATTGTCGGTTATAATTTAGAAAAAGTACATTCAAAAAAATATTGACAAAGGTAAAAAAGTTATTGATTAGTCATTGCAAGTTTAACAGAAATGCGCTGCAGTTTTATTTGCCGGCTTTTACCAGACGCCATCTGCTATTCTTTTGGGTGGTCTCAACAATCTCTGGTCTTTTTTCACCATCACCATCATCATCACCACCACCAAATGTTCCAAGTAATAAATCTGCCGATCAAGCCGCTTTTGCTGAATAATTTGCACCCATCAGAGCAGTACCACTAGTTAATTTGCAGTAGTAGTAGTAGTAGTAGCTGTAGGTCTAAATTAAGAACATGCACATGGCCGTTGTAATCGTTGTGATGTTGGCCTGGCAATTTTGTGAAATGACACAAAACTTGTGTAGAGACTGAGCCAGATGAGATCATCAGCAGAGAGAAGAAAGAGAAGAACAGGCAAATTTTAAAACGATTTGCCTATTTGAGGCTATAGTTTTCAAGACACTGACGTTGTAGTGACAAAGTTTAAAGTTGTCGCTGTAATGAAGTAGTTTGTGAATGTTTGCTTGTTTGCTTGCTGGCCTGCTTGTTCTCTCCAACATTTCACACATTACCCTAATGGTCGACAGGAGACACCAGGCAGTGAAGTGACACGGCGGCTAAAGTGGTCGACTGCTGCAAATTGCTAATTTCAAACAACAGCGACAGCAGCAGCAGCAGCTAAATGGATCGGGTAATGTAATTTATTGTCATCAGGAAGATTTTTTCAAGTTTTAGTAGAGCATTTAAATTTAAATGTAAAGTGCAAGTGTTTCAGGCGGACCACTAATGTGCAGTTGGCAATGATCAGTAAGGGTACTCTTTCTAAGTCAGTGCATTGATACAGACTTTGAGCTGAAGCTCTTTTTTCTCTATTTTTGAAGCAGAGACATGAGGGAAATTGGAAAACTAAAAATCATCAGCCTATCCTTAAAAAATGATTTTTCTTAAACTAAATTAATGATTTAGTACTTCAAACTTCAATACTACAACATTAGCTCCTCCAGCCTTTCAATTGTATCTCCCTTTTACACTGAATACCTTGGAATTGCCTGACAGTAAACACACACACACATCGCTGGATGATGACATTGATGAGTGGTAGTGGTGACTGATTGGGGTGAGGGGGCGCTGATGCTATCTGATGACCGATGAGAATGAGGGTGACGTACAGAACAGCAGAGTGTGTGTGTACAGCAGTGCCCAGTCAGCCTCAGTCGACTGGAAGACACCGAGCAGAGCAGACGTGTCTGTTGTTGTCTGCTGTTTGCTGCTGCTCTGCTCGCTGTCTCCCGGTCGACTGTGGCACCCTGGCCTGGCCTTCCTTCAAAATCAACTCTCTTCGAAGGTGGATGGCATCCACTTCCCCGTCTCCTCGATCATCATCATCATCTTCGTCCTCTTCCCCCGAAGTCCCTTCAGCGGCTTCTTCCTCTTCAGATAAGTATTTCTGTTGTTGTGTTTTCAGATCTCGATACTTTGTGTAACCTTTGCTTTTGTTTTCCTTTGCAGACTTCTCTCTTTCTCTGGAGCACTCTCTGCCCAGAGTGCTGATCATCATCACCACTGCTACCGCCATCATCATCATCATCTCTGCCGGCCGACTCGAGGCACCTGCTGGTGGTGCAGGACTTTGACGGACTTTGACGAGGACGACCCCGAGGATGGACGAGGGCAAGCCAAGTCGAGGATGGCAACACCGCCGAATCTCCATCATCATCATCACCAGCAACGGACTTTGAGGATGGCCTCGAGGATGGACGACAGCGCAAGTCGAGGATGGCACCGCCGAATCATCATCACCAGTCCTTGGCTGTCTAAGCCGAAGACTTAGTTTCCTTTGTGAACTTTTGTATTGTTTAATGATTGAGAATGAATAAAGACAAGTTGAAATACAAGTTTGAATTGTGTTTTATTGGTTGAATAAAAAATACAAAAAGAAAAGAAAGAAAGGAAAGAAAGAAAGGGAAAGAAAGAGGCAGCAACCCATGGCCTCCCCTGTCCCTCTACTTACCCATCCGCTTCGCC
>JAALOO010000124.1_pt2 | contig 19768 bp, 9 predicted proteins | sample 7257641 | NCBI WGS metagenome assembly JAALOO01 (sample SAMN14085613, study PRJNA598686) | mite metagenome | biome: ENVO:01001000; feature: ENVO:01001002; material: ENVO:01001226; isolation source: single female mite from University of Michigan culture on fish food culture... ...
CTTCCTCATCTTCCTCATCTTCCTCATCTTCCTCATCTTCCTCATCTTCCTCATCTTCCTCATCATCGTCCGAGTCGTCGGAATCTTCTGAGCCTGATTCCGAGCTGCCGCTCGAGGAAGCCGACCGACTTGATCCTCCTCCTCCTCCTCCTTGATCGTCGTGGCCATTTTTCACCCTCTCACCATCATCAGACGAAGCGGAGTTCTGATCATCCGACTCCTCGGAATCACTTTCCGAAAGGCGACTGTGCCTTTGTTGTTGTTGTTGTTGCTGCTGTTGCTTTCTCTTTTGCTGCTGCTGCAGCTGAGCTCTAAGCTCCTGCTGCCGCTGGAGAATGTACTGCGGCTGGGTCTGCTGAAAGGCCGCCGAGAGGAAGTGCTGCTGGTCCACAGCTGCCTGCTGCTGCTGCTTTGGAGGTGATGATAAGGAAGACGATGAGGAGGTTGATTGCTGTAAGGCGGCTTTGATTGGCGACGTCAGTGCTACTGCAGCTGCTGACGATGCTGATTGTTGTGTTCGGGGATTGTTGTTGGTGGTGGTGGTGTTGATTGTTGTTCGCTGGCTTTGTTGATGGTGATGGTAAAGTTGATGCTGCTGCTGCTGCTGCTGTTGATACTGAGCCGCCTGCAGCGCTAGGGCCCGAGGCTCCTTTCCGCGAATCGCCGGTCGAATGATAGGCGTCGAAGTCTGCTGCAGAGGCTGAGGTCCCTGAAGGTTAACCGTTGGCCGAGGTTGCCGCCTCCTCCTCGAGGCGCTACTCCTCGAAGAGCGACTACTCCTCGAGCCGGAAGAGCCGGACGAATTTGAGGATGACGAGGATGAAGAGGAAGAACCACCACCACCTCTGCTGTTTTTTGAAGAGGAAGACGAAGAGGAGGAGGAGGAGGAAGAGGAGGAAGACTCATCATCACTGCTGCTCGAGTTGCTCGACTCGCTCAGATTGAGGTTGTTTCCGCCGCCGCCTCCTGGACCATTACTATTGTTCATGTTCAGGCTGTTGTTGTTGTTATTGCTGTTATTTTAGAACTTTGTTGATGATGATGATGGTGATGCTGTCTTCTTCCTCAACTCTCATTCTTCTTTCCTTTAGTTAACAGTGTTAACTTAACACTTTAAAGCCAACAACAAGCAGGGCTTCGGTAGTCCTTTCCCGTCTCTGTGTGGTTGTTTACGTCTCTTGCTCTTGCTGCTGCTGCTGCTCTTGATGGCGGGTGGTGATAAGGGGGTGAGGAGATGGTAAGAGAGAGGAGCATCAACGGAGGCAGAGCGAGGAGAAGGCCAACCTCGTGGTGAGGGGGAAGGAGGGAGATAACAACACCTGGCCTGGAGATTCGCCCTGCCGGTGCTTCTGCTGCTGCCTCTGTTGATGATGATAAGATCCACCAAGGTTGTCGACACCACCGTTAGCACTGACTATCACACACGACAACAGCAGTACTGGAACGTCGAAAAAGGGAAAACAAATGATAAAAAGGCTGAAATGCTTTGGCTTCTAAAGAAGTTGACTGAAGAAGCGCAGTTCGAAATGGCACTGAAACCAGGTTTGCTGCTGCTGCTGCTCCTTTACAATAATAAAATCTTCGAAAAAAAGGTGAGACGATTGTTGTGCTGAGGAAACTGTTGTTTGATAGAATGAAAGGCGTCCCCTAACGACTATGCCTGAAACGATTAGTCGTTGATAAGAAGATAAGAGAGATGGCCTGGTGAGGGAAGACGTGACCAGGATTCATCAGCAGAAGAAGCGCAGAGAAAAAGAGAGAGAGAGTAGTGTTTGTGTTGTCTTCTCTCTCTCTCTCTCTCTCTCTCTCTCTTTCTCTCGCAGTAGCAGCAGCAGCAGCTACTTTCACTCTCTTCTGCAGCAGTTGAGCGCCGAATCGCCAGCAGCCTACTAGGCTGTGACTATTGCCACCACACCAGCGTTTGGCGACGGCGGCGGCCGAGGCTGCTCCTACAGCGATCAAAGCGAATGAGAGAGAATGAATGAATGAACGCAGAATGTTCTTTTCCACTTTATTCTGTGTGTGGGAGGAAGTAGATTCTCTCTTTCAAGTGAGGATTAAAGTAAAGAACTTATCTCCTTTTATTCCTTATTAGTTTTTAAGTGAGTTCTTCTAGACGGAAAATGTCGGAGTACTGTTTCTGCTTCTATTGGAGGGTAAATGAGAACAAATGATGATGGAACTTTTTTTTCCTGAAACTTCGTAGCTTTCAAATTTGACTACTTAGGAAGTGTGTGTGCATGCACTAATTAATTAGCGCCCCGCTAAAAGCGGCACTGTTTTAATTTTGACGCCGCATCATCTTTCTACTTGCCATCATTAGTCATCCCATCTGAGCTGCTTAGGAGCAGCCTCTTTCTAGCACTGATCATTTCAGCACCAGACTTTCGAACTTTGGTGGCGGTGTTAAAACTTTTCTGTGCTGCTGCTGCTGCTGCTCACTTTACCTGGCGCCAGAGAAAGAGAGAGAGAGTGAAAGTGAGTGAAAGAGTCGATGACGCCGAGACGGCAGACAGCGAGACGACGCAGAGACGACGGCTGAGATTCAGGCGTCAGACTGTGTTTGTGGATGAACTACGACTACTGTGGCGCCTGAAAAGTGAGTGCTGTATAGAGAGAGAACAAAACTGTACAGCGAAGATACACTACTTCTACTGTACAATAAAAAATATGGATTCTCCTAAACAGTATGAGGATGATTCTCTCTTTAAGGAGGAGGAGGAGGAGCTCTTACTTGAGAAGGATTCTCTCTCTCACTTCAAGCTTCAAAGCTGTATTGTTCTTTTCAACGCACTGGTAGGCGCACAGGGTGGTCGGAAAAAGATTAAAGAATTTTGCTAATGTTGGTTCTGGTTTTCTTTTTTTGCTGCCCTGTATTCTCCTCTTCTTCTTTTCTTCTCTTTTTCTTTTTAATTGGTTGATTCTCTCTTTCTTACGCTCACTCTAGCTCACTCACTCCTCGCTCTTGCACTCGATCAATCTCTCTTTCTTCTTCGCTTTCCACCACTCTCACTTTAGACTCTCTCTCTTTTCTCTCACTTTGATTTCCCTTTGATTTTCCTCTCTTCTTTCTCTCTCTTTTTCTTCCTTTCTATTTAGTGTGTTTGTGTTTAGTCTTCAGCTTTTGCTGTTGCTGTCAATCGGGGGAGAGAGGAGAAGAGATGAGGGTGAACGGCGACGGCTCCGAAGCCGGCGTTGAATTCTAGGAAAGAAAGGGAAAACAAGAAGAAGAAGAAGAAGAAGTTATATAAGATTGCTAAACGATTGCAGATGAAGAAAAATGAGGGGAGGGGAAAAATGAATCAGATAAAATAGACGATTTTTGTTTTTTGAAAGAGGATAATGTGATTTTTATTTGTTTTTTAAAAAACTTTTAGCATTTACTCATACTAAGCAAAATGCACCAAAAAGTTTACTAAAAAGTATTGTAAATGTAGGGCAAAAAAAAGTTGGTTTTAAAATTAAAAATGTCACTCAAAGCAAAAGGAGTAACTTACTGCTTCACAGTAAAAAATATCGACTGGTAACTGGTGACTGGTTATTGGTGTTTATCAATTTACTCGTTAAAAACTAACAACATCAGCAGAAGCAGAAGGGAAAGGTCTGCAGCACTGAAATGTCATCAGCAATTTGCTTGCCTCTGAGTTTGTGTGTGTGTGTGTTTACCATCATCCTCAATTTCAACTGCCTAGTCGTCGTCTGCAGCTTTCACTATCAACAGCGGAAAAGCTTTTTCTCTCTCTCTCTCTCTCTCTTGACTTTACAATCACGCAGACAGCGAGTCCATAAATCGACACTTCCGCTCGAGTGAGAGAACTCTCTGAACTGAACAGAGCTGAGCTGTTGATTTGTGAGCCAGTGTGAGCCTCTGTGTGTGTTGTTTGCTCAGCGCCAACATCCGCTTTGGCTCTAGTCTTCGTTAGCTAACTAATTCGCTGCTGCTGCTGCTGTTGCTAGTTGGAGAGTGAGAATGTGAGTTTGCTGCTGCCGCCTCTGTCGATTGACAACTGCCGACAAAATCAAACCTTCAGCGTTATTGAACCAGTCAGTCGTTAGCACTATTGAGAAAGAAAAGAAAAGCGATCTCTCAATCTTCTAAACAGCCAAAAGTTCATCTAGTCGATCTGTTTCGATTTTGTGTGTGTAAAAATTACTTTGAAATAACTTGTGCCAACGATGCTTTACACAATGATTTTTTTCAAAACAACGTTTAACAAAAATTATAATTTTTAACTGTACAACAAAAGCTATCATAAGTGCTCATTTTATAAAGGAATATCGTTTGACATAAAAAAACAATCCAAATAGCTTTACTTTTTTTCATAATCACCATTTTCAACTTTTCCTATTTCATTATTCTGAAAAAAGCACTTCACGTGCGTCAGTTCACCACCAGCACCACATCCTCAACTTCCTGTTCAATATTTCTCCGTCGCAGAAAAAGACAAGTTTTGACCAACCCATAAAAGCTCTAGTGAAGTTCCTCGCCGTACAGGAAAAATCAAGGTCAGTGTCGTCGTTGCTGATTGCAGGCATTTCACTCCATCCGCTTACGTGTGTGTTTGAAGAGAGGGAAAAGAAAAAAAGAGAGAACACACAAACTGAAATCAGAGCAAAGAAGCAATAGAGTGAGTGAGAATTGGAATCCTCTTAACGACCTCTTTTTCTTCCTCTACTCATGTGATTTATAATCTTCACTCGTTTTCCCCCTCGTTTTCCATTAAGGAATTTGCTCGATTCTGAACAAAAAATTCTGTCTGCAATCACTCCCTTCATCAGCCTTTGAAGTGTGTCTACAGTGTTTGTTTACACTTTGTTCAGTTTTGAAAACCAGAAAAATTTCTGCTGCCGGCAGTTGCTGTTTTGAAGTCTGAAGACTCTCGTAAGCGGTTCAGCAAGGGGAGAAAAAGGTTTCAACCAAAAGTTTCAGTTGTTGTTGTTGCTGTTGTACACGATGCAGGCAATCAAGTGCGTCGTCGTGGGCGATGGGTGAGTGGGCTGCTTCTTCAGGTACAGAAAAGAGTTTGTCTCAAAAGCTAACACAATTGGAATACTACTTTGTAGAGCCGTCGGTAAGACCTGCCTGCTGATCAGCTACACGACCAACGCCTTTCCCGGAGAGTACATTCCTACGGTGTAAGAATTTTTTTTTCAGAAAATAGTTTGTACAAACTGTTACTTAAATTGTCCTCTAGATTCGACAACTACTCGGCCAACATTCTCGTCGATGGAAAGCCCATTAACCTCGGTCTCTGGGATACCGCCGGTCAGGAGGACTACGACCGACTGCGACCACTCTCTTACCCGCAAACGGTACTACTGAAATGGCTTTTTTTTGTATAAAATAAAAACCTTTTATTTTAAAATTCAAAACTCCTTTTTCCCATCCTAGGACGTCTTCCTCATCTGCTTCAGCCTGGTAAACTGCGCCTCCTTTGAGAACGTCCGCGCCAAGTGGTACCCGGAAATCTCGCACCACTGTCCCAGTACGCCGATCATCCTGGTGGGAACTAAAACCGACCTCCGCGAGGACCCGATTCAGATTGAGAAGTTGAGAGAGAAGCGGCAGAATCCAATCTCCTACGCCCAAGGTCTGGCGCTGGCAAAGGAAATCGGGGCGGTCAAGTACCAGGAATGCTCGGCCCTCACTCAGCGAGGCCTCAAATCGGTCTTTGATGAGGCAATTCGAGCCGTCCTCTGTCCTCGACCGAAGATGAAGCCCAAGCGGTCTTGTAGCATTCTCTAAAAAAGATTTTTTATGATTTTTCAGTATCCTGGATTTTGAGCTCAACTACGACTTGCGTTTATTTATTTTTCAGTTTCAGTACAAGATGAATTGGTTTTGCTCGGCTTCCTTGTAATAACGACTGTTTCTTTATTGTTTGTTTCAACTTTTTTGCTACTTCTCCTCCAATTAAAATGACACAAAGTTTTTTCCATCTTATTAAATTCTTTCTTTTGTTTTTCATTTTTTGTAGATCTAATTAATTTTATTTTAATGTTTTTTGGTGTTTTTTCAGGAAAAAATGTTCACCATCTCCGAATATTAATCGATTCAATTAAATTGAATTGTTGAGCAAAGTGCGCGCATTAATTTGCACACTAATTGAGTGGAAGCGGGGCTTTACTTGTTTAAAATTTTCTTTATATAAAAAGTTAGACCAAATTAAGTTCAGCCGAAAACAAGCAAATTTGTTGTCACAGCTGTCATATAAAGACAAAATTTAATTCAATTTAAGTGCAGTCAGGGCTTTGTGTGCTCCCTCAAGATTAAACAAGAGTGCAGTACTTTAAAAGCATTATTTTTTGTTGTTGTTCAAAGTCAACAAGTGGTTTCAATTAAGCTTGCCTAGTGAAAAGCAAGATAAAGAATGAAAATAATAGAAAACAAAGTCAACTTTGTTTCTACTATTTTCGGAAAAAGAAGGAAAATATTTTGTCATAAAAAGGCCGCAAAGTCAAAAACATTTTTGTTTTTAATTTTTTTATCTTACTGTCCTACAACAAACAACAAACACACTTTGCCGGTATTTAAAGAAAAAACAAATTTAAGCCAAAAGACTAATTTTTGTTTCATAAATTCCCACTGTTTGGTCTGGCAAAACATGTTATTCTGAAACTCCTTTCTCAAGCAGGCAATTTCTGAAACGCATCAGTTTTTTCCGGTGGCAGCAGCAGTGGTATTTGTATAGAATGGGGCAATTATGGGGTTATATAGAACCGCAAAAAGGAATTCTGGTGAGAAAATGCAATTTTGTCTGGTAAAGGAATATAAAAGGCAACCGGCACTAGTTTGCCCCAGTCAGTCTGTCAATCGTCGAATGTGCTGAACATGTGCTGATTTTTGAAACAAAAAATCAAGTTCAGTAAAAATTCAAACAAAACCAATGTGAACAATACTGAACTTTTTGTGCGTACTGCTGTTAAACTTGTTAAAGTTTTTAAAATTTCGTTAATTTTTTTAAATATTTTGCTACTGTTGAACATTTGCATTTGTTTAATTACTGTTACATCATTGATGTGCTGTTGAACAACCTCAATAAAAAACAACTTTCAACTTTTGTGAAGTTTTTTTGGTGAACAAAACGTCCTGTCCTTGAAAAGAAACTGAAAATGGACAATTCAGACTTAATTCAACTATCCTCTTTAGCCATCGCTGCTGCTGCATCTAGTCCCAGTCAACAAAAAGAAAAACCACTTTCAAAAAAGGTAATAAAAAGCTTCGTTTTTGAGCTTTTCTCTGAATTTGCAAATTTTTAAAGTTTTTCAGTTTTTGTTTAGCTTTTCAAAATTTTTTCTTTAGTTTTAATTCTATTGTCTTTCAAAATTGCAAAATTGATCAAGAAATATGAAACAAAAAAACTTGAAATTGAGGATCATCAACGCTGAATGTGGCCTTTTTTCTATTGCTGCAGTTCAATCAAAATGAGGATTCTCTCCTCTTTTTCAATTCTACTCCAATTTTCAATCGGAAAGAGGGATTAGTGGTGGGACAGAGGAGGAGGAAGAGGAGGAATTCCCAAATGAAAATCATTTCATTTCTCATCTCATTTCCCCTTCATTTTTTGTCAACTTTTTTTCCTATTTGTGGCTTTGACACTGTGCACTCACATGTTATTTGGGGTTTTCTTTTACTTTTACTTTTACCATTTTTTCATTTTATTTATTTGCCTTCTTCTTCTAAGATGGAAAAAAGTTGATGGATTACTCACTTTAATGCAATAAAAATAATAAAAAGAGGCTAAAAACTGCCCACCAAGGTAATCAATCAATTGAAAAGATGGAAATTGAGAGTGAGGAAGAGAGAGAATTGTAGACCATCTGATAGAGAATATTCGTGGGGACTGACAGAATCTGCCCATTAAGACAAGAGGGTCCTTCTGTTGTTCTGTTGCTGGTTATTATTGCTACTTTGCATGTTGTCAAATCAACTTGCTCTTTCTTTGCTCTTAAAACTGCCGATGTCATCTGGTGCTCACTGCTTTTCACTGACCCACCTAAATTACGTTCATTTGAATTTTTTTTATTTTGAGTTTTTGGGCTTTCCAGTGCTGATCTTGACTAATAATAATAATATTCAAAAAGCAATTTTGGCTTTGGTTTGGTTAGTCAAACCAAAAAAGAGAGAACAGCTGAATCGTAAATTTTGTTTATAGTTTTTGTTCTTGGATATAAAAACAATAACAGCAGCAGCAGCAGCAGCAGCAACAACAACAACAAAGTTTGGAGCACCTCCCAAACAACTTTTTTTTTCTCTTTACTTCTTACTTTTTCATCTTATCTACACTAACTTTTTTTGGCCATCAGCTCAATTTATTATGATTAAAACGATCGGCTAAATTGTCAGTTGACTTGCCTGGCTTGCAGGCCTGCTTGCCAAAGGCTGCCGAAAATCATTTGCGATCGTCGTAAAATTTTCCTCTTTTTTTCTCTATTTGTTCACTCCTACCGCTTTGAACATTTTCTACATTTTTCATTTTGTGACTTTTATTTATTTTCCTTTTATTTCTCCTCTTTCTCCGCCTTCTTTTCCCTATTCTTAAGTCATTTTGACGTAAGAGGGTCATTTTTCACTAATTTTTTGAAATAAACAAGAATATTCGCATGTGCTACTTGTGCTGCTGCTTCTTCTCTTAGTGTGAGTTATGGGCTACACATTTACTATTTATTTGCCGTTGCTGTTGTTGTGTTCTGTTTGCCAAAACACACTGAAAAATAGAATGAAGCAAAATTAAGATGTATAAACGGTTGTTGTTGCTGTTGAGTTTTCATCTTTATAATTTTTCAAACTTTCATTCTGGTACTTTTACTAATTCAGTTATTATGTCACAGTTTTTGTATCTAATTTTTTATATTCCTATTCTAAATCTGTTTATAAACAAAATTTTGCAAAAAAATAATTAAATTATTTGCTAAAAAAAATTTTAGCATTTCTGGTTAGTACAGATTTAAAAAATCTTATTTTAAAAAAATTTTGTAAATTTTTAAGGTTTTAACTCTTTTCCCTCAAAGCCGATTAACAATTTTGCTATTTTTAGTTTGCACAAACTCAATATTGCACTCATTTGCCAAAAGTTCTATTCCCTGTGTGGAAATTAAAAAAAGTTGAAAACCAATAAAAGGTTTTTGAAAAGTTATAAATTAATCGGAATTTGATTTTAAATATATTTTTGATTATAATTTTAATTATTTTTTAACAAATAAAATATTTAATTCTGATTAATTCTGATCTCCCTCGTTTTAAATTAAATTTTTTTTAATTTAATTTAAAAGAATTATATAAAATCCAGGCAACACTGAGCAGTGCTTTTTTCCGCAATTTCTGTTCCTTATTTTTAATTTACTGTTTTGCAAATTTAATTGCACTGAAAACACATTGAAGCAGTAAAAAGAGAAAAAAGGAGAACGAAAGTCAATGAATGCTGGTCAAATGGAAAGAATCAGCCACAAAATGTGTGAAACTGTACAGCTGTACAGTACAAAAACCGAATTTAAAATTGCTTTTATATGTTTTAGCTTTTTCTCTCTCCTCTTTTCAAATTACCCAAAATTTAATTCCATGTATTTTTATTTGATTTTAAATCACACACATCTTTTTTGGTGCTCGCTTATAAATGAAGTATTTGAGTTGAACTAAAATTTGCAATTTGATTTTATACTTTATCTTTAGTCAAACAGTGTGTGTGTGTGTGAGCGCGGTATTACTATTCAGTGCAAAAATGTAACACTGAAATGAGAAAAAAGCGCCTGAATAAAAATCAAATTAATTCAAGCAGAAAAGCAGCCACCACAAAGATTACAAAGTTTGCCAGGGCAACAGCAACAGCAGCAGGAGCAGTCTCATATTTAAAAAAGAAAGTACTTTTTATTTTTGCATTTCTAAAGTTTGAAAAAAATGACCAGACAGAGCCTGAGAAGATGCACAAGTACAACAAAACTTTTTGAGTGATGATAAAGTGCGACGACAAAAAAACAGGAGAAAGACTTGAGGAGAGAGTGAAAAAGTGAGAGTTTGTTTACGGAAACGCTAGAACTACTTTACTTTCATTGTTCTAACTTTTACATTTGGGTAAATTGAGGAAAGAGAAAAGACAAGCCAAAACGAGAGACTGGCTTTTCCTCCTCTTTTTCTTCTTCTTAATTTGGTGTCCCACTGCTAATGTGAACTTTCGTTGTCTTTTCGTTGTCCTTTTCTTGTCCTTGCTTCAATTAATTATTTAGCGGCTAATTCCGTTTCAGCCGCAAAATAACGCAAGAATTTGTGGGAATATTCTTCTCTCCTAGATTTGAGCCCTTTTAGCCAATTAAGTCTTCTTCTTCTTTATCAAAGACATTGGAGTTGATGATGATGATGATGATAAGTCTGGTGGTAGTTAATTAAACTTTGGCCTCACTACTAATTTGAAAAAGAAGAGGAGGAAGAGGATTTAAAATCCGGGTTTACGAATGCTTTGCGGTTAATTAGCAAAAAAGCGGATCAGAACATGAAAACCAATTTGGCGCTCAATCAATAGCGTGAGTGAGCGTGGGAATGACAAATTACACAAAAAAGAGCAAATTAAAATCTTTTTTTCCAGATTGATCCCTGTACCAAAAAAATTAAATTTGTTTTCATTTTAAATTTTTTAAAAACATTCTTAATCCTCAACAAAGTTGCAAAGCCATGTCAATCTTTTTATTTTAAAAAACTGGTTTTGTATCAAAATTTGATGGATCTGTTTGTGTGTGTGTGTGTGTGTTTGGTTTGTCTTCCGCTTTTTAGACCAGATTTTGGCTTTGGGGTTTTAACTTATCAAGCAAAATTTTCAATTTTAAAAGCATTTTGACATGAAAAGACAACCAAACAGGAAAAAGTTTGCACCAGAAGTGTTTGCACTACGCGCGCGCGTGTACTTAAATTGTCAAAATGTGTCTTCAAATGTGTTTATTTGAGTGTGTTTGTGTGTTTTCAATGTAGCAAATTTCTTTCCAAGTAACAAGTAACATGTGACGAAGAGGAAGCTAATTTTAAGCTTTCAAACCCAAAAACAGAAATTTTGAAATAGTAATTTCAAACTTATTTTGCTTGAGAAGAGTTTGAAAAGCTCGCCGTATTTTATTTTAGTTTATTTTGTGACAGTTTTTATTTAGCGGCTGTACTTGTTTGTAGATGTCAAAAAAAACTGAAAGCTGTGTAAGTTGACGGAAAAAATGACGGAAAAACTTTTGTGTTTATTTAGTCAGCTTGTAAGCAGACTGACCATCGCTCACTATAAAACTATTGCCTTAGGCAGTAAACTTTTGAAAAACTATTAATTTTGCATCCCTATTTTTGTTACATTTAAGTAAAAAAATTATATGAGTTTACATTTTTATTTAAAAATTCTCTAACACAGCAACCTTTTAATAGGTAGATGAGAAACGTGCTAATGTACGAGAGGATCTGGTGCCGCTGTTTACCAGTAGTCAATGGAAGTTAAAATAGTAAAATCTAATCTTAATTTTTGTTTTCATCATTGCAGCTCTTCTCATTTGGGAAGAAGAAGAAACGTAAACCAGTGTGCACCTGTCACCTTGGGGCCCAGCAGTACGGCAATGGAATCGGGTCCTATGGATCATCACTAGATCCAAACATCGCTGGATCACCCTATTCACCCTACACTTTGGAGTACGGCCAATCACCACCACAGCAACCACAGCCACAAACATCATCAGACAATACCGGTCAGTCCGGTTATCCTCGGTACCATTCACCCTCGCCAATATCACCTCGTCATGCACCACAACCACCAAACTCCTATAACCAAATGGGATCACACCACCATCATTCTAATCCTGGAACGCCCCATCACCACCACAATCATCATCATCATCACCACCAACAACAGCAACAACCTTCAAATCAAACATATGAGGCTTCAAATTATCTAAATTATTCTGGATACTGTGGAAATGGTGGAATTCAGGTACTGTGAAAGGAGTTTTTTGCTGTTGTCAGCTTTTAGCTTCAAAGTTCTTTCTCAGAACACACAATTTAATTACCGCATCCAACGGCAACGACAGTTTTTGCTCTCTTCTGTTGTTGTTTTTGTCTCATCTTTTTTTGCAACAACAGTGTTTCAGTCTCAACAAAGTTGTCAACAACAGCGGTAGAAAAGCGATGGCATTTTTCTGGGCTTTTTGAATTAATTAGTGTGTGAGCAGTAAAAAAGAAGGAGTTTTCTCAAACCTCCCCTTTTTCTCGTTAGTGATTTTTCATTAATTAATTTTTTATTCTGTTTGTCATTCTTCTTCCCTCCTTCTTTAAATTGCATGTAATCAAAACAAGTCATCTTTGCAATCTTTAAATGCTTCACTTCCCATACCCATTTTTAATTACATTAAATGAGATTTTTTTATTTTCGTTTTTGTGTGAAAAAATAATAGCAGAAAATCAATGAAATATTCTAAAAATAAAATCTGATCGCTAAAAAGAGAAAATGGGAAAAAACTTTTAATTTCCTGCTGTTTCAGAATTTTATGCTGTTGCAAAATTAGAAACGAAAAAATCATTACATACTTTTTTCATTACAACCCCTATTGACAGTTGTTTGCTAATTTGTTTAATTTCCTTGGATGTTGCACTAAAGAATACAATGCCTTTTCCTTGCAATGGTGGTAATTTAAAAATAAGAATTGTACGAAATAGAGGAAAAAATTGAACAAATAACAAAGACAAACTGGAAATTTAAAATGCTAAAATTTAAATATTCACCCAGCAGTTATAATCCTTTTTTTATTTTAGAGTTTTAAAACACAAAGAGCAAACAAAAAGAACTAGGCTGAAATTAGCCAAATTACCCCTCACGTTGAACAAATTTGCCGAAATTCAATTGAATTTGTATTCTGATTTGTTCACCAGTCAAACCATGCCATGTTTTCTTTGTTCTATTCTACTCTATTCCACGACGTCTGATTGTCTGACGTTTTGAATGAATTTGAAGATGAGAAAAAGAAAACAAGATCCTATTATTTGAAATGTGTGTGTGTGAGAGCAGAACATCGCAAAACGACTGTACAAGAGGAGACTGTCTCTGGCCGATTTAATTAAAACTTACACACACACACACATTTTACATTCGTCGCCGTTTTCTTTTGTTCTTCTGCTGCAAAAAACTTTGCATTTTTATTAGCTCAATTTTGCATAACAGTTAGCTAGTAATAGTAAACTACTACGACTACCACTGCAAACAACTAATATAAAAATGCAAAATTAACTTGAACAATTTTTTCATTTCTTTTCATTTTCATTTTGCATAATTTAGAGCCCCTCATATTCGCTGGTGCAGAGCATGGCCGTGGGAAACGCCGCCTCCTCGCCCTCGGTCCTCTGGGACGGCGGCAGCGGCGGCGGAGGGACAACAAACAATTCAGCTGTACAGTACACCACCAGTAGGTACCAGAAGAAGCTGTTCATAAAGGACGGAACCACTGCCGCAGCGGGAGGATACTATCAAGCGGAGCTGCTGGTGCCCGAAACTTCTTCCTATTCAAACAGCTACTCAAAGTACGCAGCCAATGGCCAGGCAGGCCAAAGTGGCTATCAGAATCCCGAATGCGGGCCCTATCCGCTGACGGACGACGCCGGCAACAGCAACCGCCAGCTGCGCCGCTGGTCCGACGGCAGCAACGCCCGCTTCAGCAAAACCGAGGCGGACGCCCTCCGAGAGGAACAACAACTTCAACTGCAACTTCAGCTGCAGAACACCAAGGGCAACCCAAAGGCCTCTGACTTTTACCTGCAAAACGCCAAAAACCAGCCCTACCTTCCAAACTGCGAGTGCAGTCACTGTCGGGCGCGGAAGCCGCGCCCCAAGGTCTCCTTTGGTCCCTCGCAGATGTACGGGCCCGAGGGCAGCGGCCCCTATGATCCAAATCTTCCGCCAAATCTTGATCCTTCAAAAGGAGGCGGAGGCGTTGCAGGGAAGAACGCCAATCCGTGGAATAAGCTGACGACGGAGCTGCTGCCGCTGGACACGCAGATTCCCCTGCAGATGATGTCCGATTCGGCGCTGGTGTGTAACATTTTGTAAACAAAAAAAAGAGATGTAAACCAAAAAAAATGTTGGATAACTTTTTCATTGAATTGAAAGATTGAGCGATGTGATTTTGTATTTTGTAAATGCCAAATAAAGTGAATGAAGCTGCTGCACTTTAAACCTTTTCAAAAGTTGTCTGTTGTTTGCTTAGTGAGATGTTCTCTTTCTCTCTCTCTCTCTCTTTCTCTGTCAAAGTCAATATTTTTCTTTGCGCTTTTCTGCCTCTAAAGCTTTTTGCAAAGTTTTACTCAGTTTTTTCCCTCCCTTTTTGTAACACATTTCAAACTACATGAAACAACTCTAATTTTTTTTCACTCTCTCTCTCTTTTTGTATGCCTGGAAGGCAACAAGAAAAAGTAAACTAAAAAACTAGAATCAAATAAAAAGAGGAGAGATAAGAAAAAACCCCAACCTTCAATTGGTGCTCTAAAATATCAACTCAGACAGAGACAGGAAAAAGTCAATAAAAATGTTTAAAGTTGGCAAAAGAAGGAAAAAGTTTTGCCTCTGCACCAAATCTGTTAAGTAAATAATTCCGTCGCCCCCTTTGTACCATTAGCTGATTTTGATGAAAAAGAAAAGGCAATTTTTCAGTGTGTTTGTCAATGGAATCAAATTTTTATTTTTTTTCCTACTCTGTTATTCAACTAAAAATGAATGCTGAGCCAAGTATCATTACAGAACTTTTTGACTGAATTTTAGATCGTCATTGTCGTCATTTTTTTTTGGTCTGACCACCCGGTGCTAATAGTTTTTTTCTGCCGGGGATGGTGATAACGGCAATTGGCCAACGCCAATTTATTGTCAATTTAGCCGTCTTATCTAATTTAGAGAATTTTTTGTTTTGCAGACACAGCCATCTCTTTCTATTAACCAACGGTGCTGGTGGTGGTGGCGGCAAAAAACAGCTGCAACAGTAATTTGGTGCTTTACTTTTTACTCTTTCACTTTTTTTCCAGCCGCTCTTCAGCTACTTAATAATCAAATTAATTTTTCGCCACTTTTATCATCTTCTGTTTGTCGTTTTTTATCGTTATTTACGGCGACAACGTCGACGATGACGACGTCAGTTTTGTTGTTGTCTTTGCGTTCACAATATTTTTTTATTTTTGTTGAAATGAGAACTTTTTCTCAAATTCAGTTTAGAGATAGAGAGCGGAAAAAATATCAATTTGCGCCGGCACAAGTGTGCAGCTATTTTTGGCAGCCATTTTTTCTGATTTATTTTTTGGTGTAGTCCTAGATTTGCTGCATCAATTGATTTATTATTGCTGTTGAACACTGCTTAGTGATTTTGACAAAAACTGTTATGAAGCTTGAATAGGCTTAGAATGCACTTGAAAACTAAAATAAAAAGTTTTAATGTGCAGAAACAAAAAATGCCATATTTGATTACAGTGCAGGTAAAAAGGAAAAATGTCTGGTCCATTTTTACAGATAGTTTTTAAACTAAAGTTAATGTCAATGACTTAAAAGATGCCCAGCAATCTAGGATTTTAAATTGAGCCAAGTTTTTATATCCAATGAATTAAAGATGAGATAGAACAGGACGGCTAAAAATTCAATTTCGTTCCTTCTGTTATTTTTTTTTGCCCTATTAAAGTTGACATCAATTAGTGATTCACTGTAATTTCAGTTGATGTAGTCAATGCTTGTAGGCCATTTAGCTCTTTCAAACACAAACTAAAAACATTAAATCTTGAAACTTGAAACTAGAAAGAAAATGACTGGTTCTACTGCTGAAAAAACATTTGAACTAATTTATATAAAAAAAAGATGCTCAACTCTTGAACTTTGCGTGACGATTAAGAGCAAGCAAACTGACTGACTGACTCGTTTGCTGCTGTTGATTTTTTTGTTTTATTTTTGATGCATCTAGGAGGCAAAATTTATTATCATCATTCGAGGGACCAATAATATTTGGGACTTCAGCTGCTCTTAAGAAAAAATGGCATACAAATTTGATGATCAAGGGAAAAATCACAAAAAAAATCAGTATCAGCGTCATCGATTGGAGGGGGTGATTCCCCTATTTCTATATTTTTTTGGCGATTAAAGATTGAGCAGCAGGAGAAACAGCAAAAGCAGTAAATCGGGTAACGATAATGGACTGGGATTTATTGATCTTTCAGGGATCTTTCATTTCTCTGTGCCCATCCGCATCCCACTTGCTTTGGCGCAGTTGTCATTAAGATGTCACAGAGAAAAAATCAGCGGCAGCGGCAACAACGTCGATATTTTTGTCCTTGTTCTGTGTTGTTCCAGTTCTGTCGTCATCACAACTGATGAAGAATGACTGAGAAAAAAACGGAGAACAACTTTCTGCCGTACTAATAAATATATAAGCAAACTTTTCTTCATTTCTCTTTCAATGTATAATCACATCATATCCGGGGGAGCCCGGTTACTCTCTTTTTCCTGCCACATCAAAGAAAAGTGAGAGTGGGATGATTTTGGGCGTTGGGTGTTGGGTAAAGTGGGATGCAACCCAAACCCAGAAAGGCAAAGGCGACGATGCGTAGGCTAATATAGAGAAAATGAAGGGGATGAAGGGGATGATAATGGGAAGGAGGGGCTGAAAACAAAGATAGATAGATTGTTGTCAGGGCCCCGCAAAAAAGCTAATTTGAAATACTGAGAGTAAGAGGAATCAATGATGATTCGGTAATTGACAGCCGGGGATGAAACTTTAAGGGGAATAGAAAGCTTAAGTCGACTGGAAACTTTAGTGGCCATCATTCGTTTTAAGCTTTCTTGTTTTTTATTTATTAGCAAGCTTTAAAACCGGAGATTGGAATTTTTTAGCAGCAAAATTCTTTTTTCCTTCTAAATCAGCGGAAGTTATTTTTGTAAATACTGAGTCACTTGCCTACTAAAAAAATCCAGTTAAACTCCCTGCCTGTCTGGCTAATTTAAAGTTGTATAACTTTTTTTCCGCTTTCCGTTTGCAAAAGTTGTTTAGCAAAATGGATGCAACATGCAAGTGCAGGCAAACCTAAACCACCAGAATGTGTAATAAAATTACAAGGAAAACAAGAAGGATGCGACCACTTTTTTCAGCCTTCAACTTCCTGGTAAAATAAACTAGCAAATAAATCTTGTCCTAGTTTTTATTATTTGTTCTTTTGACTGACTGACTGACACAATTTTCGGGGTCATAATTTGTGCCACATCTTTTGTACATTTTTATTTTTCGTTTTTACATTTGTTGTGAAACGTTCCAGGAATCAATTTTCTTAAATTTGCTTTTAGTGAAAGTGAAGCAGTTTCTAGGAAGAAGCAGAAGAAACAGCAGTTTTGACGCAACAACCAAAATAATAATAAATCTTTGTCAACAAAAGAAGAAGGCACAAAGTAGAAGGAGTTTTTAGTAAATCACAACAGACAAATGGCGGACAATTGCCAACAAATGAAAAGAAAACAAATTGTAATTGCAATTAAATGAGAAGCTAAATGTAAAAAACAAAATTAAAACGATTTTTAGATGCAAAATGCTGCTTTTTTGTTGGTTTTTGCAGTTTTTTCAATCGATTTCAGTCAGCAAAAATCCTGATTTTGTTGATAAAAAAAATAAATAAACTAAATAAAAAGTGCAACCGGAAGTATCAAATCAATACCAAAGTAATATAATTTTTAACCGTGTGAATAGAAAATAAAACTCAGATTTGTGTGTGTTAAAAATTGATTTTTTTAAAACAGCGTCAGATAAAATAAAATGCGTTTTCTCATTGTAGTTTTTTATCAAACCAAACATTTTTGTTTTTTTAATAAAAAAACAAACTAAAATTTTTTGTTTTTCATTTAATTTTAATTTTTATTTTTCAAATTTTACCACAACAAAATGTTAAAAAATCTTTTGTTGTTACAGTTGATTTATATCTTGCATTTTGTTTAGCTAAAAATCATCGTTATTTTAGCACCGAAATGAGACAATAATCAAAAAGAAAAAATCATAATTGGGAGAAACGAATCGGACCCTTATTCTTTTAATCGATTTCTATTGAAAGCCGAATTGTTCTGTTCTTCATCCATAAATTAATCATCGGTTTTTTATTTTCACTTTTTACAATTCCTTTTCCTTTTCAATGTTGCTACAACCGTTTTTCTGTTCAGTTTTAGCAGTAAAGCAAAGTCAAGTTTATATAAAAAAAGAAACAAAAAGTAACAGTTTTTCTTTTATTTTCAATAGAACTTTCCCTTTCTCAATTTCTCAGTTATTTTACATTGACTATCAAAAGTCAATGTTTTTCTTTTCTTTTCACTTCATTTTTGCAGACATTGAAAATCGACCAAGTTCAGTCAACTGGAAAGAGTGAAGAAAAAATTTGTCTACAAAAAAAGTTGGATACTACTTTTGATTGGCCACACTAAGAGAAAAAAGAATAAAACGAGTGAAAACTTCAAGTGCATTAAAAAAGAAAACAGAAAACGGTGGCAAATTAATTTTGTGTGAATAAAGAATAAAAAACTTATACTCGCTAGACTCAATTAGGAAGGCAGTTTTTAAATGAGACTAAATTTTTATACTTTTTAGCTGTGAAATTCTCTCAACTGTATAGAAAGGCTAAAATCATCGTTTTTCAAAAAAAATACCAAAACTTTGGCAATTTGAAACAAGGCAGAAAACAAAAAAGAAGAAGAAAACAAAAATCCTCAACAATTAGTCTAATGGAAATTTATTGATGAGGCGGCAATTGCATTTTTGCCCCAGCGATCTTTTTTCTAGTGATTTAGTAGAATCCAGTCAGTCAGTCAGCCAGCTAGCTTGCCTGCCCTGTCTAGCCACCCGAGTTTCCAAAAACTGTCTATCCAAAGTGCAAATTCAAAGCTGCCAAAAACATTGAACGGGGAAAAGGGGTCGGGATGAATTAAATGTAGATAAATTGCTGATGCTGCCGCGGAAATGAAGGCTAATTTGAACAGTGCGCAAATCTGAGAAAACACACAGAAACAAAAAGAAAACAAAAATGATAAATGAACAAGAGGATTGTGCAATTTGAGGTTGTCTAAAGGCTGGTATGAAAATAAAAATTTAAAATTGTTTTTTAAAAAAAATTTAAAATTGTTTTTTAGAAAAAACTAAAAATCAATTTCAAAAACTATGCCAATTTTTTGTTTGCAAAATAAATAAATCAAAGTACGCTACTTCAATTAATCATCCAATTGATGATTATTTAATTTTATTGGCTTGCACTGAAAATGCTAAAAACATTTTTTTTCTCTTTTTTTCTTTAAACTTTCCATCTTTACATCAACTTTCTAAAAGTTCAACCATTTTCTATTCTTTACGCAGCTGTTTTCATGGCTAGTACCCCTTGCACAAAACTTTTTTGTTGTTTACAGTCAAAAACAACAAAAAGAGAGGGGAATCCTAAGCCATTAATAATATATCCCTTTCCCCCTCTCTTTGTTCTTTACCACTTCATTACTGATAGAATACCCCCAAAACTGATTGTCCTGTACCTACAAGACGAGTAAATAGCAGACAAAAGAGGCAGCAGCAGTTCAGTACAATTAATGATGAGTAATCAGCAATTGGGTATCCGTTGATTTAGCTTGTGTGTGTAAGTGTGTGTGTGTGTGTGTGTGCGGCTTTGTCCGTGCACAAAGAAAGAATACAGAATTCGTGGGAAAACAATGCTCAAAGAATATTCCTCACAATTCCTCTCTCTCTCTCTCTCTCTCTCTCTCTCTCTCTCTCTCTCTCTCTC
>JAALOO010001129.1_pt1 | contig 19752 bp, 16 predicted proteins | sample 7257641 | NCBI WGS metagenome assembly JAALOO01 (sample SAMN14085613, study PRJNA598686) | mite metagenome | biome: ENVO:01001000; feature: ENVO:01001002; material: ENVO:01001226; isolation source: single female mite from University of Michigan culture on fish food culture... ...
CCAGCTCATCGGCAAGGCGCTGCACTGAGGGCACCACATAGACGTCACAGACGGGAAGGGAGGAGGAGGAGGATGAGGAAGAGGAGGAGGAGGTGCTGGTGCTGCTGGGGAGAGATGAAGTCCATTGTACAGGTGGTGAGGTAGTGCCATTCTCTGCGACGACAGTTCCCACTACTGCCAGCAGGAAGAGGAAAATCATCATCGTGGGCGGCGAGAAGGTATCGCCTGCACTACCATCTCTCCTCCTCCGCCGTCGCCGTGTGAATTTGGCCGTGCCCATTGTGCCGTGCAGACACTGATTTGCAAATCACTGTCAGCTCTGTTTGCACTGTCTGGCTGTAGTCAGTGTGCTGTGTTCGCTGTGTGTTTACCTGATTGAAATGTTCAGCTCAACAAAAACAGTGTTCAGTGCAGGTGCATCGATGACTGTCTGAATGAAGTGGGTGCTTGCTCTTCCGCATTGGAACTGATGCATTCGCTGTTTTCACTGTCAAGTCAACAACTGCAAAAAAGGAAGAAAACAGAGGGGGAATATGAATGAGAAGAAAGTGTATTTAAATGCTGATTGCTGTTGTCGGGTAGAGAGAGGCAAAAGGCCGAGGAACAAGCAAGGAGTACTGTCTGTGTGCCCACTGAAGCACTGAAGCACTTTGTTCGGAAACACTCTGCTCACTGGCAATTCAAAATATGCCCGAGAAGAAGAAGACGAAGAAGACAAAGTTAATAATTTCATCATCACACATCATGTCAAGTCAGTGGTGTCCGTCTTCTCACCCCTTTCTTCTCTTGTGTAAATATCAAATTTAATTAAATCCAGCAGTCTGAGTCGGGGACAGACGACACAAAGGCGAATAACGACATGGCTGCTCCACTGAACCAATTTAGTACTCACACTGACTCACACACTAACTCACTCACTCACAGACTCTCCTTCCGCCACGGAAGCAGACAATAGGCGCCATTCTCCAGCCAAAAATGTTCCCTCTAAAATTCCTCCGAAGCGCCCATCCTTCTCCGTTTCTAATTATAAAATTTATAATTTGCTGAGAGTGGCCAGTGCCGCCGAGTCTGGCTCCTTTTTCGCCCCTTTCCACTTATGCAAATATCTATATTTGAGTCAATTTAATTAACTAATTTGTTGCCGACTTTTGTCGGCCGCCCTTTTCCCCTTCTCCTAAGATGTAATCTTTTCTTGCTATTTAGTCTGCCGTGTTTGCCCATCCTCGCCTCTCCGTTTTCCCCTCGTTTGCTTGCCCCATCTTTGCATGTCAATACCGTCTGTGCACTTCAAGAGCTACCTTTTCTTGTTTCTCTTTTTTCAGCTTTCCCTTTCCTTTCCTCTTACCTCGCTATTCGCTCACATTCTCAGGCACCGTCTGTCAGCATTGGTACAGTAAATAGCACCGGCTGTCTTTCATTCATTTCTTCCATCCATCCTTTTCATCCTCTCCTCTCCTTTCAGTTCGATCATCATCACCATTTATTATTCAGTGGCACTTTCCCTCCTCTTCCTTCTCTCGTTGCGGGTAAATATGGCTCGGGCGCTAATACCGGGTTGGCACAGGGAAAAGAAAAGAAAAGTGCGTGAAAGAGAAGGGGCATTAATATTCAACAAGGGATGACACATTGTCGACACTGTTGCTATGGGCACTGCCGTACAGAAAGAGGCCTGACAGGGCTGCATCATTATTAGGGAAAGGCGTCATCAGATCGGATAACTCTTCTCTCCAATAATTGCCAAGTAAGTGCCCTCTTCTCAGACCCTGCCGTCCCGTTCTGTCCCCTTTGCGTACCTTTGCAGCGGTGGGAACTTGTAGGACTTCTGCACAGTTTCCCACCGTCCTACTCCTCTTCACTTCACCTTACTTTACTCTCAAGTGTTTATGCTTTCCCAGTTTGCTTCTTTCTTTCTTTCCCTTTGCTGCAGCTGTCCATTTAATTCCTTCTTTTGTTGTTGCAGATGTCTCAACGGCGGCGGCGGCGGCCATGGCTACTAAAATATACGCTGCACCTTGTTTTCTTTTTTCTTCCTTTTATTCCCTTCATTCCCTCTGTTGCCGTTTTTGCAAGCCCGCCAAAAGCAGTGCTCCAAGCTCGATACTGCACTGCTCGCTGCACCAATGCTGCTGCTGCTAACTGCTGCACGGATGCTTTTAATTTAATTAAATTTTACAATCACAAAACTTTGCTAATGAAAATGCAAATTCAGCAATGGGGCTGCTGCTGTGGATGATGGGCAGTGAGAGGGAAAGTGCAGTGCAGTCAGCTCAGTTCAGCTCAGTTCAGTCTGCGGCAATCTATCCGGCGCAGACCATTAAGCGCGCCCTGTGCCAACTTGATAATTACTGATATGGCAGAGCACTGTGTCCTCACTCTGTCCCCTTCCTCCCTCCTAATGTAGCCTAATTTGTCACAAAAGTTTAGTTCACTTTTCAGTGCAGTGCTGTACAGGCAAACCGCAGAGAATATAAGTGCATCCACAGACAGATGGATCTGTGGCAGTGTGCCCGGGTCTTCTGACACTGACATTGATGGTGGTCAGTGTAGACACTCTCTTTCTCTCCGAGTTTGAGTGAGTGCACATTGAGTGGTGAGTGGTGAATGGCAACTGCAATTAGCGATTGTCAACAGACGGATTGAGATGGAGGGAGATGGGATAGAGAGCAATTGGCAGGGGGTGACACGATGGGCCAGACAGGCAGAAGAGGGAAAAAGCAGTCGAACATGGCTTGGCTAGACACCAAAACAGCAACAACAGAGACAGCGACGATGAGGGCAAATTAATTCGTGAACTGACAACGGTGGCGGCGGCGGCAACAGCAACAGCAACATCGGCAGCAACAACAACAGGAGGACAACTTAATTTAACTCACATAGTAGTCTGTGAATTAATGAGCAGTGAAATAATTGTAACTAGCAGTACAAGTCAAAGTATTAATAAGATGAGCTACATTGAAGCAGGCTTTGAGTAAGCGTGCAAGTGTGTAAGCCCACTCGAAACTCTCTTTTGCCTTTTGTACGAACGTTGTACGGTAAGTAGTTGCTGGTGAAAGAAGAAGAAGACAATGAATGAATGGGCCTAGGCAATGGCATCACAGGCCGCACTGTCTGCACACTGATCAACAGTGAACAACAGTATCAAAGAGGCGCAACAAGAGCACAAAGTTGTGCCCCACAAAGTCAGCCAGTGAAGAGGGGCACAATTACTGAATAACAGCAGAAGAAAGAAGAAAAGAAGGAAAGCAGGCAGCAAGGAACCCGGAAAAGTTGTAAAGCACAATCGAAAGCAAAAAGGCAAAAGATGAAGATGAAGAAAAATAAAAAGAGGAAAAATTACATTGACAATCAGAGTAGTGACTACTAATAAGAGGAGAAGGGAAAGGGAGGGGGAAGGAGCAAACCGAATCGGCAAAAACAATCATCCAAATTGTAGTCATTTGCCGCCTCTGTCTCTCTGTGTGTACCCTTATTGAATATGCCGACTGTGAAGAGCACTTACCCACGACAACCGATGCCGATGGAGATTGCAAGCAAACAGAAGCGGCAGCAACAGCAGCACTTGACCAGACAGTACCAGTACCAGTAGAGTACAACAATGGAACAACAGTGGCAATTCGATTAAACTTTCAGACTGCTAATATCAAATTATATCGATTCAAAAAAAGATGAGATGAAATGAATGAATGGCGGTTGAAGGAGAAGAAGAAGAAGATGTTGCTAGGCCGATCAAATAGGCAAATGCGATGCACAGATGGGAACACATCAGGCGACGTCAGAGGAGAGGGCACTTTTATAGCAGCAGCAGCAGCAGCAGCAGTTGTGTCCACTAAATGGTCGCTGGAACAGGCAAAAGGATACTGACAAACTGATAAACAACATCGAAAGGAGACAACAACAAAAAATAAACAAAAGCGGAGAGAGTGCTACCAGAATTAACCAGAACTTGCTGTGTGAAGTGAGCCATTCTTGGCACCTCGAGCAGTGGCTAATCCGCTGATTAGGCTGGCAAAATGATTGCCATGGTGAACATTGCCACAGCACTATGCTAATGCACAGCATATTGGGAATGCATCATCAGTAGCAGTCAGCTATTTGGCCACTTACCAGAGAACTGAGAAACTGATTAATGTACTCGGACGAAGCGGTGAGGTGATCAAGTGCCTGCTGCTGCTGCCAAAGTTGACTTGTGACTTTATTCAGTTCTGCGTTTGTCATCTCAGCAGAAGTAGCTGAGGATTAGTGAGTGGTCCAGGCTAAGCAGGACATTGACCAGGCAAAGTGAGTCAGTGGAGTGCCAGTGAACAGCAGAGGCAGCAGCAGATTACACAACCAAGATGGGGAATTAGTTGATGATAGCGATGGTGGGAATGCTATTTAAAAGGCACACACAGCACTAACCGATTTATTGACAGAAGATGATGATGAAGCAGAGGCCAGAGTCGATCAGCAGATCGGAGAGAGAGATGCAGTCGCCACAGTGGACCGAACTCGACTGATCGTTCGATTGGGAGGCGCACACACACAGTGAGAGAAAAGAGGCCCAGTGCAGCCGTACAAGAGGATGCGCCGGAGTGTGCTGTACAGCAGCACTGTACAGCAGCAGCAATTCAGTGGGCGAAAAGAGGAGAGAGAAAGTGTGCTTGCAAAGTACTACTACCTGTGGTGAGAGCTGGTGCCAACTGTACAGCCTGCACCAGTTATTCCATTTGATGTGCACATCATAAATGATTGCACAATGATTCAGTCAGCGTTTTTCGGTATTCAGTGCAGTATTCTCTCTTGGTGTGCAATTACCAAAGACTATAAGCCACGTACTGCTGAGAACAGAGGATCGGCTGCCTAATGACATGGAAAGACCTCGGGGATCGATGCCAGGGCAATCTGGGTACTTCTCGCACCACTAACGAGAATCACATCACTGGAGACCGCCTGACTGAGCCTGCTTTGAATGCAACTGATGGCCGATTGCGGTTACTTAATGCTCACCAGAGTGTTCTTAATTCAAGGACTTTACAGTCGGAATTATTACGAAGCAATTACAGCTTGTGCACTGCTGCTGCCGCCGCTTCGGTAAATGAGAGCATTGTGTGCACATCAGCAATGTGTGAGGGGGATGCTTAATAGCTGAGAAGATGAGAAAATGAGGAGAGAGAGCAACAGAAGTGGACACAGGTGAGCATCACCGCAACCGGTTTGGCGGAACAGAGAGTGTGTATTGCACTGGCCCACTAAACAGACTCTGCTCGGTGCTTTGTTGCCATCGGAAAGAGAGAGAGAGAGAGAGCACTGAATCGGCAATGGTGGGAACAACATCACCAGCATCCAGAATGGCAAAGAGCAGTGGAAAGCAGTCCACACCCCCATCATCTTCAACATCATCTCCACCACCACTTCCCATTCCCTCTCCCTTCAGGCCGAGTGCCCTGATCACCGGTCTGCTGGTGCTCATTCTGGCACTGCTAGCGGCCATCATCCTCCAGCAGACAAACAAGGATGCAAGGGCAGCAGGAGGAACTGTTAGCAAGCCCATTGCCTGGGTCACCGGCCCCAATGTACAGCTGACATGGAAAGAACTCCTTCAAAACAATAATCCCCATTTATCTTCCCTTTCTGCAGATGCACCACGGCTACCTGGCCCACGTGATGAAGGTCTTTGAGGAGGTGGGCTACGAAGTGATCCCCTCCTCCCGGCCACCGCCCCGGTGGGACGTCCTCTGGTCGCACGACTACCCCTTCAGCGCCTCCTTCAACCTGCCCCAGCTGAGCCCCCTGCAGAAGGTGAACCACTTTCCCGGCTCCGGCTTCATCACCAACAAGCTCAACCTGGCCACCTCGGGACTGAAGTACGTGCCCAGGGCCTTCAATCTGCCCCGAGAGGCGGAGGGCTTTCTGCAGTACGCCGCTGAACATCCGGCCAAAATGTGGGTGCAGAAGGACAACAACCACCGGGGCATTCGGGTGGTGAGCACCGAGCAGATTGACCTGGCGCAGACGGGCACCTTTGTCCAGGAGTACATCGACCGGCCGCTGCTCATTGACGGCAAGTAAGTGTTTCAAAATTTGCTTATTCAGCTAATCCGAATACTAACTTATTCCACCTCCTCCTCCTCCTCTCCAGAAAGTTCGACATTGGCCTGTACGTGACGATGACTTCGCTGAATCCGCTGCGCGTCTACGTCTACGACAATGACGCCCTGCTGCGCTTCTGCGCCGACCCCTACCCTTCTCCGTCCTTCAACGCCTCCCTCCTCGACGGCTACGTCGTCGGCGACCGGTACACGCCCGTCTGGCTGATGCCCTCCCTGGCGCCCTACTTTGTCGGCCAGCAGATGAACAGCAAACACTCCCTCAACGCCTACATCACCGCCGTCCTGGGCAAGGACCCGGCGCTGGTGTGGTCGCAGATGGAGGAGTCGATTCGCACCATCTACCAGATGATGGAGGGGAAGATGGGCCAGCTGGCGGAGATGTACCCGCACAAGAGCACCAACTTCTTCGAGATGGTCCGCTTCGACTTTACGCTGGACGCCGACCTGCAGGTCTACCTGATGGAGGCGAACATGTCGCCCAATATGGCCTCCGCCAAGTACCCGCCCAACCGGGAGATCTACGAGCCGGTGCTCTACTCGCTCCTCTCTCTCACCGGACTGACCAGGCTGCCCGGGCAAACGAAGGTCCGAGACTGGGACCGAATGCCCTCGGGGGCGACGCGGTGGGACATGCTCCTCCTCGAGCGAGACCTCTCCGTCCTCCCGGAGATCTGCAGTTCGACCAAGTGCCACACTGGCAACCTGACCGGTGAGGATGGTGGCCTGTTGTTGGACAGTGCCTGCTCCACCGTGGACGAGTGCGACATCTGCAGCCACTGCCTGAGCGGGCCGCTGAAGACGGTGCTGAAGGCGTCCTACCTGGAGGAGCTGAGTCGGTGGCACAACCGCCGTCTGCTGCCGAGCACCAGCATCGAGCCGCCGCCCAGCGACCTGGTGGCGCCCACCATCAGCAATTACCTGCTGGAGAAGTGGTTCATCGGCAAGTGCCTCCTCGATGGCCGCTGGTGCAACTAGCACACAATGGCCAATTACAGTCAACAACGACAGTGTCCTGCAGTGGTGGAGCATCTGATAAAGGAAAGCAAAGGTGGTGGCGATATCATCTGCATCTCATTAGCATCTGTTCATTGTCTTCCCTCCCTCCCTCCCTTTTCTGAAAGTAAAAGTGCTCTTCGCATCGCCATTAGCATTCGCCTATCTCTCTCTCCCTGCCAGCCCTGCCTGCCTGTCTGCTAATCAGCGACTGCTGATCACTGGAGTGCACTCACTCAGTCAGTCAGTGTGTGCAAGACAATAGAAGAGTGCACACATTTTCCCGTTCTTGTTGTTTGTCTGCTGTTCCGCTTTGTCTCTTTTCCTTCCTCTCCACATTTGCTATCTCTGTGCCCTCATCAGCATCACCATCATCTGAGTGGGTGAGAAAGAGTGCGTTGACCAAGTTTGGCACAGAAGAGTGCTGCTCCAGTGGAGTGGCTGGCCAAGTCTCAGTCCTCCTCAGACGGTCATCCAGTGCACAGCACAGCAGTAGACACAAGTGTTCACCACTAAAACCAGCACATCGATGATGATGATGCTGACCAGGTTCTGAGAACTGCTGCATTTCCTCTCCTCAGTTGATCTCCCCACCGACCAGTACTCCGATCATCCTCTCTCCCTCCTTTCTGATCTCAAATCATCCCTCGCAATGTTCCCCCGATCACTCCTTCTCCTCCTTCTTCTCTTGGTCATCGCCTGTGTCTGTGTGATGGATGCCCACCGGCCGACCGGTCACTCGAATCGGGCGTCCCGTGCCAAGAGCCGCTCCTCGAGCCGCAAGTCGGCCCAGCAGGACCAGCAGACGTGTCACCTGAAGGAGATCGACGCCTGTCTGGACCGCATTCAGGTGCTGGCCAAGGGCCCCAGCCCCAGCTCCATCATCACCAGCGAGGAGGGCCTGGAGAAGCTGTGCAGCACCGTCACCGACATTCTCCAGTGCGTCAAGGGCTACCTGAAGAAGTGCGCCACGCCGCTGCAGCGCGAGGTCTACGAGCTGAGCATCGAGTACTTCGCGGCGACGCTGCGCAAGTTCTGCGACAAGGGCCCCGAGAGGCAGAGTAAGTGGAGCAAAAAAAGATTGGTAAAAGTGTTTATGAGTACTCACCCACTTCTTTTTGGTCAGTCTTCCTGCAGTCTTCGCCGTGCATCCACGACAAGGTCCTCTCGCGGTCGGCGTACAAGGTCCGGTGCAACTCGCCGTACATCGCCGCCCTCGACTACGTCGCCAATCGGACGATGGTGGACGAGCGCATCGACTCGCTCTGCTGCGGCCACAACACCTGGGAGGACTGCACTCGGCAGCGCATCGAGGAGGAGTGCGGCGCCGACTCGGCCACCCGCTTTGGCTCATTCCTCGAGAAGACCTTCGGCGGCGTCGCCTCGGTGATGTGTCCGCGGAACATCTTCCCGCCGACGGGCAAGGTGTGCAAGCAGTCGCTGCCGCCGGTGGGCACCAAGCCGAGGGGCAAGGTGTCCGACCACTTTATCGGCCGGTACCTCAACAGCTACCTCAGCTTCCTCTTCAACAATGCGTAGGCAGAGGGGAGGAGGATTGCTGTGCTGAAGCAAATTAAAAAGACTTGTTCTGTTGCTGTTTGGAGGATGTATGTACAGTGTGTGCGGAATTGAGTGAGTGAGTGATTGAGTGTTCCCAGTGGTGGTCCCCTAGGTGAGGTACTTCCACACGAGGAACATAAAGAGCGTGAAGAGGGCCATGAGGGCAAAGAGAATGTAGCGGTCGGTGAGCACCCGTTTCTCGATGAGTCGCATCACCGAGTTGGAGAGGCCCAGCGTGCCCAGCACCTCCACGATTCGACTGCGCACCGACTGCAGACTGGCCCGTTGCTCCCGTAGGCTGCCGATGACGGCCGCCCCCTGCGCCAGCATGTCGTCCACCTGTCGGTGGAAGCCGTGCAGTCGGTCGCCCTCCCTGCTGAAGTACTGCTGTTCGCTGCTGTTCGGCATCTGAATATTCGTGGTCTGCTGCTGGTCGGCGCCGAAGAGACCCGACCGCTGGTGGAGGCTGTCGTTGGTGGTGAATCGCCGGTGGAGCAGCTCCTCCCGTTCTCGTTGCTCCCGCTCTCGGTGCAGTCGCCGCTGGTGAATCGTGCCCAGGGTCGTCTTCAGCTGGCGGTGCTCCTGTCTGGAAACGGGGAAGATAAGTTAGAATGATAAGTTGCTGTCTCCAATGGACTCACCTCAGCTGGTCGAGCTTGAACTTGAGCGAACTGCGCTGTGCCGGCGTCGCCTTGTTCACCGACATCTCCAGCCGGTCGAGGATGGCCTCCAGCTGCTTCACGCGCTCGTCGATGGCGCCCTCGATCACGCCCAGGCTGGCGGCATCGTGGCAGGACTCGAGCTTCGGAAAGAGCGACTCCTGCACCTCGTTGATCAGCCGCGAGGCAGAGGTAAAGTGCTCCATCTCAGTTCTGCTGACGTGTCAGCAGTCGCTGGTCAACTGGTCAACAGGGAGGAGATATTGATGATGATGATGATGATGGGACGGTGGCTATCACAGATCAGTGGCCTTCAAGAGAGTTCTGGTCCCGGTGATTGATGCAATCAGGTGAAAGATCAAGATTCTGTGCTGCTGATTTTGTTGTTGTTGTTGTGATGATGTGCATCAGTGTGCATCAGTGGAAACAGCCACAGCTGCAGCAGCAGCAGCAGTTGAGTGCACTGGCTGTGGAAATGGGCGCACTCACCTCTCAAAACATTGAAGCGTGATTCTGTTGTCGAAGCGAACTTCCAAAGCACCTCCGATGGAGTCCACCGAAGAGGAGGCGGAGGAGGCCACCATGAGTGCCGCCTCGAATCATGACCGTCTCATGAAGATAGCACGGGCTCTGGAGCTCAACGAGCAGCTGGTGCAGCGGCTGGAGAACAGACGGGCTCGGCTGCTGGAGGAGCGGGACGAGCTGGACGCCGATTTGGACGCGGTGGATGGCGATGGCGACCAGGAGATTGAGGAAGAGGATGAGGTGAAGCCACCACCACCACCGATGATCAGCAACAATGCTCAGAAGAAGAAGGCCGTCTCGCTGATTCCCTTCACGCGGCCGTACTTTCGCGACAGCCTGGGCATGTCGGCGCCGCCCTGCAAGACCGAGCTCTACAGTCCCAGTCCGGCGTTTGTCGACCTGCTGTCGATGCGCTCCAGAGGGGGCGGCGGCGGCGGCGGCCACCACAACCAGTGGACTGAAGCGGAACGGGAGACCATAGTGAAGGAGGTGCGCAGCCAGTACAGGATGGTGCACAATCGAGAGCTGGTCGAGCAGATGACCCGCCTGCTGGAAAGCAATGAACAGGGGCAGCAAGGGCCTACGGCCGAAGTGACGAAGCGCATCGAGCAGCTCAACGATCAGCTGGCGCTGGCCAGATCCGGTGGCGATCCGGAGCCGGAGAGAGGCGAGGAGGCGATGCGGGCCATTGACTGGATGGTCGTCGCCAAGCAGGTAAGTTTGGGCACACTGTGATTTCAATAAATTCCTAATGTTCTAATTTCCAACTTTCCCACCTTTCAGCTGCCCCTGGAGCGGACCGCCGACGACGCCGAGCTGCAGTACCTCAACTACCTCCACCAGTCCATTCCGAAGGGCGAGTGGTCGGTGGAGGAGGCGGCCCGGCTGAAGGAGCTGGTCGAAGAAGAGGACAGCAGCCACCCCGACTGGGACCGGATCGCCTGCCGGCTGGGCACCGGTCGCCTCGCCTGGCAGTGCTGCTCCCACTACCAGGCTACCTTCAACCGACGCCTGCAGAAGAGCGGCCCCATCGTGGGCGAGGAGGCGGAGGAGATCGTGCGCATCATCGAGGCGTACCAGTGCGCCGTCACCGGCCGTATCGACTGGCGCAACGTGGCCGCCCTGGTGGAGGGGCGGACGCTGAATCAGGTGCAGTACTTCCACCGGAAGCGGCTCTGCCCCACCGTGGTCCGGCCCTGGCTGCGCCTGGAGGACAAGGTCCTGCTGGCGGGCGTGAAGCTCTTTGGGGATGGCAGCTGGAGCCGCATTGCGCAGTACCTGCCGCTGCGCAACAACCGCCAGGTCCGGCAGCGCTACAAGAGCCAGCTGGAGTTTGCCTTCAGCTCGGGAAGTGGCACTGGCACTGGCAGCATCACCACCGGCCACTGTGCCCAGCGCAAGTTTGGCGCGTGGATCCCCGCCGAGGACGAGCTGATACTGAAGATGAGCCAGTCGTACACGAAGGTGGCCAAGGGCAAGGACGGCCAGAAGAGGCGGCTCATCGACTTTCCACTCATCAGGGAGATGTACTTTCCCAATCGGAATGTCAGTCAGGTGAGAAGGCGGTACCACTACCTCACCAAGTTCATCAGCCTCGCAGAGCACGGCAAGCCATCTTCCTCGGTGCCGGCGGGGGCGGGGGCGGAGGACGAGGACGACAGCTGCGGCCTGCTGATGGCGGAGCTGCAGAAGGTGACGCGCAATCGGCAGCGCGACCGGAAGTCGGCCATCGTCACCGGCCGCCTGGCGGCCACGCTGCCCGACGGGAAGGAGGCGCTGGGCCGGTTTCTGCTGAAGGGCCGGCAGAGGCTGGCGAAGCTGCTGAAGAGGGAGCAGTTTGACGTGGTGATCGCCGAGGCGGAGGAGGACCTGAAGGAGGAGGAGAGCACCGAGGAGAAGGAGGAGGAAAGCGAGGACGAAGAAGAAGACGAGGAAAAGGAGGACGTCGAGGATGAGGCGGAAGACATGGGAGCCATGGCGGCCAGGGCCGGACCACCATTTCCCACCACCACCTATCAGCTGGTCATCAAGAAGGAGGAGGAGGAGGAGGAGGATGAGGAACAGGACTGGAACGACGCCCAGCAGACCCACCTCGAGTACGACCAGATCTTCCGCACCCTCCACCGCCTGAATGGGCTGCGGAAGGCGGCGAACGGCGTCATGTTCACCGCCCTCGACCTGAACGCCAATGAGCTGCTAAAGACGGCCCTGACCGAAATGATCGACCCCGACGTGGAGGAGAACCTGCAGCTCAGTCTGCTGCCCGCCAATGCAGACCTCCAGGCGGACTACTCGGTGGCGTCGCTGGACACGATGCGCTACTTTCTCAGCACCGTCGCCGGGTGCACCCTGACCCGAGGAGAAGGACCTGAGAAGGACAGTGCTGCTGCCCATTCCACCACCACCCTGGCCCTTCTCCCGGCCAACTCCTCCACCGCCTTTGGCTGGGCGCTGCTGCAGGTGATGACCCGGGCGCTGATGTGCCGCCTCGCCGAGGAGCCCGAGGAGGCGGTGGAGGAGGAGCGGCGAGAGGAGGTAAGGGCCTCGGAGGAGTTCGCCGAGGCGAGGTCCATCTTCCGGTCGCTCTTTACGTGGCCGGCGCTGCTCGCCAGTCCGCCGCTGGCCAGGGATGAGCGCATCACCGAGGAGTTGCGTAGAGGCAGGGCGGATCAGATTGCTGAAGGGCAGGAGGAGGAAGAGGGCGGTGAAGGCAACACTGAACATCATCATTCTCCCGAAGTCCCAACAGCCGCTGAATGCTCTCAATCGCTTGCCGTACTCCCTCCGAAGCGGCCCCGAGGCCGTCCCCGGAAGCGCACCTTCTACTTCGACTCTGCGGGCATTGACTTTGTGCGCGTCCGTGCCCACCAGGCGGCCCTCTTTCTCACCCTCCACCAGAGTGACCTGCTGGGGCGACTGCACCAGGCGGCGGCACCCGATGGCTACTTCTATCTGCTCCGACGACAGCAGGGCAAGCACTGGCCCACCGAGGCGAGGGAGCTCCTAAGGGAGCGGGTGAAGAGATTTCTGGACGCCGTCTGGAGCACCGTCGATGGGCGACTGGCGGTGAAGAATGCCCAGAAGGAGAAGGGAAAGGGAAAGAAGAGGCGGATCCGGGAGGCAGAAGAGCCAGAGGGGCAGAGGAAGAAGACGACCAGCAAGCAGCAGAAGCCGAACACTACTGCTGATGAGGTCCAGGTAGTTCCGATGAGGCGATCGACCCGATGGCGCATTCCCAAACAAGGTCCGCAAGAGGACTGAAGAGGACTGAAGAGAAATCATTTTTAAATAGTGCATCATCACATACAATAAATACATGTTTTTTATTTACTGCTCAAGAAGTGTCACTTATAAATAATCGGTAAGGAAAAGAAAAGCAGGTGGGTGTTGGGGTGTTATCAGTGGCTGTGTACGGCTGTTGTTGGTCAGTGGAAGTGTGTGGTGGTGGTGGTGTGTTGTAAAGGGATTCATCATAGAGAGATTCATCATCATCATCAGTTCATCAGGTCATTTACTCTGCCTGCTTCTCCAGCTTCGCCTCCAACTTCTCCACAATGGCGTCCATAAAGTCCATCGTGTTGAGGTAGTCGCCCTCCTTGACACTGTGAGGATAAAGTAGGCAATGGGAGTTAGTGATGAATCAGGCAACAATCAATATGATAATGGGAAAAGGAATGTCCTGCACCTCGAGGGTAGTACTCCCAACATCAAGAGAGAGTGTGTGTCCGGCAGCCTCAAGTAGCGTACCAGGAGCAACATCACAGTCGGGATACCGAAGGTAAAAGTGCAGGCAATTTCGAATTCTCTACCTCCGCAATAGCATTCACGTTTTACCAGCACGCAAAAAGGTGAGGGGTAAACAGTGCCAAGAACTGGAGGACAACAACTGTACACTAATCACTCAAATGGCCCACTTACTTTTTGAGTCCGTGAATGGCGCCGGCCAGGTCCTTGGTCATCTGCCCGTCGTCCACCGCCTCGACGCAGCTCTTCTCCAGCGTCCTCACGAACTTCAGCAGCTCTCGGTTGTCGTCCAGCTTCGCCCGGTGCTCCAGACCGCGCGTCCACGCGAAGATGCTCGCAATGGGGTTGGTGCTCGTCGGCCGGCCCTTCTGGTGCTCCCGGTAGTGGCGGGTGACGGTGCCATGGGCCGCCTCCGACTCGATGGTCTTCCCGTCCGGGCAGACCAGCACCGAGGTCATCAGACCGAGAGAGCCGTAGCCCTGGGCGACAATGTCCGACTGGACGTCGCCGTCGTAGTTCTTGCAGGCCCACACAAAGCCGCCATTTGACTTGAGCGCCTGGGCGACCATGTCGTCGATCAGCCGGTGCTCGTACCAGATGCCTAGCTTGTCGAACTTTTCGCGGTAGCCTCTACAAAGGTAGAAGAGGAAGAATGAGGTTAGATCAAGCATACTAGTAACAGCACTAAATCACTGAATGGGGAAAGGAATGTCCTGCACCTCGAGGGTAGTACTCCCGACATCGATAGAGTGTGTGTCCGGCAGCCTCAAGTAGCGTACCAGGAGCAGCATCACAGTCGGAATACCGAAGGTAAAAGTGCAGGCGATTTGCGAATTCTCTGCCTCCGATAAGCATTCACGTTTTACCAGCACAAAAAGTGAGGGGTAAACAGTGCCAAGAACGGGAGGGAACATCAACAGGTGAATCAATCAACAAATACTTACTGCTCATAGATCTCTGCAAAGATGTCCTTGAAGCGGCCATCGTAGCGCTTGAGGATGGTGTTCTTCGTGCTCAGGTAGAGCGGCCACTTCTTCATCAGCGCATACTGAAAGCAGCAGTGGGCAAAGCCGGTGATCGACTAGGAAGAGGAAGTGGGAAAGGGTCAGTCACTGAGCTAGAAAGTGTCCATGCCTGCAGTCAGCACAGCACACAGCACAACTCAGCAGGCAGCACGGAAAGAGAGGGAATCCACGGGGGATGCCTCTCGCTGTGCAGTGAAAGTGAGAGTGCTTCCTGGGGATCACACCTAGAGGACGTATATATCGTCATCGTCGCTTACCTCATCAGTGTTGTACATGGACATGGCCACGCCGCCGTCGGCGGACTTGCCCTCGAACTTGTACACCAGGTGCCTCTCCGGCTGGCTGGTGCTGCCGTCGGCGGGGGTGAACACCAGCTCCACCGTGCCCGGGCCGCTGATGACCATGTCGGTGGATTTGTACTGCAAATGGAAAGAGAGTAGAGGTGGTGAGCGTGTGTTAAAGTGGCACTGTCATTGTTTGTGTGCACTGATCTCCTCGGTCTCACCTGATCTCCGAAGGCATGCCGACCAATAACGATGGCTCTCGTCCAGCCGGGCACCAGGCGGGGAATCGACTTGCAGAGGATGGGCTCACGCATCACCGTGCCGTTGAGAATGTTGCGGATGGTGCCGTTCGGGGAGGGCCACATCTTCTTCAGCTTGAATTCTAAAGATAGAACAGCCGATGGTGGCAGTGTTATTCCTCTCTATTAATAGCCCCTTTTCTGAAGGATCGTGACAGCCCTTACCTTCAACTCGCGCCTCATCGGGCGTAATGGTGGCGCACTTGATGCCGACATTGTGCTTGAGGATGGCCAGCGCAGAGTCGATGGTCACCTGGTCGTCCGTCTGGTCGCGGTGGGGCAGGCCCAGGTCGTAGTACAGCGACTCCAGGTCCAGGTAGGGGAAGATTAGCTGGGGGAAAGAGAAAGAGGGTTAGTAATTGAAAAGTAGGACAACAACACCTCAAAACAAAACCGACCTTCTCCTTGATCTTCTCCCAGATGATTCTCGTCATCTCATCGCCGTCCATCTCCACCACCGGCTTCTCCACCTTGATGCGGCGAGATGTGGAAACTGTGGGAAAAGCAAAGCAAAAGACAAAGGTTATTTAAGAGTTCAAAAACAAATAGAAGCAAACTGACCATTGCGCTTGTGGACAGTGACGGCGGCGGTGGCAGTGACCGGGCTGACAGTGTTCAGAGAGTTGAGGCGCGCCAAAACGGTGGCAGAGAGACGGATGAGATTGCCGGTAGACATGGTTCGGTGGTGGTGGTGGTGGTCGTTGCAGTAGTAGTGGACAGTGTGCTCACTCCGAGGATACTGAAGGAGAAATGGAGAAAGAAACCGAAGAAGAGAGAGAGAGAGTGAAAAGGTGAAACAACAAGGTGACAACGACGTGAGCAACAGCTCTGAGAAAGAGATGGTGATCAGCAGTGCTGTGCAATACACACACACACACGTTGATGGAGCACGAGATATGATAGGAAAGGAAAGCAAAGCGAGGCAATTAGCAGTGAGAAAATCTCGTACCTAAAATGTCACAGTTGTCTTGTGTGCTTTGTGTGCTTTGTGTCTTCTTCACTTGCCTACAACTGTCCTCTTCAAGCTCCTGTCGCAGACTGAAACTGCTGCTGCAGCTGCAGAAGCAGAATGAGACACTGCCGCGCTACTAAAAAGTAGCAGCGTCGGCTTGCCCGGCAACTTTCCCAGCTGAGTGCCGGCAACTTCTTCCCATGTGTTTGTGTGTGCGCTTCTTCAACACTTGATTTCTGGTCTGATTTGGTGATCTCCACAATGTCCACCAGTCTTCTACTGCTTCGCTCCTTTGCCCGGGCCCACCCCCACCACGGCCCAGGTCGACTAGCTCAGTTCGGGACTGTCCTCCGCCGAAGTCTGCTCTCTTCGGCGTACGCCTGCGAGGACGCCTGGCTGGCGCAGCGTCAGCAGTGCGAGTCGCTGAAGCACATCAGCCCCTCCCGGTACTTCTTCGAGCTGAACAACAAGTACCAGCAGCGGAAGGCGGTGTCCGCCGTGGACGTCGACATCTACCTCAACTCGCTGCACCGCGCGGAGAACATCGACGAGCTGGAGCACATCGTCCGGCGACTTCGCGCCTCCCGGGAGACCGTCAACACGCTCGACTCGACCGGACACGCCGTCTGCCGCTTCTACCTGCGCCACGGCAAGCGAGACGCCCTCCTCAAGGTGCTCAGTAGTCGCGTGGAGTTCGGCATCTTCCCCGACCACTTCATCGCCAACATTCTGCTGGACGGGGCGGTGAAGGAGGGCGACTTCGAGGCGGCCTTCGAGGTGGTCAGGCTGATGATGCTGCAGGAGGACGCCGGCAATGAGGTGACTCGGACGCTGGCACTGCACACCCTCCTGCACCTCTTCAACAATGACGTGGTGATGACCTCGGAAAAGGAGAAGGGCGAAGAGTCTTCGGCATCAGCCCAAGAGGACCCACCCGCCGAGGAGGAGGTGGACGACGAGGACATCGAGTACATTCGCGTGCCCTACCTCACCAACGCCTACTTCGACGACCACTTTGACCTGACCAAGCGGGCGCACCTCTTCGGCAAGTCGCTCTACTTCTTCGGCCTGCACGTGGCCGGATCAGCCAACGCCGCCCAAGAGGACCGCATTCTAGGCGCCACCGCGCAGATCATCGGCCTGCTGTACTACCAAAAGTGGGACAAGCTGGAGCGACTGCTGCTCACCAAGGGACGTCTTCAAGGACAGACGATCAGCGAGGAGGCGGTGAAGGTGGCACTGAAGCTGCAGGCACAGGAAGAGACCACCGAAGAAACCGAGAAGGCGATCATCAGCTCGGTGGTGAGCCGAATTGAATCCCTGCCCAAGCTGTCCACCTCGGAGAGGTCCCTCTCCTCGCTGATGGCAGTCCGCCTGGCGGCGCTGCCCTCCCTCGAGGCGGCGGACATTGCCGCCCAGCAGGCGCTCTTTGCCCGCTTCGAGTCGACCCGACTGTCTGCCATTACCGCCCAGCTGAATCGCCTGCTGGCCGAGCAGCGCCAGTCGGAGATTGAGCAGAAGCGAGGGGAGCTGGAGGCGAAGCGTCGCCTCTACTACTTCTTCGAGAACTTTCCCCAGCACGAGATCGACTTTGTGGAGGCGGAGAGGCGCATCGCCGAGCTGCAGGCCAACACCGTCGTCGACGAGGACTACGTCCCCCCGGAGGTCTAGGAGGATATCATTGAGGATGAAGACACATTACTGTACATAGAGAGATTGTGTATTAGAGAGAAGGTAATAAAAGATACAATTTGATAGTGGCTGTGTGGGTGTGTGTGTGTGTGTTATTGCAGCAGGTCCTCTTCCGGGGACTTTCCACCACCGACCAGCAGCAGTTCAGCAGTGTTCGAAACGGTCTTAACTGGCGCCTCATCTTCGCTTTCCTCATCCTCCTCCTCTTCTTCGTCCTCTTCCTCGTCTTCCTCCTCTTCGTCTTCCTCCTCATCTTCCTCATCCTCATCTTCCTCATCCTCATCTTCTTCCTCCTCTTCTTCCTCGTCCTCCTCCTCGTCACTTTCCTCCTCCTCTTCTTCTGAGGATGAAAGGAATCCATTCTTGCGCCCACCTCGAGCAGCAATGGCGGCAATGGCCGCCTTGGCCTTGGCCTTCGCCTCCAGTCCGGCCAGCGCCGATGTGCCCAGTGAGGTACCTGAGGTCGTCCCTGCGAAGTTGCCACCACTCTTCTCGGGCAACTTGGCCCGTCTGAGGGCGGGATCGGACGGAGTGGCCGGCCAGTCGGGCAGCTCCTCGTAGTCGGCGGCCTTCTTCCCCAGAAAGTGCGACAGTGTGCCCACGCGGAAGCGGCTCGAGTCGGCGGAGGAGGCGAGCACGTTCAGCGGGGAGATGACCTTCTGCTGGGGGAGGAAGATAAATCACATTAGTCACTGAGTACATTCAATCAACCAAATGAAAGTCATTACCTGAGCGGCAGAGCCATCCTCTCCTGGATTATCTCCATTGGAAGTGGGCGCATCACCAGCCACGGTAGTGCCCACCGCCGTGGCCGCCTGTCTCTGGCTGACATTGGGCACCATCTTGGGCACGAGGAGAATCCGCCTGGCCAGCGCCCCATCCCCAGTGCCCGCGCTGAGCAGCTGCCTGAGAAATCGCCCCCGGTCTCGGACGTCGTAGTTGAGGTCGTACTTCGCCAGGTTGAAGACGTACGCAATCAGCAGCTTCAGGCGGTCCACCTGGGCGGCAGACAGCAGAGGCGGCACTTCACCCTCTCCACTTCCCTCCAGTGTGCTTATGTGCAGCTTGGAGGCCAGATTCAGAGCCTGCAGCTTCACCAGATCACTCTCTGAGGAGAAGGAGCGAGCGACGCGGCGGAGGACGTCCGGGGCCAGCCTCCGGGCGGCCTCATTGCGGGCGGCAAACTCCGCCACGATCCAGACGATGGTCGCCCGGGCCGCCGGAGCCCGAATCTTCTCCAGCAGCTTCACCACCTGCCGGACGATCATGGTGATGATCGCCTGGTCCTTGTTGATGATCTGCGAGCGGAGGACGACAATGGACTGCGCCACGATGGACTCGTTTCGGTTGCTCAGCAGCGAGAGGAGGCCGTTCAGGCAAACGGGGGCAATCTCCTTGATGCGCGAGGCGCACTGCCCGATGCTCTCGATAGTGGCCGACATGAACTCCAGGTCGTCCTGGAGGTTGAGAATGTAGGCCTGGAACTCGCGCAGAATGAGGCTGATGTTGGAGGAGGTGCTCAGGTTGGTGAGAATCTCCAGCTTGAGAATCTTCGTCTGCGTGCTGTCCTTTGCCTTCACGAAGAAGGACTTTAGGTACGGCTCAAAGAGCGACTTGATGGAGCGGAAGGAGGAGGAGGTATTAAAGCTTTTCGCTGGCACATCAGAATCCTCATCTTCAGAATCCTCATCCTCCTCGTCATCCTCATCCTCCGAGTCACTCTCCGAATCAGAAGTTTCCTGCTTCTTCTTCTTCTGTTTCTGCTTCTTCTTGGCTTCAGTGGTCTTTTCCGTTTCAGCTGCCGTTGTTGTTGTTGCTGTTGATGATGCTGTAGTTGCGTTGTTCGCAGCGTTGTCCTCCTCCTTCTCCTTCTCCTGTTTCTCCACCGCAGCCCTCAACTGCGCCAGCACCTGATCATTGAACTCGGCAC
>JAALOO010001130.1_pt1 | contig 19751 bp, 14 predicted proteins | sample 7257641 | NCBI WGS metagenome assembly JAALOO01 (sample SAMN14085613, study PRJNA598686) | mite metagenome | biome: ENVO:01001000; feature: ENVO:01001002; material: ENVO:01001226; isolation source: single female mite from University of Michigan culture on fish food culture... ...
GAAAACAGGGTTTTAGATTAAAGCATGATATTATCAGACAAAAGAATTCTAGAAGAAATAGAGAAAGAATCAATCGTTATTGAGCCTTTTGATAGAAAATGTTTAGGAACTAACTCCTATGACGTGCATTTAGGTAAGTATTTAGCAACCTACAAGGACCAGGTGCTAGATGCCAGGAAACATAATGAAATCAATCATTTTGAAATTCCTGAAGACGGTTTTGTCTTAGAGCCAGGAATACTTTATCTAGGAGTCACCCTTGAATATACCGAGACACACCGTCATGTGCCGTTTTTGGAAGGTAAATCTAGTACTGGCCGGTTGGGGATTGACATCCACGCCACAGCTGGCAAAGGTGATGTTGGGTTCTGCAATACCTGGACATTAGAAATTTCCGTTGCTCATCCAGTACGCATTTACGCTGGTATGCCGATAGGGCAGCTCATTTATTTTGTGGTAGAAGGAGACATTGAAACTTTCTATAATAGTAAAGGAAATGCAAAATATAACAATAAGACCATTCGCCCCGTCGAGAGTATGATGTGGAAAAATTCGTTTTAGACCCAAGCATACATGGCAAAAAAATAAGGCACTATAGAAAATATTCTTAGTGCCTTATTACTTAAAAAAAAGCTGCAGATACTAACCGCCGAATTCCATTAGGTAAGCTTTCAGGAAGTCATCAAGATCTCCATCCAGCACACCTTGGGTATTCGATGTTTCGTGATTTGTGCGTAAATCTTTAATCAACTTATAGGGGTGAAGAACGTAATTTCGGATTTGAGATCCCCATTCAATCTTTTTCTTTGACCCCTCAATAATTGCTGTTGCCTCGCGTCGTTTGCGCATTTCGATCTCATATAATTGCGATTTCAATAAACGCATAGCGTTTTCTTTATTTTGAAGCTGCGAGCGCGACTCTTGATTTTTTATAATAATCCCCGTAGGCTTATGATGTAAACGGACAGCGGTCTCGACCTTGTTCACGTTCTGCCCCCCTGCTCCTCCGGAACGGAAGGTATCCCACTCTACTTCGGAATCTTTCACTTCGATTTCTATATTATCATCCACTAACGGATAAACATAAACAGACGCAAAAGAGGTGTGCCTTTTCGCATTAGAGTCAAATGGAGATATACGTACCAAACGATGCACTCCATTTTCTCCCTTTAGGTATCCATACGCAAAATTACCGGAAATTTGGAGGGTTACTGTTTTTATTCCCGCCACATCACCCTCTTGGTAATCTTGTTCGGAAACCTTGCAACCGTGTTTCTCACCCCACATAATATACATACGCATCAACATGGCTGCCCAATCACACGATTCAGTCCCACCCGCTCCCGCAGTAATCTGCAAAATTGCATCTAACTGGTCTTCCTCGGCAGACAGCATGTTATTAAACTCAAGCTCTTCTACCTCAGCTAGGGCGGACTGATAATGTTCTTCTCCCTCCTGCTCGCCTGCATCACCTGACACGACAAATTCATACATCGTCCCAGCATCTTCAACTACTGAAGAAATATGATCAAACTGATCGGTCCATACCTTTAAATTTTTTATTTCGTGCAGCACTTTTTCTGCTGCTTTAGGATCATCCCAAAAGCTTGGTTGAAGGCTTATATCTGTGCGGGAAGCGATTTCTGCTTTTTTGACATCGATGTCAAAGATGCCTCCTCAGGGACGTGACGCGGTCCCTCAAGTCTTGTAATTGTTCTTTGGTCATGACCAAAAGTAAAAATTTAACAACAAAAATCGCAATAAAAATAAAAAGGGCCTGTGCAAAAACCAACGGGCCGTCCAGGCGAAGGATTATTTTAGAAGATTATTACGCATGGCCCATTTAATAAGAGATGCCGTATTTTTAACACCTGTTTTATCTATTAAATTCTGCCGGTGACCTTCGACAGTTCGTTTACTCAGGAACAATTTATCAGCTATCTCCACGTTGGTATACCCCTCACTGATACACTGTAAAATCTCGTGTTCACGTTCACTGATATTCATATCTTTTAAAAGCTCGCCAAGCTCGCGTGTAGCAGAAGGATCATCATGCATTTGATCCATCAACATCATCGATATCTCTTGACAAAGGTAACGTCCGCCTGTATACACATGCTGTAATGCAAACAGAAACTCTTGATAGCCAATGTTTTTAACCAAATACCCCCGTGATCCCTGCTCAAATGCCCTTAAGACCTGCCGAGTATTATTGAGCATGGATAGAACGATCACTTTTACATCGGGATGCTGGTGGGCTAGCCGATCAGTAAGTTCAAGCCCATCCATGGCCGGCATGGTGATATCAGTCACTACGATATCCGTCTTAATACCGGCTTTTAATAAACTTAAAACTTCTAGACCGTTATTCGCTTCTCCGACAACTCGGAGATCGTCCTGAGCATCGAGAAGCAATTTTATTCCCGTTCGAATTAATTGATGATCTTCAGCTAATATTATTTTTATCATAAATAGCTATTTATTCAACTCGCTTTTACATCTATCAACTTTTACCCAAAAAAAATTGGAAGTTAACTAGTATGAATATCCAAAGGCAAACTTTATCATTTAATGCAGCATAAAGCCAAGATCCTCTTTCACATTAGATAGCTCTAAGTCATCTAACACACCGGCGGGTAAATTGTTCGAGAAATCAAGAACCATTATGCAACTAACTTCCACATGCTTGAGCTTTTATTAGCAGAACTTGCCAGAGAAGTTGATGGTAAAACAAATACGTGACCTATCGGTTTTATACGTGATTTACGCGTCAAAATACGTAAACAACGTAATTAGGCCAACTAAATGAGGGGATCAAGTGTTTTTCTATTAAAAGCATTATTATGGAAGATTTAAGAGAATTTATACAGGATTTAATCCAAATTAATAACGATCGGATTGAAGGTTATAATAAATCTGCAGGACTATTACCTAAAGAACACAACGAAGATCTTCAAAGTAATTTCGCCAGATTTAGGACACAATCTCAAGGATTTATTCGTGAACTCGAACCATTCCTGGCAGAATTGGGAGACACTCCCACTGACAGCACACGGGTAAGTGGCAAATTGTTTAGAGTATGGATGGATATAAAGACTGCCGTTACGGGGCATGATCGACTTTCGGTTTTAGAAAGCTGTGAACGTGGTGAAGATGCCTTTAAGAAGACCTATCAAGAGGCTACTAAAGATACTGATAGTCTACCCATTGAGCTTGCAGATACCGTTCGACGTCAAGCCCAAGAGCAGTATGCGGCACATGAATATATCAAAACAGCGCGAGACGCTGCGCGTAAGGAAACACAAGTACCAGGATTATAGCAGTATTAAATGATTTTTACTCCGGCAGCTGGAGTATTAAAAATGAAAGCTGTCAAGGAATTTATTTTCCTTGGCAGCTTTCCCATTTTATAACCATTTATCCTGACCTGATGCTCTACAGTAAAATCTATATGGTTTACTCAATTTTATGGTTTACTCAATTTTTAAATTGTAGCCCGACCACCGGTTGCAGGAATTGTTGCTCCGGAAACATAAGAAGCAGCGTCGGAGGTAAGAAAGACGTACACGGCCGCCATTTCGGCGGGTTGACCTGGGCGCCCAACAGGCGTATTCTCTCCGAATTTCTCATGATCAGGAATGGTACTTGGAATGAGCGGCGTCCAGACAGGTCCCGGCGCTACTGCGTTAACGCGTATCCCTGATCCATCCTCCAAAAACATTTGTGCTAAACTTGAAGTAAAATTCTGTATAGCACCTTTGCTTGCGGCATAGGGCAACAAGGTTGGATTAGGACTATAAGCATTTACCGATGTCGTATTGATTATCGAAGAACCGACGGACATATACGGCTTGGCATGCTTGACAAAGTAAAACATAGCACTCATATTTGTTTCGAAGGTCTTATTCCACTCCTCAGCGGTGATCTCCTCGACTGTCTGGTAGGTCATCTGGTACGCCGCATTATTTACCAAAATATCGATCCTTCCAAAAGCCTCCACAGTTTGCTGAACGATATCTTTACACAAGGTCTCCTGACGAATATCTCCACGAATTAAAAGCGCTTTCTGTCCGGCCTTTTCTATCCATTCTTTGGTATCCTGGGCATCGCGATCCTCGACGGGGTCTTTGTATGAAATTACAATATCTGCACCTTCTCGGGCCATAGCTATAGCCACGGCCTTACCAATACCAGAATCTCCTCCGGTAATTATAGCGACCTTCCCTTTCAAAATACCCGAGCCTCTATAAGTATTTTCACCGTGATCGGGTACCGGTTTCATTTCCCATTCCACCCCAGGAGGATCCTGAGGTTGTAAAGGAAATGGTGGTTTCTCGTACAGATCTTTTGGGTTTCCTTTTTTCGTTGTATCCATGATGTCTCCGGCTTAAATACTAATCCATTGGTGGTGTCGGTAGGGGTTGTCCTAAGGTATCAAGACTATCTCTACGTATTGTGTCCAAAGGATCTACTCCGTCAGTTGGTGCATCGATTGGGTCTATCATAGGGTCTGATTCGTTTCTATTTTCCGGATTGCCACAAGCAATCACCACACTGCTAAAACAAATCGCTGTTAGATAAAACATGTTCTTTTTCATAGTACTCTGTTTTTATTGTATTATTTATCCATGGTAAGCAGGTCCCTAGTTTTAATTTCAGAAACTTTACTCACTTTTGGTAAAACAACCATCTGCAACTATTTTCGTTCTAATTTTATCATATTCACGTATTTATACGCAACATAAGTCAAAGATCAAAGACAAAGAGTCCTTTTCCAGTAGGTATTTTTAGCGTTTGACTGCTGGAGAAATAATAAGTAAACTTCAGAACTGTATATTTTGTAGGATCAACGGAGGCACGATGCATTACAATGTATGAAGCGGAACTTGGGTAATTTTAACCACAGCATCGGCACGCTCGGGGTCGGTCCATGCAAAATACACCTTATCGTTCATGATCTCCATTTGCGGAAATCCGGACTTTCTACTGGAAGATACCTTAGCAATCTTCACCGGTTTCCCGGGTATTGTTAGGTCACTAGCTACCCTTTGGGCATATAGAAAAGTTTGATCACCCTGGGATTCCATCCAGCTAACAATTGCCTGATTGCTATCCAACATTTTTACATCGACCCTTCCTAGGGGATACGTGTTGCTAACCGTGCGTGGTACAGAAAAAGTAGCGCCCGCATCGAAAGAAAAGGCAACATTTACTTTCGCTTTACCTTGAGCGCCGGTGAACCAGGCAACGACAATAGTGTCACCTGTCGCATCGGCCTTGGGTCCATTGACGGGGCACCCTTCAATCTTCCACCCGTCCAGATGTACCGGACGAGGTTCCGTCCAATCTTCACCTATTTTTCGTGTAATGACGATGTCGCGAATATTGTCAATCGTACAATCTCTATACAAAACCACTGGTCCGCTACTAGTCAGCGCTGCTGTGGTTTGACAACAGGTGCAAGCCATATGGTCAAGGATAACCTCGCTACGTACCTTACCGTAAAGGTTTACTTCTGCTGCACGCACATTCATTGCCCCGGTATGGCCACTATGCTGGTCATCATGCCCTCCCGCCATATTCCTTCCGTCCAGCCAAGTAATAAAAAAGGACGTATCGGTCAGAGGAAGCATGGAGACAAATCCATGCTCACTCTGGGTGCCATCGGTATTCAATAGTTGAAAATGCTCCGATGGTGTGGCCAGATCTTGTACACCATATTTTATATCATATGCCATCTTATTTGTCCCAGGAGAATTTGCTAAAAAATGAGCCAACACATGATTTCCATTCACCACCATGCTCGGGTAATCCGCCCAGTTAATAAACCAGTTTTCGCCCACCGCTAGGGTAACTGGGGAATATAATGTGGTATCTCTAAGTTCCGCAATAGAAAATTTTGACTTTCCTGGCATGGAGACGGTATCGATCCAACTAAAATAAAGTTTCTTGTCCGTAGCGTATAACCCCGGCAGTGTGGCATGCGACACCTCCATACTCAAAATTACAGTCCCATCACCGACAACTCTAGGTTCATTATTTGTTGAAAGACATGCATGCAGTAAAAGCAAAATAACAATCGAAGTGATGTATAAATTAAATATCTTTATCATAAAATCTCTTTTTTACGTTTAATAACCCTCCGTTTGCTGCATACCACTAGCGGCAATTTCCGCTGCAGGAATGGGATATATCGTCTTGGGTGAACTCGCCTTTACATTTAGACTGCTAAAGTTCAAGCCGGTGTTAAGATGATCACTCTGGGGACGTACAATTTCGCGGGCAGTTCGTATAAGGTCGTAAACTTCATGTCCCTCTAGAGCTAATTCCCGTCTACGCTCGTCATAAATTCGCTGCAACAGTGCACTACCGGACTCCAGAGCCTGATGCTGTTGAAAATCATTGGTCCTTTTTGCGATCAATGCATTAAGGTAGCTGCGAGCCTGAACTTCCCCACCTTGTGCCCCGTTGGCACAAGCTTCGGCCGCAATCAAATAAACTTCAGACAGTCTGATTACTGGAATATTATGCATGCTTAACCCCGCGCCGCTGCTACGGTTGACATACTTAAGGAAGCTATGTTTCTTTCCTTCCTTATCGGCAGCCAACAGTTTCGCCCGGGGATCGCCCGAATAGGATTGCAATAAGTTTACAAAGCTCGTCGTTGCAAGCACATCTCCCTGTCCACCCTGACTAAAATCAAACTGTGCGCCTAAGCCATTGCTACCCGATGAGTTATCTTCGGTTACACTAAGCTCAAAAATTGATTCGGTATTAAAGTCGCGGAAATTATAGTTTTCGAGGGACATTAATTGTGACTCAGGCATTATTTGAAATACCCTTTTGCTTTCCGTTAGGGCTTTTGTCCAGTCTTGTTTGTATAGATATACACGCGCGCTCAGGGCGTATATCGCTGTTTTAGAAATATATTTCGGACTCCCCTTAGCGTTAGCATCATCATCTATTAAGGCTTCTGCAAGCTTAAAATCAGCCAATATTTGATCGTATGTTTGCTCAAGGTTACTCCGCTGGGTAACCACGTCATCAGGGGTAAGCTTAAGGGGAAGTCCTTGCGATTTTCCCAAAGCATTTATCCAGGGGTAGGCAAATGTACGCGCTAAATCAAAATACACCATCGCTCGGAGTGCAAATGCCTGCGCTTTAACGTGCTGAGCGACCAACCGGTCACCCTCTGCCCGATCGATATGAGCAATAATTAAATTTAGATTACCGATAATTTTATAGCATTGCTGCCATAAGTCTGCAGCACTTCCATTATTGTTTGCACTTTCTTCGTAGCGGTATTCAATCTGTTCGTAATTACGCGGATTATAGATCGTTTGCACAAAGCGGAAGTCGGGACTCTTCACAGCAGCACGTTTTTGTAGGAGGCGACCTAGGTAGCTCGCTGAGGAGATCTCATTGTAAGATCCTGTAAGTAGTCGGTTCAATTTGTCAACCGATGCGGTTACAAGATCCTCGGAGATTACATCATCGGGATTTTGATTCAAAAAATCCTTTCCACATCCCGCTGTAAACAAACTTATTAGCAAAACGATATATGTTAAAATTTTACACATCTTCAATCAATTCTAAACTATTAAATACTAAACTGAACCCCGAGCATCAGGCTGCGCGACGTCGGTGTTTGAAAAAGGTTTACACCATTAACAACGGCTTCAGGGTCATAATCATCAATTTCTGTCCAAAGGAGAAGGTTGTCCGCCTGAAGATATATTTTCGCAGCGCGCAGATGTTTGCTTGTAGGGAAAGTATAACCAATTCGTAGATTACGTAACTTTAAATAATCCCCGCTGTGTAAGTGGCGCGTTGAAATATCGTTGGAAAAGCTGCTATTACCGTTTACGCGTATAGGTACTTTTGCACTCGTGTTATTTGGCGTCCAAGGGTTTAGCTGCGCTTTAGTACTGGTAAACTGTGGAAAGAAGCCGTCATCATCCCGTTTAAAGGCCGTACCATCATAGGCTTTAGCACCTATACCATAGGTAAATAACACCGAAAGATCCACCCTTTTAATTCGAAGTTCACTAGAGATTCCGCCTCGATTTTTTTGTAGAGCACTCCCAAAGATGCCAAAACCAGCTTTCTGCGCATCAGTTGTTATTTCTCCTGTGCGTTGTCCATCTTGAAGAACATAATAAGATGCGAGTCCATTTTGTGCATTGACTCCTGCATACTCTCGTAAATAAAAGGAATTAAAGCTCTCACCAACGATAGTTGCTACCGGACTTTGACCATTTGCAGCGTCATAGGTCGGTATGATATCTCCACTCAACTTAGTAATTTTATTTTGCAGTAAGGCTGTATTGATTGCCATACTCCAGTGTAGGTCCGTGGTGTTAACAGGTGTATAGCGAAATGATAATTCCCATCCTTGGTTAACCATCTGTCCATAGTTTCGCAGCTGACTACTAAAACCGGTCGTCAGTGACACCGGTACATTTAGCAGTAAATCATCGGTGGTTTTGTGGTAATACTCGAGTGAGAAATCAAATTTCTCACCGATACGCATATCCAGTCCAACATTTCCATTACGGCTAAGTTCCCACGAGAGATCGGGGTTTGCAAGCTGACCATAAGACAATCCAGACTGCGCGGCATAGGCTTTTCCTGCGGTGGAAAAAAATGCGAGTGAGGCGTAATATTCGGATGGCAGATTTCCATTTGTCCCGTAGCTGGCGCGCAATTTCAAAAATGAAAAAGGAGATTCTGCGAAAAAAGCTTCTTCGGAAAGTACCCACCCGGCAGAAAGAGACCAGAAGGTTCCCCAACGAGAGTTAGCACCAAAACGTGATGAACCATCTTTTCGCAAACTTGCCGATAGGAAATAGGTGTCTTTAAGATCGTAATTGAGCCGGCTAAAATAAGACAAAAGTGAATAATCTTCCGATTTCCCATTCCAGGACCATAAGGTCCCGATACTACTCGAGGATAGCAGTTCACTATCTAGAATATCGTATCCTGAATTGTTTATAGATTTCATTTTAGACTGCTGAGATTCAAAACCCAAAAGAGCCTCTAAGTGATGGGATCCAAAATGCCGCTTATACATCAACTGATTAGAGGAGGTCGCCTGCAGGACCTGCCCTTGTGCCACATAAAGCACACCATTCCATTGCCCTCCTCCTGCTCCAAATTCTTTGTTATCATAAAGGGATTCTTCTAAACTCTGGTGGTCAACACCGAACGTCGTTTTAAACACCAAATCATACGGTAAAGTTAGCTCAGCAAACGCATTACCTCGAAGACGCATGTCTTTATTTAGGTATTCACCAACCTGGATTACACCGATCGGATTTGCATTTTTTTCAATTTGATTTGGAAGATCGGCAATCCCCATATAGCCCTGTTCATCCCAGATTGGCGCAGCTTGTGGAAGCACGCGAGCCATATATAGCGGGTTCAGACCACCGACGTATTCTCCATCATATTGCCCAGAATTTCTTATCGAGCTGGCAACCGACAGGTTAGCCCCTATTGACAACCATGATTTGGCCTGATTCTGTAGATTAAGTCGGCCCGATTTACGGTTTAAGTCAGCACGAATGACGGTTCCCTTTTGATTTAGGTAATCTCCTGAAAGATAGAACCTTGTCGATTCATTTCCTCCACTTGCAGCCAGCGCGTATCGTTGGTTACTGCCGGTACGGTAAATTGCATCGAGCCAATCGGAGTTTACTGCCTCTAGGCCATAAACCGAAGTGTAATCCTTTTGGGCTTTAGCTTGATACTGTGCGTATAATCCAGGATCCTTATATACCCTTTCATATTCTGCGTTTTCATCATTTTGGATATAGCTGTTCAGCTGCCCCATCTCCCAAAGCTCTTTAAACTGCGCGTTAGTAATAGTTTTTTCTCGGGTTAGGTTGTTCGACACACCTGTCTGGGTGGAGAAGCTAAGCTGTGTACCACCCCGCTGGCCTTGTTTTGTCGTTATAACAAGCACACCATTGGCAGCCCGCGAGCCATATAGCGATGCGGCTGCTGCATCTTTAAGGATACTGATGCTTTGAATATCTTGGGGGTTAATCGATACGAGCGGATTTACATTAGTTACCGCGCCATTTCCTCCAATCCGTGAGTTGTTATCGGAATTCATCACGATGCCATCAAGCACGTATAGCGGTTCGCGTAACCCACTGATGGATCCCACTCCACGAATCTGCACGTTGGACGCGCCGCCAGGCTGACCACTGGTATAAACATTTACACCCGAGGTGTTACCTTGCAGGGCTGTTTCAAAACTCGCCGCGGCCGTCTTGCTTAAGGTTTCACTTTGCACTTGCTGCATCGAACCAGTAAAAGTACGTCTAGAGGATGCACCGTAGGCGGTAATCACTAATTCGTCTAACTCGTTCGGTTGCTCATAAAGGACAATCCGTATGAACTCTTGTTGTTCGACGATAATTTCTTGTGTTCGATATCCCACACTAGAAACTAAAAGTGTAGAATTTGTCTTTTTTGGAATTTGATAACTGCCATTAGATTGGGTCTGCCAACGGGCAGAGGGGTCATCTTTCATTTGGATTGTTGCACCGGCTATCGGTTTTCCCTCACTATCCTGTACAACTCCCGTGAGCTCCAGTTGTTGGGCTACCGCTGTATTTCCAAGTGAAAATAGGATTATCAGCATCAAAATTGCGTGCCAAAGGTCACAACGCCTATAAAGCATCTGCATAAATTCAGATATATGTACTCTTAATTTACCCCAGCTTAATAGGAAAACTATCAAGTAGGCTAAGAGTTTATTGCAAAAATATGTTTAGTTACTACGGTGGACACCATTGAACAAGCTCCTTTCGATATGGGGCCAGAATGTCCTAAAAAGAAATGTTATACTGCCTTGGGAGGCATAAAAGGATTGGTGTAAAAGTTGAAGTTGTAATTGATATTTACGTACGCGTCCCTATCGTTCTTTAGAGCAATTGGATAATTTAGATCTATTGTAAAAGATTCAATCCAATCAACTTGCAGGAAGCTGTGATCAACAAAGTCAGTTGGTCCACGTTCGGATTTTTCTTTCTCTCTGGCTTCAGCCATCTTTTGGGCAAGATAACATTTACCATCACAGTGCAGCATTGGCTTATCCTTATTAATACAATAGTAAGCTGTTATCTGTTCAATATTCGAAAGATAAAAGAAAACAGGAATGAATGGTTTGCTGAGAACAACCACCGCCATGACTAAAAGAAATATCTTCCCGAATTTCATAACCTGCTTTAGATACGCGACAAATCTAAATAATCAACAACGTAAAACAAAGCGGAACAATGAAAATAAAGGTAAAAAGATATGACAGACCAAGAGCCGAGAAACATCTCGGCTCTTGGTGATTATTTATTATTTAAAGTTGCTACAGTTACTCTGGTTTCACATATTTTAATATCTGCCCTTTAGCTAATAACGTTTTTTGAAGCGTAGGGTAATCAATCTCTTGGACGCTGGTTTTTTCCTCAATTGCCTGCACCGCAGCTACGGCGGCACTTTCTCCTAAAAGCATAAATACGGGTTCCATCCGAATAGAGCCAAAAGCGATATGGGAGGAAGATAATGATACCGGCACCAGCAAATTTGTACATTCTGATCGCTTAGGTGTGATGGATCTATATGAAACCGGGTAGGGTTTAAAACCGCCAATTTCAACATTCCCTTCATTTTTTACCATTCCATTTACAACTAACCTATTCACATTATGGCTATCCATATTATAGGCGGCCATCCCGATCGGGTCATTTACAAGTTCTTTACCTGTCACATTCGCTTCTGTCATCACATATTCACCGATCATACGTCGTCCTTCACGGATATAGAGTTGCGGTGTAAAGTTATTGTTATCAACATACTCGTCTTTAGGATACCCCCATTTTGAAACAAAATCCCGTAACTCTTTGGGAACGCGTTGATCGCTAATATAAAAATACAGCAAGCCTTTTGTGTAATCACGATGTTCTTCAAATATCTTTTTTCGTTCGCTAAAGGATGCCTCTGGCCAATTATGATTCGCACCGATCATATCTGTTGAAAAGGCACCACGATTATTAATATCGGTTTTTCGTCCTGGCATTTTGGTCCAAATGAAATAGCTATTGATCGCGCGATCTTTCGGTTGTGCTTGAAACAAACGAATCAAAAGTTCATACTTTTTGGGATCATAATTTTTTGGCTTGCTGATAGGTATCATATTGGCTACGCTATCGGTGAGACAAATTCGAAAATTATAAGCCTGAACACCTTTATCTCCGGTTCCATTTTCTACAAAAGCTTTGTTACCGATTCCCCAAAGAAGACCACTTGTAGAATCTGCCTCGATGACATATGGGCTTACCCCATCGGGAAACTGATGGTAACCAGAAGTTTTACGGTAGGCAGGCAGATGAAAACCACTGTAAGTTTCCTTGTAAACACTGTTATCTTCTCTTCCTACAGTGTAGGAGATACCGGCTATTGCAAGCAGATCTCCTTCGTAGGAACAATCTAAGAACACTTCTCCCGTAATTAACTGCTCTTTACCTTTGGCGCCAAGGGTATTGACCAAGGTAATTGCTTTAATTGTTGTATTTTCTTTCTCGACACGTTCAATCCTCTTGTTTGTAATAATTGGAACGTTCGCCTCATTTATATAAGCGTCGAAAACTTTTGATGCCGCGCTGGGCTCAAATTTCCAAGTTTCCTGTTCCCCATAAATAGTCCCAAGACGCTTATAAAACTCTCGAGAGAGACCACCGATAACAAATTTATTACCAATATCAGTTTGCCCCAAACCGCCAGATGATAATCCACCTATATGCGTGTCGCTTGCTATTAACACAACGGACTTCCCCATTTTTGATGCAGTATGTGCTGCCACCACCCCTGCCGAGGTCGCTCCGTATATAACAACATCATAATGATGCTCTTTTGTTTTTGTATTAGCGGATAAAGGTACCAGCAAACAAGCTAGATATATTAAAATTAATGTTTTCATATTTATTTTAGTTATATATTTCTGCCTCGAGAAATATTTTTTATTATAATTAATAATTAGGATTCTGATCTAATTGGGTATTAACTTCCATTTCTAGTCGAGGAATTGGCCATAGGTAATCTCTGTTTTGATCATATGTACGTGTCTCAATAACTCTCATCTTTGCTTGATTGGGAACATTATCATAGTTAGGTGTACCATTTTCATCTATCGTTGGCGCAGTCTCTAATAATGCTCCTCGAATACGTCCCCGAAGCTTCCCTGGCATGACTTCATGCGCTATTTTCCAACGTTTAATGTCGAATAAGCGTAATCCCTCGGCGGCTAATTCATACTTTCTTTCTTTTCGAACTACAGAACGAAGCTCCTGTTGTGTTTTACCCGGAGTAATCGGAGGCATCTCTACTGAAGGTCGTTGTCGAACCATATTAATTGCGTCATATACAGATTGATCAATTTGATTTGCTTCGATTTTTGCTTCTGCATAATTCAATAAAACCTCAGCATATCTGAATAATATGATGTCGATATCCGCATTTGCGGGAGCATCTCGGTCGGCAATATCTGCATATTTACGCCATAGGTATCCTGAAAACGTCGCATAAGCATTGGTAACATCTGTATTAGAAACCCGACTCGCTGGTGTTGTATTAAAGTTCCATGTCATCACGCTATCTGGATGCGTTTCAAACATATAGCCAATAAACCTTGTCTGGGGTAATACAATTGTTTGGGTCAACCGCGGATCACGATTTTCAAAAGGTTTTGCGGGGTCGAACAATTCTGACTTGTCGATTGATTTTCCATCTATGCACTCATAGGAGTCTACCATAGATTGAACTGGAATCTTTCCAGAGAAACCTTTCGCTAAACGGGAATAAAATTGATTCGCTATTGCATGCACCTGCACGCCTTGTTCGTATTGGACACTTAATATTATCTCCTTAGAACGTTCGCCTGCATAGGAAAACAGTTCACTAAAATCATCATGTAATGTATAAGTACCCAACTCCATTATCTCTTTGGCTGCTGCCGCTGCTTCCTCCCACCTTTGATTATATAATGCTACCCTGGATTTCAGAGCCAAAGCAGACGCTAGATTTGCACGCCCTCTATTTGTAGTGTGCGTATCTTTTAGCAAAAATGGTTTTGCTAAATCGAGTTCAGAGAGAATAAAATCGGTTACCTCTTCTTTGCTCGAACGCGCTGTTTGCGATTCTTCCAAGTTCAACATATGGTTTACCAAGGGGACTCCACCATACAACTCATTGAGGTAAAAATAATTGTACGCCCTAAAGAATCTAGCTTCAGCGATCAGTTGATTAAACTTGTCTTCAGGCACAATGTTGCGAATATTCTCGGCTTTATCTAAAATATTATTACAGCGAGATATTCCTGCATAAAAATGTCGCCACACATCGCTAACAAAGGTATTATCTGCATTGCCCACTCCGAGTGCTAGGGCTTGCATATCGTTTGTATTCCTATCCCAACCAATATCGGAGGTATAATCCAAAACTAATGAAAATGGAGTTCCAGAAAATGAATACCATAGATTATTATAAACGCCCGTGATAGCCATTTCCAACTCGGCTTCATTGGTTATGAAGGTCTCATTTGAGGGGCTATCCAGCGGATATCGTTCCAAGTATTTATCATCACAGGATAATATCATTACCCAGCTGAGGCTCATTATATATAGAAAATATTTATTTTTCATGACAACTTGTTTATAGCTTAACATTCAATCCTACTGTGTATACTTTCATTTGCGGATACCACGAACCATCACCTATAGGGCCTTCTGGATCATAACCATCCCAGTACCTATCGAAAGTGAACAAGTTCTGTCCACTAGCGTACACACGCAAACCTTTAATATGCTCTAAAGCACCGTGCGACAAAGGCACCGTATACCCTATCTGTATATTTTTCACACGCAGATAGGAGGCGTTTTTCATCCAGAATGTAGAGTTTTGAATATTATTTATTTCATTAAATGCTAGCCGTGGAAATGCAGCATCCGTATTGTCGGGTGTCCAGCGGTCTTTATGTTGTTCTTGGACAGTTCCGCCTTCATAAAAAGGCATTATTCCTTGGCGATAAAGGTAACCTTTAGCCTTCCCTACCCCTTGCAAGAAAATAGAGAGATCTATGCCTTTATATGCAAGATCAATGTTTGTGCTATAAGTATAACGAGGCAGATGGCTACCCATGATAATCTCATCTTGATTGTCAATCTTTCCATCTCCATTTTGATCTTTATATTTTAAGTCTCCGGGGGCTACAGATCCAAACTGTTTCGCATGGTTTTCAACATCCTCCTGATCAGTAAAATAACCAATAGCTTCATATCCATATAAGGAATTCATGGGGTAGCCTTCGTGATTTACCTGAAGGCCAGTCCGCTGTACTCCGCGCATATCGAGAACTTTATTCTTAACATCAGACAAATTTATAGTCAGACCATATTTAAATTCGTTAATTGCATCACGGTAATTTGCCGCAAGTTCCCATCCTTTATTTTCCATTACGCCAGCATTTTGATAAGGCGCGCCTAGACCTATTGATTTTGGTATGTCCAGCTGCAGTAAGATGTCTGTGGTTTTCCTATAGAAATAATCTGCTGTGATATTGAGCTTTGACCATAAAGTAAGGTCGAGACCAAGGTCACTGACCGTCGTTGTCTCCCATCGAATACCGGGGTTTGCCATCGTATTTAACGCTGCACCGGTAAATATTTTATCGTCGAACATATAGTTATTGCTACCGATTGAAACAAAAGCTGCAAACGGATAAAGACCTATATCTTGATTCCCGAGTTTCCCCCAGGATCCTCGAATTTTCAAATCGCTTATCACGTGGGATACGGGTGCCATAAAAGGTTCTTGTGAAACCCGCCAACCCGCCGAAAACGAAGGGAAGAAAGAATATTTGTTTTGGCTTGCAAAACGAGAGGAACCGTCATAACGTGCATTTGCCTCAAACAGATATTTTTCCTTGAAATTGTAATTTAAGCGTCCAAAAAAAGAACGTAAGGACCAGTGTGAGGCGTTACCTCCGGTAAGTTCATTCTCGCGGTTACCTGCGTCGATTTCTTGAAAATTGGGAAGAAGAAATACCTCTCGATATGCCGAAAGCTCATTATTCTTTTGGTCTTCCTGCTGGTACCCCCCCAGAACGGTTAGTTGATGATCTTGAGCAATCTGTTTATCAAATGTGACAACTGCACGTATGTTGTTATACCAAAAATGATCATAACTTTCTCTTAGTGAATTTAAGGTGGGTTTCGCAAAGCTTTCTGTACCATCCCAGTTATAGGTCTGGATGATGTCAGCAAATTTTTTATTGTGTGCTGTCTGAAATTTTGGTGAATACACGAGATTTACTTTCAACCAATCAACAGGTTGATACTTTAAGTCTAGATTCGCTATAGAAGCGATAGGCTGTACTTGATTTAATCCTCCTACTTTTGCTTTAGCCATTGGATTATCACCATTCCATCCCTCACCATATTGTCCATTTGCAAAAATACCTGGTTGATTTGCCGGGATACGGCGCATCCAATGAAATATATTGGACGTGCCTGCTGCAGGCTCAGTAAGATCACTCCGCAATAGAAAAAGATCCATTGCCGCACTCCATTTTTCACTGATCTTCAGGTCGGTATTTAAGCGTAGGCTATATCGTTTAAAATTTGTATTATCGAGTATGCCATCTTGATCAATGTAGTTTAAAGAACCAAACACTTTAAGCCGATCGGTGGATGAACTAATTCCTAAATGATGGTTTTGCATGAAACCACTAGATTTCATTGTTAATTTTTGCCAATCCGTATCTGGGTAGCGATCAGGATCCGTCTGCCTTCCTGCGGTATATTCGGCGATTACCTCATCGGTGTATAAAGGATCTCTCCCTGTGTTGGTGTAGGCTTCATTGATCAGTGTCATATGCTCTAATCCATCGACAAGATCGGTATAGTCTGTAGGAAGCTGCCATCCACCGTACGTTCCATAGTCAATCTGTACACCTGGTATTTTAGCACGCTTTGTCGTAACTAATATGACCCCTCCAGCTGCTCTAGAACCGTATATAGCAGCAGAAGAAGCATCTTTAAGGACGGACACACTTTCAATATCATTAGGGTCAACATTGTTAATACTCGCTTCCACGCCATCAACAAGAACTAATGGCCCCATTCCGCTCCCGAGGGTCCCCACCCCGCGAATTAGAAGGTTCCCCGCATCACGACCGGGCTGTCCGGATTGCTGGCGAACAGTCAGCCCAGGGACCAACCCTTGTAATGCTGCTGAGGCCTGGCCAACTGGTCTTTTTGCAATTTCCTCTCCTTGTACTGCCGAAACAGATCCTGTGAGGTTTACCTTTTTCTGTACGCCATAGCCCACAACGACCACTTCAGATAGCTGGTCACTGCTCATTATTAGCGTCATATTTATTTTGCTCCTGCCCGCAACCGGTACCTCCTGAGATTGATAGCCAACGAAGCTGAAAGTTAAAGTACTCTGAGGGGGTACTTCCAGGGAATAGTTCCCCGAATTATCAGTTAAAGTGCCTTTGGTTGTTCCTTTTACCAAAATGCTGACTCCCGTAAGCGGCTCTCCAGCCTCGTTGACAACGGACCCGCTCACCGACTGCTGAATGCCGGTATTGGCACTTAAGTTCTTTATCCGTTTTGGGCGAATAATAACCGTCTTGTCGTCCACCGTGAAGGCAAGCGCAGGTTGTTTATCGAAAATCGAACTTAACACATCTTCAATGGTGCCCTGATAACTATCAATAGTCACTGGAACAGCCTGCTTGTGGAGTAATTGTGGGTTGTACAAGAAATCATAGGAGGTCTGTTTTTTTATCTCCTTAAGTACACGCTCCAATGACATACCTTTCGCATTTAGTGTTAGACGCTGCCCTTTTAGGTCATAGGCATGTAATTGAATCACCAAGGCAAAAAATGCGATTGCTACGAATTGTATCCTCATAATAATCCTGTTTCGTATTAATGGACATGCATATCGCCTGAACAGACGCATTCCAACATTATGATAATAATCCATATATTTGAATCTATTTTTGGTAAATAATTAAGTTAAAATGTAGTAGTTTAAATTTGATTGATAATTCCAAAATTAGTTCCGGGTTCCGCCGCAATCGGAATCCGGTCTTTTTAGATCATCGTAGTTTGCATTACCTTGTTACCATAACCCTCCTCCCGTCAATTTCAAAATGTACACTTTCTGTTAGAGAAATCTTTCTAAGCACGTCCGATATTTCTTCAGACTTTGAAAGAGAGCCGGTAAATGTTATATTATCTATGTCATTTAGATAAATAATTTCTACATCATACCAACGTGCAAGCTGACGCATCACCGTTGCTAATGGACTATTCTCATAAATAAATTTACCCTCTTTCCAGGCTGCGAAATATTTTGCATCTACGATAGTCTTCTCCAGATTAGTACCCTGGGTGATAAGCTGTTCGTTAGGCTTCAGTTGTATCTGTTTGAAATGCGCCCCATCATCTTCAGCTATGCTCACTAGGACAGCTCCTTCGACTAGTGTTGTTGTCATTCGGGGCTCATTTGGATAAGCATTAATATTGAATTTAGTTCCTTTAACAATGGTCTGCTGGTTCTTGGAATTTACAATAAAAGGTTTGCTGGGATCCGACTCCACATCAAAAAAGCCTTCGCCGGAAAGGTCGATCTCCCGACGATTACCGGCAAATTGAACCGGGAAACGTAATGTTGAAGCAGCATTAAGCCAGACTCGAGAATTATCCGGTAAGCGTATGGTATATTGCTTACCTGCTGGGGTGGTAATGCTGTTAAACTCCATATGATCTTTTAAGACGTAGCTATCATCGGGCTGGTAGCTTAGCGTCCCATCTTCTTGTTTTGTTATAATAATGCCGTGCTGCGATAATTGCTGTCCAACCTGCAGGCTATCTAATTTTATAATGCTCCCATCAGCGAGTGTTAGAATCGTCTGCTGAACAGGATTCACATCTAATGATGCCGATTTCTCTGGAATGATAGCGGCTGCTGGGGTATACTTATTCATAAAATATACAGCAAAGCCAATCAAAATAGCAACACATGCTGCAGCTAGAATGACCCGTTTGAAACCGTAAACTTTCGTTTGATTACGTGAAGGATCAATTTTTTCCCACACTTGGCCTAAATGTTTTTGTGCGATATCGGCGTCAAAGTGACCATCCAGGTTACGTGTTTGATTATACCACTTTTCCACTAAGCGAGCTTCCTGCGGCGTACATTCTCCACGAACGTAACGTTCTAAGATTTCTTTAGCAATTATATTTGGTTCTCTTTTCAAGGTTTATCCTTTAAGTGTCTATCGTGGTTTAATAAGGTAGACAACCTATCGAACGGTTGGGGGGTAAAAAAAATGAAATTAAATTCCGATGAGAAAAATGGAGAGAATCACAACACCAAAACGAAGACGTAATATGCGAAGCGCTCCCTTAATATGGCTTCGAACGCTCTGCTCAGTTATCTGTAGATGTGCGGCGATCTCTTTATGAGATAACCCTTGTTTTCGGCTAAGTTCGAACACCGTTCTCATTCTCGTCGGCAGAGAGGCGATTTCTGCTTCGATTAATTCCGTTAACATCTTTTCGCGAACCAGGTGATCGGTGTCAGATTGAAAATCTGATAAAAAAGTAGAAAACGAGCTAATGTAATTTTGGTAACGTTGGTCCTTTAGTTTGAGATTGATAATCCGATTTCTA
>JAALOO010001131.1_pt1 | contig 19747 bp, 14 predicted proteins | sample 7257641 | NCBI WGS metagenome assembly JAALOO01 (sample SAMN14085613, study PRJNA598686) | mite metagenome | biome: ENVO:01001000; feature: ENVO:01001002; material: ENVO:01001226; isolation source: single female mite from University of Michigan culture on fish food culture... ...
TATGGAAGAACCTGCACAAACAAATGCGGCTAGAAAGAAACTATTACAACGCGCGCTCCAGCAGGTTGCCACTTTGCTAGGAAACTCCAAGCTTATTTCACGTAAACATTATATTAGCCCCCTTCTAATCGACTACTACGAAGACGGCAGGCTTGACCGATGGTTAAAGAAAACCGGCGATCTACCCCCCAAATCACGTGAAAAAGCGGTTTCAAAGAAGCTCATTAGCATCTTTCAGAAAAACCGCTAGTTACTTTTGCCTGATTTAACAATAAGTAGAACTATTATTTCCTCTTTTTGTTATAAAGCAAAGACATAAGACTATGAGAGCAATATGGACCGGAGCTATTGGGTTTGGACTGGTGAATATTCCCGTGAAAATTTACAGCGCAACGCAAACCAGTAGCCTTGACTTGGATATGCTTGATCGAAAAGACCAGGCGAACATAAAATATAAGCGTGTTAACGAAAATACGGGTAAGGAAGTGCCTTGGGATAATATTGTTAAGGGCTTTTTGCTGAAGGATAAATATGTTGTACTCGAAGATGCGGATTTTGAAGAAGCACTGCCCGAGAAGAATAAAATGATTAATTTACAGTCTTTCGTTAAACTCCAAGAAATTGACAGCATCTATTTTGATACTCCTTATTATCTGGAACCACAAAAGTCTGGGGAGAAAGCCTACCAACTACTTTTAAAGGCACTTGAAAAAAGTAAGACTGCAGGATTAGGATCTTTTGTAATGCGTAGTGTAGAAAATTTGGTTATCGTAAAACCTTACGGAAATATGCTAGTGTTAAATAAAATTCGTTTTGAAGAAGAAATTCGGGATTCTTCAGAGTTAAAAGTACCTAGTAGTGCCAAGTTATCCAAAGCTGAGATGGATATGGCTATGCAGCTGATCAAAATGAATAGCAAAGAGTTTGATATCAGCAGTTTTAAGAATGAGTATGCGAGCGAGCTGATGAAGATTATAAAACAAAAAAGTTCCGGTAAACGAGCAACCATTCGTAAGATCAAGGTCGAAAATACCAAAGCCTCCGATTTGCTAGCGAAATTAAAAGCTAGTTTAGCTTAACAGCGGCAAGGACTTTTTTATATCAACAGTATCCTTCCAGATATTTTCCCAAGGATTGGGCATTTTTTTTATGCGTTCAGGAATAGTAAAAATATCGTAATCCGCAATGGTTAACTTTTCGTTGACCTCCTTCCAGGACAGGGGTGTGCTGACCGTGGCACCAGGCTTCGGGCGTACGCTATATGGTGCTGCAATAGTTTGGCCTTTCTTGTTCTGAAGATAATCCAGGTAGATTAGGTTTTTTCTTTTTTTTGGATCCCGAATTACGCTGGTGGTCTCTGGATGCTGCTGGTTCACAATTTCAGCAATAAGTTGTACAAAATCACGAACGATCTCGAACTCGTACCGTTGGTTAACGTTCATGTAAATATGTAATCCCGTGGATCCAGAGGTTTTGATAAAAGCTGGGATGTTAGCTTTTTTAAGAATCTTATGGGTAGAGCGTGCGACTGCAATTACCTCTTGGAAATCGGCCCCATTAGGATCGAGATCCAGCACCGCAAATTGTGGTTTTTCAGGTTTTTTATAACTGGCCAGCCAAGGATTGATTTCTATAGATCCAAGGTTCGCAATAAAAAGTAAGCTTGCCGGATCGTTACATAAAATATAATCAATCATCTTGTCTCCGCTTTCCGAATGCACGGGCGTTGTTTTTATCCAAGAGGGGAGCTGATCCGGCTCGACATCTTTTTGAAAGAAACTCTGTCCGTTGATACCATTGGGGAAACGGTTCATAGATATGGGTTTATCCTTTAGATAGGGAAGTATATGCTCAGCTATACTTTCGTAATAAGAAAGCATATCACCTTTCTTTATACCTTCTTTCGGCCAATAAACCTTATCTTGATTGGTTAGCGAAACGGTTTTTCTACCATATTTTATTTTTCTTTCCTTTTCCATAGTACTATTTGTCTGAGGTATTTCGATTCGTGTTTGTTTCGCAGTTTTGTCTTCGCGCAGACCTTTGAATGCAGGATGCCTCAAATGTCCGTCTCTGGTCCATTCCGCGTAATACACCTCGCATACAAGTTTAGGAGAAAGCCATGTTACGCTGCTTTCTTTTACTACTTTTATTTCCTTTGAAAAGGGTTTAGAGCGTCTTTTCAACCCGATCATGGATTCATAGAGGTCTTTTATCACCCGCTCATTAAATCCGGTTCCACAGTTTCCAATATACAGTAGCTTATCGCCCTGATCCATCACGCCAAGTACCAGCGCACCAAAATGTGATCTACCACCCTGAGGTGCTGTAAAGCCGCAAATGATCGCTTCTTGGGTATTGCGTCCTTTGAGCTTCTGCCAGAAATCACTGCGTTTGCCCGCCATATAGGGACTATCACCCATCTTAACAATGATCCCTTCCCAGCCCATCGAACTAGCATGATCCATCACTTTGTCAGGCGCTAATGGCAGGCTATCGACATAGCTGGAATGCTGAAGATCAACTTTCTTCAAGAGCAGTTTTAGGAGCTCCTTTCGTTCGCTGAGTGCATAAGAGCTCAGGTCATTTTCATCTAGACTTATTAAATCAAAAATGTAATAACGTAGATGAAGGTTCTTAGCAATGGGTTCGCCAGATTGAAGAAGTTGAAAATAAGGCTTCCCTTGTTTGTCCTCAATAATTATTTCGCCGTCGATGACCGTGTCTCTAGTGATTTTCTCGAGATCCTTAACCAAGCTCGGGAATTTACTATTCAAGTTTTTTCCGTTCCTGGAGATAAGCTTCACTTTCTTTTTATTGATCACCGCAAGCGCACGAAATCCATCATACTTTTGTTCAAAAATCCACTCTGAACCTTTGGGGATACTGCTGGTTAATTTTGCAAGCATCGGCCGCAGTTTATCAGCGGGATTAACCTTTTCCTCTTTGCTAGAAACCTTGCTGTTAGTTTTTTTTTCTTTAAAGATCTTCCCTTCCTTTTTGATCGCTGGGGCAATGAGATCTTCTGCATTAAATGCTTTGTCTAGCGCGTAATCGTCCTGGTGTTTTATCAAGAGCCAGTTGTCGGGCTCATCTGTTTTCATGCGTACCAGGGCAAATCCTCCGCGAAGGATTTTTCCATGTAAGGTGAATTTAATAGATCCTTCTTCCAGCTGTTTTAAAAACTCTTTTTCATTTTTACTCTCCGCATAATCAAATGTTCCACTATCAAAGATGGTTACCGTTCCTGCGCCATAGTTGCCTTTAGGGATAGATCCCTCAAAGCTTCCATAACTAAGTGGATGATCTTCCACTTGCACGGCCAGCCTTCGGTCTTTTGGATTTAATGACGGTCCCTTGGGGACTGCCCAACTTTTTAGAACACCTTGGACTTCTAAGCGGAAATCATAGTGAAGCCTCGAGGCGTGATGACGCTGTACGGTGAAAGTCGGTTTGCTGGAAGTCTTTTTCTTCGCCCCAGCCTTAGGTTCAGAGGTATTAGCGAAGTTTCTTTTCTGTTTATAACGATCTAAGTTTGCCATGATTAATTACTAAAACAAAGCTGGCTTGGTTTAGTTTTCTGCTTAGGCACTTAGTGTCTACTGCTTACCACGGTGGGACCGATTCCTTTTGCCAGGATATAGGACGTCCAAAAGGCGATGTTACTCTCGGCACCCTGATTCTTGTTAACACCGAAATCTTCAAGGCCGTCGTAACAAGACCGCTCAAGGGGGCTGTAAAGGGAGAGTCCTTTGTCATTTTTCCCCAGATACCATAGAAAGGCCATTCGCATTTTTTGTAGATGTTGGATATTTTTACCTAGTAAATAAGCCTGTTGATACATTAACATAATACTAGGAACCTCAATAGGCTGTTGTCCCGAACGGCTAATTTTACCGTTTTTGTTATACCAACCTTGATTTCCTATAATCGAAAGCTGGTCCTTTTCGAAAAGTACCTTATCAAGAAAATTAAAACTCGCCAGGCCAATTTCTCCCCACTTTTCATCAGACAGGACGCTGAAGGCCTGCAGCATGGCCAGTGGCAATATCGCGTTATCATAAGATATGATCTCTTCATACCAGCTCCATTTATCATCATGGCATGCCTGATACTCTTTCGCTAGGAAGTCTGCAAGCGAGCGGGCTACCTCAATAGCATGTGCGTCCTCGGGGTTTGCCCGAATAAAGCTCAATACGCCGAGCAAAGCATATCCTGCGGCTCTCGCAGAACGTATATCGAGCAGTTTATCAAGTGACCTGTTGAAGATTTCGCGCGCGATATCGTGATAGCGCACGAAATGTAAATTCCCCAATAAGGTGCCGATAGCCCATAGGGCTCTTCCTGCGCTGTCGTCCGATCCTCTACTTTCTAGAAATTTAAGATCAAAGGACATGAAGTTTTTAAATGTACCATCTTGATTTTGTGCATATAAAATGAAGGACAGATAAGTGCTCAGGAGCGGGTGTTCCACAAAAGATATATCAATTTCATGCGCTTTGACGAGTAACAATAAGGCTCTACTGTTATCATCTAAACAATACCCGTGGTGATAATTGGGGATATTAAAACTTGCATGTTGATAGATTCCACTCGCAGAACTAAGCTTGGAGATATAGCTGATGTCCAACTCTGGTTGACTTTCAAAAAAGCTATTTAAAAGATTTGTGCTATGCACTGATTTCAAATCGTTGATCTCCTATCTTTATTGATACTTCCAGAAGGAAAATATACGGTATTCTCGAGAGAAATATTTTTTCTTTCGAGTAGTTTGGTAGCAAGCTTATTTGGTCTCGCTTTTCTATCAATAGCTAATGATTTCATTAGCGCGCTTACCGATCGCGCGACGTTCGTCCAGGACATGGTCTTTCCAAAGGCCAAGGCGTTGGATCGGTAGGTTTGCATTTTCTCTTGATTTGAGAGAAGTTCGTTGATTTGGCTTGCAAGGCCCTCGGCATCATTAAAGTCAAAAAGACTTCCTCTGCCGCCGGCAAGTAAATCCTTAGCGTACCAATAGGGCGTTGATAATACTGCGGCGCCAGCGCCCAGAGCGAAAGTCAAGGTACCGCTGCTCATCTGGTTGACATTCGGATAAGGGGTTACATAGATATCGCACGCCTTCAAATATGTCTGTAGTAACTCATCGGAAGCATATTGATTGACAAATACAATGCGCTCTTCTAAGCTCAAATCCTTTTGAAGGGCTATTAATTTGTCTTTATAGTTTTCTCCCTCATTCAACAGTACATTAGGGTGGGTCGCTCCTAAGATAATGTATACAAAATCTGGATGCGTTACCTGTGCGGCAGCTTGTATAGCAACCTCATACCCTTTGCTCGGGCCAAGAAGACCGAATGAAAGCATGACGATTTTATTGGTTAAGCCCAGGTTTTCTTTTGCCTGTTGTGAGGTAATTGAAAAATCGGGAATGCCGTGTGGAATCATCCTAATTTTATAGGGAGATATATCATATACCTCTTTCAGCATCGTAATTGCACGATTGGTCATCACTGTGAGCATACTACTGTATGTAGCTAATTGTTTTAACACTTGGTACTCCGCGGGGCTGGGACTCTCTAAGACAGTATGCAGATTGGTAATTATTGGGATATTTACCCGCTCGGCCAGCAGTAATATATAATCCCCCGATACATTGCCGAAAATTCCGAACTCATGTTGAATAATACAGCAATCATAGTCGTTATTATTGATCCAATTCGCTGTTTGTAAGTAGGAATCTTCACTATCTCTGGGGATACTATACTTAACCTCACTGGGGAAAGGCGCTTCGGTACCATCAGTAATCGCGCAAATGTCGACCTGTTGTTGCTGCGCTGTGAGGGAGCGGTATAGATCTTGAGTGAATGTTGCGATGCCACATTTTCTCGGTGGGTATGTTCCTATTACTACAACCTTCATGTTCTAGTTTGTTTTAAAGTGAATGAAGCTACATTGTACGACTGTCTTTAGATAAACAGTTGAGGTGGCAATAAAGTTTCATCTGGAAAAAATAAAATCATTTTGTATGAACAACTTAGGGCTAATGTATGTTCTTTAAAAAATCTATATTCGAAAAAGACTAAAACCTATGGGAGTAACAGTAAACCGCAAGAATATTTTTTTCAAACCCAAGATAGATCGCGTACTAGCTCGACGTTTTAATTTAGGGCCAGAAAGAGCTAAGAAAATTGTAGGCAGAGTGCTAGGGCTCTCCGATGAAGATAAATCGGTCGTGCTGGCACAGATACTTCGCAATTATGCGCGTAGACACCGCTCATTGCTCAATGTCCTGGAGAAGAATTTCCGACTTGTTGTGCCTGTGCTTAAAGAGCTCGGCATCAAGAGTGAGGAACTTTCCAATGTGGACCGCATGCTGATCGGTTCATACTTCACGATGGAGTACTCCATTGAAGCGGCAGCGTATTTTAATCCCTCGATCGTTCTCTCGCCAGACCAATCTCAAATACAAGAGACCGAGCGACGTGTGCTACTGAGCTTCCGTGCTGTGGGCGAAGGACATCTTTCATCAATAGTTTTTCGTTCGGCAGTGATTGATAAGAACCTAGATATCCGTATGGATGAAGTGGGTGTGCTACTTGAAAAACCCAAACATATTAAGAATCACCGCTACAAAAAGGTCGATTTTTTAGAAAAACTCATACAGTTGCATAAGCCTGAAAAAGATATCTACCGTCTGATTGAAGAAAAATTTACAGAGACGTTTATCTACGATGAGCTTGTTCTTTTTGTTAAGCAGCTAAAGGCAGAGAACGAATTAAGTCACGATAGCCAGGTGTTGATGCAGCAGATATTATGGCTGGCATCTTCCCACTACGATATTAGTTATTCGCTGGATACCTCGATTTCCGAGCGCGTTATTTTTCCCATCAGTGACACCGAGAAAAATGGGATAGAGGATGCGCGCTTTGTTCGCTTTGTCAGTGATAAAGGCGTTGTCACAAATTATGCAACATATACAGCGTATGATGGACGGTCAATACTTCCTAAATTACTTTCTACTAAAGATTTTGTGAATTTTAAAGTACAGCCTATTAATGGGAAGATTGTTGGTAAAGGGGCCGCCTTATTTCCTAGAAAAATAAATGGAAAATATGCGATGTTGTGTAGAGAGGGGGGTGAAAATAGTTATATCGCTTTTTCAGATACATTAACCAACTGGCAGCAGGAGATAGCCTTGCTTGTTGAGCCCGAGTATCCGTGGGAGTTTATTCAGGTGGGAAACTGCGGATCACCACTCGAGACCGATAAGGGCTGGCTGGTCATCACCCACTCGGTAGGACCTATGCGGGAATATTCTATCGGCGCTTTGCTGCTTGATCTTGAAGATCCGCAGAAGCTTCTTGGGAAATTAAAACAGCCGCTGCTCTTTGCAAGCGAGGCCGAACGTAATGGCTATGTGCCGAACGTATTGTATTCCTGCGGACAGATTATACATAATAACCACTTAATTCTTCCGTATGCTTATTCTGACCAAGAATCCACCTATGCTACAGTTTGCCTGGACGAGCTTTTATCAACACTCCTAGAGGAGTCGTAATGCCTTTGTTAAAAGCTTCGCTTTAATACGAATGCCGAGAGCCGCCTCATTTTATCTGATTCGGCCCTCAGCGTTTTAGGTTAGCCCGAATGTGTTATTTCGAGCATTTAGGGAAAATTAGTTCACTTATTTGATCTGAATTTCTAACCGTTCTTTCATCAGGTGCGTTGTTTCTCCGATAGTATACTCATAGCTGAGAAGGAACACATTGAATTTACGGCCATACGATTCTTCTAAAGTAAAGGTGTTGGGATAGAGGTGATCACCATTTATCTGCTGCACCTGGATGTCTCCATATGGTTTTATCGTGACGGTCTTATCTTCGTTTACTTGTAAGACAATCGAAGTCTTGTATATATCTTCCTCGTTGCGCTCGAAGGTTTCTGTACCCGCAATGACCCGCGTAGTGGTACGCGTTAAAGGGAACATTTCTTTATTTGCTGCCGTAACCATGGAATCTACAAGACCTGTCATGGAGTAAAAATTATCTTGTGCTTGTGAGGCATAATCATTCTTAATGAGCACCTGATAAAGAATAGTATTTTTCTCCGGATTGATCTCGGCGCCCGAGACGTCTTTCGCTTTAAGGCCAATGAAATATGTCGAATCGGGAGAAAGACCATCGGGTCGCAATGTAACCATTGTTCTACCGGTACGTTCACCGGCGTTAATTTGAATTTTGTAATTTGCGATTTCATATTTATCCTTGGATAACATCTTGGCGTATAGTTTCTCATCCGCATCAAATAGTGCCCAGTTGTATTTATCTAAAGGCTCTTGATCTTCCTGGATCTCTATGATCATATCTTTGCTCGGTGCATGCGTGCCTCCAACGGACGCCACTATATATCCGGTCACTTCCTGCCCGGTGAGCGGTACAACTTCTTCAAAGGTGTTGTAGTAATCGGTGCTAATTAGCGCGACTACATTTTTATACATCTCTTTTTCGAAAATCTCGTTATCCTTACACGAGCAGAATACGCTGGTAAGGACAAGTAATGCAATATATTTTCGTTTCATCTTTACTTTTTTTATAGTTTGACCTAATAACCTGGGTTTTGATCTAATGATGGTAACCTGCGCATCTCCGCTCGCGGAATAGGCACCCAAATAAGTTTTTTGTCTACCGTGCGTGTTAGGAAGGACGAAGATCCTGGTATTACCCGTTGGTAGTACGACTCTTTGGTGGCTCCATCGGGATTCATGCCGCGGATTGGTTCTCTTTCGGTCTGCTCATATATCCCCCATCTACGCACGTCATAATAACGTCTGTTTTCCCACAGAAACTCGACCATGCGTTCCCGCTCGATTTGTTTTTGAACTTCGCCCGTATTACCAAGCTGACTTGCAGATAAGCCGGGAAGTCCCGCGCGATAACGGACCGCATTGAAGGCGACTTTAATTTCCTCCGTATTTCGTGATACGGTGTACTGCTGATCGCCAAGCGTAACGGTATGACTACCTTGCAAGTTGTTTAACGCCTCGGCATAGGAGAGGAGAATTTCTGCATAGCGTATTATAGGATAAGCTTTTTTCATATAACGAGCTCCCGTTCCGGTAATGGCATCCATAGGATGGTTATACTTTTTTATAACATACCCCGTGATAGGGTAATTCGGTGAAGAGGCTGTTACCCCGCCGCGACCATCAGCTGCCTGATAGTAATATTTAGCTGTGTGGTTGTTGAGCGATGTACTAGAGAGCGCTTGCCAAACAGCTTCGTTAAATCCTACCGAGGCATAGAAGCGCATCTCGCGATTGGCGTACATATTATACACCCCCGAATTTAAAGGGTACCCGGAGAAATTACGGGGCTCAGTGGTGAAACCTGTTTCCGAGTAATACCCATCGCTCGCAGCTTCTTCTTTTGTGCGCCCATCGTCCATAAGATATGCGTCTACTACTTTTTGCGTTACGCAGAAACGTCCCCACCCGCCTAATGATGGCGGGAATGAACCTTGGTTAATTGTTTTATTTAGATAATCTGTATTTCTTCCCCAGATTAGTTCCGGGTTAATTGCGGCGACAGCTTCTCCAGTGAACACATCCGAGTAGGATTTGAAGGCATCAATTCCTGCTGCACCATTAGGATACTCACCATAGAAATTCGGATCAGAAGTTACCCCCGATGGAAGTGCTCGTGTGTTATCATCTTTTGGTACGGTGTATAGTCTATACCTTCCCATATCGATTACTCTTTTTGCAGCCGCCGCTGCAACCGCCCAACGGGTTTCATTATACTGCTGGTTAACGTAGTTCACATTATCGGTTTTTCTTTTCCAGGAGCCAAAATATGCACTTGCTATAGGCCCTCCATTAAAAAGCGGACTGGCGTGTATGAGTCTAAGTCTGGCTATTAATGCAAAGGCAGCACCACGTGTCGGACGCCCGAAATCTAAAAGAGAAACCTCTAGAGGGAGAAGTTGCCCTGCTTTTTCGAATTCCTCGCACGTGTAATCCATCCCCTCATCATAAGTGGCTCGCGGACGATCGTAGTATTCAATAGGCTCATTTGTATTTACTACTTCGTCTCCTAGCAGTATCGGGGGACCATAATCAACTAAGATATTGTAGTAAGCGTATGCGCGGATAAACCGGGTATAGCCTTCGATACGTAGCCGGTCTTCATTTGTCAGATCCCTTGGTTTATCAAGGTTTTGAAGGATCGTATTACATTTACGAATGATTTTATAATACTTTCCCCACTGGTTGAGGTTTGGATCGGTGTCTCCAAAGAAATCTGGTGTAATCCGGCCGGTAGCGAAATCCATTCCGTAGTAAACATTGTTTGACCCCCCGCCTGTAAGGCCGTTGAAACCCTCGTCGGTGGCCATTGGACCAGGTGTAAAGCCTAACCGTACTGTTTCCGATTCATCGGGAAACATTGCTGCTGCTCCCCACATATAACCTTCAATGTTACGTGCGTTGGAAAAGGCGGAGTCGATATTAAATTCATCGTCGAAATATTCATCGATGTTCAGGTAATCCTTACAGGATGTTGCTAGTGCGAGCAGTTGAATAATGATTGCTGCACTTATAATTCTTTTTATAATTAATCTTGTCATGTCTGTATCGTTTGGCTGATTATAAATTGAGATAGACCTGCAATGAGTAAGTGCTTGGTATTGGGTATACCCGGCCGTTATCTTTTGCTTGCTCGGGGTCAAAGACTTTTACTTTATCCCATATATAGAGGTTGTTACCAATAAATTGTAAATCCATGGATTTTATACCTGCTCGCTTTAAGAAATTCGGACTTACATGGTAGCTCAATGTGACCTCTTGCAGTCGTATATAGCGAGAATCACCTTGCCAAAATGTTGAGCGTTGATTGTTATTGGTGTTGTTACCATATTGTAAACGCGGGAAACGCGCATTGGGATTTTCTGCCAGCGCTGGGTCTATTCCGTTTGCTAGGGCATAATCCATGGGAATCCAACGGTTCTTCGGATCTGCTACCATAGAAAGTACATTTCCTTCCACACCGTTCGAAAAAGGCATATATCCTATTCCTTCATAGAAGAAGGATGTCTTTCCAGTCCCTTTGAAAAGTACACCTAGTGATAGATCTTTGTACCGAAATTCTCCTCCAAATCCGAACATTAGAAGTGGATAGTTACTATGGGTTAGGGGAACCATATCGAGTTTATCGATGATTCCATCACCATTAACATCTTTATATTTGATGTCGCCAGGCATTACCGCTCCAAAGGTTTGCTGCGGACTGTATTTGATATCATCGTCATCTTTAAAAAGACCAACTGCTTGGTACCCCCTAATGGCTTCGTGTGGATAACCGTTGTACTCGAGATACGGATATTCTAAATAAGCTTGTTCCCAGTTCTGCACAGTGTTCTTTGAATAGGTAAAATTTCCTCTTAGGGTAAAATCAAAATCTGGTGAGACGACGGTTTTATAACTTACGTTTCCATCAGCTCCACTGCTTTTCATCTTGCCTACATTTGCAAAAGGGTTCGTAATTACACCTACGTATTCTGGGACCTGCACACGCTGTTGGAATATGCCGTTGCGTTGATCCTGGAAGAAGTCGATAACGAAATCCAGTTTGTTGTCAAATAGCTTTCCTTCGACCCCAATGTTTGATTTTATTGCTCTTTCCCACGCTAGATTGTCCGCGCCGATTCTGGTTTCGGTAATCGTCTCTATATTTGGTATACCCCAGATGTTTCCACTTCCTACATTCACTTTCGTTAAATATGGGAATCGTATTTTACTGATTCTATCGTTACCGACCGTACCGTATGAGGCCCGAATTTTAAAATAATTTAGCCATGGTGCATTTTCCTGCATGAATTTATATCCGGTTGGGACCCAGCCAACGGCAACAGATGGGAAGAATCCGTACTGCCTGCCGGGTTGGAAGTTCTCAGAACCGGTGTAACCGAAATTGACGTCTAATAAATACGTATCTCTAAATCCATAAGTAAATCGGCTGGAGACACCTTGGTAACGCAGTGGAATTGCTTCTAGGTTGCTTTTTGCGTCATCTGTATCTTTTTCATCACTTAGGTAATAATAGAGTAAGGCGGAAGTCCGGTGGTCTTCGCCGAACTTTTTATCATAATTAACCACGGATTCAAAATGATACTTTCGGTATTGTCTCAGCTCTTTGTTGTACGAGGCTTTTTGTTCTTGTACCACCTCTTGCATGATCAAATCGCCGTTGTAATCTCTTCCTAGGGCAGTGAAAAGAGCGGGCTGTACACGTCTACGTTCTTCGAAATAACTATGGATATCATAGGCCCCTTGAACGCGAAATTTTAAGCCATCTAAAACGCTAGATAAGTCTTGGTTTAAAGCTAGGGTTACTTTTCCTTTGTAAATTTCATCCAACGCTTTTCCTGTGCGGTTAATCATTACGTATGGCGAAGATCGATCTTGCTCGGCACCCAGCGCTGGGTATAATCCGTTGGAATACTGCGTAGGGACAGCCAGCGGTGTAAGTCGCGCTTGTGCTCCCCAGATGTATTTAGTATCTGCGATTCCGGGTTGTTTTAATTGCGAAAGATGGCCGTCGGATCCTAAGTAAACTTTTGTCGTGTTGGTTAGGTTGATATCTAAGTTGATGCGGTAATTGTACGTATTGTAACCGACGTTTGATGCATACACGCTATTTTTGTCCACCTTATAAGCGGCGGTTTCACTTGTTCCGCCTAAGCTAAGGAAATAACGGGCTACTTCACTACCTCCGCGGCCACTTGCGTAGTAGCTCTGACGCCAAAAATTCTTGTTTAAAATCTCGTCCTGCCAATTCACGTTGGGATACATGTCAGGGTCTAATCCGTCACGGATGATTCCCATTTCTGTTTCGCTATAAAGCGGACCGTTCCCGCGCCCGATATTGGCTTCGTTGGCTAACTGGGCATATTCATAGGCACCCAAATATTCTGGAAGACGGTTTAGGCGGGACAACGTGCTGTTAACACGGCCCGTAATCTGGATCTTGTCCACAAGACCTTTTTTTGTGGTAACAAGTACCACCCCGTTAGCGCCACGTACACCATAAACGGCAGTTGCAGAGGCGTCTTTAAGTATCGAGAAACTCTCTACATCGGCTGGGTCAATCGTGTTCAAATCACCTTCCAATCCATCAATTAGAACCAATGCGCTGTTGTTTGCTCCAAATGTTCCTATCCCACGAACCCAGAAATCGGAAATATTTTTACCAGGCTCCCCGCTTCCTTGTAGGGAAATGACGCCTGCTGCTCTCCCGCCGAGCAAGTTGGCCATCGAAGGTGCTGGTGATTGCAAGTCTTTGGTATCAACAGTTGTAATCGCGCCCACGGAGCTGATTTTCCGTTGTACATTTCCAAGCCCCACTACTATCACTTCATCAATGGCTGCGCTTTTTTCTGGGAGAATGATTGTTAAATCATCTGCGGACTCCACTGCGAGATGTTCTGCCGGGTCATAGCCAACTGAGCTGAATACAATTTTATCACCGTAGGTGACCTGAAGTGTGAATTTTCCTTCACTTGAAGATGAGGTACCGCCGTCAGGCTTATCTTTGATGTATATCGTTACATTTGCCAGGGGTTCCCCCGTTTCATTAGTAACCGTACCGGCCACACTGATCTTTGTGGTTTCTTGCGCTAAAGCTTTTGTTATTGTTAGACAAAACAGTGGCAATAGACATAAAATATGAATGATTCTCATTTTATCTTTAGGTTAATTATTCGATAACTAATTTGCGAATTCGTGCATTTCCCCAGTCGGCAATGTAAATGTCACCTTGCTCGTTGACAGCTACTCCCCAAGGGCTATTGAATTTAGACTCTACCGGACCGCCATCTTCGTACCCCGAGTTGCCGGGCTGCCCAGCGACGGTGGTCACAATGTTGTCTGCCGATACCATACGTATGCAGTGGTTCCCGTAGTCGGCAACAAACATATTTCCATCGTTATCAAACTTGATGTCTTTTGGGTAGTTGAATAATGCGTCTTCTAGAGGACCGTCTCGAAAACCACTACCCCCTGGAGCGTTGAGACGTTTGAAACCGCCTGTTCCATTGGGATCACGTAGATCCAGTACGGAAATACCTTGTTTAAACTCATTCGGTGTTGCATTTGAGTGTAGGGTAATATATAAAAGATAGGGTTTTGCGGGGTTAATAGCTTGCCCGTATTGTGAGCCATATGGACCCTGATGCACGATTTTTGCTTCTAAGGTTTCAGGATGTATTTTGGCGATTTTGCCATCACGGTAACGCGTGTACAGGTAGCCGTCATATGGGCAAAAAGTCACGAAGTTCTTGTATCGGTCGGCATCAACGATAGAGGTGAGGTCTGATTTAGAGAACTTTGCATTTTTTTGCCGTGGGTACCACGCCTCCCGCGGATCGAAAGTAAACATGACTTCTTTAACCGATTCGTGGGCTGCTGTTAGCATACCTGTCGCTCGGTCAACGGTCAAGCCATTTGCATATAAGATACGTTCTTTATCGTCGCTTGCTTGGATTAAAGGGGTGACAATATTTTGTTTCTCATTAATTCGGGCCACGCCCCAGCTTCCCCCATCGCGCCAGGACATAAATATGTTTCCTTCTGCGTCCAGTTCTAAATATTTACCGTACACCTGTGCTTCGGAAAGTACGCCAGGCTTAAACGCCTGCTCCCCGTTTCCGGTTACCGAACTTACCTGCGCCTGGGTATGATAGGTGAACGATTCTTTGTAAACAACGGAATCTTCACCAATGACTACAGATACTTTGGGGTCTGCCCCGGGAAGTCGGGGTACAATTGCGTAAATTCTTGCTCCGCTCGACGAAATTATAGATGCTTTAGCGTGATTAAAGTAGACCTTAATTTTACTGACATCGGTGCCGAAATTTTCCCCGTCTAAGAGAACCTTATCGCGCGCGCCACCTTCGAGTGGATAAAAGGTTTTTAAAACAATGGGGCTCGATGGATCGTGCGAAATCTGTTTCGATTTTTCCTCACCATCTTTACAGGAAAGAAAAAAAAGGATCAGAAAACCGGACAAACTAAACGAAAGTAGTCTAGTCCGACAATTGGTTGGTTTATTCATAATTTTATTTTTATCAGACACTTGAAATTGTTATAGCGGCTCGTTATACTCTTTGTTTGGTACTAGGTTTTAGTAGGGGCAAAAGTAAAATCGGGCTGTTAACTTAAGATCAACAGTGTATTATTAATTAGTTAGTTTTTTGCTATTTTCGAAGCATAGTGTAAATATATAAAAGAAAAATAGTAATAAACGTAAATAAATGAAGGAAAATAAAATATATTTATTTCGCTATTCATGAATTTAGGATTTTCCTGTAATAGATTAGTTTTCATTTGTTTTTATAATTAAATCGCTGTAAATAAGTGATTTACTGTGTTATTAAGGTTTTTTTAGATTTTAATACTACTACTTTTTCATATCAGAAAACGAAAGAAAAGAGAAATTTTTAACCTTTAATTATGGATATTTTTTATTTCTTTTTTCGTAACAAGCTTTAATTTATTTCCGGATATTGCAGCTAAACTGTACAGTGGTTTCCATATTTTGCAGCTGCACAAATTTTCCTATGGGACTGCTGGCATGAAAAATAGAGCAGCGAAGGAAGCTACATTTCCATAGTTTTATTCAAAATCAAAATGCTGAGGTTTTAGGAGGATGACTTTTAGTATCTATTCCGGCATAGACAATCCTTTTAACTATATTTGTTTTTCAGTTTTAAAAAGTAAGGCAATCAACTACATTTACGGAGCCTGGCCAAACAAAACTTTATGAGTAAAAAAGTAATATTTATTACCGGTGGAGCCGGTTTCATAGGATCGCATGTCGTGCGGGAGTTCGTTTGCAAATATCCGCATTATCATATTATTAACCTTGATGCGTTGACATACGCTGGGAACCTGGAGAATCTGAGCGATATTCAGAAGGCATCGAATTACACTTTCGAAAAAGCTGATATCACCGATGCTGGTATGCTGCAAGAGCTGTTTCGGGCCTATAAACCTGACGGCGTTATTCACCTGGCTGCCGAATCACATGTGGACCGTTCTATTGATAATCCGCTTGCTTTTGTAATGACCAACGTAATCGGTACGGTTAACTTACTAAACGCCGCAAAAGAAATTTGGCAGAACAATTATACAGGTAAGCGCTTTCATCATGTTTCGACCGATGAGGTTTATGGAACTCTAGGGGAAACGGGATTATTTACTGAAGAAACAGCGTATGATCCCCATTCACCTTATTCTGCCTCCAAGGCATCGGCTGATCATTTCGTGCGCGCATACCACGATACATATGGATTACCTGTTGTGGTAACAAACTGTTCAAACAATTACGGTCCTAATCATTTTCCTGAAAAACTCATTCCACTTTGTATTAACAACATTATTCACAATAAACCGCTCCCTATTTATGGCGATGGTAAATATACCCGCGACTGGCTGTACGTTATTGACCATGCTAAAGCGATAGATCTTGTTTATCATCAGGGTAAAGATGGAGAATCGTACAATGTCGGTGGTTTTAATGAATGGCAAAATATTGAACTGATTACCGAGTTATGTCGTCAGATGGATGAAAAATTAAACAGGGAACCTGGCAGCTCGCAAAAGCTTATTACTTTTGTGGCTGATAGGCCGGGGCACGACTTGCGGTATGCCATCGATGCCAATAAAATTCATAAAGAGCTAGGTTATTTTCCGTCCGTTAGCTTTGAAGAAGGATTGTCGCTTACTATCGATTGGTTTTTAAACAATAAGGTGTGGCTAGAGCGGGTAACGTCGGGAGAATATCAGCGGTATTATCAAAATCAATATAAAAAATAAATTCCGATGCTAGATGCGAGTAATCAGGTTGCATGGCGTATAGAAACTTTAAAATGAAAGCAATACAAACTAAATTACAAGATTGTTATATCCTTGAACCAACAACAATAGGTGATTCCCGCGGCTACTTTTTTGAAAGCTTTAATTCACGAAAATTTAAAGAATTGACAGGGCTAGAGGTAGATTTTGTACAAGATAACCAATCTTTTTCAACCAAAGGCGTTTTACGTGGTCTACATGCCCAACGGGGTCAACATGCCCAAGCAAAGCTCGTGCGAGTGCTTCAAGGCAGGGTGCTTGATGTGGTAGTCGATGCACGCACCGATTCGCCCACCTTTGGTAAACATGAAGCAATCGAACTAAGCAGCGAGAATAACCTTCAAGTTTTTATCCCCCGAGGTTTCTTGCACGGATTTGTCGTGTTGAGCGAGTCGGCAACTTTTTTTTATAAGTGTGATAACTTTTATAATAGGGATGCCGAATGTGGCGTTAAGTTTGACGATCCGGCATTAGGAATCGATTGGCAGCTGGAGGCCAACACACTCACAATATCTGAAAAAGATCAGGTGTTACCCAGCTTTAATGAAGTGTTTAATAGTAACAATCAAACGAAATAGAGAAAAGAACTCCATAGGACGATGAAGATACTGGTTACAGGCGCAAACGGACAGTTAGGTGCCGCCCTTAAAGAGGTACTCGAGAAGCGAGATGATATCGAATCATTCTTTTTGTTCAGAAAAGAAATGCCGCTAGAGCAAACGCTTTTCCTACAGGACATCTTAGGAATGTATCAGCCCGATGTTATCATCCATGCGGCGGCCTATACCGCCGTGGATAATGCGGAAACTCAAATTGAGCTCGCCGATCAGGTTAATCACCGAGCTAGTGAAGAAATTGCGCAATATTGCCGCTTACATCATGCACGCCTAATTGCTATATCGACTGACTATGTGTTTGATGGTGCGGCTAGCGTCCCACAGATGGAAGATGCCCAGGTCAATCCGATAAACGTATACGGTAAAACAAAACTTCTTGGCGAGTATGCAGTTCAGAAATGGGCTCCCCAGTATATGATTATACGTACCTCTTGGCTATATGCCCGAACTGGTAATAATTTTGTAAATACCATGGTACGATTATTAAAAGAACGTGATGAAATCTCTGTGGTTGCGGACCAAATAGGGTCACCAACATATGCTTCCGATCTAGCCTTCGCTATCATACAGCTCATCGATCAGCCGGAATGGGAGAACGGTATATACAATTACAGTAATCAAGGAGCTATTTCTTGGTACGATTTTGCTTGTGCAATTAAGGAGATTAAAGGTTTTGACTGCATAGTAAAACCGATCACAACCGCTCAGTATCCGACAGCCGCTAAACGACCGGCGTATTCAGTATTGGATACATCTAAAATACGTGCTCGTGGGATTCATATACCTCACTGGCGTAAAAGTTTAGAAATTTGTTTAGATAACAATACTCAAATCAGTTCAGTATGAAAGGAATTATATTAGCCGGAGGATCGGGTACAAGGTTGTACCCACTGACATTAGCTGTGTCTAAGCAGCTGATGCCAGTGTACGATAAACCCATGATCTATTATCCTCTTTCTACCCTCATGTTAGCGGGCATAAAAGATATAATGATCATCTCTACACCGGAGGATTTGCCTAATTTTCAAAGATTACTTGGAGATGGGTCGCGAATCGGGTGTTCCTTTACCTATATGGAGCAACCTTCTCCTGATGGCCTAGCACAGGCTTTCATCTTAGCAGAGGATTTTATCGGACAGGATAAAGTAGCCTTAATTTTAGGCGATAACATTTTCTACGGATCCGGGTTATCAAAGTTGCTCCAGAGCTGCGCAGATATCGATGGTGGATGTATTTTTGCCTATCAAGTGCAAGATCCTGAGCGATATGGCGTGGTTGAATTTGATGAAAATAATACCGTGATCTCCATTGAGGAGAAACCCCACGCCCCAAAATCAAATTATGCAGTACCAGGCTTATATTTTTATGATAATTCTGTGGTGGAAATAGCAAAATCAATCAAGCCCTCTGCGCGTGGTGAGCTTGAAATTACCGATGTGAATAAGGAATATTTAAAACGCAGGCAATTAAAGGTTGGTATCTTCAATCGTGGCACCGCGTGGCTTGACACAGGTACTATCCAGTCACTCATGCAGGCTGGTCAATTTGTGCAAGTAATTGAGGAACGTCAAGGGATGAAAATCGGAGCGATTGAAGAGGTAGCATTTCGGATGGGATATATTAATAAAGAGCAGCTCTTGGCTATCGCACAGACACTCACAAAAAGTGGCTATGGGGACTACCTACGTCGTCTGATCGGTGCCTAAACAATTTCTGATGGTAACCTAAAAACTTCCGGCTTTCTAAGTTCGAAGATATATTAATTATATGCGAAGTAGATCATGATTTTTATTTCCAGATTGTTCTCCTTCGTTTAACTGCGTTTGCCTTTTCGCCCATTTGTTCGATCATTCTGTAATGTTGTTACTAGGGTTAACCTCCTGTTAACATTTCTTTAAATCTCCTCGACAGGTATCTAATATCCTAAATTATATGTAATTTAACTTCAAATTACCTTCGATGACTCAAGATCCAATTATTGACGAGAGTGACTTGCTGCGCAAAATGCAGGATGGTGACGTCGTGGCTTTTGAGACGATCTATTTTCGTTATAGTGGTGTATTATACAGTCATGCTGCAAAACAACTAAACGATCAAGATAATGCGAAAGATATTGTGCAGGATATCTTTATGAATCTTTGGAAAAATAGGACAAGTTTTCAGCTTAACGGGCCGTTACCTTCTTATCTATTTCAAGCTGTTAGAAATCGGATTATCAATC
>JAALOO010001132.1_pt1 | contig 19746 bp, 9 predicted proteins | sample 7257641 | NCBI WGS metagenome assembly JAALOO01 (sample SAMN14085613, study PRJNA598686) | mite metagenome | biome: ENVO:01001000; feature: ENVO:01001002; material: ENVO:01001226; isolation source: single female mite from University of Michigan culture on fish food culture... ...
GAGCCACCTAGAGAGAGGACAGCGACAAAGCCGCTCGGCCATACCCCCCTCTCTTGTTAGCGTTAATTGAATGGTCGATAAAAATCAAAAGATTTATCTATGTATTGATAAAAGTTGCATTTAGTGGGTAAACGTAGAAAGTAAAACGATAGTATTCCATTGACATTATAACCAAAAAAAGATTTTTTTAAAAAGATAGCATTTTACCTTTTACTATAATTAATTACGCCAAAAGTTTACCAAAATCGATTTATTAGCCTATTTTGATAATAAATGAAGCAAAATAATAATTAATAAATATTAAAAAAATTACTTGATTTGATAAAAAAATATGATTTAAAATACTTAAAACTACCATTTGAGTAAACATTACATAAAAGTTAAATGAATTTTTAGAAATGTAAAAAATCATTACTAGAAAAATGAAAATGAAATGATAAAACGTATATTTTTCAGTGATGATAGTAAAAGTAATTTTCTTTTTCAAATAGTAATGTAGCAAAAATGAAACTGAACGAGAGCAGATCCAATGTAATCAAAAGAGCGTTAGGTAAAAGTTTTAAATTAAAAAATGCTGGCTAATGCAATTGGACGACGGCCAAAAAAAAGCAATGAAGAGGCAAAAGTGGAGGCGAAAAGTGAAGAAAGCGTGGCGAACAAATTGAAGCGACCGTAAGCACTTCTAAAGTTTGCCGAACCGGCACTTGGCGGCGGTAAAAAGAATAGAAAAAGAGCAAAAAAGAACTATCACTTAAATAATTCATGTTCACATACATGATCAGTGACTAACAGACTGCGCAGACAGACTTAAATGCCTGTCTGGAGCTGGCTAAAACACAGTGGTGGCAGTTGTGGCATTGGCGACTTGTTTGTTGTCGTGCTTTTTTCACTCTTCGATTAGCTGGTTATGTTTCCGCCGACAGCCGTCAACAGACAGGTCGACCAGTGCAAACACCATTTTCTTGGGTAAAAGAGAGCGCCAAATTGAGTTTGTCAGAAAACAGTCATTAAGCCCTCGATTTCAATTTAAAACAAGATTCAATTATTAATGAGTTTCACCAATTGGGACAGGGCAATTTGCTGAAGAAGAGCACAAAATGAAGATAAAATAAAAAAAGAGGTTACACAAATGCAATTTAGAACAAAAGAAACATCAATTGAACGACGTAGAAGTAATAGCGCACGGCGACAGAAAATCATTTTCATTGCCCAGTGCCAAATAGTGACGCTAATTTGGCTAGTCAACTAAAAGTTTGTCACTGCCAAATAGACAGAAACAAATGGCTGGTAAAAAGAAAGAGAAAAAAAGTAGACATCTCGGAGTGGCATAATTGATAGCGACATTACCGGATAAACAGTAAGGGCGAATCGCAATGGGCGAATCACTAGTTTCAGCAACGGAAAATAATAACAATAACACTTGGAACACTAAAATCAAACTTTAAATGCACGTTTACAAAAAACACAATTATTTTAAAAACATTTTTGTTTTTTACCAAGAAACAATAAAGTTAATTATTTTTGAAAGCAAAAAACATTTTATCAAATAAAGAGTTCAATTTTTGTTGCTGTTTAAATAAACTGATATAACCAGTTAAAGTGTTATCAGTGCTTTATCTGCCTAACCATCTGTTTTTGAAAAATAAGTGACAACATTAAAAACTAATCCTATATTTAGAACCATTGATAAATTAAAGGCACACAAATAAACAAGAGCATCTATCACTAGCAAGTAAATAGAATCTCGTGTAGGCAGTGAGTTAGTAGGAAAACTCATCAGCTACTATCAATAGTTCCTATGAACCCATCAGTTGCCGGCAGAAAGTCTACACATTTGACTCCATAATAAATAAAACACTCTTAATTAAATAAGGAGCTAACAGTATTTTTGTTTGTATTTGTACACCACTAACAACTAGTGTACATGTACTCTAACAATTTACCCTACCGTCAGTTTTTATCCGATAACTTCTATCCATAATTCATATTCCGCATTAACTCTGCCTAATCAATGGACAACACACACACACGCCAGTTTTGCGGCATTAATTTGCCGTAATGTTTGACTGCCACTCCACAATCTGCTTAGAACAAGTTGTGCTTATGTTTGTCTCTAAACTTGCAATAAATTAGGTCAGCTATATCAAATCAATGTCACAATCGCAAATGCGTTTGTTTATTTATGAACAAATGCGCCCGTTTACTACAAGTTAATTGTCAAGGACTACACTCATTGGTCCTAACAGGCTAAAACAATTCTTTCATGTTTTACACAAAATCGATTTGCTTTTGGCAGCTTATCTTCTTGGTAGCCTTCCTAACACAAACACACAATCTAAAGTTGTTAACGTTTGAATTGTTTTAAAAAAATAGTTTAACGAGATGTCGGTCTTTATTGTAAAATTAGCATTTTGGCACTGTAAAACAAGTTTAAATTAGCTAATTAGAAAAGAGTGGTACAAAAAGAGTTTTTAATGTAGATGCTCAAAGTACTGTAGGAAAGAGAGAAATAGGCTCATTTAAATATACCCACTTTTCATATTGGTGGCAAGAAAGTAGATCGTTTTCCTAGCGATATGATTATCAGCATTGCTGTATTCTGCCTGTAAAATTAATGCAAGTCGCACGCGTTAGTGTAGAATGGCGGTTATTAAAGTTGATGGGATTGTTTCGGCCAGCCTAACGAGCCTATTATCGCGCAGCACCACTGGTCGAGAAACGGTGCACACGAACATTACTGAGCACAGTGTTGGGTGACAGGGACAGCTAGAAGGGAAGGACACTGTTTGGTAAAGCTTTGAATGCCTCTTTTCCTAAAACTAACGGCAACGGAGATGCGACATTCACTGAAAAACCTGCCTTAATGCAAATAAGTTGGCTCACAGTGGTGCACCAACGGCCATTCGTAATGAGCAGACCATTACCGTTTTAAGTTGCTGCTGTACCCTTGTGATGATGTGCATAAATTGAAAAATATTTCTCAATCAAGTTCGTAATCGCACACTTGGGAAATGCACTACATAAAAGTGCTATCACCAGTGTTCTCAGAGAAGTTTAATGATGCGCTACATGTGTGAACGCTTTGTCTAGATGCACACACCGACAGGTTAGAAAGCTCATTCATTAAAAAAATTAAGATTAACTGGGCAAACAGCATCCCATATATAATAATTTTGAATATGACTCAGAAAAATAATTAATGGCATAGCTTTATAAAAAAACCAACAATGATTGTGAGTTATTCAAAAGAAAAGCGATACGTTTTCATAATATTTCTGCGGTCATAATTACAATTTGAGGAAGGTGCACACCGAAAGCATGAATGCACTACAAATGCTGCTAACAAAAAAGCAACAAGACATCAAGACTATATAATTAAACACTTTTTTGCACAAATGAATTGAGTCTAATCAAACTAAAACGGAAGATAATGAAGGAAATAAATAGAAAAACTTTATTAAAACCATACATTATTCTATATAATACATTGGACCAAAAAGCAGTTCAATTATATTTTAAAAATTAATCACCAGCTGCTGGTAAAAGTATACGACTAGGGCAATTTTTAGCATGCTCTGTCTAACTTTATAAAATAATTTTTTAATAGAAAAAGATAACAGAAGATATTAAAAACTCAAAAGGTTTGCTTTCCTGCACTCTATTTTGTCGATAAATTATTAAGAGCTGTGCAACATTCTTCAGTGTGCGAGGATTAATGCAATTAGACTAACACCGACTGGTGACAGCTTGTCCAGTAGCGAGAAGAGGAATATATTTAAATTAAAAATTAATCATCTCAGTAGAACGTAGAAGAAAAAAAGCAGCGTATTTGCATGTGAGCTACCATTTTTTGGCACGTCGACAAATGGCAAAGTTGTCCTCAGGCGACAAAAAGGGTGTTGCTGTGCTGCAAAGTAATAAATCATGCAAGTGTTGTCAGTGTAGAATTGATTTGAACGCCTTGAATGCTGCAATTGATTAATGGAAATAGCAGCAAGATAGACTGTTGTTGCTGCTGTCTCTGCAACTCAAAAAAAGAAAAAAGACTGCCGCTAATTAATCAAGTAGACACCTTAAAAGTTAATTGCAATGTGAATGAGTTTATCTTGGCTTAAAAAAAGAAGTAGATATTTTGTCAACTCAACTAAAAAAGACTGTTTTTGCTGATGACGGCAACTTCCTATCTGATCACAGCCCACACTGCTACTGTGAAAAAGTGCACCAGTAACTCTTTCCAGTGTGCGACATCTGGCAGTTGCTTCACAACGGGCACATGTTTTTAATTCAAATTACGTCTGCTCCCCAGGTATCACATTGCCTGAACTGGCTTTTTTCAGCAGGGAAAGAGGAAAAGAGAAAAAATGGTTATAAAAAGAAGAGGTGACTCTCAGAATTGGCGGCTAGCGGGGACAATGGCAATAAAGGGAAAAACCGAATAGTAGGCACACACTACTAATGCCATCAATAGCACTGAAATAGTGTGTTCACACTGCCTACCCCTGCAAACAGAACTAGCAAAAAAAAGAAAGAGAATCTAATTTAGTCGGCAAACATTTCAAATTTAACAATGTGTACTCACAATCGCTCAGACCAAGTCAGGGTAGGCGAACGAGGCCAAGCACTGTAGTAGTTTGGCGCAGTCTGTCCGTGACATGGAAAATTTAAAGCAAATGAGCTACTATTGGTTTCAAACACGTTGTTAGTTATAAAACTGGCGGTATAAAGTAAAAGTTGAATTGAGCAAAATAGGACAACATTTCTTTAGAGAAATCTACAATAATGATTTTTCAATTTTTTTCCTTTAGAGAGATGCGGTGAAACCAGTCAAACAACAATGAACATCGCTTCCAGAGTAGGCACCTAGTATTAGGTGGTAGATCTGTGCTCACAAAGTGACACAAACTGCGAGCACAAATACACAGTCTCAGTGCAGCTCTTCCACTTACCATGGAGCGCTCGTCTGTACTTGCTCAGCCGTGTCCAAGCGGCAATGAGCTTATTTTGGCAATACTTCATGGAAACATCACCAAAGGATTTCCTGAACCACCATCTCGGGTTGTGAAGATTTTCATCAGTTCTACTGTGACTGGTACGTAAAGTTTTGTGGTTACACTGTAAACAAAAACAATCTTTTTCCTCTTACTAGATTTTGAAGGCGAGCGGCAGCATCTTCACGAAGTAGTGGTACCGCGTCTGGAAGCGTACTGCAATGCACTCTCCCTGGATTTGCTTGTGGTTGATCCCCACTGGCAGATGCAGCCAAAGCCAACCGATCAGACAACAACAGCAACAGCACCGGAGTCTAGCAACAGCAGTGCGCCACCAACAAAGCCTGATCTGGTGTGCAATGGAGCTAAACTGCAGCCAACTGAAGGCAAGCGAGGGACAAACAGTGTGCCACCGATAATCTACGACTACAACTCCAACTGCATCAACCCACATGAGTTTGAATTGCAGTTGAAGGAGATTGAAGAGTGCTCCCACCAATCGGTGACCACCTTTTTCATGGTAAGCAACTAAAGAGGAAAGGACGCTTGTTCAAAAACTACAGCTGTTTATCTGTTGATGTAAACAAAGGAATTCACGCATTGTTTAGTACAATCAAACTAATAATTTACCTTTTCCACCTTCATGTTAGTGTTTAATCGGCCACAAATACCGCCCACTGGCACTGCCCACCATGATACCATCTGATGACTTTAAGCAGATTTTCAGCGCGGCGGCCGAATCAGGCATGGGTGATGTGGGTCTGCTGCAGACGTGCTACAAGGAGAACAAGAACCTCCAACCGGCGCCGCAGTACGTTCTGCTGGAGCCGAGACGAGCCAGTCGGCAGTACGAAGAGGAACTGGAGCACATTGCCAAGCTGGTGGAGTACGGCTCGAAGGTGGCCGCCAGAGAGGGTCTGCTCAGTGATCGCTTCGGTACGGTCATGTCTGCCGTCCACCAGCAAACACTACATGCCCTCTACTGTGCTCGGCAGGCAGCTGCCGGCAGTGCCAACTCGCCCACATCAAAGTTTCAATCTTCCGCAACGGCAGCTCCGCAAAAGTTTTCTCCGAACAAGAAAAGTCCCCACAAAGTAGGCGGCAGCACACTGACGATGAGCAGCAACACCGTTCCCACCGGCTCGTCGCCCCTGCACAGCATCAACCTCAACTCCTCAGCAGCTCCTCCGACCCCAACTCGGCGCGTGAAGACCACCCACCGCCTGATTCATCAGCAGTCATTGCAGCAAGGTCCCACGCAGAAGAAGATCATCATGCCACAGCGGCAAACCTCGGTGACGAGTAATTACGCCCTCATGCAGCAGCCCGTTGACCGGATGCTCTGCTTTGTTCGGCAGTTTGAAGGTTCGTTTGTTTTGTCTCACCAGTTTCGGAATTTGACTTTCAATGCACTTCACTTTAATACAGGCGTCAACTTTAACAACGCGTGTATCTCTCGATTCTTCGACGTGACGCCCACTATAACCACCAGCAGTGAAGATGGACAAAGTATAGAGTCACAGCAGTTTAATGGGGCGTCAAACCTGCTGCCTGGAGGGAGCGTTTCCACAGTATCAGCATCGCCACCAAATCAAAATCAGAGCTCTTCTTCCTCTGTGAATCCAATGTTTGCGCCTGCAGCTCAGAATGACATTCAAGTGAGAACACTTTTTCATTGTTTTTTATTGAGAAAAAACAAACCTAGCAACAATTCCGTCAGTGTCTCTAATGTTCACTTTTTGTCTTTATTATTTGTATATTTTAGGCGCTGATCGAGGACGTCATTCTGGGCTTGAAAAAAGGCAACGTACATTACTTTAAGTAAGTATTTCGTTTTGTAGTGATTTTAGAAATGCTCAGCTAATGCCAGTTTTTGAGCAGCATTTCCTGGAGTCCACCGGAGGCCAACAATCTGCAGACACGGACGTACACCCTGCCAGAGAACTACCTGGAGCGGTTCGGTGAGACCGTCCTGCGCACACTCACCTCCTCCGTGGACAGTCATCTGGTGATGCAGGGCATGCAGAATGGCCTCTGGTCGACCACCTCGAACTCCGCTGCCAACAGTGGCGGGCCACTGAACAACCACGCTGAGGTGGTTCGGGAGGCTCACTCCTGTCTGTGCAACTTCCGCCGAGTGATGCGAGCCCTGGGCATGGCGCAGGCAATCGACTCTGACTTTGCCCATCTGCTGCACGTTCGGGAGCTGCTGGCGGGGAAGAAGATCGACGAAGTGACGGGCAGAGGTGCGCGCCATCAGCCCATTGTCGTCACCGGCAGAGAGGGCGCTGGAAAGTCAACACTTCTCGCTCAGGTGTTCACCTACTCGCCGGAGTGGTTCTCAGAGAACTCTGACCGGGAGCTGGTCATTCGCATTGTCCGGCAGTGTGGTCAGAGTCCCAGTTCAAACTTTGCCTCGGAGCTACTTCGCAGTCTCTGTCTGCAAATCGCCATTGCTTACGGCTTTGAAGCACAGTTGACGCGCTGCTCAGAGGCACATGAACTCTCTGAGCTGGCGATATGCTTCCAAGAGCTGCTGAAGATGATTGAAACGACCCCAGGGGCCAGCTCCTCTGATCTGCTGATCATCCTCGATGACTTGCACCACCTGCAGTCGGCACTGCAGTCGAGCGCCCTCCTCGGCTGGATGCCCTGGCACCTGCCCGCTAATGTACACTTTATCTGCTCAGTGGCCCTCGAAGCAGACGCAGTGCTCAGCATCATGCGCTCCCGCATTTCCTCAGACAACTTTGTCCGCCTCGATGAGACGACCGCTTCTCCGAACAGTCCCACGCCCAGCGTTCCTCTGAGCAAAGGCCTGGCGCTCTTTTCGATGATTCAGTGCAAACTACGCGATGAGAAGCGCACCCTGACGCCCTCACAGTGGGATTTCGTTCGCCAAAAGCTGAAAGCCGCTAATCCGCTGTCTGCAACAGCAGCAGATGCGGAGAACCGAGATCCAAATCTGAGTCACCATCATCACTCCGGCTCAGATGTGCTGCACAATACGACCACTTTACCGGTTCGTGTTTCTCCGGTGCCCGCGGAGAGCATGACGCCACTCTTTGCCAACATGCTCGCCACGTCAGTGCTCAGCAATTGGGAGTCCTTCTACGCGCCCGAGTACCTGCCGACCAACGTCGACGAGATTGTCTCTACCATTCTCGACGACATTGAGGAGTGCATTCCCTATGCGCTGGTTCGCCGAATCTGCGCCTACCTCACCTGTACCAAGTACGGCCTGCGCGAGAGTGAACTGTACAGTCTGGTGCAGGAGACTTTGCTCGTGCAGGTGTGGCCTGCCATGGCCTCCAGCAGCAGCAGCAGTGCCCAGAACAGTGGAGCCAACAAAGGAGGCGTCCCTTCGCTGGAAAATACCTCCAGCACACCGGAGCCGTACGAGTACCCGCGTTCTACCTCCTCTACCTGGCTGCTGCTGAAGACAAAGATGAGGCACCTGCTGAAGGAGTACTACGTTCAGGGCCGTCTCTACTTCAACTGGCGCAGTCCGAAGGTGGCGAAGGCCGTCCGTGATCGCTACCTGATTGACATTCGCCAAATTCGCTCCACTCACCATGAGCTGGCCATTGCCTTCTACTCGACCTTCACCGAGGCGCAGCAGGTGACGGGCAGTGGTGAGATGGCTCGCAAGGAGAGCGATCAGGTGCGCGAGGCAGACGAGCTCTGGTACCACCTGCTGTACTCGGGCAATAAGGAGCAGCTCAAGTCGTACGCACTGCTCAACGTCCGCTTTCTGCGCACCATCGTCCAGGGCGTGTCAGTGTGCTATCTGCGCTGCATCCTCGACGCAGTGCGCAGTCAGATACTGGACTGGGACATTGAGCAGCTGTACAATATGCTGAAGCAGTCGCTGCACGTCATCACCCAGGACAGCAGTCAGCTGTCGGTGGAGGCACTCCTCTGGCTGGTGCCCTTTGTCGGCTCGGGCGCCATCTCACTTCACCAGCTGGTCAGTGGGCAGTACAAGGCCTCGGCGAACATATCCAACTCCTCCAGTAACCTGGACGAGTTTCTCCGCATGGCATATCGACTGTGTGTGGAGCACAGGAAGCCGCTGCTCTACCCGATCAACATTTGGCTCAATCTGCCGGTGCCGCCGCAAGTGGCCATGATCACCTGTCCCTGGGCGTCCATCACTCGAGCCGTCACTACGCCGGACTCACAGCACCTCATTGCCTGTGAGGGAAAGATGCTTCACTTTTACCACCTGCAGACAAAGACCATCGTCAAGAGTCTTGAGGGTTAGTGAAAAAAAGTATGTTTAAGTTTTGATTGCTCAATCATTCATTTTGTCCATAGGTCACAAGTCGACCATTACCTGTTTGCACCTGGCTCCCAGTGGAAGGTGGCTTGCTTCCGGCTCTGATGACAGTACAGTCAATTTGTGGCAGGTTGACGTGTCTCTGATGGAGGTCAATGAGTGTCGACTTCGATATCGATTTAGGTACTAGAGATTATTTTGTAGTAAAAGACTCTAACAGACAGCTAACATTACTTTTACTTCTTTTACTTCACCAGTCATCACGTAGCGGGCGTCCTTTGCGTGACCATTAACAACGCCGAATCGCTGGTGCTGAGCGGTTCCGAGATGGGCGCTATCTGTGCGGTGAATCTGCGCAATGGCACATTAATCTCGCGACTGGAGCACCACAGAGGCATGGTCACCTGCATGGGCATCAATGCCGGCGACGATGTGCTCGTGTCGGGTAGCACTGATCGAACTGTGGTCGTCTGGAGTCTGGACACCTTCTGCATACTCAATGAGATACTGCTGATGCGGCCAGTGCTCCACATGGACATATCACTTGATTCGACCTTTCTCTTGCTCTCTCTCGACGACAACAGCCTTCAGGTGCGAGCGCTGACTACGGGCACTGGGGTGCACACACTGCAGGCATCCAGTACTGCTTCTTCCGCCGTAGTCAGCTATGTCCGCTTTGGAAATGTACGTATTGTTAATTTAAGATGAGGGTGGTGATGGTAATGCTGATTAAACACTTTTTACAGGACAACTGCCGTTGTGTGGTTGGCTACGCTGATGGCCGCCTTCTGCTCTTTGACATTCACTCTGCTCGACAGTTGCAGTCACTGAACGGACACAGTGAAATGATAACTGCAATTTTGCCGCAAAAGGATGACCACTTTCTGATGAGTTGTGGCGGCAACAAGATTGTCATCTGGAACTTTTACCCAGTGAAGAGAGTCGATCAGGCTAATCTAAGTGATCTGGCGGAGCGCATCATTCACGAGACCACTCTGGACAGCTTGGTCGGTGCTGGCAGTGCTGCCTGCGGTGGCCAGCAGACAGAGCTAATCAATGAGAACATGAGCGTTGCAGGGCCAAGCACCAGCTCGATGGGCAGCGCCGCAGCTTCAGGTTCAGGTGGCGGTCGGAGTTCTCGTTCCTCGTCTGATCGACGCAAGCAACGGCCTTCGGGGTCCTTCAAGAAAAAGTCATCCATTCCGAACATTGAAAACCACCGTGAGCCCATTACCTGCGTTACGGTGTCGCGAGACGGTCAGTACGTTGTCAGTGGTGGTCGTGACTGTCTGGTGAAGATCTGGTCCACTGCCACCGGAGAGACGCACAGCACTTTGGACCACCACAGTGCACCCATCTCTTGCGTCGACCTGGCACCGAACAGTCAGTTTGTGGTGTCCGGTGCAGAGGATGGCACCATCAAAACCTGGAGCATCACCCTCTCCATGACACTGTCCACCTTTACGGAGCACCAGTCTAATCCGGTGGTCTGTGTGAAGATTATGTCTGACTCTAAGAGAGCCCTCTCGGCGGACATTACAAGTGTTCACCGGCTGTGGCAGATAGACACTGGCGTTCAGTTGCGTTGCATCGTCAATAAGCCTATTAATGGATTGGCGATGCACGGAAACACGGCCTTTGCTATTGGAGGGAAAATTGAAAACTGGTATGTACTGTGTGCGTTCATTACTTGTTCTCATAGCTTACCATCTTCCCCCATCCTCCACTAGCCTCAAGTACTGGTCCGTCTTTGAGCCTGAAACGGAGAAAAGCGTCTCCCACAGCGACAGCATCACCTGCTTTACGTGGACACACAGTGGCAAAACCCTCATCACCGGCTCTCAGGACATGTCGCTAAAGGTGTGGGAAGCGTCCAGTGCCAAGCTGACGCAGGTTCTGGTCGGCCACGAGGGCGCCATCTCCTGTGTGGCCACTGCGGCGCTCAATGAAATACTGGCCGTCAGTGGGGCACAGGACTGCAACCTGATCGTCTGGGACATGGCCACTGGGGCTGACCTGTTCACGCTGACTGGACACAATGCCAATGTGATGGGAGTGATGTTGACGCCGGACGGCAGTCGAGCGCTCTCCTACTCAGAGGACAACACACTGCAGCTGTGGGACATCAAGGGAAACGGCGTGCGACTGTCCATTCTCGATGTGCACCACAACTTTAGCAAGGTGTACGCCTCACTGAACCTGAGCTATCTGGCCGTCTGGCTGGGCGGCAATTCGCACATTCTGCCGATGATAAGGCACCACAATAATCCTGCTCATGGAGTTACGGTAGAGCTGCCGCCAGCGGGCACTCCAGTCACTGCCGGCACCGAGGAGAAGAGTCCCGCCTGGCTGCGAGGCCTCGTCTCGGGACGAGCTGCCCTGGCGGCCAAGACGCTGAAGCGAGAGCAGTCATTTGACTCTTTTTACTTTGAGCATATGCTTCATCGAGGGCAAAGTGTGGATGACTTTCGGAAGATTGGCGCCCTCACTGGTGGAGGGGGAGGAGGTGGCGGTGGCACTGGCACTGGCGGCTTAGGTGCTCCTGCAGTGGCCGCTTCTGGTCTCTCACCATTTGGCTCTCGTGAGCAGCTGTGGAGTGCCGGCGGTGGCATCTACGACGGAGGGCCCAGTGCAAGCAGTCAGACAACGAGTGGAAGCAGCAGTGGCAGCACTCGCAGTCGAATGATCTCCAAGCTGATGAACATTGGGCCAAAGCAGAAGATGCTGAAGAAGCAGCAGAGTATGTTTGCCTGCTTCCCTGAGTTCACCAACAAACAGCCTAGTGCTACCCAGTCATCTTCTACAGTGGTCACCGTTACTGGCACCGAGTCACTGGTTACAAAGTAAGTCTTCTCGGATTGTTCAACTAGTTAATCCTGATTAACCATTTTCCCATCAGCACTTCACAAGCAAATGGCAGTATTGGCAAAAAGTTGGTTGGCAAAATATTTCCTGCTCCACCGGCTCCAACGCGTACCATCATCGGCAAGGCTGACGATGCAGAGATGACTGAATGCAAAGCAAAGCTTAGCGCAGACAGCGGCACGGCTGCTGCCGATTCGACTTTCCACTCAAAGGCAGTTGCCGTCGCCGATTCTTCAGTTTGTGCCATCATGTAATTTACCGTACAAGCTTAGCTCCCAAGCCAAACGAAAAAACTCATCCTTTCACTTGTATCCATAGCTTACTCATCCCTCTCTCCACCACTTTTCCCTCCCTCCCTTCCCTTCACGATGCCTTACGAGACTTTAGCCCTAGACCCTCAAGACCCTCTATACAATTTTTCCACCTCTTCCTTCTCTTTTCACTTGTTCCCTTTTCCCCTCCACTCCTGCCCTAGTTGACGGTTGAAACTTTTATTTACCCGTTATGTTCTACTATACAAATCCCTTGTTTTTTTGTCCCAAACACCGCCACCACCCAACAACCGCACAACCTTTAAAACAATAAACCCGCCGCCATTTTTTCCTCAGCCGATTCGTTTATTCATTTTTTACTCGCCTGTACAATGACAATGATGAGGAGAATAAGAACAATGACAAAGAGTGCGCTAGAAAGAATGGCCAATCTTTTTTCGAGCAATGTCAACCGAGACCATCGGTTCGACCGTGCCAGATGATTGTACCTGAAAAAAGATAAAGTAAAAAATGATGCATTTCCAAAGTGTTAAACTGTGTTGGCACTTACTGTTCCCCAGCACTGACTCTACCATCAACAGGGGAGTTTACCGAGTTGTTGGAGGTGTTGATGTAAGAAATGGTATCGGTTACTTGCATCGACATGTTTGCCTTTAATGAAACGAAATGCTGATGGCGAAGTTTTTTATTATTGTTTAGTTTTGAGATGTCGCAGTTTGGGCAGGTAAAAGTACAATCTACAAGTATTAGCAGTAAAGAAAGTGACAGCTGTGATGCAAGTGAGCCGTTTGCATGGTTTGCTCACCGATGCAAACAATCATACACCCTCAGTTACTCAGCAGTAACGCAATGAAGGAGGGAAAAGGAGCAAGTAACTAAGGTTGTCGCCCGGTTACGCGCTTATTATCGCAACCAGGAGCTTTACTATTGCAAAGCATTGATGAGTGCACGAGAAGAGAAAACTGATCACCAGTTTGGTTGGCCGTCAGTAGATGATGACGATGCAGGTAGACGCGCAAATCAGATGAGTGAATTTAAAACAGAGTTCTAATGAGGACAGGGTCAGGCTGTGAAAGGTAAAGTAGACTATCACATTCGGTTTTATTGTCAGTGCGCAAACCTTTGAAACTGACAATGTCCGTTGTGGTCAAGTTATTGAGCTCTAGAAAAGCAAAATGTTGCTCAATAAAACAAAAAAAAAGATTAAAATTACAAATCGTTAGATTAGGTTATATCTGATGATGTTTTTCTAGTAACTTAACTGCAGCCTGTAGTTGTCGACACCAATAATGCTGACCAAGCACTTGCCCTTTTTCAGCATCTCAATTAGCATCCAAGTTGACAGGTTCAGTGATTGTCCAAAGAATTACCAAAAGTGCTGAGCAACATCAAATTAATTCGTTGCACTTCTAAAGCATACAAAGAGGATGTTTGTCTTTATAACATCTGCATTCAGTTTTCTGTTTTTATTTTTTTTGTTTTTTATCCTACGTTTATTTTTTGTTATGAAAATGACTTGGACTTGATATGTTGGCGATCGAATCTGCTGACTTGTTATCTGCCATTTGTGAAAAACTACGATATTAAAAAATGACTGCAGTGGTTCTATTATTAATTAAAAATCATAATTTTTAGCTTGAAAAACAACTTTGCTAAGCTAGATTGCTGTTATTGAGATGCTTGCTGTTGATGCGCACTTTTGAATTAAAATCATAAAAACTTAAACTTGCACTGAACAACCTTGAGCGAATTACCGGTTTATGCAATTTTTAATGACCATGAAAGTAATTGCTTACAGATGGTTTAAGTAAGACAGTTAGAAGTTACCCCTTTTCACACTTTTGCACACTTTACATTTACATGAATTTTACAATTGTGCAATTACACACACTACTCTTTTGAGCACAAATTATTTTATTTTTGCAATGATAGTCACTCCTAGCTTTATGGTGAAGGAAATTAATCCTTGCCAAACTTGCTTGATGTGATTAGATATGCACTGATTTAAAGATTGGTATAAAAAAACGATTGCTGTTGTGATTTGAAAATGCTTTTAAGAAATAAAACGTCGGTTAAAAAAAGTTATTGAAGAAATAGCGAGTCAAGAAACATGAACACTGAAGATTATTTTTAGTGGAAAGAAGTTGAGTCATATTGACTGATCTACATTATTCTTGCGTTTTGACAACTGTTTGTCCTTCAATTATAGCTATTAAAGTTATTCAAAATCAACTTTATTTTATCAATGAGACCAAACAGAGCATAAACAAATAACTCCAAACCCAAATATCTGCTCAAATATTCATTCGCTGGAATGAATTATTAAATACGTCATAAACCCCCGTTAACCTTATAAACTTATTGCACTTTAAATTCACTTTTTTTTCATAAACGGTAAGTTCAAAAAGTTAAATATTAAAAAAGCGGTATTGATGCATATTTGTTTCTACATAAAAAATGATTAACTAACAAATTCAATACACTAAAAACTAAAAAGGCTATAATGGTCACGTGTTTAACCGCTAAATAAAAACTGCATTTTTTCAAACAGCAATAAAAAATATTATTTATACCAAACAACTTTACAAAAATCATGTTTTTGAATTTTAGTTGTTAATTTTCAACTATTTATTATAAAGTTTTTAAAAAACACAAAGTGAACTTTCTTTACGGAGTTCATTTTGTTTAAATAAAATTATTTTGTAGTTAGAACACCAGATTGCGCGATGAGTGTCTCGAATAGCAAGTTTTTTAAATACTTACAAAGTTACTAAAATTTAGTTCATCTTATGTCAATGTCATTTTTTCATTGCCCATTAAGATCATCTTGCGTGCAAAATAATTGTTACTTTTTGGAAAATTGTCTTGCATTTTTTGGTTCGACCTTAATTGAAGTTCAATCAAAAAATGAAGGCTCCGGAAATGAGTGCAATTTAGCCGATGGATGACATTGGCAGTTTTTTAGACACTAAATGGACTTCCTAATTAAATGTTCAATTTAGTATAAAATCACAAAAACGATGAATGCCAAAGAAGCTAAAGTAACATAAACATTCTCATTTTAAGCCTACGTTACTAAAATTTATTTTTTGATAAAAAATGAATCATGTTTTTATTTTACAATAAGAATGAGTCAGGTGGTTGTAAAACTTGTTTTAATTTTAAAAAAACAGTTAAATAAAGTTTTTGTAAAAATAAAAAATTGCTAAAATATTTAAATTTTTTCACTTTAATACGGTACATTGCACTTATTTTATCCCTCCGTCTACTTTAAAATGATCCCTTAGTTTCCTATTAATCATTCTTTGACCCTTTTCATCAGTTCTGCCATTCTGCGAAAAGTGCTTGTCACTGTTCTTTTTTATTTTTCTTCCAACCATAAAACACCACTTTACAAAAGTTCTGCTGCCTATAAAAAATTGAAATTCTGACTAGCAGTGAGTTTTTGGGTTGGCAGTGGAAGTGCTTGGTGGCAAATATAAGTCCTAAGCTCCTAATCGACTGAACAGCATCCGCCTTTACTCCCTCATTGCGTGGGCATTAAAATTAATTTTCTTTTTTTCTACCCTCTCTCTCATTAGATTCTATGCTAATGGTCGCCTGTTTGCTGGAGTGCACACGCGTCCTCAGCATTCACCAAAGTTGCTTCACTGCCTGATTGTGCCATTAAAGTAGTTCTGCTACTAGTTTGTTGCCACCACAATGACAGACACAGGCTATAGTGTGACCTGACACAGACACTAAGGTACTGCTGTCATTCAAGTCAAATTGACCGTTGGTTGTGTCAAAAAATGAGACCTCAGTGCCCCATTCTAGACAAAAAAGCTGGAAAGAGACACACTGCCTAGAATACAGTTGATGAATCATACAGGCACTCTTATCGCTACCTTACCACAACCCACACCCACACGTGCCCAAGCATAATTTGGCTTTCCTTGTTTTCCTCAACACTAAAGACTGTCCAGTTTAGTGTCGCGAACATGGTCATTGTTTGGACAAAAGTCAGTCAGTGTAGTGTGTTCCGTTTCCGATTGAGGTAGCTTCTGAAAAAGACGTGGTGTGAGGGAGGGAGGCAAAAAAGTGAAAGGAAGTGAGTCGCCAGTAATGGCCTGAGGAAGAGACAAACAAATTACAAGCAGACATTTGACGTCTTTGAGACTTGTCAAAAGCAAGGGTCAATAGTAAAGTGTAAGGGGGCAACTTTTAAACATGCCATCACTGATGCGTGATCGTGTTTTTTACTGCAATTGACTACTGGTGTGCAAAACTGACTGTAAACACAAATATTGGCAAAATATTGACTCAAAAAAGTTTAAAAAATAGAAAGAGAAAATTCAAAACATTTATTTTTCAAACAAGTGATGCTTTTATTCTTTAATCGGCAGTCAACTTCGACATCTGCTGGCTGCATCGAATAGAAACATTAAGTGCAAATGGCCGTGAATAGAAACACGATGGACACTTTTATGAGTTCACGTATGTGTGCGTCCAGGAACATTGCAATGCAGAATGACTTTGGTTCTCTTCGGGCGTGTGTCTCATGCTCGTTTCCTATCTCACTTACTCTCCTTTGCCGTTCTATTCCACATTTGGCAATGGCACTGCTGCTCCGTAGTTTCTTCACGACAAAGCTCATAAAAGTGACTGAATTCATGTGTCAGTGGATTTATGGTGCATCTGCCTAGCGGTTGGGGAGAGAGAGAGAGTGTGTGTGTGTAAAGAAAAGGCAGTCTTCGACCAGTGGTCCTGTGTCTGCCGCTCTGTAGTAATACTCAGTGCGGTCTGTTTTTGGAACAGTGTACACTCATGACAGGAATGAAACTGCACACCGCCTGGTTTCCATAGTGAACAAACCACAGAGGGAGAGAGACACCAGAAACGCCAAGGTCAATCATAAAATAGAGCAGACGAGATAAAAAGAGAATGAAAAACATAAATGAGTCAAGTTGGAGAAAGAGAATGAGACTCTCAATGTATGGACACGCGGCCAGCTAATGGTGATTGGCTGTGAGAGAAAGAAAAAGTGCAACCGGCAACGGGGAATTGATTTGGATATAATTGACTGCAACAGCAGCAGCAGCCAACCGACAACAGCAAATGTGGGGGTGGACTCACTGGTGCAAGTACTGCTGGGCCACAAACACCGAGCACTACTGCTTCCACCAGCACCACTGCCCATTTGAAGTGAGTCGCGTGTGTGAATTATGCAACATATAAGGGAACAGAGACAGCTGCTGCTGACTGTTGCTCACCTAGCCAATACGCGCACACACCAATCTAAGCACACGCTAACCTCATCAGAGGGTCTCATGGACAGTCAGTGCTTTGTTGCAGACGACAGTGAAAGTTCAACGGCAGTTCAAGCAGCAAACAAAAAGTACTAGTGGATAGTCAGTGAAAGATAGACAGGCACTGGACAAGTGACATGCAAATTATCGCCTCAATGAATAGCTAATCATTGGGCGATGGTGCTCCAGCAAAGAGACAAGCAGCCATGCATGCGACCACTGCAAGCAGCTGAGGAAGATCAACCTGAGCACAGTGAGCCAGCTATGACAATACTGATGAGCAAACGATGAGGTCGTCGTCATCGTCGACGTCGCTGTTGTTGCACTGCTGAAGGCCTGTAATTTGTCACTGACTGATGAGCAGCCAGGCTAAGCTTTAGGACACAACAACAAACAGTCGTGGAGGGTACCTTGCACTGCGCTTTCAAGAATCAACAGAAAACTGACAGCAAAAGAGAGCGAGAACCTGAGCAAAGATTAAGAGATGCTTACTGCTGAAGGCAGTTAATGGTTCACTGGCAGCAAGTGCTAATAATCGTAATCAGAGTTGCCTTTGCTGCCTTTTGCTGAACTGCCAACTAAAGACGTGAGTAAGTAGGTTGTAATGATGGCGATGACAATCGACTGAGGATGGAGCCGGCAGATAAGAGGAGCACACCGGCGATGTTCGGTGTCTCCTTTGTGTGCCTCTCCGCCGGTGAGAAGCTGAAGCTCCTCTCATCTTTTTTGCCCGGACTCGGGCGTCATTGGGCGATGTCCTATGACCAAACTGAGAAAAGAATTCGAATTCAATTGAACAAATCGTCCGTTGTTGCTGTTGCTACCAAGTCGATCGTTTAAGTGGTGGTTATTGTCTGACAGATAGTGCAGATCGCCAGATTACCATTGCTGTGACCGAGACCGCAACTACAACAACCATTGCAACAGCAGCAGCGACGCCAGTCAAAATTGGAGGGGTCGACGACAAGCGCGGTTGAAAATCTAGCTACAGGCAGACAATCACCAACATGGACAGCTAATTGAGGTGTTCCTTGCAGCCTTTCAATGAGCAAACGGACACTCTCAGAGAAATGGTGAGGGCAATTTCAAATAGCCACTGGGAACTGGTAGATTTCATTTTTCGATCAACTGATTGATCGGCCGCAGGCCAATTACTGGAGTAATAATTGAAAAGGAGTTGAGATACTTTTTTTCTGTTGTTGGTATTGGCCTTTTAAGTCAGCTAACTGCAAAGTTTTTTTATTAACTTTGTATTGAATATGATTAGAAAAGGCAGTTGATGGAGAAATTAACTACTTTGCTAAACAAAATTTAATACAAAATGTGACAGTAAAAATGAAAATTTTTTAATAGGCTTTTGTCAAAAAATAAATCTTATCGATAGAGTTTCTTAAAATTTAAAAGTTAATTAACAAAACGCTGTCACTCTCTTTTATTCAACATTGAAAAAAGTTAATTCTAATTTATTTCAATATTATTTGAAACCTTCAAAATATCCTTGCAGAGCTTATGAGCACACTTTATGACCTTAAAGTTAATCAAGTGATTCACTGAGCAAAAGTAGCCAGCTAGTCAAAACATTGACATATTTAGTGAACTAGAAAGAGAAGTAGAGAAGACAAGTCGACACAACGCAACACTGCCGATTAGTAACAAGCTGACAAACTTCTCTTCTGATGTGTCCTTCTCTCTCTCCCTTTCCCGTTCCCCCTCTATTCCGGTCCGTTGTCGACGCGGTGTACCGCAGCAGTGGCATCAACAGTAAAAGCACTGGTGCGCCCTGTGCCTCACAGTGGAGACCTTCAATTATCACTCGACACTGTTATTGCAGTGGTGTGAGGAAGCTGCACCAGCAGCAGCAGAAGACTCTATTGGGCAGCCATAGCCAGTCGACCCGTATGTGCCTATTCGACGGCGGCAATTGAAGTTTCAGTAAACAGCTACACCAACATTCATCCATTCGACACTATCGGCGGCAGTCACTACAAAGACACACAGAGAGAAAAAGAGAGAGAAAGAGAGAGAGAGAGAGAGAGAGAGAGAGAGAGAGA
>JAALOO010001135.1_pt1 | contig 19691 bp, 26 predicted proteins | sample 7257641 | NCBI WGS metagenome assembly JAALOO01 (sample SAMN14085613, study PRJNA598686) | mite metagenome | biome: ENVO:01001000; feature: ENVO:01001002; material: ENVO:01001226; isolation source: single female mite from University of Michigan culture on fish food culture... ...
TCTTCTTCTTCTTCTTCTTCTTCTTCTTCTTCTTCTTCTTCTTCTTCTTCTTCTACGTTTTCGTCCATTTGAATTGTCTGCCGACTGTGTGCGGCCAGTAGGGCTCCAGTTTGCTGAAGGGTAGTAGTGGTTGACTCTGAAAGCTTACAGAAAGGAAGACTTACAATTATTAGGTAGTAGTAAAAGAAGATAGGATCTTTTATTATTTTCTTTCTTTGCAAAAGAAAGTGGTCATGAGATGTATTTGAAACAAAATTATTTTTTATATAAATTACATAATCAAAGGAGCAGTAGTAGTAGAAAGGTGCTCGCAGAAAATGAAAGTGAGAGGGAGAGAAAGTGGAGATGATGATGATGATGATGAAAATGAAAAAAGAGGCGATTTATGATAGCAAAAATATACGAGCAAAAATGTCAATATCATACAGGGCAGCGGTGAAAAGTGAAGAAAGGGGGTGATCTAAAAACGGAGGCCATCGCAGACTTGGTCTGCTTGATCCGGTGGCATCAAAGCTGTGTGGAGAAGTAGGCAGCAGAAGTCGACTTCGAAAGCTTCTGCCGATCCTGCATCCTGTTCTCGTCCGGTGATGTGCTGAATGTGTGCTGCAGGAGGTAATGCTGATGAGGTATTTCAAGAATTGGTAGTGGTCAGGTTGGCTGCTGCTCACTCTCATGTCATTGCTGCAGCTGTCGCTCACGGCAACTCGAATGAGGTGAGATGAAAGCTGCAGTTGAATGTAGTGATATATAAAAAGTACAGATGAGATGAAGATGTAGATGGAGGCCGGCAGATGAAGAGGTGACAACACTAGGCTATCTTTTGCCGGATTCTTTGCCATTGTTAAAGGGGGACTGCCATTTCCGATTGCAGGAAGAAGAGGAGGAGGCGGTGGATGAGGAGGAGGAAGATGAACCGATGGATGGGGATGAGAGCGATGCGAATGAGAGGGAGAAGGGCGATGCTGATGAGGCTGAGGAGGAGGAAGAAGAGGTGGACAGCGAACAGATGGACGAGGGCGTCGAGGAGAAGGGACCGGATGAGGAGGACTTGACGGAGGAGCGTTTGCAGGGACTTGCCTCGCAGGCATGTCGGTTTGGAGGTGGTCGAATGTACGTCCGCCGAATTTCATCGTCAAAGTCGTAGGTTTTGCTGTTGCTGATGTTGTGGTTGCGGTAGCTGCTGCTGCCGCTGCTGATGCTGCTGCTCTCTCTAGCAAAAGAGTTGTGGTAGAAGTGATGGTTGTGATGGGATTGGTGGGAGTGGTGGTGATGGTTGTGGTGGTGCTGTCCTGCCTGCGACTGTTGTTGCTGATTGTGAAGGTGATTCGAAGAGGAGATGCTGGAGTTGCTGGTGCTGCCCGAGTCGGAGCTACTGCCGCTGCTGATGGTGGTGCTGCCACTGCTGCCATTCTTCTTGTACAGTGAATTGTTGCAGGACATCGCCGTCGAGGTCTGCGTGAGCCACCTGTAAACGTTGTCGCTCACGACGACCACTACAGCACAGCGACGGTGGTGAGATGGCGCAAAGGTATGCAAAGTATGCCGAGAAGGTATGTAATGTGTCCAGACGTGTGGCGCGCTGCCTCGGCTGACCCGGTGAAGGAGAAGGCGAAGAAGTGCTCGTCGCCGAGACGGGGCGTGAATGACGAAGGTGAAAGAGTGCGTCTGCTGGTGATGTGGAGCAGCGTGAACAGAAGAGAAAGAGAGAGAGAGAGAAAGAGGGAGAAAAGGTGAGGGGCGCCTAGGACTGCTGCTCAGTGGGTAAAGAGTTTTCCTTTCAAGTTAGACTTGTCTGTTCATGTTAGAGCGAGTGAATGCCGATTGAGGCGAAAAGTTGAGACGAAGAAGGAAGAAAGACAGAGTACGGTGGTGGTGGTGGCGGCGGTGATCACAGACAACAATTTGTGAATTTGCACAGACAGAGTGTGAGTGAGTGAGTGAGTTAGTCAGGCACTCGAAGTGCTGAAAGTGGTGGTGGACATGAGAGCAACGGGTCCTGCCCAGATTTGCTTCAGCCACCGAAGGTGTGTGAATGAGAGAGAGAGAGAGTGTGCAGCCAAACAGTTGAAACACGAGTTGAAGCACCGGTCGGCGGCACGTGCACGAGTGCGAAGAACAGTGTCTGTCTGTACAGTGGTGATCAGTGGCAAAGACGGCAGTCTCCGAAGTGCAGCAGCAGCTCAGTTCTCCACTGTGGTGGTCCTGTCGTGGGCCGTAAGGTGGTAATGATGATAATTAGAATGGCTATGCTTTTAGAGATGTTGTTTTGTAGTTTGTTTGGCTGGTGATGGAAACAGACGTAGAGTTCTAATTCAAATTCAGAACTTTTTAACTTATTTGTTGGTTGCACAGACTGTTTGCATCACTGGTGTCCAGTTCACCCGCGCTTGGCGGTGAAGTAAAGTACGTGAGAAAACATGAAAGAGCCGGATGTATATTTGTACACTGCTGTCACTGGACTGCAGATGCTGGTGGTGGTGGTGGCGGAAGTGTAACTGCCGAGACGGTAGCAGTGCATCATCATCGTGAACACACTTTGTTAGTCAAATTATGTCATTATATAGCTGTTAAGATGCGTGAGGAGGCTTCAGCGTGGCGCGTGCTGCGTCCAATCGTGGCTGATCTGCAAATGAATGTGAAATGATCGATTAGAAAGGTTGAATGTTTATATACGGGGTGCTGCTGAAGATCAAGTGATAATTGCAAGTGCTAATGGTGCTGGCTGCAGTGCTTGTAGTGGCGGTGCTATTCGTGGTCGTAGTGGTGGTGGTGGTGGTCGTGGTGGCCACTGCTATCCTCTCTCATTCCTCTTTACCGCCGCCTGTGGCAGTACAGAGAGGTGCAACATGTAACCAGCTACGGTGCAATTAAGTAACCAGCCACAGCTACAGGCGGTGGTCTGCACAAATCATCATCACTGGTCAGTTGAAATGCCGTACTGCGGAAGTGGTGTCACAACAAACCGCAATTTAAAATTCGGTCTTGTCCGACAAACTGAGACCGGAGCACCTTGTTTGTCTGCAACCAAACACAAATTCACGCTGTAAACAATGAGGCGATTTTTATCAGCAGAGACTGGTGGTGCTGACTCGTCGATTAGAGCTAATAATAATGCGACAGAGCTAATTAACGCAGACATGGGCAGGTGAGGAACAAAAATGTAATATGTTTTCTGGTTCACGACTGGACGAAGCCATTTTGGCAGCGGTCACTCTTGGTCGCTGACATCTCATTTCACCGATTAATTAGTGAATCCGCTCACTGGCGCGCTGTCTGCGTCGGTGTTGTGTAAATGCAAATGGTCATGTTGCTGTCATGTTGGTGCAGTGCATCGGCGACATCAGCAGTATATTACATGTAATGTTACTTACCTCTGCGTGGACGGCAGTGCGCCACCGTGTTACCATCAACTGCTGCTGTAGAAGAGTGAAGATCAAGTTGAACACTGGCGCTGGTACACTGGCTTCTTCTGCTGCTGCTGCTGTTGCTGATGCAGATGCAGCCGCTGCTGCTGACTTGCCGTTCCTCGTCAACGAGTAGTGTCTGTCTGTGTCTGAGTGTGTGTATGTATGCTTCGTGTGAACGTTGTCGGCTTGCTGCTCGAGCTGCTGCTGCCGCTGGCTTCTCCGACGAAGCTCGGTGCCCTCTCGCTCTCTCTCTCTCAATCTTTTTCTCTCATTCTCTCTCTTTTTCTCACTCGCTCTGGGGCACTGCCTTCTTCACTGTTCTTCCCTGAGCTGAGGATGGATGCTGCTGCTGTTGTGTCTGTTGCTGCTGTTAGCAGTGGTGCTAGTAGTGGTGATTCTTCGTTTCGTCAATTAATTAATTGAAATGGAAATGCATGTGGAAGTGGAAGTGCAATACCATCAGCGCCTCACCATCCACTGAATTATTTGCAAATATCTTCTGCTCTTCGTTAACCCAACCACTGCAGATGATGCTGATGGCGGTGGTGTTTAGTTGTGGCTAAAGCGACCAAATTCTCCTCCACTGCTGACATTTGGTCACACGCACACACACACACTGACTGGCAATAATGAGGCACTTTAAACTTTGAATGCCACTAACCTCCAATGGTGTGACTGCTGACTGCATCTCCAGTGCGAGTGGTAGCTCTGATAACTTTGACGGCAAACCTGCCTCAAACCGCATCTCTCACTGCTGCCTCACTGTTGTCCATCAGTCCTGCAGCAGCCTCATCAGCATCTCCTATTGCCGTTGTACGCAAACACTCACTGTCCACCCAGATCGAGCCTTCCCAGAAAATCAATTACCGGTAGTTAGCATGGAAAACCAAGGGCGAATAGCAAATGAAGAAGTGTCCTTTTGTTGGAAGGCGATGATGAGAGGGGACTGATGTTGATACTGCTGCTGCTGCTGCCCAGTGACTCTGAAAATTTCGGCGTATCACCGAAAAGTGATGTCATTGGCGCAATCGAGCAGTCTGGCGCGACGTCTTCTCCTGATTGGCGCCCATCGATATCGTTCTTGCGGATTGACGCCGTCGCTCTGTTGCCGCTATTGCTGTTGTCTTCGGTTGCTGCTGTTGCTGTCGCCTCTACCAGCTGCTTTGCTCTTTCTCCTCGTCTGGCTTGCCTCACTTCGGTTCACTTCAGCAGCCACTCCACTCCTCGGCAGTGGTTCGGTGCTCCATGGCTGAAGCTGCCTGGCTGACGACGACGACGGCGGCGACGGCGACGTGGGGCACTCTGTCTGGCTGGCTGGATGGCTGGAGCACAGAAAGTCGTAACAACAAAAAAAGCTTTGCAAGAATATCACGGGCAGACAGAGAAGGGGAGCCAGAGAGTGAGGGAGTGAGAAAGGCACTCAGAAGCACACACACATTCGCTGATATATTGGCCGGTGCCGTTGATCGGTAGTAAAGTTGGTGCTGGTGGTGTGGCGTTGATCACTGGCGCAGCAGCCAGAAAACTGAAGTTTTTCCGCTTCACTTGCCTGCTGATTTTTGTGCAGAAAAATGCGGTCTGCGAGTTGATGCAGTCAGCAACGTGAGTCCAATGCAAATCGGTGTCAATTGAATCGTCCGCCCATGCAGTTCAATCAAAAATCGGTTTCGTCAGCGGAACCTCCTCTGATCTGTAAGTGCAAGTGCGCACCGGTTTCGGTGGCTGTTAGGAGTGTTTCGTTTGACCAGTTTTTCAATTGCTTCTTCGACTGTTGTTTATCGTACAGTCGAGACAGTAAAACACACACAAGTGCTGGTGCTGCTAGAAAGGGCCGATGATTTCAGGGAAAAACAATAAAACGGCAAAAAGAGGAAAAAGTGAACAGTATGGGGAATGAGCAGTTAAAGGGGTGAGTGGCAATGCCAATCAGCTTTCCATCTAATTAATACATTATTAGCCAGTTATGATTATGATTGCCGCTGATAGTGCAGTGGTGCTGTAGCTTCAGCAGCAGTAGCAATGACGGCTGTTAACGCACGATAATGGCCTCCACACAGTACAGACGCGAAGAACATGAAATTCAGCAGCATAATAAATCACGATGGCAAGATAAGATTACCGAAACTGGGCGCTGTTGTTGTAGTTGATCGTCGCTGCTTTTCACCAGAATTGAAGCGGATAACGGGGCAAACGAACGGAAAGAATTTGAAAGCCTCTCTTCCCGAGCTGACCTGATGAGCATCTTCTGCACCGGAAGATGGTGCTTCAATGAAAAGTTACCATCTTAGCAGTAGTAAAAACAATGTTAAAGAGTATATCACACACTTTGAAAGTACACTGGAAAACAGAGTGAATCGTAGAGCTGAATGGTCACACATTGCAGCAGCAGCAACACACAAAGGTCTCAGTTGGCACTAGCTTTGCATGTCAGCCAAATGCGGACTACACTCGGATGAAATGAAAGAAGGTGAGCTCTCCACGTTCACTTTCAAATGCCACTGAAAACAAGTCACTGTCCTCGATGATAGAGAAGGAGAACTTTGCAGTCTTATGAGTGAGAGAAAGCGAGTGGAGATCGTGCATCGGCGGCTGCAGTCATCCTCGTCGATGTCGCTGATGCTGCTGACAGGTTGAGGCCGGGGCACTTCTTCACACTATTGAAGGCATTCACAGTGTCTTCTTCTTCACATTGCACTGAAAGACGACGATGATTCGTATCCCTCGGGGCAGGTGATGCAGTCTGTTTGTCCTCTCTCGTCGCACTTGCTGATGCTACCTTTCAGTGCCATCACACTGAAGAAGTCGATACTGGGCATAATAGTAGTAGTAGTAGTAGTGGCGGCGGTGGCGGTGATGGCGGCTGTGGTGGTGACTTGTCCGCGACAAAGCTGTACTGAGCGTCGGCACCTAACATCATCACTGAACATTATCACAGTGGGTGAAGATTTTCACGAAAAGAAGCAGCAAAAGGATTTGGGTGTAGTGTGTGCTTGTGGCATCTGGCAAACTGGTGGCGGACCGGTGCAAACAAGCCGGATCTCTCATTGTGTTGGAAAATCACAGTGTGTGAAAAGTGTGTCTACAACTGTTCATGAGAACAGTTAGAGGAAAGTGATGAGAAGAGAAGGTGAAGAAAGTGGTAGTGGTGGTGGTGGTGGTGGTGGTGATGGTCAGTGAAGCATCATGCCAGCAGGATGAACACTGGAGTGGAGCACTTTCTCAGAACCTCAAACACTCTCTGACGCCCAGTGAGGACCGCAGAAAAGGTCCGCAGAAGGCGGGCGTGTCGTTAGAGTTAGAACAAGTCTCTTTTGGGCTTTCTGGTCATCTTTTCTGGCCAGGTCTGGCGCAGAAAAAGATCATCTAGAAGAAGAAAAAGAAGTCGAGTGGCAGAAGATGCGTCCACGACGGTTGCAGCAGCAGCACACGGCGCTGGCGGCACAGTCTTCTCCCTCTGTAGAAGAAGACTGGGATGAAAAGGGGAAAGAAAGAGAGAGAGAGAGAAAGAAAGTCTAGTACTGACTGAGGAACACAGACAGTGCAGGGCAAAAGTAGAAGAGAAGACAGCAGCGGAGGAGAGCGGCGGCGGCGGCGGCGAAGAGTTTTAGCATTCCTAATATTTTTTTTACACAACCAGTCACTGCAAAGCAAGAAAAGAAGACAAATAGCGAAGAGTAATGACTGACAGAAGAAGCACTAGTACAAACAGTCGGAAAGAAAGCGAGAGAAAGAGACTCAGACTGAGACTGGGGAGAAAGATAGAATTTCTTGTAATTCTCCGCCTTCACTGGTGGAGGACACAAGCGGTGAGCTTCAGAGTACCAGAAAGGGCGGTATCGGCGAAAAAAGAGTCTGGCGCTGCTTGCACCAGAACTCACAGACCAGCACAGCCACGAGGCGCAGATACGACAGAGTAGTCTCTGCTCTCTCGCTTTCTCTTTCTGCCTTGTGCTGAATGCAGAGCAGCAACAACAAACGATCGCAGACGACAGCCAGGCCAACATTTGGTACAGAGTGAGCCTCTTCAAAGAGAGCACCCACTCAAGGAACGTACACTTCTTCAGCCTGGTCTTGCTGTGTGCTCCAGGTTGCTGATGCGGTGGGTAAAGTAGGCATTGCTGCTGCTGAAGTGCTGCTGTCTGTTATGATTTCAGTTTGGGAAAGCAAAGAACAGCAACACTGTTCCCCTTGGAATGCGAGTCGCACCTTATCAACCCTGTCTGGACTTAGGAGACACTCTGTGGAGAGTAGCAGTACCGACAGGACTAGTGTTTTGAAATGCGCGAGCACTCGCCAGACTGTCTGTGTGCAGTGGTAGAAAGAGAGCGCGCGAGACTGTCTGGTAGAGACTTTCTGTATAACTGACACCAGGAGAGAGAGAGAGAGAGAGAGAGAGAGAGAGAGAGAGAGAGCACACCGGGATGCACGCCCGGATGTGGCCTATCCTTCCCCTAGCCATTACCAAATTACCAAAATGGAGCACTGGTGCTGCTGCTGCACTAGCACTACCATCATCCGTGATTATTGCGATGTGACCAAGGAAAAAAATATCGTTGCTCTTTCACACGTGACATTGTGCAAAGATGGTGAATGATGCGAAAAAAACTGTGTCCTCTGCTCACTATGGAAACTTTATGATATAGCTGATCATCTAAATTGTATGACTACACAGTCACGGCTCAGGCAATACTTTCTAGAGCCTAAAAACAAGTTGAACTGACATTTGAATAAACAGAGTAGTTGTAAAAAGAGACAGCTTTTTTATGCTCGTGCAGAAAAATGTTACTGCAAATAGGAATATTCATGGTCTCGGCTTAATAACTTGCCACGTAAAAATAGCTGCAGTTAAAATAAAAAAATATTGTAAAAAAAATCTTAAAAGAGTTCCAGTAGACAGCAGTTAATCAAAAGCCCATAAGCCAATTAAACTGTGAAACTTATCAAACTGTCGTTAGTTAACCTCAAATCTAATTATCATTACAGGCAAAAAAAGTAACTACACAGCAGACTGGACTAGTAGTCCCAAAGTGAGCATTAATCAAACTGCAGCAAGTAAAGGATGTTCTTCCCTGCTGGACGGTTATGACAATGGTCAGTGGCAGTTGCAGTGTTGCTGCTGCTGCTGCCAACACAAAACAGCAGCAGCATCACGTTCTAATGATGATAACTGGCAACATTTGGGTAATGAGTGAAAGCAGAATGCTCTACATTTACTGGCATTGTCTGTCATCACACGCACACATACAGACAGACACAGGCAAATAGGACCATGCCATATGGCCTCTGCTGATGCCTTGGCATGATGCTTGTCCTCTGGCTCGTAGTGGTCGTCATCGGCGGTTGGCACACTCTTACCCACCATGGAAGGCCATCTCGATGACGGCAGCTCGGGCGCAATGCACCTAATTGCAGGGAGGAAAAGAGTGCTGGAAGAGAATTGGTATGGAAGCAGAAAACGATGAAGAAGAAGAGGCACTGGATGCGTGCGATGGATGCAAGAGAGGGAGAGAGGGTGATGGCCAAAGTGAGATGGCGACCAGGCGCGACGGCAGATGCAATTCGGTCGATTTCAATTAGTAGCGATTATTGTTTTCGCCTGTCTCGATAATAGCTGCAATTTTCGAGTGCTTTCATCTTGCTGGAACGACAGTGCTATCACAGTACAGCGAGGATGAATTAGATAAATGGCAGTGCACTGAGGCCTCTTTTTGCAGAGGAGAGTTTGAGAGAGAGAGAGAGAGAGCCTCTATGAATCGACTAGTGCGATCAACGAGTGAATATATTTTCATTAGGAGCTCTGCAACTTTCACTCTGAGGATCGAACTAAATCGAAGAAGGGCTATTTGTTACAAGTGACGGCGCAGTGCAGACCACTGCAGAGTTGCTGTGATCAGAGCTTGAACGCAGTCATCCAGTGTGTGTGTGTGTGTGTGTGAAAGTCGATTTGAAGAAGTAACATTGTTGTAAAGTAAATAAGTCCCTCTGCTCCTGACGCCCTGATTGCCACATGTGCATTAATGAGAGAGACTGTCTATTTAATTGCAATCATTTTGTATTGGCCAGTCCACTACTGCAGTCCACCGACCGCACTGCCGCAAACAGCAGTAACAACAGCAGCATCAGCAGGCAAATTACATTTTGTAGATCGCACTTTTGGCGCCATTATTATGACTGTTTCGTGCTGCTCATTACGGGTAGACATCAGCGTCTCGGTGGCCAAAGTGTGTACAATGTATCTAATTGGGCGCCAGAATACCACCACCGCCACCACCACCATCACCCGCCCAAGCTGCTCGCGGCCATGCACCGAGGGAGCCAGCCGTCCAGCCAACTCTCTCCGGCAAGTCTCCTCAAAGTCCTCTTCAATCGATGCGGCTCTTTCACAGCAACTTCAACTCTTCTCCCTCCACCGAAGATGGAGGACGCCAATTCTGGTGCATTCTGCTCTATCTATCTCTCTCTCTCTCTCTCTCTCTCTCTCTGCGCTAATTGTGTCCCTGTTCTAATCTGTCTAATTAGTCAGCGCGCACAGTGATAGCACTATTATTATCCCCTAATGCTCGCCCATTAATCGAGTCCACTTGTGCCGCAGAGAAAGCCTGCCCGGTAGACTCCAGTCCTCGAGGCCAGTGCACACTGGCGCTCGCCTGTTTGCCTCGATAAAGCATCAACTTATTAAGTGAACATTACCATTGGCCAATTAAACGGAGCAGGGGAACTTGACAAAATGACACATGCCCGCCAATGCCGCTGACCACAAATAATGGTCAACAACTCTCTCTCTCTCTCTCTCCCTCTTCCTCTATCTCCTTCAATGAACAGCACCTTCAAAGAGGCGCCAGACTGAGTGTGTATGTGTGTGTATGTCTGTGCCAGCCTCTAGACTGGCCCGAACGAGAGGCGCTTGTTGAAGAAGCGAGCAAATCAAATTAGCTTCGTAATGAGATTGGTCAGACTGTGTGTGTGTTGTTTGTAAAGCTCAATTCCTAATTGACAAACGATGCCGAGGCAAGGCGTAATGCAGAAGAATACACACCGAGATAGAGTGTGATGGTGTGCAGATGCGGCGAGTGTCTTGTGCAGCAGCATCAGCATCAAACTGCAGCTATTGCTTCTTAAGGCAGCACCAGCGAGCAAATCATTACCAGCGCAAGCAGTGCAACTCGGCAAAACTCACAGCTCACCAGAACGTAGCACGTAAATTAGCCTCATTTATCTTGTCTCCATTTCTCATCAACATCTTGTTTGCCGCCCATGCTTGCTGTCAACTGGCGAGCCTCAAACATGGAGGAACCGTGTGCACTGCACTCAGCAGACACTGCTTAAAAAACTTCAAAAGAAGAATGAGAGGGAGGGAAAGAAAAAAGAAAGAAAAAAAGAAAGACTTTCAAACAACCTCAACAACGGGTGCACTTTGTCCTGCCGCCTCTTAGAAGTCCTGCCGCAACTACGGCGATTTTGTCAGCAGAGCTCAAGTTCAAGTCCGCATGATCTATGGCGGTAATTGCCAAATACTGAGAAGGCAATGGCAAAGGTTGCGCTGATGAGGCTGCCAGCCGAAGTCTTTTGGTCACTAATTCTCGGTAATTCACAGCAATTAGCCACACTTTGTATCTATTGCAGAACACTTGCGGTGTTCCTCTCCACACTTCTTCACTTGGTGCCGGAGTTTGCCACCCAGTCACTTCTTAGGATTGCCTTTGCCGCGGCCATATTTCATGAAGCACAAGCAAACGTTTTCTTAGGAAACTCACAAGCTCTCACATGAGTCACATTACCACTGCTCATGTCAGACAAGCATCCTTTTGACATTGAACCCCTAATCCACTGGAAACTACACGTGGTTTAAATGTTTTGTTGTCGACCAGCGAAACGGTGTCGGTGGTGGCTAAAGTGATGAGGGAGAAGCGTAAATGATTGCCCAGAGTGAAGAAGTGAGTGTCTACTCGGTCAAGTCAGAGTGACTTGTTGAAGATGACTGGCGCATTTTTCAACTGTGCTAATGATGCACTTGGTGAACTGGTGGTGGTAGGGCACTGTGTAGTGCCTTCTTTCGTGCTTTGGTGCACGTTACAAGCGCAAATGAGCCATGTCACACAAGTGGCAATCTATTATTGCCTGTCTCTGATACTTTTTAATCTCGCCGACACTGACAACAGAATTTTGTTTGCTGCAAAACGTGCCTGTTTCCAGATTTCCCAGTTCAATTTGTTAAATCACCCAACGTAAAGGACAAAAATAGGTAGACCGAAGCAGATGATTTTGCCAAAAGCACCACTTGCCAAGACCTGGTACATTAGAAGGTGTTTTGGCTAAATTGACAATGATGAAGACAATCACTTATTTTCAATAGAGACATTAGACTTCATATGTCGCATTGCACAATTGGCGCCTTTTACATTGCTTGATTTTTTTTGCTTGACTTTCTTTTATACTCTCCATCTAGCGTCATTGATTTTCACCAAAATTTTTTTTTCTGCTCTAAATTCTTGTGAGTCTTTCTGACAGTCAACAAATTGTCTGTATAGTGATTGGAGTGCATCATCAGGTAAGTGATCATTACCTTTGTCTTGCTTCTCATTTAGAGCCAAAATTTGCTTACCATACACACTGTCGACAGCACACCGGTTGACATGCAAGAATAATGCTCACCACAGTATTGACTTTATAGCCCATTGAGTTTAGCTTGTTTCGTTTGTTTGCTTAATCGCACCACCAATCAACGATAAACGTCCGAGACTAATGTGCAACTTGGCAGTAAAAAACCATTTGTTTATTGCTGCCATCGCTTTCAGTGAAACTCGGAAAGTGGAGATGCGAGGAGAAGGGGAGGGGGATATCACTGATATCAACTCGAAATGCTTGAAGAAAGCTCTCCTATCTGACACGTCTCTCAGGCAGCAGCAGCAGCAGTAGAGGGCCATTGTTTGGTGTCTACTTTCTGCTTTCAAACTTTAAAATTTCTTTTTCACAAGCTTTGTGATCTACTGCCAAAGACCTGGCCGTTCAATCATAATAATAAAAAGCCGCTACGTCATGGCAACGGCGAGGAACATCAGCTCCAGCAGCAGAAGCAGCAGCCGTCGCAGTCTTAGTGGTGATAAAGAGAGCACACCACAGTGCCGATGTCTCAAGTGCAGCACCGGGCACTGATGGCTGATGGCGACAGTCACCACTATCACCCCAGTGAGCTTTATCTCTTTCTTTTTCTCTCCTTTGTGGCTCTCTCAGGCGCTTTTCGAACCATAAAAGTCGAAGTTGTCACTCTGGTGGCACTCTGTCCCTAGCCACTGACTCTGCTCTGCTCTGAGGCAATCTCCTTCGATACGATTTCTATTTGCCTACTATTGCAAGAAGTAGAAGAAGAAGAAACGGTCACTACAACCTCACAGTCGCTTTGCTTCACTTTGCTTCTTTCTTCCGATAGCAGAGCACTGCAACTGAACTGGCACAGTGTGTGATCACTTCAATATACAGTTCACGATAATTTACTCTGTGGTCACTACTGTGGAAACTCTCATCGTAAAGCGCACTTTTTTGCACGACAAACACACAACTTGGTACTAGCAGTAGATTTTTAACTAGTTTTTTGCAAATGCTAATTTAAATCAACTTGTTGGTGTAGAAAAATCTTTTTGTTATGGTCACGTCCAACTCTTCCACTAACCAACAACTGTCACTGAAGTTTGAAACTATACAGTGAACATTGATCTAAGCTATTGTGATAGGCGTTATTCGCATCAACTACTGCTGTTTCTCTTGACAACGCACCAGTGTAACATTTTTTTCGTCTTTTGCAGATTGACTTCATTTGCATCCGAATCACCTGATTAAACACACAATGCCACAAAGGTAAGAGCTCTACTGAGAATCTACGACAGTTTACAAAGTTCAATTTCTCCCCTTCAGATTTGGCATCAATCCGGTGACTACGCTGACAGAGTCCAACTGCGATGCTCTCGTCCTGGTGTCCTTTACTGACAAGAGCACCTTCACCGGCAGCTACGAAAAGTACGCCAAACCGATTGAAGGTCAGAAGAAGTACGATGTCAAGTTCAACAAGGACGGCGGACTGATGCTGCTGCCCGAGTCGCCCTTCAAGCGACTGGTCTACTCACCGATCGGCCCGGTCAACCGCGACTTTGACGACATCAGAAACTTCTGCGACGCAGCAGTGCGAGGCATCTCCCGCGCTCTGAAGGCCGGCTCACGCAATCCGCTGGTGGTGCTGCCCAGTGCCAGTGACATTCCCGCCAAGTACGCCGCCCACTTTGACCTGGCCATCGTCCTGGCGGTCTACCAAATTCTCTACATTCCACTGGAGAATCGCGAGTATAAGAGCGTGAAGAAGGTGGACTCGCTGGGTTTTACCAACTTTGCCAGCGCCGCCCGAGAGGCGGAGGTGCTCAAACTGGCCAACGCCATCGAGTGTGGGCGAGCCGTGGCCCGAGACATTGGCGGCTCCGACCCGGAGCGGATGAGTGCGCCCAAGGTGGTGGAGTACGTGGAGGAGCTCTTCAAGGACACCTCCATCAAGGTGCAGGTGATCAGCGACTTGAAGGTCATTGAGAAGGAGTTTCCCTGCTTAGGTAGGTGGTGTCGGTTTTAGTGATTAGGTAGACCGAAGATCTAACAACTCTGCTTACCTGTTTTCACCACCAAAAAAAAACTTTTGGCAGCTGCTGTGAATCGAGCCAGCGAAGCACGCCACGCGGCTCGTGTCATCTTTCTCACCTATGAGCCGCCGGAGGCGCCAAAAAAGAACCTGTTCCTCATTGGCAAGGGCGTCACCTACGACACGGGCGGAGCGGACATTAAGAGCGGCGGAATAATGGCGGGCATGCACCGAGACAAGTGCGGCGCCGCTGCGGTGGCCGGCTTCTTTGAGACGCTCGACAAGAACCGCCCGAAAAATTTGCGCGTCTTTGGCGCCATGGCTATGGTGCGAAACAGTATTGGTAAGGTTTGCTGATTTGTGTGTTTTGGAGTGAAAACTAAACATCTTGTTGTTCTTTAGGTCCAAATGGATACGTGGCCGACGAGCTTATCGTCTCTCGTGCTGGAGTGCGTCTTCGAGTGGGAAACACCGATGCAGAAGGTACTTTTGGGATGAAGAGTATTAAGTTACTGACACTGGCTCTTCTTTACTTCAGGTCGAATGGCCATGGTGGACATTCTCTCGTACTACAAGGAGAAGGTGGTCACTGAGAACATCGCCAATCCGGAGATGTTCACCATTGCCACGCTGACGGGACACTGCTGCATGGCCGTCGGCTTCAATTATTCGATTATTCTGGACAACGGACAGGCCCGGGCCCTGTCCACTGCTCAGCGCATCACCGAGGCAGGCGACAGTGTGGGCGACCTCTTTGAGATCTCCACCATTCGCCGAGAGGACTTCAAGTTCAATGAGGGCAAGTCAGAGTACGAGGACATTCTGCAGTGCAACAATGCCCCCTCCTCGCGAACCCCTCGCGGCCATCAGATTCCGGCGGCCTTTCTCATTCAGGTGTCCAAGCTCGACCAGCACGGCATCAACTCCGAGAAGCCGATTGCCTTCTCGCACATCGACATTGCCGGCTCTTCGGGGCCGTTCCCCGGTGTGCCCACTGGAGCGCCCATCGGAGCGCTGGCCGTTCGCTATCTGGTCAATCAAGACTGATTGGTATCTGCTCTTCTCTCTCTTCATGACTGCTTAGGCTTGACGGACACTTTCATTTTCCGATTTTGAAATAAATTTTTTATAATGCCAACTTACTGCTGTACAGTGTGCGTCTATTCGATAATGTTGACCACCCCGGTGAAGAGAGTGATGGTTTGCAGGCTTTTGGCGCTGTAAGTCACAGAGTACATAAAGGGACGGTTGATGATGATCACCGTAGAGAGGGGCTCAGAAGGAGCTAAGTCTTCTGTCTGTGTGCCAACTTTGGGAGTGTCTTGCAAGATCAACTCAGAATTGGTGACAACTGATTCGAGAAACAGTCCTTTTGAGTCGTTGACCATTTTAGAAAAATCCGAGTTTTCACTTTCAAAAACCTTTGAAATGCCACACAGCTGCAAAACCATTGCCAAGTCAACATTTGATTGAACCTGAAAAAACAATTATTTATTTGTTTACAAAAACAAACGTTTCAAACCTTTAGAATTGGAAGGTGAACTTCAACTTGGCTGAAAACACTTGAAGCACTCAGCTGCATTGCCTTGTCGTACTTTAGGCTGCTAGCCAACTCTCGCAAAGATTTTCCTTCAGCGGGCAAAACGATGCACAAATTCATTCCTTCATTCACATAGGGCAACTCGATGTACACAAAATCAGGATTCTTTTCATTCAGCTTGAAGCTGTTGCGCAGCACAGTGAATTGAGTGCTAGCATCATCCTGATTGGTGGCCTTAAAGTGGCCATCGTATTGCTTCAACGGTTTGTACTTCAACTCGCTCTGAAAGCTAACTTGGCTGACCAGCATTAAGCGTGACACCGTTGGCAGACACTTGAGAATCTTGTTGATTCGCCCCAAAGAGGCAGTTCTGGTGTATAAATGAAAAATGATAAAACTACCGTGCTATACAACGAAGCCCCCGTCTTACCGAACGTCGGCGTCAATACGAGCGTACGCTTCAAGAGATTCGTCTTCAAAGTTAAGTTGTTTAATCAAAATGTTCAGGTACTTTGAAACGTAGGAGCAGTATGTTGGACGAACTTGAAACTTGTCGGAAATGTAGATAAAGTTGTTCATTTTAAAGTCAGCATTCTGAATAGCGCCAATTTGATTAATGAGGGCTTTAAAAGCGTTCATCATTTCAGAAATGTCATTGGAGTCAACATCTTGGCCGAAAAGGCAGTTGGCGAGCTCCTTGTTGCAGGCGCCTTCAGCGCCAGAGAGAATTCCGAGAAAAAGCGCTTCTAAAGAGAACGGCGACACTATGACGTTGGAGAACTCGCGAAAAAGGAGGTTTTGTACTTTAACAATAAAATTAAACAAGTTCTCGGGATGGATCATTTTGAGTCAATGAAATGATGAGTCGAAAAACTTGGTGTTTTATGCGACTTTCAAATAAAAAATTGTTCAAAATTCTATTATGACTATTCACACTCAATCAGACAAACCAGTGTTGCAATAGTGCAAACATGTGCCAAAAATGAAAACAACTTTTAAATGTTTTTGTGATCTGATTTGAAAAATTGAATATCCAACCGAATCGTTTCCAAGATGAGTTTAATCAACCAGTTCCGGCAGCAGATCCGGACATACATTTATATTCCGGTGTACAAAGGTCCATTTGAGTACAAGAAGAAGGAAACCATGATGAGCCGGTTTCCCTTCGGAATCAACCAGAAAACGCTTGAACGAGAAATGGAAGAGATCAAAGTGATCCGCGAAAAACAGGTCACCGACAAAGATGTATCTCCGTTCCATCTTGTGTGGCGTTACAAGTCATTCTTTGGAAACGTTTGGTAAGCGTGTTCACAGAGTTGCTGTTAAACTATTAAACTTACCTCTTTGCACTACAGGAACGAGAAACTCATTTTACGGCGGCTTGGCCTTCATCATCGCGAAAAGAACATCCCCGTGGTAATTCCCAACACCCCTCACTACAACTCAATGCTTTGGGAAGTGAAGCATCTGATCCGGTTAAAGCCTCTAAAATTTCCCAATGGCATTCCCACTGAAGAAGACATTGGCTCCCTTAAGGTTGATTTGGTGGTCGGTGAGATGAGCATCAGTTCATCATACAAGATACCAAATGAAGATTTAGAAAAGGCTGATGCGCCCCCGATATTTACAGGAAAATACTTGCGCGAGTACTTAAAGTGGTCATCTGGTCTGATGGGCGCTTCTCTGCCTTGCCACGAGGTAGAACATCGAGATGGCAATCGCATTGTGGAGTTTGATAAGAAAATGAAAAACTACCACAAGCATCAGCACAAATATTACAATAGTTAATCAAAAAAGGGAGAAAATGTCTTTACTAAATGTAGCCAATATTACAAATAAATGCCTCATCTATGAGACGTACTTGAGCTGCTTGTAGAAATCAAGTGCCTCACTGTCGACCATGATGTTCTTCGGATTGAAGTCGATTATTTTCACATTTGCAAGTGATGTTGCCCTCGACAGTGCTACATAGGCCTGCCCTGATTCGAACACCTTTGCCAGTGAGATCTCGAGACCATTCGAAATGGTCATCCCTTGCGACTTGTGCACAGACATTGCCCAGGCAAGCTGAAGCGGCAAGTGCACGCGGCTTATTGCTTTCGAGTCGGCCGCCCCGCCGAGTTTCACCGTCCACCTCTCCGGTGAAATGGTCGTCTGCACGCCGTTGACAAAACGAATCACCGGATACCTCCTAGGCACAGCGTGAGCCGCATCACCTTCGTCTTCAAACTTGATAATCTCCCCGACAAGGCCATTAACCAGTCCGCGATTCAAGTCGATGTTCCGATTGAGCATTATCTGAGCGCCCACCTTTAGCTCAATTTTCCTCTGCGTCGGACAGAGTGAGTCGAGCATTGCGGAGTGCGCCGGGTCGCTATCCTGCGCAATGAAGCACACTGAAGGTGATTGCAGCTTTTGAAGCTGTTGCCTGTTGACCAGGTCGACGTCTCGTCTATGAGTGTACAGCTGGGTGGGGATGATACTGTTCTTTCGAAGGTTATTCTGGGATGTTTTGATGAGGATGGACTTTACTGACTCCGTCACTCGGCCTAGTCGCAGCAGCTGCAGGACTTTGATGAAGGTGCCATCAGTCTGTCTTTTGATAATTCGTAATTCAAAGTACTGCCTAATCGCTTCTGTCCATGCTTTCGTCTGAAAAGCGTACTTGGTTTTTAAAGACTCGGGTTTGCCATCTAAAAGGTAAATGAAACATATTAAATATCTTTCTAAACTGTGCAACAACGTTAGCAAATGTAACCCCGTTACCTCTTTTGGTGATAGGAGGAAGTTGTAGAAAGTCACCGCACACCACCAATTGAATGCCGCCAAACGGTTTGTCGCAGTTGCGAATGATGCGAGCAACTTGATCTACTACCGCAAAGTATTCCCCGTGCAGCATGGAAATCTCATCGATGATAAGACATTTACACTGCTTCCACCTTTGAACTTTAGCCTCGAACTTCATTAATCGGGCTGCAATCTCTTTTGGAGTCAGCTTTCGGTTCTCCTGTCCGAAACATCCCTCTTCGAGCCAACTCACGGGAATGCCGGCAAACATGTGCAGTGTGATGCCTCCGGGCAGGTGACTGGCTGCGATTCCTGTGCTTGCCGTGACAAAGGTCGTTTCCGGAGGCAGGCGGCTAATGATGAACTTGAGAAGGTAGCTTTTGCCAGTTCCAGCGCTTCCGGTAAAGAAGAGACTCTCCCCATGCATAACTGACCGGAGGACGCTGTACTGCTCATCGGTCAAGTTGTTGGAGTTTAGCACTTTTAGCGACCGAACCGGCGAGGGAATGACAGCCCGAATGAGCTTCCTCCTAGTATTGGGACTGCTTTCTGATATTGCCTCTAAAACTGAAAACACAGAAGTTTAAATTTAGAGTTTTGCAATAACTGAATCGCATTACCTTGTTCAAGTTTTCTTTTCTGAAACTCCTTTTTTGACGACACTGGTGATGTAAAAGTGGTTTTACTGAGAGGACTGGCATTCTGGTTCCGAAGTGCCAGATTGCGAATGAGATCTTTTGATGTGAGCGGGCTAATCTCTTCAATGGCTTCTGCTTGGGACATTCGCACATCGCACACCTGTCTAGTGAACATGCCAAACGCGTTTTCATTTTGGCTGGGATTTTTTTTAGAGTGGTAGTTGCATTTGAGAGAGAATCCCTTCAAGAAAAGAGATAGCTTGTCTGGAGGGCAGTTGGAGAAGAACAGCCGAAGATTCAAATCTGGCAGTGAAAGAGATGCCTTTCCTTCGTGAACAAACTTGGTGTTGAGTCGATAATTTTCTTCATTTTTAGCAAATGTAAATCGCTTCACTTCTTTGCCGTTTTTGTTTTCCAACGAAAGCACACAACTGCCCTCTTGATTTCGGCATAGTTTCAGCTGAGCATCTGTCAAGGATCGCCTGTTGGCAACTGATCCATTCGTAGCAAAACTCTCAATCGAAATGCAGCACTTTACCGTGGGAATATCAAAATTCATCGTGATGGAAATGAAATGATTTTCAAATCAATCAAAAAAGGCTAAAAAGAGGGAAAATAAATTATTGTTTTCAAAATAAACGGCAAAGAGCCGTTCACAGATGAGGGGTACTTTTGCCAGCAATAAAAAACTACAAACTGCAATT
>JAALOO010001136.1_pt1 | contig 19688 bp, 27 predicted proteins | sample 7257641 | NCBI WGS metagenome assembly JAALOO01 (sample SAMN14085613, study PRJNA598686) | mite metagenome | biome: ENVO:01001000; feature: ENVO:01001002; material: ENVO:01001226; isolation source: single female mite from University of Michigan culture on fish food culture... ...
CTCTCTCTCTCTCTCTCTCTCTCTCTCTCTCTCTCTCTCTCTCTCTCTCTCAATTACTTCTGAGTCCCTCATTACAGCACGGACGGGCAATTCATCATTTCGACTCCAGCATTCGCTTTCTAATGTCTGCCGCCTGCAGCATCAGCAGCAGCAGCATTAAGTTCTTGTTCACGAATCTAATAGAGCACTTAGTGTAAATCGGCCAAATTGCACGCAACTACTTTCTCCAATGAAGTGTCTTGTGTTTGTGAGTTCTTTTGATGGTGCTTTACACACTCTCTCTCTCCCTTTACTTACACAATGAAGGAGCACAGTGAGGCAAAACACAAACACCAAGGAGTGGAGGTGCGGAAAGTGATGGAAGCCAGCAGTCGGCGACGGCGGCAGATGCTCCTTCTGATGCCTGCAACGGTGAGTGCCACACAGAACAGAGAACAAAGGTGAGGAGGAGGAGGAGGAGAACACCGTCGGTGATGAGGATGAGCACGATCCCTGTGACATGTTTGATTTGTGCCTCCTGCAAATTGCACTAATTTGCCGATAACAATCACATGGGGGAGGCTGTTGGTGCATATGTGCTGAACTGCTGCCTAGGCTGCTGCTGCACTGATTGCCCAACTGGTGATCGTCGTTGTAGCTTTGCTTTCTTCTTCTTCTTTCATAAAACTGATGTTGATTGCTGTAAATGGTAATCAGACGTGATGATTGCCCTCTAAAAGACGTTAAGGAGGATGATGAAGATGATGTGGAAGAGGATGTAGAGGAGGAGGAGGAATAGGAGGAGGAGGAGGAGTGACATGTCCTGGACGATTCTTGCCACTCACACTGGCCATTCAACTCGGATGGCGTTGGGCAAATGATTGAGCTGATGATCTGAGGTTGTGAAGTTGAGGTTGTGTGAAGTTTCTGAACTGAATCGCCGTCCACTGGCTGACTTTGAGCAGCAGCATCAGCAACAATTGCTAATGTTGCTGCTGCTGCCGCTGCTTTGCTCTTCAACATTGTGCCGATTTTGTTTGCGACATTAAATTGCAGGTGAGAAAAGATGCACAAATAAATTGATCACTACTTAATTTTGCATTGATGCCACTTGATGGTCACGTGGTGGTGGTGATGTTCATTGTGCGAATAAGTGAGGAAATTATGACAAGTCAGAAAAGAGCTTAGACCGAGGTGTCATGTCAGCTCGATATCCAATATGTGATAAGATGACCTTTTCTATCCGAGTGTGCTTAGTGGCTGTATATTCGATGACTGCTTTGTCGGCGTTTGATGTGAGCTTTCGGTGCTTTTCAGAGGTAATGCTCAGAGGTGACTTTGAGACTGTCGTTTTGTGGCTTCCACCATTTCACCGTCAGCGGTGTCTGCACCTCATGTCAGTGTCTGTCAGTAAGTGTCTGTGTGTCTGCGTGTGTGTGCTTTACTGAGTGGCCCAGCTAAACTAAACTGCTCAGTCAATCAGCGTCCGTCTGAAGTAGACTTCTTGTCTAAACCATCGTACATGGATGGCTGTGGTGGTGGTGGTGATCATTGACTGACTGAGTGAGTGAGTGAAACAGGTTGCCGCTGATGGCTCACTGAGCACACACACAGACACATAGACACACACTGCGCGTAAATCACCGCTCAGTTAGAGAAAATTGAAATGGCTGCTCTTCATGTCGCCGACCAGGACGAAAGTCGACGAAAAGGGGAGAAAGAAAGTCAGTCGACGAGGCACCTCTCTTCACACCAATCACCGCTGCTTTTCTAAAGGGCTATCTCTTTTGCTCTCACTGAGCAGTTAATTTAACCGTGCTATTGGTCGTCTGAACAGTACTGACTTTAGAGCAGTATATGATGATGACTTTCCATCTTCTTCTACTTCTTTTTGGTTGACTATGCACTTTGCACGCACTTGGCAATTATCGCAACTTTGTAGAAAGGAGCTGAAGTGAGTGCTGGTGATCTTCAGCTGATGAGAGTTGATGCAGCAGTGGTGGTGGTCTCGCCGTCATTAGCGTTCTCTACCGACGGCGTGTTCTATGCCCCCGCATCGGCATTTCGATCACGTTCGAAAAGATCACTCAAAAGACGCGGCAACAAGGTGAAAAGAACGAGAGAAAAGGCACGAGCAGGAGCAAAAGACGGTGTGAACGGTGGTGTGTACGGGAGTTGTTGCTGCAGTTGTCGTCCCAGAGATGCTTACACCTTTTCTTTCCCTATTTTACCACTTCACACTGCTTTACTTCAGAGTAGAGTAGATCTCTTATCAGCAAAGACACATCAGTGGTGAAGAAAGAGAAAAAGGCTGAAAGAAGATTGATGAAAATGAATTTAAATGACACTGGTGCACGATTAACGGATGAGCAGTGGTGGAGGTGATGAAGATGGTGTCAGTGATGGTGATCAATCGACTTGCAAAAGCACAGAGGCAGTCGAGTGTGTGCGAGTTTTGAATCCACAACGACGTTTGGACGGATGCAAACGATCAATTAGTGGTAGTGGTGGTGGTGGTGGTGGTGGTTGGTCAAATGAATGCATCAAGTAGATGAAGCCATGGATGGATGGATGGATGGTCTGAAGTGCACTAGCGTGGCCACAAGAGCGCTACCAAAACAAAAACAACAACATCATCTTCAGCTGTAGCAGCAAAAACAAGAGCAGGCACTGAAGAGTAGAACAGGGCTCGGGCTCGTGTCAGGTCTTAATGAGATAACGGCATCACTCTCGGTTTGCAGAGATTTATTGACTTAGCTGACTTAGCTGAAGACGGGACACCGAGAGATTGACTAAGTGGTCAGGTGAAACAAACAAACAGGCAGACTGGCTGGCTGACAAACGGCGCCTGACAGACAAAGGAGCACTTGAAGAACAAACAAGCCGAGGTGCATCTGTCCCTGTTGAGGATGATTCAACTGATGGTACAACACACACACACACAGAGTCCAGTCCTTCTGTAACCATAACAACTGGATCGTTGTGATGCAATGTTTGTTTGTTTGGACGTTCCAGTTGCCTGCAGTTGCCACTGATGCGATGATGCGTGTGCGCTGGAGTGCAGCAGTGGGTGAAGGTGACAGTGAGAGGGAGAGAGAGAAAGCCGCTGGACAGTTGATACTGTGGAACTGCCACCAAAAAGAACTCTGCCTGACTGCCTGTTGCTCTGTGTGTGTGTGTTGAGTGCGGAGTGTGTTCGCGAAGAATGCCGCCGCTGGAACACACAGACACTGACACAGACGATGCTTTGCTTCGGCGGCGACTGCTGCTGCTGCTGACGAAAATCACAAGTCACAAGAGAAGAAGTTGAAGAAGAAGAAAGTTGCCTGACGGGATGGCTGCTGCTGCTGTTGTCTTCTGTCTGTCAATGAGATGCCCTGAGTGTTTGTGGCGGTGGTGGCCACGACCACTACAACTGCACTGTGTGTCTTCAGACTGCAAACGGGCTGAATGCTAAGCAGCGGTGACGATGCTTCAACGCGTGCAAAGAGTAAGAAAGAGAGAGAAGAAGAGAAGTGCACCTTCTTCGTTCTTCTCACTTGCACTTTCGATCGCTCTCAATCAGTGCAAAACTTCTGGAGGTCTGAACAGCCGTGTCTGAATCTATCAATTAAGAAGATTTGAGGGGTGCTCGCAAGAAGGTTACCAGTTGAGGTGGGGGTAAACTCTTGTAGCTCATTAAAAAGACGCTCATGTTCAATGAGCACTTCAAAGACAATCATCATCATCATCGTCCTCTTCATCATCATCATTATCATCAAGATTTATATTAGCCCTCATCACTGGCGCACTTTTCCATTAGCAGTCAGTCAGTACTGTCTGTCTGAAGTTGTAATTTACCAGTGAGTTTAGCTTCAACATCCTCAATCTAACTATTGCATCTGCATCAGATACAGAGAAAAAGCACCAAGTAATAACTTTTATCCATTATTTGCATGCATATCAGCTTTACATTCCGCCACTTTCACTCTCAAAACACTCCAAGACAATCGACAGTAAATAATTGATACAACAATGTAAATGGATGTGTGTATGAGTGTGTGCGATCGTGACTATTTTGAGTATTAAATACTGTCTGATTTGTCAGCAGCTACTTCTCGTTCAGGTCCAGTCACTTGTTGCTGAGCTTCATTTGAGCTTTGTGCTCATTCTCAGGCGACAGATAGACGAGAAGAAAGAGGGGAGAGAAGAAAGAGGGGAGGGAAAGTGGCTGTGATCGTCAGCATCTTCAGCAGCAGTGGACAAGGCACAAATTGCACTAACCACTGCACTGTGGTCAGGTTGAAGTGAGGTGAGCGAGAGAAAATGAAGAGGGGACAAACAATGCACAGCGCAGCTTCCAATTAGTTCGTACAAGAAGAGCTCGCTTGGCTCACTTTCCAGAAAGAGACCTTTTACTCTGTGTGTGTGTGTGTCGATGACTGACAGTTACTCACTACTGACAACACATGGCCACCACCACTTGCTTCACCACCAGCTAATGGACGACTTACTGACGATGATGTTGAAGAAGTAGTCTGTGTCCAGTGAGCCCAGCCAGTGTCAGCCGTCTGACGGACATCAATGTTTTCGTCGTCGTCGTTGTCGTCTTCGTCGATGTTGTCGTCGTCATCTGCCTCCTTCTGAAACAATAGGAACATCTATGCATGTTCCATCACCAGCACCATCGCCTCTATCACCACAGCCTGGAAGTGGACATCTAATTGCTCTGCTCTTCTCTCTCTCTCTCTCTCTCTCTCTCTCCTTTTGAAGTGCTCGCGCGCAAAGTCATGCATTTCAATTTCATTTAAAAGTGACTAACTCTTTCTCTCAAACAGCAAGAAGTGGGAAATTGGCAAGTGAAAGCCCCCCAACAACTGTGCTGAGAAGTGTGCACTTGTTGGCGCCTGCACTCTCTTTGTGCACTCAGGTGCCGCTGCCGCCACGAGATTCACGAGGGTTCTCACGAGGCTCCTTCTTTCTTTTTAGCTTCCTTCCTTTTCTTTTTTTCTTATTCAGTTTCTTCTTCACCACCACCACAACAACTACTATTTCCAACACCTGCTCCGTGACAATGGCTCTGGCTTTGTGGAGTATGAATGTAAAACTAGCTGTTCACTGTTCTCACTCACTGATGGCAGCATTCTAGCATTATGTTATCACAGCATGTTCTATGCCAGCACCAGCAGCTTAGGCTTGGAACTGTAATTACAGCAGAGCAGTGACACAATCATTTACCTTTTTAAATGCACAATCCTCTTCGTATGAGTGTGTTTGACAAAACACTGCTACTGCTGCTGTGTACAGTTTTGACATGACAACTCTATTGTCTTCTTTTCACTGAAACAGACATATGAACGCTATCGCACAATTACAATCACCGATCAAGCGGTACAGTCAGCCACAACTGACTTTTCCACCACTACTACCGACAGGTGTTTCACCTTTCTGTAGCAAGAGCAGCAAAGACACTATCTTACCCTAACGTCATCAGACGTTTTTCCCCTCATTTTTTTGGCCAACATACCCCGGCAGCAATTCTGGACACAGTGTTTGCGTTTGCCCACCGCAGCATTGATTTGCCCACTCTGCACTGACCATTCCGCTCAATTTCATGCCTCTTTCCTGGAACAATTGACCGATTGAGTTGAGAAAAAGCTTGTTTAGGAAAGAAAGAGGCTTACAAACACAGACGCACGAGTGCAGAGTCATTGTTATACTCTTTCTCAGGCACACTGAAGTGAAGTGAAGAGAAGAAGGTCTGAGCACTGGTCAAGCCACTGAGCAGTGGATGGATGGAGCAAGTCGTGTCGCTAATTAAGTCGCCTGCATTACTATTTATACCATTGAATCGGTGCGCACTTGCGTGTCAATTGGTCGCCGTCTTGTACCACCCGCCCCGCCTACTTCTCTCGCTGCAGTCTTCCCCTGATAGCGCCTCTGTTCAGTTGAGGCTGCATATATCAATTTCCATTCACGACATTTCTCTTTTTCTTCCTAATCACATTACGATCTATTGTGTGTCTGTGTGTGCCATAGCAGTACACAAACACACGCTCAGTCAGACAGTGTAATTTGTAATTTGTAATTGCAGTCAAATTAATTAGTGTACAAAATGTTGATGACTGCCAGCGGCACTCACGAATCGTGCCATTTGAGCCATTTTCAACGCTCCAGGCTCCAGTGGATTGGGCGGATTTGGTTTGTTTTTTAGAATTAGGCACAGTGCTGTTTTTACCAAACGGGGAAAAATAAAACGGATGCTAAATTACACAGATTTTAGAATCTCAATTTCGAATTTTAAACTTTTTGAGCAAAAGGACAAGCGTTTGTCACTTTGAGCTGCACTTGAACACGTAAATCACAATTTTTAGGCACTACCAGTAAATGGCCTCTGCAAAAGGCACCACAACGACGGCTACAGGACACTCTGCAGCAGGAGCCAGCGAGCAGGCCACCCCCAAGGGTGGCTTATCGGTAAAGGGAGGAGGAGGTAATGCATCGGCTGAGGCAAAGCAACCTCCAAAACCATGCTGGCGAAAGATCTGCGACTCGGGCCCCCTGGGCGTCATGTGCTTCTACCTGCTTAAGTGGCACTCTCGAATAGCCATTCTCTTTGGCTACACTTCACTACTTCTCGTCACCATGGTTCTCCTTTGCTGCTCTGATTACTTTACCTCCGGCTTCCCTGGGACGAAGAGCAACAATAGCAGCAATAGCACTACTTCGGCGAGCCACACCAACCTGACTACGAGTTCCACCTCTAAGAGTTGAAGAACCAGCGAGGAGGAGGAAGAAAAAGGCCTGACGACTACTGTAATTCAAATGTGAGCTTCCGTTTTTGTTTTTAAAAATAAATACACTTGCACATCACCCAGATTTAGTACGCACAGCAGCTTCAAAGTAATCATCAGCGCTAACATTTCATTTCCCCACTGCTTTTTTCTAATCAACTTCTGTCAATCTTCTGCCAGAGCAAGTGTAGCAGTCGAACTTCTTTTTGTCATGAGTGCAACCGTTGCTTCATCAACTCCTTGCAGCCAATTAGGCTCGCCCAGTTTTCTTCAGCCATTCACCATCTTTTGCCCATTCCATTTCACCATTTCATCATTCATTCATCGAGTGTTCTGCGCTCAGTGGGCTTCATCATCTCATTTCTCACGCGTCATCGCATCGGCGGAGAGCACATCGAATCAAATCGGTCACAGGTTTGCGCTTCGTCAATTTGTCTCGTCAATTTCTAATTGCCACTTGCAAAAAAGTCAGGCGACTAATTGAGATGGAGAGAGTGAACAAGAGGTGTGCGTGCAGCGTCCGACACTCTCCCGTGTTCATCTCGTCTAATCAACTCTTCATTTCATTCTGCTGTCTTTTGCTCTCCATTGTCTTTGCTGAACTCGTCTTCATTAGCATCAAGCCCCCTACTTCTTCTTCTTCCTAGCTCGACCTCATGCAGAGAATGCCTATCTAGCATTTTGCTCATTACAAAATTCCCCTGTAAGACGGAAGAAGCAGCTTGAATTTACAATGCACTTAAACTTTCAGTTTTGGTAAAAGTCAAAAGTTTTCTTTATAAAAAAAGTTTTCCTTTACGATCTAACAAATACTAAACTGGTCAACCGGTAATAAACATATGTACAGCAGGTAAATTTAAGGCACTAGAATTGGTACGGTGATTATCACATTAGAGCTTGATTAGTTAGTTTCCGATTGACTTGTTCTGCGTGTAGAGGACAAAGTCAAACATGTGCTTGAAGAAGTTCGGGTCCTGGTGCAGTGTCTTGTCGTAGCGGGAGCAGGCGTTGAAGTAGGCCGACTTGACCAGTTTGTAGTCAAAGAGAAGCAGATACAGCGAGTCGACAATCTGGTCTTTAGGAATATTCATCGAGATGAGGAACTCTATGATGCGCTTGGAGTTCTGCTTTGAGTACCTCTTGGCGTTCATGGCTGGTATTACTCGAAGTCTATCAAGAAATTAGATTAGTTTAGATGATTGAAAACTTTTAGAACGCAAACAACTCACCTATGCTTAACATTTTCGTAGTCCAAGGCGAGCACTTCTTCGATGTAAATGCGAATTCGCATCTCTGGATCAGTGACGATGTCGTTAACAAACTCCTCAAAGTCCGAGTCACTGCAGTGGTAGAAGGAAAGCGGCACATAGCGCAAAGGAATCTCCTCTTGCTTGATCCTTTCGATTCGCTCAATAATCTTCGAGTGATTCATTGCCAAATCATCGTAGCCAAAAGAAAGAAGATTGGTTAGTTTTAGGTCTTCATTAGAATCGATTTCATCAAAAATTGTCCTTAGTCGAGAGGGCTCAATTAAAAGCAATTCCATTGCACGGGTGAAAAACTTTCCATTGCATTTACTGTGAAAACAAAACAAAGAGTTTGTAATTTCAATCCCACAAACTTCCATCAAGCATACCTTTTGATGAGGCTAAAGTTGTCGACAATTTGTTCGTAATCTGTTTTCAGAATGACCGGGGATTCTATAAAATTTTCGTAAGTATTGTCTCCCACGATTGGTTTCAGCTTGGTGGCTATCTTCTGTAGATTGTCCGGATTTAAACAGGCAAACAGGCCATTGTGAATTATTTTGTGGGAAGAGTAATGAAAGTCCTGAACTAAGTAGTTGACATTTAATTTGATAGTGTTCAGACTTAACTCGGAAAGATTTTTCGTAGTCCTTGAGCAAGCCTTTTCAACACGGGTAAAACTGATTTTTAGCAACGATGACAGGTACTTGGCCACACAGAGCGTCCGCAGATCTGATATTGAAACATCGCCAATTTCACCATAGTTTTGCAGAATAAACTTGACCAGAGATTTTCTACACAATAATGTTTTAGTAAAACGATCGTTTTCAAATGTTATCATTGACTTACTTATCATCACTAACAATTTCCAGTGTTTTACACAACGAGTCGAAGCAGTTGTGCTGCCCCATGTAATCGAAGAATCGACTCAATTCTGTGGGGGTCATTTGAAGGTAATCTTGAGTGGACTCAATCATCGAAGTGCTGAACGTCCTAAAGCCTAGTTCTTTCAACATTAACACCCTACAAAATCACAGATTAATGTCAGCAAAAGATAACCAGTTCCTAATAAAATTACCTGTTATAGAGAACGTTGAATGGAATCATAAATGGCTTCGGATTGTAGTAGATGTCGTCGGCGGTGAAAAACAGCTTAAGAAAGTTGCAAAGCTGTATGATGTCCTCATTGCTCGGGTAGTTTTCATTTATTGCATTTTGACACAGAAAGAGAATACTCTGCACCCTTTCCTTGTCCAGCAGCAGTTCATGCGTGAGGTACTGTTCCATGAAGACTTGTCGGTCTTCATCCATGGCAATTAAACTTTGCTGATGCTTCTGAATTTGGGCCCGATCATGTTCAAGCAGTGAGCTCGGCATCAATGTTGATTGTGCCGGTAAAAATGGATACACCTTGGTCCAGTTGCGAAATGCTGGTGTGCCCGATGCTGCCGTCTCCAGGCTCCGAGAAGCCCTTGCTTCGGTTGATTGACTTCGAAACGGTGATGCCCGCAAGGAGTTTAGCCCTCCGCATTTTTTGAGGATAAATTCCAGCCGCCTAGAAAACACCAGGCCGGGCAGATGTGATAAGGACATGATGAGGTTGGCTCTTCTCTGAATCTGGAACCAGTAAACATTTGATTTTCCCAACGCGGTTGTTTTCACCTTTTATCACACTGTTTACGAGAAGGCAAAGTCACGTGCCACCACACGTGCTCTCTCAGACGACGTTTTATTTTGCCAAGTTTTTAGTGTTTTTAGCGCGATTTATTCTGTGTATCCCTCATCTCCGCTAATCAATGAAAACCGAAACAATGTCACCCACAAAGGGGCTTATTATAAAAAAAGAGCCTTCCAACAGAGATCCTTCTCTGGTATATGTGCCTCCAGCAAGAAATCCAGAGAACAAAAAGGTTGGCAATGGCGATCCAACCAAGAAAAGCCCAAAGAAGTTTGACCCTAAAAAGAAAAGGTTCATCAAGGGAAAGGGAAAGTTTGACCCAACAAAGAAGAATCGTTTCTCAACTAAAAAGCCTAAAAAGTTTGTTGGTGATATCACCAAAAAGTTCTTTAGAACAGAGACCGGTGGTGAAGATCCGTCCAAGTTTAAAAAATCTAAGCTCTCACCTGCTTATTTTGATGCTGTCACCATTCTTCGAAAGATGAGCCTCAAAAAGGGCTCAATCAACAGTTTGATTAGTACAGTGAAAGACCAAAAGGTAAGCACTTTCTATTTATTAACCCTATCAACTGACACTCATTGCATTTTCTACAGAATATCAAGCAAGTCTATGCTTTGGCGATCAATGTGATTAAAAATCAACAAGTAATCAAGCAAATCGCTGCAAAGTTTCCTCAACCAGAAGGAGCTGAATTTGACGAACTTTTCATCGAAGTCCTCATCACTGATATGATCATCGGAAAGAAACGTTTCGTCAACTATCGTCCTTCGCCTGAAACGAAGTTTGTGCTGGAACACGAAGAGGAGATTAGGGATTTTTACGATCAAAGTAGGATTTACTTTACTATTTGTGATGAATTTGTATACTGACAACTCTTTTTTCAGTCAAAGACGAATCCTCATCTAAAACCAGTATCGTCGAGCTTCCAGTTCGTTACATTCGCGTCAATCTGCTGAAAACCAACAAGGCTGCGCTGATCAAAAAGCTGGAGGGGGAAAATTTTACACAGAAGAGATACAACAAAGCAAAGACTTCCTTTGAGGAGTTCATGAAGCTGGCGTGCGAAATGGAGGAGAACGAGTTTATGGCTGACTATCACTTTGACGACATGCTACTCTTCAAAAACAGCGCCTCAAAGCAGCTGACAGAGTTGCCCCTCTACAAGGAGTGCCTGTACGCAGTTCAGGACAAGGTAAGAGATTTGAGAGTTTGTTTTGCGGTTCTATTTTGATAACTGTGATTTGGTCATTTTCTACAGTCCAGCATGCTCGCCCTAGAGGGCATGTCCCTTAAGCCGGGCATGAGGATCCTCGACGCCTGTGCCGCCCCGGGCATGAAGTCGATCGCCATCGCCTCTCGCCTGAACAACAACTGCACCCTCTACGCGAATGACCTCGACAAGACGCGCTTCAAGCAGATTCGCTACTTTCTCCACAAGTTTGGCGCCACCGCGGAGAAGGTGACCAACGCCGACTTTAGCCAGCTGGAGGGCGAAGAGTACTCCGACCTAGACGTCATTCTCCTCGACCCTTCCTGCTCGGGCAGTGGCATGGTCCGCCGCTTTGACTACGGCAAGCGGACGGAGGAGGACGAGAAGCGGACCGGGGAGCGAGTGGCCAAGCTGGCCAAGTTTCAGTACGCCCTGCTCGAGTCGGCGCTGAAGTTCAACCCGAAGCGCATCGTCTACTGCACCTGCTCGAAGCTTCAGCTAGAGAACGAGGACGTGATCAGTCGCCTGCTGACCAGCAATCCCGATCTGCCCTACGAGGTGGTGGAGGCGATGCCCAGTTGGCCTGTGAGGGGCACCGGAGATTACGACTTTTCGCCGCTGTGCCTCCGCTCGGACATGGACACCACGCTGACCTGTGGCTTCTTCTGCTGTGTCCTCCAGCGGAAGGAGGGCGCTGAACTGGTGGTGAAGAAGGTGATCAAGAAGGAGACGGAGGAGGAGGAGGTGGCGGCGGTTAAAGAAGAGGTGAAAGAGGAAGAGGAGTCTGCTGAAGAGGTGACAACGACGACGACGACCGAGTCGACCGTTTTCGAGACGGCCAACGAGTCGGAGACTGAGCAGACAGTGAAATCAGGCAAATCAACCAGCCGACAGCCAGTAGTGCGAAAGTCGTCTCGAATCCGCAAACGAAAGGCCACCACTGAGGGCTCGGAGCAGTCGGATTCAGTTGAGGAGGTGGCGGCGGTGGCTGCGGAGGAGTCCGTGCCAATGACGCCTCGAAAGTCGAGGCGACTGCGCAAGTGAAGGAGAAGCAGAAGGATTGTGCTAGCATGAAATGTGGAGAATGAATGTATTTATTTACAGGAAAAAGGTATATTATATAACCATTTGTGCTCTTTATAAGTTATGGTTTGGGTGACAGTGTGAAGATGGGTTTTCAATAATTTACTATTGGCCTGTTGGGACTGTTGGGGCTATTACGATTGGTGATTCGGGAGAGCAGAGTGATGAGCGATGACTTCCAGCCGGGAGGATGAGGTGCAAAATTTTGTTGGTGTTGCTGCTGCTGCTGTGAATTTCTATCTGTCCGCCTTTGCAGCACCTCAAACATTTGCACTGGGCGGACATTGACTGATGATGGCTGGTGGTAGCTCCAAGATGATATGGGATAATAGCTAGGTTGTCGGGGACGGTGATGGTGGCTGCGACGACGGTGACGAGCGTTATCCTGAAATGAATTTCCACCATCAAACATTGATGACACCAGTGGCCAGATGAAGGGCAAAGGAGAAGCTTGTTGGCCATCCTGACCAGGGGACCACCGACGACGGCCAATCTGGTGGTGGTGACCAGCACCACCGCCTCTAACTAGATTGCCAAAAAGTACTTTGAACTGCGACTTGTGTGGTTGGTGCTTCTTGCTTTTTGCTGAACTCGAAACTCCCGCCATTTGGTTGACCATTTGCAGCGCCTCAGGGGAAAGATGTGTCAGCGGAGGAGCAAACTGCCCAAAATGCGCCATCATCTGCTGTTGGTGGTAGTCCATGAAGGGAGCACCACCACCGCCCACCGGGAGTGTATGCAACTGCTGTGGAATCTTCTCGAGCAGCGTCTCAAAGTCCACCGGACTAAATTGAATGGCCGGTGGCAGTGGCTCCATCGGTTTCCCAAAGAGGTAGTTGGCAGTCTCCTCCTGCTCAGAGGAGGGACCCTTATTGCCCAGAATGGCCATTGTGTTGCTGTGCACTACGCTCTCACTGCCCAGACCTCCCAGGCCAAGGTTGACTTTGCCGTTCTGTTGCTGCTGCTGTTGCTGCCTTTTGTGGAACTCCTCTACCAACAGCTGGTCATCGTCGTCCCAGTCCACATGAAAGGGATTCGGCGACTGTTTGGGAGGTTTTGTTGAGGAAGGTGTTTGAAGTCGAGGACGGTTTGCCGGCTGCCCAGGAAAGAGAACTTTGCTTGGTAAACTGGCGTCAATGGCGTTGACCACTTCATTCACTTCGGAAGGCGCCTTCAAGCGGTGATCTTCAGACGTGGTAGTCGACGTCGTGGAGACGGTGGCAGTGACGATGTAGTTGTTGCTGTTTGGGTTGATGCCGTCACCTCCATCGCCACTATCCACAGTGTACTTGTTGACACTGTTTTCACTGTTTTGGTGCTCGGTCAGCAGGTCAGTTGTGTTCTTCTCAGGAAACCATCGAGGAGTGTCGATTTGTTCCATCGGCGGCGAAGGACTGGTCAAAAGGAAGTCAGGCAGCGAGGAAGAGGAAGCGAAAGAAGGAGGCGAACCATGGAGAACTGACAGTTCACTGGAATGTCGATCCAGCTTGCGCTGTTTGGCCGGACTGCTGCTGTGCATCAGATCGGAAAAGTGCTGCAGGCCGAGTTTCCTCGAACTGCTGTCGGGCAGCAGTGTCAGATGCGGTGTTTCTTCAAAACGCACTCGATTGCGCTTTGGTTTGCCTTTTACCGAAGAAATGCCGTTGCTACTGCTCAGCACTGTTGGAAGTGGCACACTTCCCGTCGTGGAGATGTATGTCACCCACTTTCCAAAACTGTCATCGGAGAAGTGTCCGTCGGCAGTGGCATCTTCGTTTACGGCTTCTGTGGAAATTTGTTCAAGTGTCGATGATGATGGCGATGGTGATGGTGATGCAGAAGCCAACTGTTGCAGATGCTTTAACTGTGGCACTGCTGCTGCTGCCGCACTGCCGTCCTTACTGTAGAGCACTGAGTTGAGAAAGTAGTAGTTGACGGAGGAGCGACAGGTTCGCTCAGAGTTGCGACCACTGCTGCTGCTGCTGCTGTCGCAGGTAAGCTCTTTCTGGTTGAAAACGGCACTGCCCGGGCAGATGAAGGTAAACTTGAAGCCATTCCGCTTGCAGTAGTGGAAGATGCGACAGTCAAACTCAGGGTCGGAGTAGTAGCTGTTGGGGAGAATTAAAAGAATTATAAAAATGTGAAAACTTAAAGAAAATCACCTTTTTCAACTTACCCTTCTGGTCGACCGGAGCAGTTGAAAGTAATTTGGGAGAGCAGCTTCTTGATTGATCGGTAGCGATTGCGATTTTTTGCTAGCAAGTTTTGCTCTGGTGAGGATGATGTTGTGGATGGCGATGGTTGTGGTTTAGAGTTGGCTGACTCATTTTGAAATACGTTTTGGTTGCTGGTGGTGGCAATTGTTGACAGGTCGTTCAGAAGGATTTCACTGGAAGAGGAAGAGGATAGAAGAGTTTCATTCGGTTTCGGAATTTCAATAGATGTGGTAGGCTCAATGTTCACTATGTCGTCTGGTTCTTCTAAAATGGATGGCACCTATCCCAAAAAATACAAGAAAAAGAGTTGAATCAACTTTACCTCACAGTCGTCCTCTTACCTTCACTAGCAGCTGATCAACAGTGTATTGATTGAAAGAGTTGAAAAGAGAAGGTGACTTGCTGTCGATCTTGTCAGTGCTTTTTATCAGCGAATATGTGCCCAGATCATTGGAGCTGATGCCAGTGGTGGTGGTGATGGTGGCCGCCTTACTCCAGGCAAGGCAGAGGGTGACACTACAACAGGTGCACAGTAGAAGCACGAGATGAATCGAAGTTAATGATGATGCACTGAACATTATTTGAGCAGCCATTTTGATGCTAATCACGACGGTTAAGAGGGTTAAAAGTTAAAAAGAGTGTTTTCCTTCTTCAGCTGAAGAAAGTCATCACTGGACAATGAAAAGTGCCGTGGTGGCCTACTGCTGCGAGAGAAGTGAGAGCAGTGTCTGGTTAAGGGTGCTCTGACCAACTGAACTGACCAACCGGCACAGCACTGTCACTCCAACCGACTGGACACACTTTCGAAACCGTTTGGTCGTGTCAGAGTTGTAGTGGTAGAAGCAGTGAGAGAGAGCGGTAATTTCGATTTCTTTGCTTCACTTGCTCTCTCTTCCTCTCTCGTTATCTTCACTGTCGCACTGTCCACTCATGAGCAGGTATCACCACCAGGTAGTCAGTCAGTCTGCTGTGGCGTCACCTGTTTACCTCTCCTCTCTCTTCTTTCTCTATCTTTTCCCCTCATGCAGTTACGGTAGGCTACCTACCGCCGAACTACTGCCTATCTTTCCACAAGTGCACACCCACACGACGACACTGCTGACCCATTTTTCGATCGGTGTGCAGTGTGTTCAGTTTCAGCACTGTCACTGCTGTCATTTGCTGTAGAATCGAAACCGTTTGTACTGTCCGTCTGTGTTCGACTGCGGCAAGTGACACTCACCTGTTACTACCTTCTCTGCCCTTTCTGCTGTTGTTTTTGGTTGCACTACTTTATTTAGCAATTGTTTCAGCCTTTGCATTCATTTGCATTTCATGTGCCGACGGAGCTTCTCCTTCTCCCGTCTCCTGTGCCCTCAAAGTGTGAAAATAAACTGTCAGAGCTTTTGGGTTGTTTGCTGCCGCTGCTGTTTTTGTTTTGCCCAAAAAGGAGAGCAAAATTGCCGCTTCACGCGAGCAGCAGTAGTACTCTTGAGGTGACATTTGCCTCTTTAGACCCACACACATGCACAATTGACTGTTGTTGCTGCTTATCTAAAACACAAACACACTTACACTTGGATCACCTGAGTAGTCGTCGATCAGAGAAAAAACTGCTCATTCAATGTCAGTCAGTCAGTCTTTCAGTGTCAGTTTGGCTGCACAATGAGTTTGCCTGCAGCAGAAATGGCAGCAGAAGCGTCAGAAGCCGCCGCCAACGAGGTGGATTTTTCTCGATTGACATGGCCAATGTCAAAGTGTCTCCTCTTCTCTTCCCATCCGCTGCCATTAGTAGGCCATCTAATCACCTGTCAGAAAGCACACACAGGCTATTGTTTCAATAACAGCCAGAATAACGGTAATCTATTCGTGATCACGCGATATCTTAATGTGAAGACGATATCATGTGAAGTTCACAGAAGCACCACCTCTACCACCACCACCTCCATTTGCCCGTCACTTTCCGCTGTCTGCCTGTCTCTGTGGTAGAGCCAATGAGCATAAACACTGACTGACTGACACTGGTAGTGGTGGACAGGTAGACAGGCAATTAACCGAAATGCTTATGGAAGTATAACACACACACACTGATACACACAATCAGACTGGTGGAGGCGGTGGTGGTGGTGACATTTGCCTACGCTCAAGGCAAATAATAACAAGCTCAACTTGCAAAGAAGAAGCGCCAGAGTTGGGCACGAGGCAGACGAAGGAGTCTCTGACAACTCGGCAATTGAAAAACAGTAGTAGTAGCTCAAGAGTGAAGGACGTCTGAAGCTGAAGGAAAGAAAAGAAGAAAAGTACTTCAAACAAGCGACATGTTATTCGGGCACCCACCATTCAACCTTGGTGGCAGTGAGCACCTGGTAAACACTTTGTGTCAAACACTCACTCCCTTTCTCCCTCTCTATCACTGCCACTGAACTAATAACACTGATAGCTCTGACTAGTGCGCAGCAAAAAAGTAGGTCTCAGGTGGTTTGTGCGGTGGCTGTGGTCTTTTCTTTTATTCTTTTTCTTTTTTGTCGTTTTCGAGAGGATACTACAACAGGATGAGTCGGCTCGATCTCGTGTCCGTTGTGCTTCTCTGTTTTGTTGATTTATCGTTTCGTTTTTCCTTTTTTGCTGCGACAATGCTGCGGCCAATTTGGGAAATAACAGCGGCAACAGCGGTGATTCAACTGAATCGGCAACGATGGTGATTTGATTTATTATTATTTACCTGTGCGCCACAGCACATGAGACTTTGTGTGCCACTGTCACTGCAGCAATTGGCAGCCAAGTGGCATTCAATTCTCAGCCTATTTACCAGTCGCTACTACAGTGACTGTGTCCACCGCTCAGCATTGCTCAGCCATTAGCCGGTCATTGCTGTCTGCTTCTCATTTAGAAACGGTAGCAGTAGGAGCAACACGGGAGCAACTTCTGCTTCTGCTACTGCTGCAGCCTCTTACCATTTACATAATTTTAGCCAACCAGGCAGGCAAATAGAGCGCCGAATTAGGAGGAGAATGTGTGTGTTTGTATGTGCTGAGGACAAATGCGCCCAAAATAGCTGAACTGCACCGGTTGAACTGCTGTTGCTGTTGTTGTGTCCTATGGCCAGCTAATGAACTTGCATTCGGTCATTCCCTTTCGTTTTCGCTCTTTCATTTTGCAGTCTCATTCTCACTATTGTTCGGTAGAATTTGTCTCAATTACCTCGTTTTCACTTCCTCAACCTTGCTACCTAAACTACTCTTTGAAATTCAGTAAAAGCTCAATGTGAATGAGTGAATAACAATGACAATTTAAAAAAACTTAGAAATGATAAAAATCATTTGAAAAATGTAGGCGCCGAAAAGAGAAGAAAAGCCTACAAACTCTACTTGCTTGAAGAGGATCCCTTCGATGAGGAGCCCTTTGAGGAGGAGCCATGCGAAGAGGATCCTTTCGAAGAGGAGCCGTGCGAGGACGATCCATGCGAGCCAGAAGATCCCGAAGAACCGGAAGCTCCGCTGGATCCACTGGCGCCGCTGCTGGATCCGCGAGAACTCGAACCACGCGAGCTCGATCCACTGCTTCCACTTGCACCACTTGAGGATGATCCTCGGGAGCCGCTTGAAGCACTGGATCCACTGGCACTGCTTCCACTACTGCCACTGGCGCTCGATCCACGAGAACTGGATCCAGTTCGACTGCCCGACGACTTGCGCGAGGAGCTCATCGACGAGGAGGACTTGGAGCCGCTGAGGCTGCCCTTGCTGCTGCTGCGACTGCCGCTGGCGGCGCTGCTGGACGCCTTAGAGGCCTTCGAGGCCTCCACCGCTCGACTCATCTCCTCCTCGTCGACCATCGACGAAGCGACCGGGGCGTCGTGGCCGAAGCTGAGGTCGCTGAAGATGCGAATCAGAGGAAGGCCGCAGCGAATGGTGGCGTCGGTGCGCTCTCGGGCGACGTCCTCTCGGTGCGTCTCCACCAGTATCACGCTGAGACCGGCTTTGTGGGCGGCCACGCCCTCCATGCCGTAGTGCGTGCAGAAGAGAATGTCCTCCGCGGGCAGGCCCAGCTTGCTGACCACCTGCTTAAATGTGCTGGCGTCCTCCAGTGAGCCCAGCTCCGTGTCGAAGTAGGCCTTGATCTTGCCGGAGAGATCACCGTGATTGGTCACCGAGAGGAACTTCTTGTTGGCGTACGCCCAGCCGTTGGAGAGCATGTACACGTCGATGCCCTCGCTGGGCCAGCCGTTGATGCCGTTGGCGGCGTCAGAGTACACCGCCGTCTGCAGCTTGTTGCGGTTGTAACCGTCGAAGATCATGTGGAAGCTGTGAAAAGCAGAAGTTAGTACAAAAAGTGTTTCTACAAAACACAAAAGGCTTTTACCTAAAGTTGCGAATGGCATCAGTGTTGGTGACCTCATTGAGGCAGCGCTGGACGTAGGCGACCACCGTCGGGCGGATCTTCTCGGGAATGTCGCCGGCGCGGGCGATGGCCGGTCCACCGTCTTCCTGCGACTGCTTGCGCAGCAGCTCAATGTCGCGCATCAGCACCCGATTGCCCCAGTTGTTGGCGAGGTAGGTGTCGACGTTCTGCTTCATGTAGGGGAAGATCACCTTCTCGATCCAGTTGGTCTTCGTGACGGTCCCGACCATGTCGAGGAGCACTGCCTTTGGGTGGCGGACGCGGATGGCAGTGCCGCCCTGGGACTGTGGTTTTGGACCACCGGCGGCTGAGGAGTGATGTGAACCGGAAGGAGGATGGGCGGATCCGGCGGTGCCTGAAGCCCCAGTGGCCGAACCAGTTCCCGAGCCACCTCGACTGAGCGAGTGTTTCGAAGAGGACTTTGAAGAGGAGGGCCTCGAAGAGCTGCTGCTGCCCTTGCTAGAGGAGCCTTTGCTAGAGGAGCCGTGGCTGCTGGAGGATGATCCAGAAGAACCACTAGCCGAAGATCCCGAAGCACCGGAGGAGGTGTGAGTGCCGGAAGAAGTGCGCGAGCCACTAGAGCCACTGGCGCCGCTTGAACCGGACGAACCGCTGGCCCCCGAGCTGCCTGAAGAGTGTCCTGAAGAGCTGCTGCCAGAGTGGCCTGAGGAGGCGCCTGATGAGCCGGAAGCTCCTGAAGAAGAATGTCCCGAACTGCCGGAACTACCTGAAGCGCCCGAGCTGCCGCTGCTGCCGCTTGGCTTGCTTGACGATGATGATCCCTTGCTGCTTGACATGCTGCTTTGGCTGCTGTTCCAACAATGGTTGCTTTAGAATAGCACAAAAGTAAAGAAAAAAGTTTTTTTCAGCAAGCACAAGCACAACGAACAATGACCGGAATTGGAGAATGATGACCCCGGTTTTAAAGAGCTGACGCAAAGTTCGAATTTAGTCTCCAAAGTTTGTTGACTGGCACTAAAAAATTCTTTTTCTTTGTTCTCTTGTCCGGTCAATCCAATTAAACGGCCATCAACACCACCACCGCCACCACAACAGCAACTATTAATCATTGCCGTGATCTCTTCTACTCGGATAAAAATCCTGTTCTAATATATTAGAGAAAAAGTGACAATTCCCAATCA
>JAALOO010001137.1_pt1 | contig 19687 bp, 12 predicted proteins | sample 7257641 | NCBI WGS metagenome assembly JAALOO01 (sample SAMN14085613, study PRJNA598686) | mite metagenome | biome: ENVO:01001000; feature: ENVO:01001002; material: ENVO:01001226; isolation source: single female mite from University of Michigan culture on fish food culture... ...
TACAAATGCATTGCGCAGGGAAGCCCACTTTCCCTTAAAAATGGCTCCCCTTAAATTGACTTATAACTGCTTTTGATATCTGGTTTCTTTTTAAAATGCATTGAGGCTAAATGACAATCTCCTAGCTAACACTAAGTGCCATTTTTATTAAGTATTGATTTACTTTCAAAATTGGTGTATAGATTACAAACATTTAGCTATCAATTTTGTTTTGGCCGTAATTGTTTTGATCATAAAATAGATTTTGTTTATGCAAACGTTTTAGTTTTTTCACTATCCAACACAAGCTATATTGATTACTTTTTCACTTTATTGTTTTCTCGTTTATCTTTCGTACATTTTTGACTTTTTTATTATAAAGACATTTAATTGACAAACAAAACGGAACATAGACTCAATCAGTAAATCGCACTGGCATCATTTATAATATTTTACAGTCAATCATTTTAAAAACAACTGATTGACTGTAAAATTGAGTGCCATTACTGGTGCTGCCTTTTAGTATTCAATGCCATTAAACCATTTTAGGTCATTTAGCCGCCACAATCATCAAAACTAAATTCATGCACGTTTTATCTGTTTTTTAAAAGTTTATCGACACTCTCTGTCAGTTTTGTAATATTGCATTTATTTTTGTTTAGTGTTTATTTTTTATTTCTAACATTTTTTCTGTAAAAAAGAAAACAGAATTTCAGCCACTACTCTAACAAATGGTAAAATCTGTTTGCCAGTTTACAAATCGCAACACAAGTGTGCAGCAAAACAAAACTGAAAAAACCTTACTGGTCGACCAACTTTTGTACGTTTCTGATGTTCATGACAGCTGCACAGTTTTCTCAGCAAATCATCCGGCGCAAGTAGTCCTCTTAACATTTTTAAGCCCAGATTGGATTTTTCCCCTTGACTAGACGCTGACTTAGACTGATTCGGGCAGACTGGAACTGATGACAGTGGTCGCACTCTTTAGTCGCACATTTCCTTAGCAAGTTCCCTTAAACTAAGACTATTTTAAGTGCGACTTGAGACGTTCAGTTTGATCTAGCTCACTGAACAGCTGCTGCTGTTCCACATGAGCCCCCTCTGCTCTCGTGATCAGTACTGGCGTCAGTAGTAGTAGTAGTAGTAGTAGTGCTGCACTTGTCTTGCTTGGCAGCCATTTCCCATCGTTCACTTTTTCATGCCTTCTTTTCTGCCACCACCAACGGCGTCCAACTGATTACCATACTGATGCTGCCCACTTGTAGTGGTGGTGGTGGTGGTGAGCTAAGCAGATTGTGGCGGTGGCAGTCATCATCATCGCCACCGTCGTTTCGCCCTAAACAAAATCCAATTTGCCTTTTTCCTTAGCCAAAGCTGGTTGTTTGCATATTGACAGCCGCCTACTTGGCGGCAAAAGCATTTAGCCACCACCACCACTACCACCACCACCACCACCATCAGGATTGACGTCAAGAATTACCGACTTTTTCGCGTTATTTTTTTGGCACAAGTGGGCGCCATGATTGAAAAAAGTGCCGCAACGGCAGGCCACAGTGGCCTTCCTTTTAATTGGAGCGCACACTTGAGCAAACACACACACACACACACACATACACACACACGCGATCCGAGTTAATAACCAAGGGTGCACAGGCTGATTTAGTGGGAAAAGGTCTTAGGCTGCATACTTCTGCACAGTTTCAGATAAAAAATGGTAATTTCTGATTAGAGGCAGCAGCTAGGGGCGCAAAGTCAATTTAAAGTCTGTCGGAGATTGCTGTCAGTGCTCTTGAAAAGCCGATGCAGTCTTTTCCTTGAACCGTCGCGTGAGTGAGCTTTCCTTTCTTTCATTTTGTTTTTTACTGCCCCTCATTTTTCCTCTACCGTTGCACTTTTTGCTGCCTAAACTGTTGCCTTGAGTGTGTTCCAAGCACAGTGTACTGTAAAAGAGCTAATTTATTCACCACGTGAAACGGCAACGGCACTTGCCTTTGAGGGTTTGTGCGTGTCTCTGTGTGATTGTTGTGCACCACACTTTGCCTAATCTAATTAAAAGGGTGAGAAAAGCTCTCTTTTAAAAAGACAACTGCAATGCATGTACACAAACACTGATTGTGCTGAAAGCAGCGTTTTTAGTTTTTTTTATTAAACACAATACATAAAATACGCAGTTTTAAGTGCGCATCTTTAATAGACAAACAGGGAAAAAATGAAGGGGTAAAATAACCACTGCTATGCTAGCTAATTAAAAACAAACAAAAGTAAAACTAGAGCACGTTTAGTAAAGTGAAAAAAGAAAACATGCACTTGTACACATGTTTTTGTAGACAAACTACTGCTTGTGCACGTGAGATTAAACGGCAAAAATAAAAGGTTAAAAGTCAAAAGTGAGCAGTGTTTTTAAATTTACACTTTGCTGTTTAGTTATCCTTAAACTTAAAAATCGCATCGAAAAATTTGAAAGTGAACGTAAATGTAAGTGAACATAAGAAGTTTTAAAGGCAGTTTACTATTTAAAATCTTTTGCTACTAAAGTTTTTGTGCATTGATTTTAAATTTGTTTTTTGCAAGTTTTTAGCCCTTTAGTCTAGGCAATAAACTCTAGGTAGATGACGTAGACGATGAGAATGAGCAGGGCGACAAAAACGAGCAACAGTGGAATGCTCACTCGGCGGCTTTCCTCCTCGCTGGGATGATTGTCCAGCCGTTGTTGGGCCCGTTCGGCCACCGTTGAGGCGGCTCGGTGAAAGACGGGCTTTGGGCTCTTGGTTTTGCTTTTAGAGCCCTTGCTTTTGCTGCCTTTGCCGCCGTTGCCGTCAGCTTCCATGGCACCTGATGTCATCTCTAGGTCGTATCCTTGTGGCATGTTAGTGGATGCAGTGAGAAGATTTTTTGAAGTAATGAATGATTGTTTTATGAATAAAAAACGATTAATTAAATAGTAAAACAAAGTTTAAAAAATTAGATGAAGCAGACAACATCAGCGTGTAGCGTTTTTGTTAAGAGTCAATGCAAAGTTAAAGTTTTTGTTTCACAAACTGACTTTGATTGTTGAATGTGGTTGCTGTTGGCGGAGAGTGAAGCAAATACCGACTAAACTGGCAGCCAAAGCTGACTTCCCTTTTTATTGTCTAATCAAAAGGAATGTAAAAACCGACAAACTTATTTTATTTGTAATGAATCAGTTAATATGCCTTTTTGTTGTTTTCTTTTCCACCCATTACTCAAAGCCCCCCTTGTTTCCTCTCTTCCCATTGAACAAGCCGTTTGGCTCCTACTCAATTCCTGCAAAGTCCTTCTCACTGGAGTGCTGGCAATGACGCCAGTGTTGCCGCCGTCAGAATGACGCCAACAAGAAAGAGTTGAGAAGCAAATAAGAGTTTTGGTGAAAAGATCAAGTGAGGCAAGTCGGGCTCAAGGGTGTTTGAGTGGGAAAAAGGGCTGGCATTGAGTTCAACATGCAAAAAATAGCCAAAAGTTAGCTAATAATGCTGGCAACAAGCTATTCATTGTTGTGCTTTCAATGTACTCCACCTTAAAGCACAAGTCAGCCACTACTTTCAGCAACTTTTTTATGACTTGTTCACTCAAAGGTATTTCTTGCATTTATCTCTGTTATATTATTGTTTTACCTACCTATCTATTTACCTGGTAGTTTTGAGCAACATAAAACTGTGATAGTTAAACATTAATTTTTAAACTTCCAACATAAAATTTTGTTAGTAAAAAATGTCCAATATAAGTGCAATTAAACTTGTTGAAAATAGACTGTGAGCCTAAATAAGCAATTAAAAACTTAAAACTAACATTGTTTAACACATTTTAATGTGAGCATGTTTTTTGCCAATATATATGATGATTTGACCTTTACCAGCATTCTCAAAGCAAAGTTGTGTTCACACTGCACACTTTAATTAGTCATGGTCAGTTCTTGCTAACTAACCAAACAAACAGACGACTTTTAGAATTTTCATTTAATTAACTTACAACCTGAACGGTCGCCTGATCACTGCTTTTGACTTTATTAATGGTACACAGAAAAACAAGGAATCAGAGCGGAGCAGCAAGGAAACCTAGTGGGATCAAATGCTTAAAGAGAATTGAGTAGTCAGCAGTTTTTTTATTGTTTTCAAACAGCAACACACTACTGGTGTCTGTTTGTTTTCCCACAGGAAGACTAATTTGATTGTTTAAACCTGCATTTTTTCAAATGTAATGTGATTGCACCCGGGGAAAAGAAAAAAACGGCAAAACAGTGTCAAGTTGTAGTGTTTTGTAGTTTGAATGGCGCCCATACTTGGAACTGTTGCTCATTTTGCAGCCTTCTTTTATAAGATTTCTCTTGAGAAATCAGTTTTTTCATTTGTTTTTGTAGTTTATCTTTTGCCATTTTCTTTGACCTTGCTGCATTGAGCTCTACCATTGATTTGTTAATTTAATTTTGTTGCATGGGCCAATGTGGATTGGCAGTGGTCTAGTTGTTTTGGGAGTTTCCTGACTGTGCAATCAGTTTTGCCTTTTTCATTTTTTTGCTATAAAAAAACTTTGAAATTTTGCAGTTTTGGCAAAATCTGATTTATCTTCATTGCCCATTAACTTTTATTAGAATTACTAAAAACAAACGACTATTGCCGCTTCATCGTTTTAAAAGCAGGCCAACAGAGATAAAAAAATAACGTAACGGCAGAATTGCAACGCAATTATTTTCCACCGTACAAAACCGTTTTTGTCAACCAGCTCTCACTGCTTTCGTCATCGTTTGCATCTTTCACATTTTTCAGTCAAAACCCAGCGAGAACAATCAGCTTCTGGTTGGCATTTTAACTAGAATTTCCAGCCTTTTAACCTCATTTTTTATGCTCTACTTAAGCACTTCTAATTCGTTTGTTCGTTAGCTAATTAGTTTTGTTCTGGCTGTGAAAATGATGCTGCCACGTTTGTTAGCAAGAAGTTAGTTAGCCAACAGGCCTGAAAACCTGCAGCTGCTTGCTGGTTAGATGAGTGAATATGTGTGTGTGTGTGTGTGCAAAACCTCTTAACCAAAGTCAGCAGACCAGGGGAAAAGAAAAAGTGAGGGAAAGTGAGGGAAAAGAGAGCAGCAGACGGACCGAATCCCGAAAACTGCATCAGTTCAGTATTTGCCTACTCTTTCCTTTTCTTTTTCCATCTTTCTCCATTTCCATCTCTCTCTTTCTTTCTCTCTCTCTCTCTCTCTCTCTCTCTCTCTCTCTCTCTTCAATCTCAACCCAAAGCGCTGATTAGCTCCCACTTCTGCACAACCCGATGACATCACACTTTGGACTGCTGCCTCTACTGCAAATGCTGATGCAAAAGGGAGATAGGCACCATTTTCTTCTTCTTTTTCCTCCTTTTTCGAACAGCCGACCAAGCAACAGCAGCCAAAAAAGCCAAAGCATTCAAAACTCGGTTAGTCGGTTAGTCGGTCGGTTATTTCTTCTTTCCTTCCTTCCTTCCTTCCTTCCTTCCTTCTCCAACTTTGGCACTCTCCTCTGCTGACTTTCTGAAGTGAAGAGGAGAGGGCGCCAAATAGTGAAGCAGCAGTAATTCAAGAGGCTTTATTGTTCTCCTGCATTCTCTTGTTCTCTTTTCCTCTGAAGAAGCAGCCGCCTGTCCACTTCTTGTCTTGTCTTGTAATTTGCTGCTGTCTCCCTCCCGCTTGGCTGCACTTCTGGTCGCCTGACCAATTAATTAGCCAGTCGGAGGCTAATTACCGACGGCAGCGGGTCGGTAGGCCAAGTAGCGGTGATTAAACCAGTGTGCACGCGACACAACTGCTTCAGCTTCGTCGACTTCAGTCGCAACAGTTCTACCGTTTCTGTTTCAATCAAATTTTTAACTTCATCGAGAGTTTACTTTGTCGTTTTTGTGCCCAGTGTTTGTGTAGTGTAGTTTTAGTGTGTGTGTGTTCGTGATTCTGTTGTTTGCTTTTCTTTATTCCTTTACTTTATATTTTTCAAACTGCCTCCAATTGCTTTCCGATAAATCCAAACATTGAACCTTTTTGGTGATTTTCTCCACTACATCACTCATAAATTTGTTGCTTGTGGTTGTGCTCTTGTGGTCAATAACCAACAACGCTTCGTACATCTTAACACTGACATGTCGCAGTTTCGCTTTCCCAGTGAGTTTTCGGCCTTGGAGCCGGAGCCAGTGCCGCACGCCCAAGTGTTTTCATTTCAAAGTCAGCACCAGAACCAGCACCAGACTGATTGTGCTCGTTCTCAACAACATCTACAGCAGCAATCGAACTTAATTACCTCTTCCACTTCCACCAGGGAGTTCATCTGTGAGGAGAACACATACGTAAACAGACAGCAGTCCACCACCAAAAACTTCTCAACCAACTTTTGCACCTTCAGCTCGCCAGCCTCTCCGCCGTCAGCCTACACTGCTCATAACCAGCACAACCAACAGCACCAGCACCAGCACCAGCATTCCTCCTCTTCAAAGTACTCTTCCTCAAACTACTTCTCCACCTCGACGACCACTTCTTCTACAAACTTCTTCACCCCACCACCACCACCTCAAGACCCCTACTTTCCTCGCCCATCAACTGCTCCCATTACCGTTTCACTTGACACCAATGGCAGAGGCCTGCAAGGTAGCCTAGCCCTGACAAACAACTCCAACAATTTAGAAACTGATGACGATGATGAGGTCTTCATCTCTCACCGAGACTACTCAGCTGAAGCTCAATCTCAATCTCAATCTCGATCAGGCGCACTCATTCGCCAGTCTTCAGTTCCTCCTCTTCCTCACCCTCGTGACCGCCACTTTCATGGCCAGCACTTTAGCACCCGTGAGTACAATAACCACCACCACCATCACTACCACCACCACCAACAGCAGCAGCAGCAGCCGAGCAGCTCAATGAGCGAGTCTCTTTACGGTTCGCCGCCGATCAGCCGCCGACCAAAGCGCTACCTGCCCAGTCCCCCTCTGATTCCCTCTCGGCCTAGGGCCAGCTCCGTCTCCACCATTGCCATCTACTCCTCTGAGGTGAACCTAACTGGCACCTTTCAGACCTCTACTCGACTGTTGCCCACGCCTCCCATTCAGCCTTCCCCTCCCCCTCCTCCTCCTCCCCTTCATCCTCGTTCTAACTCCACTTTCCAGCCTCGCACTGCTTTTCTCTTTGACGGTCCCACCTGCACTCCTCTTTCGCGTTTTGTCGCCGCTGAAACGCAGGCAAACACAAATCAGAGCAGCAACGCTCGATCGCACTCAGCTCCCCACTCCTGCTTCACGTCCTCCTCCTCCTTCCCAAAGGTGGACATCAGTTCAACGAATGCCAACTTCAACTCACTGGCTGCCAGTACTAGCAGCTTTAATAGCGCTGATCAGCCTTCCAGCAATCAGTACTACTGCTACTCGCAGCTCTCCAGAAACAATACCACTTCAAATGCCACCTCCGCCTCTTTCTACACGTCACTTCTTGAGTCTCAGTTTTTGAGCGGCAATTCACTTAATGACACTGAGCCTATGGGTCCAGAAAAACTCACCACTGTATCCTTTAGCACTCCTCCTCCTCCTCCTCCTCCTCCTCTTTCTCTTCCTCCCTTTTCTTCTTCCCAATCAGCTCTAAGCACCAATTCGTATTCAGTCCGTCAGTCGACTCCTTATCCGACTGAAAATGCCTCCAGCTCTTCTTCAACGGCCTCTCCTCCCTCTACACCACCATCATCATCGTCTTCTTCTTCGTTGACCACTGTCCCTTCTCACAATGACTGCTCCTCCTCCTCAAAGACTGCTTCTCTTGCTCCTGCTCCTCCGGTTGAATCTGCCAGCTCTGCTGCTCCTTGCAAGCCCGAGGTAGCTTCTAAAATTGCCACCCCGTATCGGCAATTTCTTCTCCCAACGCAGTGGTCGGCAACTCCCTCGACTTCATCAGCGTCACCACTGTTGCCATCAGGTGAAGCTCGGCCGCCGCCGCCGCTACTATCACCACCACCACGAAAGACACCACCAAACGCCTTTGACTTTGAAGGTACATCTAATTGCTCTGCTGCCGCCAACGAGGTGGTCTTCCTGAAGTGTGCCCCACGACGACCACCACCACCACAACCAAAAGCCGGCACATCCTCACAGACTGCAAGCACTTCGGCTGCTGAAAAGGGCTCAGGCAAAAGTGCCAACAACAACGGCAGCTCACAGTGCTCTAAATCAGCAGCGCCCGCAGCAGCATCCTCGCCATCTTCCTCTTCCGACGACAATGATGATGATGATGAGATTCCCTGCCTGGAGAACTGCCAGTGCCCCCGGTGCTACGATGAGGCGCTGGCAAAAAGGGCTGAACAGGCGGTGAAGGAAAGAGAGGAGCGAAATGCCCGAATGAGCGGCGAGGCACGGGAGCTGAACAGCGCCATCGACTGGCTGGACATGGACCACGAGGAGGAGGCTCCGCTGGAGATCACCCGAAACGAGGAGGCGGTCAACCGTCTGCTGGACTACCTGGAGACGCTGATCGGCGATCTGGAGACGGAGGTGGAGGTAAGTGAAGAGAGTTCGAAAGTAGTGCGTCTAGCTGACATAGTCCACTGACCACAGTAAAAGTCAAAATGTAGATTTGCTGCACTTGTAATCTGCTGTATTATTTCCCTTCCTTTTTTCAGGTTCTGCTGACTCCAAAGTACGCCTTCCGCCAGAGCCACATCACCGGCCTCTTCCGCTACCCGGAGCACCCGGGGCGGCTGCTGGTTCAGCTGACGCTGCCGGAGATCGTCTTCGTGCCGCTGAACGCCATGCCCAAGGCGGTGCTCGACCGCCACGGCATCCTCTTCACCGCCAGCGAGCTCAACTCCGACCGGGAGATTGTGGTGTACCGCGGCGAGGTCCTCCCCCGGGACTGCCCCTCCGACCCGCAGTACCTCACCTACCGGCGGCTGCTCGGTCCGGCGCTGGAGAGCCCCGAGTTTAAGCAGCGACACGCCCTCTTCCGCTGGCTGTGCCGCTGTCTGGCGCCGGTCAAGGTGGGCCTGCCCGCCGTGGAGAAGGTGGGCCTCAGCGTGCGCCAGCTGCGCAGCGGTCCCATCTACTACACGCACAGCCGGGCCGGCGTCAATGTGCACTTCCGCGAGGTGTACGTGCCCCTGGAGACGGTGGTCCGCTGGGACATCTTCACCGATGAGGTCATCGAGTTCATCACTGACGCCTTCAGGCGAATCAACCGTCGCTGAAGAAGGTGAAACAACTGTTCAATCAAGGTTGCAGGACAAAATTGATGACAGCAGAAGAAGAACATCCACCAAAGTCCACTGCTTGTGCCCAACACTCTCTTCAACACTGTCCTCTTTTGCACATCTTTCTCTCGTTTCTTTGCACACTTTCTCCTCAACGCCTTTTGTTCTCCTCCTCTTATAACCAAGATATCCAAATATTTTTCCCCGTTCACATGTTTAGTAGCTGCTAGTACAAATAAATGCCCACTCCCTCTCTATTTCTGTTTCCCTAAAAGATATTTGAATATTTATTCTTGTTATCTCATATCTGCGTGATGACAGGTGCCTCTATGCATAGTCCACTGAATGCCGATTGTAAGGAATGCTGAACAGAACAAAAATGAGTGTTTAACATGAATGCTTATTCGTGATACACACGCACGCACACACACACAAATTGTGTTTATTCTCATTTATTTTCAAAGTTTAATAAAACATTCAAAAAGCTAAAACTCTCAAAGTGCTAATTAACTCAAGTACGCCACGTTCTTGCAAAAACAAAAAAGGTTGAACAGAAAAGAAAAAATGCTTGGTAACAAAACCTAACAACAACAGCAGCATCAGCAACTTTTGACGTCAGCTTTCAAGGTCAACAGTTGGTGATGCTTTGTGTGCGCGCATTGTTTTTTCCTGTATAGTTTGAAGTGGGATTTTCATTTCAAAATTGCTGCCAACTGTTCCAACAAATTGACTTTAAATTTCAAAAGGGCACCACTTGTCTAATGCGAAAAGTTTTTGGTTTGAAGTAAATGGTAAAAGCGAACAGTGGATTAACTTTTCTTCTTCTAAAAACGTGTTTCCATCATCTGTTTCCTTTTGCAGCAATGCCTTTTTTGTGATTTTGCTGGTGTATGTGTGTGTGTGTGTGTGTGTGCGTTTGTGCATGACAGTGACAAACAGCGCCAGCGACTGGCTCAGTTGTTCTACTGGGGCTTAATATAATTGAGCACTTTTCTAAAAAAGAAGAAAAGAAGAAGATTGACTAGGGAACGTTCGAGAATGAATCTGCACTAGTGGCCAAATTCTGTCGTGGCTGTAATCAAAAGCTAGCAAAAACAAATGTAAGTGTCGAATGCGTGAAATATAGTCAAACTAGATTATTTAAAAAATCAAATTTAAGGGGAGCCATTTTTGAGGGAAAGTTGGCTTCCCTGCGCAATACATTTGTATAACAAAAAGGTCATTTTTTCGGTACACATTTCTCAGCATCTACACATCAGATTCAGATTTTGTAAAAAACAAAATGTAGATGAGGATGTAATCTTTATTTTAGTCAATTGCAAAAAAATTTAAAAAGTTTTTTTGCAAAATTTTTTGACTGTTAAACGCTTTGATTTTTAAAACTTTATTATCATTTAAAATAATATTGTTCAAACTATTTTGCAAACGACTAAAATGAAGATTACATTTTTGTTTACATTTTTTTACAGCATTTTAATCCGATGTGTGGTTGCTGAAAAATGTGTACCGAAAAAATGACCTTTTTGTTATACAAATGTATTGCAACTATTCATTTGAAACAATTTTTAAAACTTTTTATTATCAGTTTTACGTCTCAATTGTTTTTATATTTTGACAAATCGACTATTTTAGTGACAGCACTATGTGTTTAAAAAACAGTCAATAAACAAACAAACAAAAAATAAGTATATAAAAAAAGAAACGATAAACAATTTAATTTTTTCAGTTTTTTCAAATAATAATAACAATAAATTTTTTGTAATTTTATGATTTTCAAACAACATTTTTCATTTTTTAAATCATCATTATCAAACCACAACTACCACTACTACTATTTCTATCACCAGACCACCAGACAAACCAGATTACCACTACCACCACCAACGCCGCAAAATTGCACTAAAAGTGAGAAAATGGCCGTTTTCCAAGCAGGAAATAAAGCAATGAGAATACACACGTTTTGCCCTATAACGGATATCCTATAAATTTAAGTTCTACGCATACTCAAAAGAAAGATGACGTCAACTTTAGCAAAAATTAAAAGATTGAATAGCAAAAAATTTTTAAAAAAAAATCAAAACTTTTTTTTAACAAAGTGAGCTGATTTAAAAAAAATAAAATGCATTTAAAAGCAAACATGCATTTTATAACATATGCAAAATTTATTTTTATATAATTTAACTTTTGCAAAATTAAAAATATGAAAATGCAGTTTTACTAAAAAAGTTTTACTTAATAGCATTTATTTATTAACTTAAACAAATTTTTAAACAATTTTTGAGTTATAGAAATAAATTATTTTAAGAACAAAACTAAACTAACAATTTTGTCAATTTTTTTAGGTTTTTTAATTTAAAAATTTCAGTAAAATAATATTTTTTAAATTTAAATACTTAAAAATGTTTTAATCTAATTAACTATTTTAAAAATAATTTTTTAATTGTTTAATAAACTTGTTTTTGTATTTTTTAAATTTTTAAAATGAAAAATTTATTAATATAAATATTTTTGAAAATAATTTTAAATGTTTGCCTACAGTTGTCGCTCTACGTCATTTAGAAAAAAGATGAATTTCAAATTAGTAGAACGCTGAGGGCCTCTCACGTTAAGAGGTTTCACTTTTTTTCCTTCTATATATTTTTTAGAAAGCGCCCAATGCAGTTTCTTCGATTTTGTCCATTGCAATGCTCTGACTGGCACATCTATTGCGCAATATACCCCACAACGAGGTTCATGTGCGAGCCGATTGTCTGCACTGGCTTTCTCTCACAATCACATTCTCTTTTCATCACTCTCTCTTTCTCTTTTTTTCCATTCACAATCTCTCTCTCTCTCTCTCTCTCTCTCTCTCTTTCTCGTTTTCCATCATCACCATCTAAATACCCCCTCGTTCAACCACCAGTTTCAGTCAACTGTTTGCACCCGTCTTTTCTTGGCGTTTGGACGGACAATATTTTTCAGTATTTAAATACATTGCTTTGGTAGCTTAGAGCATTGAGTGTTGGTTATTTGAGGACTAAAATTGGTAAGTTGTGCAAATGAAAATGTCTGTTTGTTTTTTGTGAATAAAAATATCGTTAAGAAAATTTTTAAAATTTTTTTGTTTTAAAATAGTGAGTTTGACAAATAAACTAAACAGTTAAAAAATTGTTTTGACTTCACTTAAAACAAAATATTATTTAATTAAAAAAGCTGGTTTCCTGTCTGACTGTCATTAATTATCGTTTGTGCAACAGTCGTTTATTTTACAAATTTATTAAAGTTTTTTTAAAATAAACATAGTTTGATTGTCAAAATGTTTGTAAAAACAACAAAGAGTTCCGCTTGCTTACTATAAAAACAAATTAAATAAAATACAAATTTTTTAAACTGTACAATAAATTTTATTTAAGTAAATAACTTAATAATAAATAAAAGCATCATTAATTTCATTTGTTGATTGTTCCATTTTAGTATTCGTTCATTCAAACATGGCAGGCAGCTCATTTTCTAATGCACCACTTGGTCTATCATTGCTGGCTAACAACAACAACAGCAACAGCAGCAGCAGCAACAGCAGTTCGTCTGTAAGTGCTTACTGTGATCTACTTGGCCCCTTCTCAATTCCTCAATTACTAATCAATCCCCTTTTAATCCTCTTTGCAAACGCACACACTTTAGAGCAACAGCGACGAGGAGGAGAAGGCATCAGTAGGAGAAGAAAAAACAGCAAAGTATGGATTCCCATCGGCGAACGGCGGCGGCGACGGCGGCAAAGCGTGGGCCACTTGGAAGAGAGCCTCCATCCGAACGGCTCGGCTGGCCCGTCACCGCCAGAAACAGCAGCCAAAAACGAGACAGACCAGACGCCGTCAGCAGCACCAGCAACCGTTGGCTGTTGCAGCCGGCGACACCAGTGGGCGCCGCGGAAGAGAGCCGCTGAAGATGCGTCTGCAGGCAGTGCTTCAGCAGGGGACTGAGGCGAACCAGGCAGCGGAGAAGAAGGTGTACCGGGTGGTCAGCGGACCTGGTGGAGAGGCGACGAAGAAGGAAAATGGCAGCAGCAGCAGCAGCAGCAGTAGTGAGGATGACACTGGCAGCCAGACAGACACTGAGGACGGCAGCAGTAGCAGCAGCAACAGCAGCAGCAGTGAAAGCAGCAGCAGTAGCAGCAGTAGCAGCAGCAGCAGCGGCAGCACTGGTTTAGAAAGCATTGGCAAAATCGGTGACGGCGACGGCAGTGCGAAGAACACCAATAAAAGTGGCCATAACTTTGAATGTGGTGAGGAGAGTGATGCTACACTGGTGGAAGACTGATTGAAAGGGCATTTGATTTGCTGTATTATTCATTTGAGGTATTTATTTATTCAACTGCTTATTATTACATTTGCACCATTTAATAAACACAAATTTGCATCAAAATTGCGCTTTTACAATTTAGTTTTTGTATTTGGTAATTTAAATTTGATTTGTAATTTGTTTAGCTAAACATTTACAAAATATTAAAAATTCTATCAAATTCAATTTATGTTCCAGTAGCATTGAGCGTTTGAGAGCACATAAAATACAAATTTTGTAATAATTTTGCAGTTTATTATTTTTACACAATAATTGTTTGTATGGTTATTTTTATCACAAAAATGAATAACATGCTAAAATTATCAGGCATTTTTATTGTAGAACAGTACATCTCTATTAACTGCAATTTAAAAATCTGGTCCTTTTTTTCTTTTTCTTTGATTGTGCACGTCTGTGCTTGGTAGCATCCAGTGAGACGCACTAATGTGTGTGTGTAGGTGCCTGCTCTCCTCTTTTTCTCTTTATTTCCTTTCCCTTTTTGTCGTGCTCTCTCTTTAGCGCAATTCTGGTGTGCCGTTCCAAATGGAACAGTGCCTAATGCTGCACAATGCATTGTGTCCATAAGCAGCAGCAGCAGCAGCAGCAGCGGGAGCTCCCTGGCTCCCATTCAATGATTCCCTTTCTTTTCACCATTGATAGCAACAGCAAACTAGCTGTACGAGGCTTTCAGGCAACTTGTGATGAAAAATTTAATGACACTGTTGATATTTAGCAACAAATAAAAAATCTCGCATTGTTTTTTTAATTATTTTTGTTTTTTTTATAACTGCTTAATTAACACCAACTGCTCTTAAAACAACATTGGCGTAGTGGAAAAATACCAATAACTAAAAAAAATAAAACATTATTCTGATTTCATAATTAAATGCAATGGAAAATTTCGGTCAATGAGTGATCAGCAAACGTATGAAAACAAACGAAGTACACATTTTCAGCCTTACAGAAACCAGCAGAGGCAGCAGTAGCCTTAACAAGAAGGGGAGAAACAGATTCCCATGATCAAGCAAGGACAATTAGTTGGCCACTGGTGATATATACACAATATGCGACTTTGCTCGCTCGCTCTCTTTCTCTCTCTCTCTCCCTCAACCTGATTCAGTGCAGCGAGCGCTGATTGAAAAGGCTGCTACCGTTGCTGCTAAGTCTGGTGCTGCTGCAGTGCTTCAGCACAGTGCTCACTGGGCAACATTATAAAGTGCGTATATGCCTCATCAGACAGACCGACAGACAGACAGAGTGCACGGCACAGCACCAACACCAGACAGCGCCAGACAGAGTGGCTGATCCCGTCGCTCCAATTTGTCTCACTCACTCACTCACTCACTCACACCACTTCATTTGTTCATTTGTTCACCTTCCACTGTTTATCACTTAATCAATCTCGTTCGCTCTTTCTCGTTCTCGTTCTCTTTTTCTTCTTTTTCTCCCCCTCTCATTTCACTGTGTGTCCTTCTAATTAGATTTGTAAACAATTCTGGTGCAGACACACACACACACACAGTTTAGCTAACATTTAAATTAGTGAACAGCAGACGAATCCTCATTAGTGGTAGCCTAATGTATCAGTAGCAGCAGCAGCAGTAGCAGCAGCAACAGCAGCAGCGTCAGTTCTCTGCAGCTCGACATTCAGCACACAGCTCAGCCACTTTGCTCTGATTTACTTTTTCTGAAAATTGAATTTCCCCCCCCCCCTCTTTCCCATTCACTCTCACTCTCCCCCTTTCATCGCAATCTGTTTTCTAATTCTCCATTTCTTCATTGTCGCTAGAAGTGCCCATCGAGAAGGAGAGAAAGCGAAAAAGAGAGTGCAAAAGTGCAATCTACAGACAGCGTGGGCAGCCTCAGCATCCATCGGCGAAGTACAGTGGTGCAGCATTGGGACAGCAGCAGCAGCAGCAGCGGTGGTTGTCAACGGTAGCACCAGCCAGCCGAAACCAAAGCGGCTGCATCAGTTCAGACGCACAAAGCAGCACTAGCAGCAGCAGCAGCAGCAACAGCAGCAGCCAGAAAAGCTGATCCACGAAGCAGTCGTCCTCTCAGTCGATCACTGGCGGCCAGTACCTTTGAATGCTGCCTCTGCACTGCTAACCAGAAAAAGCTCACCAGCCATCGCCAGCATTGCTTTTTTCTGCCTACACCTGTTTACTCTTCAAAATTTGACCAAAATTTGCCTATTGTTGCTGAGGTATGGATGAAAAGTGTTTATTTTTTTTTTGCTACAAGCATTTTGATAATTCTTTTGTTTGCTTTTTTACCTATTACATTAGGAGACAAGTAACTTCTGTTTGGCGGCTTTCAATCAAAGTGTCCATCACTTAGGATCAAATATCTTTTGGTGAGTACAGGTTTTCCATTAATGTTTTGATTTGACTATGACTTTTTTGAAAGTTTTAATGACTCAAGTTAAAACTGATAAAAAGTTTAAAGTTTAAGTAGTTTGTGAACGTAATATTTTGATATTACTTTTTGCTAAACAAAAAGTAATATTCAAATTTAAAAAAGACTAGTTAATGCAAAATCATGACTAATTTAAATTATCCGCAATACTACATCTTTATAACAATGTAGTATTGCAGATAATTATCAAATTTAAAACGCAATTAAAATCATGCTCTATACACTGCAAAGATGCTTGGCTCGTTTCTCTTTTCTGCTGCCATATATTGCAGATTGTCAATCGACCCCTCTTGCCTAAGCAAAGTCTTTTAGAGCTAACATTGTATGAGAAAAATTTTTCAATTTGTGCTTTTTGGAAGCGCATATATACTCACACTTCGATTGAAGCATATTAACTAAAAGTTACGTTTGCGTGCAAAGTGCTGTGTAAACCAGTAATAATGTAAAGAGAAATATTAGCACTTACGTCATAATCAGATTATTGACCAAAAGTAAAAAAGCAGTGTTTTATAAAACATGCAATAACTACAATTGAATGGTGTTTTTAGATTTTAAGAAATCACCGTTAATAAAATTGTCTTAAAAGTTTTTGTAACTATTGTTTTTTGTTTGCATTTTTTGCCAAAATGTTTGCAGCATTAGAAAGGAATAGTAATTGCTGTTATAACAATAATGAAACATTGAAATTGTTTCATAGTTTCCTAAATATTTTTTATGTTAGGTTTAGTCCTACTACAATTTACTAAAACAGAAATTATTTAAACATTTTTTAATATATGAAATCTAACAATTCACATATTTATCGTTTTTTATTGCCATTTAAGCATACAAGTTTCACCAGCTTTAACAGCTGTTGCTTAAAAATTTTAAAACATTTGCAACAGTTAGCACAGCAATCTATATGACAAGCAGACAAGCAGCAATGCGCTCCCGAAAGGAAGTGGCCTTTAACCGTAAGAAGAAGGTGACCTTTGTGGCGCCTTTAGAGGAGGTGTTGCTCGTCTTTCGCTGTCCCATCACGAAGATGAAGCAGTACCTGGTTCGCTACAAGCCGACCACTGAGGAGCAGGACAACCTCAGCCGAAATACTTTGAACGAGTATCGAAGTCGCGTCAAAGCGGAGCCAGAAGGCACCGCTCCTAAGGACTTTGAGGAATTTGCCCCTCGCGCAAAGTACCTGGCCGTGGCGATGCACAACTATTTCCACCGACTGGAGTTTCTGTTTGCCGGCGAGTGTGAAAATCCTGCTGACACTGACTTTCACAAGCAATCAGGCCAGGTGTACGAGATTGAGGGCATCGACCGACTTGAGCGGGTGAACTCTCGTAAGCCCGGCAAGGAGTTTGAAGTGGTCAATCAGTACCGCGTTCACTGGGCGCCGGTGCTGATGGACGAGCAGCAGATGGAGTCGGGCTACATGCAGCAGCTGATCGAGTTTGAGTCTCGCCGACTGGAGGGCATTGCCGGCCTGGAGCTGACTGCAGCGGAGGCGGAGCAGTTTCTGGAGAGCTACCGAAACCCGGTCATTGCTCGCCTGCAGCGTCTAACTTCGGGCCAGACAAAGGAGTACATCCGCGAGAAGGTGGTCCGCGAGAACTCGGCCAATCTGAAGAAGGCTCAGAGGAAGAGGAAGTTGGTCCTTTGTTAAGACAGACCACCAGCTCTGCTGTGCTGTCTTGTCACACTTGCCGCACAGTCGCAAGTGTTGGACCAATATCAGCATATTACCATATTAAAACTATGTGAGTTAGCAAGTTAGCAGCAGATAAAATCGTTTAACTTTTGTTTTACCTTCTTTCCGCATTTTAGATTTTTCTTGCGTTGCTGATGTCAACTACTGTGAAGCAACTACTACTGTTTGTCGCCCAATTTCTGTTATTTAAATTAGTCTAGAAACTTAGAACGTAGAAATGTGTTCTATATTATGCGTGCTAACCACTACTGAATATCTAACCACTACTGAATATCTAACCACTACTGAATATCTAACCACTGCTGAATATCTAACCACTACTGTTTAGCTAAATTACTGAATGTCAATTTATCCACTTTGCAGATTTCCACTTTTCTTCAATAAAAACTTTCAAAAACCCAATTTATAATTGCTTTTTAAATTGAGTAAAAAATGTTTTTGTTTTGTAAACACTGCAACTATGTGTGTGTGTATTAATCAAAACAAAATTGTTTTAATAACATGTACTTGATAAAAAAATATTTGTTATACTTTCATTTATTGAACATTGTTTTCCCATTGGTCAATAAAAAGATTTTAATAAAGACAACAAATAGAGTTACATTTGTTAGACAATAGTTGCAATTAACGAAAACTTTGACAATAATCAAACAAGAATTAAATTAGTTATAATAAATTAAGGCATGTGCCTCCAGCACAAATTAAATTTTAAATAAGTTTTGCAGTAAAAAAGTCTAATTAATTTTATAAAGTCGCACGTGATGCATTCAGATTTTTAAACAAATTGTAATTAAAGCAAATTGTGCATCAGCTTTTGTATTCACCCAAATTGTGTTTGACCAATACTAACATGAATGCAATTTTTAAAAATTTTTTGTACTTAAACATTTGAGAAGTAGACCATTGGATAAATTAACTAACATTGAATTAACTACTCAATTGTAATTTGACTTGTTCTTTGTTAATTAATGTGTTTTTTAAATACAGCAAAAAATTGTGTGTTTTTTTAAATACTGTGTTTGGTTGTTTGCATATTAAACAACTTTTTTGCATGCAAATTAAATACACTGACTTTTTGTTTGATTTAGAAAGTAATTTAAAAATTACTTAAAATGAATTTAAATTGTTAAGTATAAAAAATTAACTATTTAAAATAAAAGTTAGTTAATTTAATTTTGTAATATAAAACGACTTACGTGTTTGTTGAAAAAATGGTCATAAAACAATGAAAAACAACAAAACTAAGTGGGGTAGATCTAACTTTCCTGAAAATTGATGTTTTTCCATTTCTCCAAACGCACTTTTTTGCTTCTATAAATTACATCGTTCAAGATATCAAAAAGCGGTTTTCACACAACAAACAAGCTAAATGACATCTTTCAAATGATACTAAATTTGAAATGATTCAAAAACCGGGTGCATTTTTAAAATCATAAATTCAAAATTTCTGAATAAATTTTGTACAATTTGTTTTTGACAATAAAAAATATACCGGGAAAGTTATTGAGTTGCGGTTTTTGTTTGAATACTAAGCTAACGGACACCTACCTACTGGTGTTAAGCTCAAGGTGATTGGGTCAACAAAAGTAATTTTTACGATTAGTTCAAGATTTCATATATTAATTCCATATGATTTTTTGTGTTTTCGTTTATGATTCTAGAAATTACATCGTTCAAGATTTAAAAGAACATTTTTATCTAAAAAGAATGTTAACTAACACCTATTTGTTGTTGCAAAATTTAAATTTATTTAACTTACTGAAGTAATTATTAGAAACATTTCAAAATTTTGTTCAAATTCTTATATAAATTCTATATGATTTTTTAAAGTTTACATTTATGATTCTATAAATTACATCTTTTATGATATCAAACCGTTGTTATACTTAAAAAACAAAACTAACAAACGCCTAATATTTGGTGCAAAATTTAGGTTGATTTGACTTATGGAAGCAATTTTTATGATGAATTTTTCAAATGATAATAAACAGAACTTTTTTTAAAATATTTCACAAACTAAACAGACAAGTAAACCCCAAATGTTGAAGGCTGGTGTCATTTGGTTGATCGGCACCGACGG
>JAALOO010001138.1_pt1 | contig 19681 bp, 12 predicted proteins | sample 7257641 | NCBI WGS metagenome assembly JAALOO01 (sample SAMN14085613, study PRJNA598686) | mite metagenome | biome: ENVO:01001000; feature: ENVO:01001002; material: ENVO:01001226; isolation source: single female mite from University of Michigan culture on fish food culture... ...
CTCTCTCTCTCTCTCTCTCTCTCTCTCTCTCTCTCTCTCTCTCTCTCTCTTAGCCGGCTAATTAGGTGCTGCGGGCGCAAATGTTTGCTTAGCGAGCAGAGTAGAGTGGCAAGTTTAGTTTAGCTGCAAACTGATGATGATCCTCTCTCTCTCTTCATCACTGCTTTACTGGTGAATAAACAGCAGCAGCAGCACCCACTTTGGAAAACAGACAGTTTCTAACTAACTCTAACTGCTGATGAGTTTAAATCACACTCACACTCACACACACACATGAACAGTTGATGATGACTGCCGACTGATGTTCTCTGTTGACATTACTGTAGAAGCAGCACTACTTAGTGATTCCATTTGTGTCTTGTTCGCCAGTGCACTGAGCATCCCCCTCCCGCATCATCTCGCTTGTAGTGATTTGGTAAAAAGTGCAGTCTGTCCACAGAAGAACAAGCCTCCCCTTCTTTTCTCTCTCTACCCAGCGTTCAATCACAGTCTCTCTGTGTAAATGTGTGAGCATCAGATCCTAGATCTTTTCGGACCGCATCATCGTTTTTCGTTTTTTTGGCTGTCAAAGCATGTGCAGACATTATCTGGTAGCCCTCTGGCCGGCCTGATGATTCTGCCGGTTGGGCTGCCAACGGCCACCGGCACTACCACCACTACTAGTGTGCAAGCCCCACTACTATCGTTTACTTTGATCTTACTACTTTTCTCTCTCTCTCTCATCCCAATTCTGTCGTATATATTAATAACTTGACGCGCTAATTAACGATAAGTGCGATCGCGTAGCAGAGAGTATCTAGGAGCAAAGAAAATTCGAGCCTTTGGTGGTGTTACGTGTTGGTCTTGGTGTTCAGTCGCTCTTTCTGGAGGCCCTTCGGCCGGTTGAGCCGTTTAGACGGGAAAACGAGAAAAGAAGCTCACTAGTGCGCCACTTGCAAGTCATTCAGCTGCTGCTTGCTAAATGTGCTCACGATCACGCTTTGAATCGTTGATTAATTTCGTTTGCTGATGTTCAGATGATGCTACCCGGTCTATCTGCCAACCGACCGACGGTAGTCGTCTCTTCAATCTTTTTTTTCTTTTTTTGTACTCCAAAAAACTTGCCAAGATCACCAAAGCCGCAGTCGCTTGATGAGCTTTCTTCTGCTCGGTGCCACACGTTCCAATGAGAGCACTCATTAGGCAAGGCGAGGCTACTTGAACATCTACTTCTTCATCTTCTTGCTGTACTACAGATTTTCCTTTTTTTTCTTTTCTTCTCCTTAGTTCTCGTTTTCTAATTTGCCGACATTTGCAAATGTGTATGTGTGTGTGTGCATCTAAAAACTGAGAATCTCGTGATCTGCTAGTTTTGATGATTTTAAGGCAAACCTCAGAGACACATGTCGGTGGTGGCGGCGTCGGCGGTCGCGAGACATTCGCGTGTGCCTGTGTGTGTATCTGTGTACTCCCGACAATCTCACTATCAGTGGCAGTAATCTGAAGACGTCGGTGAAACATGAGATTAAAATTGCTCAGTCAGTAATGGAGAGAGAGAGAGAGAATGAGGTCTAGAATGGAAAGTGGAGAAAATAGACAGTCACTGGTTGTCGTGCAACACAAAGTTGTGGCTGCTTAGCATTGTTTTTGTTTGTAGGTTATGACTTTGAATCTGTTGACTTTGACTATTTACCTGATATAATCATTTTTAGTGATTAAATAAAGCCAAAACGATGGCAAAGATGTGTTTTGTTTTGCCGATGACAATTTCGTTTTTGGACAGTAATTAGACATCTTCATCGTTTTGCTCATCTTTCAACTGGCTGGCGCTGTTTGCTTTTGCCCGTTGAGCTAAAAGAAAACTTTCTTCCATTTGTTAGACGATGCTCTGCGTTTAGAATTTTGATTGAATCACAATCATTTTACTGTTTGGCAGAGGGTTTTTTCTCTTTTTTCTTCTCTCTTCTTTTCTATTACTCTGATTATCAGATGTCTGCTGTTGATGCAGTCGCGGCGTCGGCGGCGACGGCAGCATCAGCAGCAGCAAACTATTATCGCTATCGACGTCCCGAGAGAAAGGGAGAGAAAAGAGAGAGTCTGTTGCTAAATTTCTGATTGATGCTAATGTTGCTGCTGCTTGGAGAATATTCGCCTAGTGGCCGCCATTGCCGCGGCCGATGTTCACTCTCCATGCGAATACTGGTGGCGAATACTAATGAGAACGGCAGTGGTACTGAACAGTGGTAGCACCTCACCACCGCGCTCTGCAGTAGCACACCAGCATCAGCAACAGCATTCAGGATTCTCTTGATCACTAAACTTAGCCATACACAAACACACACACACACATACACACGCACAGTTTGCACCGGTGCTGTAGCTTAGGAAATTATTGGCACTCTTCTTAATTATAGCAAATGAACACAGTACCGGTCAGAGGCAGAAGACGGCTGCAGTTGAAGACGCTTTCTTTATCATCAAAACTTTTCGATTCTTGATTCGAAGCAAACGCAAACACAAGTAACGCACACACACTCACAATGGCCTCAGTCGACATAATTTTTCAATTTAACGTTTATGGCTAAACGAGCGTGTTTGTCTTGTTTTTTTGACGGTTTAGTCTCTTTACTGCCGTACACTTCGCTGGACCAGATGAAGTGTGCAAACACGCACTAGAGCGCTTACCCGTCAGTCGTACACTTGCCATTCACTCTTCATCTCATCTCATTAATTAACTAATTTAATTTCACTTCATGTTTTCCTCTTCTGCAAACTGCCGTTGTTTGGGCTGTTGCTATTGTTGATTGCCGGCGCCGTTTTATTTTTCTTCTCTCTTTCTTTTTTTTCTTTGGCGGCGTCGGTGCCCTGGTACTTTGGTGGCTATTGGTCGTTGTTGCTGTTGTTTCTGCTGCCCTAAACAAGGCCGTTATGGGGCACCGTTAGTTGTAGTCTCTCCTTCTGCTACCTTGTGTGGCTACCTTGTCTTGCACTCAGCCAACTTAACCGGTGATAATAAATAAATAAAAGGCATTTCTGCACTTTTACTTTGTTTGTCTAGCAGTAGCTGCAGACATTGCAATTGAAATTCTGCCATAGAATCCGCTTAATTTCCTATCCTTTGAATTAAAGTGCAATTTTATTTTAATTACCCAAAAGTGTTTTCAACTTCCAGTCTCTCTTTTTATGGCGATTTTGAATAATTTAGAAGCCAAAGGTACTTTTTTAGACCTAGTTTTTTTGTTTACGTTTGCCTGTGATTTGATTAGAACTGAACAGAATACTAAATGAAAAGTTTGAGAAAGTTCATTTAACTTTGTACTGAAATTTTTATACTTTGTTAGCTTACATTCATCTTATTTTGAATCTTTATTGTTGACTTGCGTCAACTTGGCCTCCTCTGAACATTTTCTCTCCCTGCAATGCCGTTCTTATTGAAGCTGTGTAGAATGTATACATTTTACTTTAATTTACTTTCAATTACACTCAATTGCATTTAAATTATCAACTTTTGGTGTACTTCTATCGGAGCAGTGGGTTTTGTTGCAAACAAATAGTTTGCTGCATACAAAGTTTCACATTTGCTTCTTTTGCAAACAAAATGACTTTTTTTGCCGTTCTCGCCAAGAAGAACTTCAGTATAACTTAATTAATTAAACTTTGACGCTACCATACTAAACCGGCAAGCTTCCTTCTCTTGCATCTGATCAGTTTTTTGCAAGTTTTAAAAGTAGCAGTCAAACAGTAGGAAAGTTCTACAGATGAGAAAAGAATTAACTTAAAGAAAAAGAGAAAAAAGTAAAAGCTTGGCAGATAAGGCCCGATTGCTGATGGTGAGGGGGGTTGTAGCAGTAGTAGCTGACAGCTGACTGAGGCAAGCTTCTTCATTCTAAAGGATTGAAGGTTGCAGCATTGCGTGCTCTGCTCCTGCTCCTGCTCTTCTTCTCAAAAACAGCTTGATAAATGAAGCCACTGATAAGAAGAGCAGATTGGCCGACAGTGTGGCTTCAGATTAAAAGTGTAGTGGTCTATGTCAGTTTGTGTGTGTGTGTGTGTGTGTATTCACGATGAAGATGTGTGGTGCTCAGCTGGTTCAGTGCTGTTGTTGTGATCACGTTCGCTCATTGTCAATGTGCTGCTGATGAAGTGTTCTGGTGTTCTGGTGGTGGTGGTCAAAGCTTGTGATGGCCTTTCTCCCCTGCCCAGTGGCCATTCCTTTACGGCTGACTGCAGCTGGCCCTAACGTTTGATCGATTGGAGGCAGCAAAGGCACGTGTGTGTGTGTATGTTTCTGGGTTTGCCTTTAATAAAACAAAAACTGGTGCACGAGCAGCTGCAGCAGTAGAAGATGGTTTTTGTAATGAGACCACTGGGACAGGGTCATTTATATATTTTCTTTTTGTTGCCGGTTACTTCTTACTAAAGGTTCAGTTTTGAAATAAAATGCTACTTTTTTGCTTCTAACCGTTTGGGGAGCATGCTAGTGCCCTTTGGTTTTGCTGACCTCTGGTTTGAATTGCCCAAATCTGCTAGGTTGCTCTTTATCTCACTCATTTTAATGGGCAAGTTTTTGGTAGCCAAGAACAATTGCGTCGTGCATCACCTTTTTTTCCCTTGCCTTTTTCCGGCCTCTTAAGCACAGTCCAAGTTGAAGCTTTTGTAGAGTCCTGGTTTTTTCGCTTTCTCGGCAGGCAATGTCATTTGGTGCTGAGACCATCGTACCCACTGAGCCAGTGCTCATCTGGTGCATTGCACCAGTTTCTTCTGCCCCTTTAAGTTTGCTCTCTATTTGCTTAATTGCCCACTGTTTAATTAAGACTTTTTCATGCGTCAAAACGTTTTCTTTCTTCTCTTCACTTTTCTCATTGTTTCTTCAAATTGTGCCGTTTTCTTTTCTTCTGAAATGAGTTGCTCTGCTGCTCTGCCCAAATAGAGTTGAGCAAATCAATTCGCCGCTTGTCATATTTCTGTCACGACCTGTCATCAGCGTTTTGTCTGTCTGCTTTGCTTTTATATTATTATCATTTTTTTCATTTAATTTTTTTTGTTCTTTTGAGCTTCCCTTGTGTGTGTCCTTTTCATTAAAGTTCAATTTTACTGTTTCATTGGTAAAATGATTTGCACTTGAAACCGATTGCCAGCCTCATTCGTTGGCTAGTAGTAGGTAGCCCCAGAGCACTGGCACCGGCACTGTGTGTCTATTTCCAGTGTCTGTATTTACATTTGCCGGTGCATTTCAATGTTGTGTGAATGTGTGTGTGTGTGTGTGTGTGTGTGTGCAAAACGAGGGAATTGAGGTGAGTGTAGGCAGAATGTTACTACACCTGTGCCCACACGATGCCGGACACGCAAAGGACAAATAAACGCACCTACTCTCCACACGGCAGTTGCCTCTGCTCGTCAGTCTTCTGCCCACTGTTGCCACCAATTTTCACCTTGCCTTTATTTGCTACCGTTTAACCGCCACTTTACCCTCGGTATCTCTTCATTCTTTTATTTGATCAACTTTAAGAGCAGTTTTAGAGCTATCAAGTTTTTTTTATTGTAGATTCAGTGTAAATACAGCCACCCTCTCAATTTCTCTTTTTTCACTTGTCAGTCAGCAGAAAAAAATAAAAACATTGTTTGAAAAATAACTGCATTTTTTAGATTAAAATAACCTAGTTTTTTGTTTGATTTTAAAATAACGGAAATGTGCTCAAGAAGGACATAGAAATAGGGTGAGTTTTTGCTAAATTTTTACCAGCTTGCAAACTGGTTCGTTTTAGGCAAAGTTTCCTCCACCCAATACCGGTTTTCTGGCCTAGGTTTGCGCTACGCTGAACACTAGCTTCTTGTAGTTTGTACCGCTGCCGTTCTCTAATGGAACTGCCACATAGAAGATGAAATGCATGTGTGTATTTTTTTGAAAAGTGAGATTTTTGTTGTTGATTTTAAATATTTTAATATTTTGTTTATTTTGTCAATTGAAGGAAAGACAAGGTTTGCTCCCGTTCTTTCTCATTTTGAAACGCTCACTCATTCACACAAAAATCTATTGCTGCGTTTTTTGTTGCTGACACTGTCTTCATCACTTTTTTATAAATTCAACTCTAAAAATCGCAAATGCATAAAAGCAATAGAATATTTTTAAAAAAGATTGATATGTCTCGGTTTGATTTCTGTTTCTTTTTGTTGCCTTTTAGTTTTTCTCATTTCAAGAGGTTTCTAGCTTTTTACGGTTTCAAAAAGACAGATTCTTTTTCCGTTGCAATATTTTGTTGGCTTACGCAAATTTGAGACACTTTGGCTAAAGCAAGCGACTGACAGACTGGTTGTCTGACATCGTCGGATTATTTGAGTGCCAACTCGGGAAAATGTAGCTTTTTGCCCTTTCACTTTCCGTCGAATTTGTCAAGTTTGATTCATTTTGCTGCTTTGTGAGCTTGCCGGTGCTGTGGTGGCAAATATACAGAAAAATTTGAATTATCGAGCTGCGCCTGTGTGCATGTGTGCGGCGATCAGAAGCAATCGGATTTGATTGAGAGGTTTCACGGTAATTTGATTTCTTGCTGCCACTGTCGACTTTTGCATTGGCAAAATGTTTGATTGCCAAGTGACAGTTTTGACTGTTTTTTAAATTCCGGTGTGTTACATATTCAAATTCAACGTCGCCGCATTGCCATTTGCAAAGAACTGTCTTACTACAGCTGTTCTAATTCGTAATGACGCTTTGATGCAGAGAAGTTTCTGAGGGGGGGTAAACGTTAAGTTTGGGAAAAGTAGATCTACCATTTTAGCAAAATATAGTGTGCCAAAGTGTAAAACAACAGTCTAAAAAACTCATAGTTTATTTAATTTTAAATCTTAAGTCTTTTACTGTAGTTTTATTTTTACTGCATTATAATCCAATTGAACTCGGCAAAATTAATGATTGACTTAAAAGTGTTTTAAACATTTTTACCCATTTTCTGCACTGCCTCTGTTCTCTTTATTACTTTATTTTTTGTTTATTTTTTTCAGTAAAGATGTTTCTTCTTTTGGGCAAAAGAAGGCAGCATTTGCCTTTTTACTCTAGCATACAACGGCAAAGAAAAAAAACAATTTTTTACTTAAGAAAATGGTAAAAAAGAATTGATTTGTGGCAAAGTTGTTAGTTGGCGTCTTGCTGCTTTGGCAGAGATGACTGCAAATTGGGAATGTATGTGCATTGCCAAGACTGTCTATTTGTGTGTATCTGTGTGTGCTGTAAATTGGCAACATGTTTGCATATTAATTTGCAATCGTACAGCGGTCGTAACTCAGCACTACAGTTTGGCAATTTTATTTTCAATCCTTGTCAAACCGAGGTGTACAGAGTGCAACGTAGGTACAACTGGGACGGCATACTTTGCCAAATTATCAAGCTTAACTGAACTAACTTTTATTGCAAGTTTCTTTCCAGTCTTTGGTGGTGGTCTGAATGTTGCTGTTTTTTGCTGGTTGATGCATTTTGGTGGGCATTTTAAATTCAAATTTGTCGCCTCTCGCTTATTTGCTCGTTACTGAGCCGTTTGCATGTTGCCGCCATCGCCATCGCCATCGCCATTGCCGCCGTCGTCGTTGAATCAACATTCACGTCGACGTCGTGACATTTCGCCGTGACAAGTTGTTTTCACTGGATGGCTGCACTGACTGTGTGGTTTGCATTTCACTGCCCATCTATTTATTTGCCACTTTCTTACCGCTAGAAGGCTGTTTACTTGAGGGCCTTTTCTTTTTTTTTCTTCCTCTTCCTCTTTCTCTTGCTTTTAATATATCGAGACCAGTGAGCAGTGATAGATTGGCAAATTCAAGGAAGACTGCTGCTGTTGCAGTTGCCGTCATTGCTTACTGACTGGAAAGAGTTTATTTAAAAAAACGACATTTTTTGTGGATTGCTGAATAATAATACAAATTATTATATCCCAGTTACAAAGTACGTACCAAAAGGCGTCACACCATTGAGTGCTGTCCCTGAGTGTTTGCATGTTTCGCTGCTGTTCTGAGTAAGTAAATGACCTCTTTTTTATGCAGCATTTTGGACGTAGTAATGTCTGTGCTGCACCATCTTAGAATCATCTTGGTCACGCCGCAGAAAAGGGAAAAATGACAGAGAATTAAATCAAAAGTCAACAGTGAAACTTCCGCCATTGCAGATTTGAGGCGATGACAAGGAGAAAATCTTCTAGCCGCTGTTTTTATTTTTTCTCTTTTCCTTTTTGCATTGCGGCTTCTTTTCCTGCTTCTGCTGCTGTGTATGTTTGTGTGTTTGTTTGTTCCGCTGCCGCCGGAATATTCGATGCCGATGCATTATGGGCTGTTCTGCTAACTGGTAGAGTAGTGCGCTTTCCTAGTGCAGTAGGCTCACTCAATCGGCAGATCTGATTTTGACAATATTTAACCGGCAACGGCAGATTTTTTCTTTTTCATCTGAACAATTTTTTTACTGTCGCTCCGTAGTAGCAGTAGTAGTAAAATAAAAAAGGGAATATCGTCCTTGGAATAATCGAACCTCTCTGTCAGCATGCAAAGGAAGAAATTTTGACTTGCTTTATCGACATCGGATGTGTGACTGTGTGTGAATGTGTTGTTTGTTCTGTTTGTTGTTGAAAATTTATGACATTTTCAGTTTTTGGATGCTTTTTTCGAGTGCTTCCTCAAAAATCGGAAAACGGCAATAGCGGCAACGACAATGACTGTTGTTCATGTTTGGCTCGATAAGCAGTGAAGATGGTCTAAATAAATGTTCGACAGGAGGGAAATAGCTCACTAAATTGTGATGAGGTGATTTACATAGTGGCATTGCAAAAATATTATCGCCTTCAAACTACTATTTTTATTTATTTATTTAAAATATACGCCAATGACAGTGTGACTGACTAAAGTGGGCTCAACAAAACTCGATTCGACTGTCAATTGAAGATTGCTGCCTGCCTTACTTCATTTTCTTCTCCAGCATTAGTGGCAAATAGGAATCTTCTTATGGTAGCGAGCACACACTAATCTCGCGCCATCTTTCCATCACCAGACTTTCTTTTTTTCTTCTGATTTTTTTCTGGAATGCAGCAGTCGAAGCAGCCAATCGAAATGTTGCATTTATCAACGCCGATTTATCAACTGCTTTGGGGATGCCTACTGCTCTGTAATATTTATTGTGCCGCTGCCGACACCAAACTCTAGCACTTCTATTTTCACTTAATTGGAATTATTTAGATAATAAGAAATATCTGATGCTGTTATTTATTTGCACTACTGTAGTTGTTTATATTTATGGCGCCGGTAGTGCGCCGGAGAATTGCTTTGCTTACTGATTCTTTGGTGGCCGATTGAGTAGCTTATCAACAGATACTACAATTTTGGTGTTTGGAAGCAAACACTTCATTTTAGTTGACAGTTTAATTTTAAATAAAAACAGTTCTTATTTGCTATCTTCATTAATCTTTACTGCTAAAAAATATAAAAAAATGTTTGAAAAGTAAAAACTGCAAAAATATATATATTTTTTACTTGTTAGTATTTAACTGCATTTTTTTATAAAACAAAAGAAATGTTATTTTTATTTTTTGTTGCTACTTTTAATTATTATATTCTTGCTTCATAGTTAAGCAGTAGTTATTTTCGAAGCACTTTGCCTTGTCTTTAAGTAATAACAATTTAACTCAACGGCAAGTTTTGGCGTTTAACTTTTAATTGCCCACTTTGCCTTTTTACGCGTTTGCTTTTAAACCAAAAAAAGCATAAAGTAAGTGGTGATTAGCACTAGAAAAAGGATGATGCTGATAATGTTGTGTGTTTTCTCAAGAACCGACACCAAAAATGAACACCAAGAAAATGCATTTCGAATCTTTCTGAAAATCGTTTTTTTCTGTTTTTGGCAAACAGCAAAAAGCCCAACCCGGAAAAAGCTGCTGTTGCAGCCACCCAGCTATTTCCCATTTCGGTAATGTCCATTACTGAAAAAAATGGAGCACTACCCGTTTCTTGCCGTTGGCAGCTTTACACTCAGCTCTCCTTCATTGGCATTCTTGTGAAACAAGAGAAAAGTAAGCGAATGGTGAATTAAATATGTGAAATTGGCATTTGTTTGTAATTTACAAGTTATTAGACAGTTGTTCTGCTGCCCTCCATCAGCAGCTCGCTGGCAGTGTTGACGGTAGTGATGGCGGTGGTGGTGGTGGTGGTGATTTGCGCCATCAGCAGCAGTGAAGTGAGCCTTTTCGCTTTTCTGCACTGCAATTTATGGGAAAAGTGTGTGCGCAATAATTTACGATGCTGCTGCCTTGGCTGCTGTCTTATGGTGGCAGTGGCAAAGTTTTTTTTCGGGATCGCTTCTACATTGTCGCAAAGTTCCTTAGCTACTGCTGTTGCTGCAGTTTGAATCTCTTTACGAGCCTCTCAATGTCAAACTCGTCATCGGACGAGTACACAGTCACTGCCTCAGTGCTCTCTAAATTTGGTACGACAATTTACGAGCTTATAATTTTGCCATTTGCCAGTAGTTGCCTTGTCGTTTCTTTCTTTTCGTCACACCAACCTTGGCAGCACTTCTCTCTCGGGCCTTGCAGCCCTGCTGTCGCCCAGTCAGTGGTCAGTCATTTTATACCATTTCTTTTCCTACATCTTTTGGATTAGTCTTGCAAAAATAGTGTTCAAACTGCCAGTTCCGTGTGTTTTGTGGCCAGAATTTTTATATTTGAAGAGAAAGAAAGAAAGAATGGAAATGGAAAAGTGCAAGCGCGCAGTCTGGGGACGCAATTTATGGCAATACTGGGGCACAGCACTGCAGAGAGTCATCATAACGGTGGACAGCATCAGTGGCATCAGCAGTGGTCTCTTCTTGGTCCCCTCTTTGCGCTGCCACTTTGTGTTCCTGCTGAACACTGCTAAACCTTCTCAGTGACTGACTAGAGTGACTGTTGTCTGTTGAACGATTTCGCCCATTTACCCACGTTGACATATTTATGACCGGACCGTATGGAGCAATTATTGCAATTATGATGATGGCTGTGGCAAGCACTATTGCAAATTCATTGAATTTGGGCAGCTTCTACGGTTTTATAGCCTCAGTTGCTGCTTCTGTTGTGCTGACAACTTTTACTAAGCGACAGAATGTTTGGAAAACTGAAAAAATAAAAAAAGATGAAATTAGAAAAGAAAGTCAATCGTCAAGTGCTGCCAGCTTTACGATTAGAAAATACGTAAGAAAAAAATGCTTGAGGGAAAGAGGGAAAGGAAATGCTTGTGCGGAAAATTTATGAAATAGTAATATACTGTATTGTAAATTCCGAGGTCACTCAAAGCTGCTGCTGCTGCTGCAATTGCGGTGGTGATTATTTAAAGAGTCGATGCACAACTTTTCAAAGCAGTTGCATTTGGCAGTGTGTGCTTGTGTGAGTTTGTCATCAACTGTCGCTTTTTTACTAGCAACAGTCTGCTAAGGTTGTTGTTGTCTTTGATGGCACAATGACTTTAACTAGCAACGCCTGCTGCCAATTAGTCTGTTGTTTTTACGATATTCTTCCTTTTTCCAAGTTGACTTTAATTTTAAAATATAATTTACCCACTCATTAGCCGTTCATTGCGCAAGTATGCCTGTTTTACTATGCACTTAGCCACAGAGTCTTTAAAGTGCTTCCAAAATCTCCTTTTTCTTTTTTTTACTTGCTGCGCATTTTCTTTCTCGCAAGAGTTATTTGGTTAGTTGTTGCCTTTCTCTTCTTCATTTTCTTTTCTTTTTTATTATCGCCGCCTGCTTCATTGCGGCGACAGTGCATTAGCTGCTGTTGCTGCTGCTGGTAAAAGCAAGGAAAGGCGAGACAGTTTGGCAACTGAGTGGGGTAATAAAGAGAGACCAGAGTGTGTTTGATTTATCGGTGCTGCATTACTGACCAGACGGTGTCTGTCCTTCGCTCTTGCTCCCCTTTTCGGGTTTTAATTACTACCACCAAACAACTGCCAGCAGTTTGGCGGAACTTTATGCTGTTTGCCAAGCCACCACCACTACCACCAGCACCACTTTCCCCAACCACTTTTTTGTTACTCTGTTTTTGCTGAGTGCTAGTGATCGTCTGCGACAAAGTATCTCTGCAAATGCGCGCACACATACGCACAGTGCATTTGAGTCAACCTCTCTTTCTTTCCCTTTCATCAAATCACATTTTGGCAAGCTTTTCATGAGTGCTGCTGTGGCTGCAAAAATCGAGCTCAGCTTTGCAACGAGTTCGGTATAAATCATCGTTTCTTAGAAGAAGCACTGGCAGAAGGAGAAAGTTTTTTTATCCCTTCATCAGCAGCGTTAATTGAGCTTTCATTGCTGCTGCTGCCTCGGTGGCCCTGCTCCAACTGACATTTGTGAAAAGTAGTGCTGGCCAGTGGTATTTTTGCTGGTGGTGGTGGTGGTCAGTTGAGTCGTAATGAGCAACAGTAGCAATTCAGCCGCCATAAATTGTCCTTTTCAATTTTGCAATTAAACGTCGTCGTCCGTAAGACGACCACGGCGTCGACGACGGCCAAGTGAGCTAGTGGTGGCCCTAACAGTCAGTCAGTGCACACACACACACACTCTCTCTCTCTTCATCCAAGCCAACCGTACACTACACAAATCATTTCACGTCAATTAAACTTGATTTAGTTAGTTAGGCAGCTGAAGCAGCACCAGAGAAAGACTGAAAGAGTGCCGAACACTCTTCATTGCTCTCCTTGCACTTATTTTTTTCTGTCTTGCAAAAAAGGAGCTATTCTGGGTTTGGCTGATTTTTGATTTAGTGTCTAAACGCCATATTTTGTTTTGTTGTTTAGTAGTTTTTTATGTATTTATTATCCGCCGCATTGCCCTACAACAACAACAACTACTACTACTACTGGCAACAGTGGTCGTGATGGCTGTGCCGGCCACTGAAGCCCTCAGTTTTGCCAATTCTCTCCACTAAGTTCGGCAGGCTTCACTTCACTGACTGCTGATCGGCCAAACGGCGTCAAAATCTGTCCACTGTCGGTCCATGTCCGGTGTGTGTCTCTGTAGGGCCGTCGTCTTTAGCCGCCTGCTACTCAGTCTTTGCCGGCACAACTCTCACTCTCTCTCTCTCTCTCTCTTTCTATATCTCAATCTTTATTTTCTCCCTTTTCGCCTGTTTGTATGTTTGTTAATTGAATAATCTAATTAGTGAAGGAAAACGAAGAGCAAACGCCGGGCCTGTCTGTCAACTTGGTTGTGCTTGTTTGTGAGTGTGCCGGCAGAATAGTAGTGCAGAGAAGAAGAGTATCCGCTGGCCAAAATGTTATATCTCTCGTTTTCTTTCTTTCTTCTTCGTCCTCGTGTCGCCCCTTTTGACGGCTAAAATCTGCTTTGCACTGTCTTTTCACGCCAACCGGTCACTTGCGCAGACTTGGGTGCAAAAACGGGAAGGAAATGAAGACATCCAAGCAGAAGAAGAAAGAAGAAAAGAAGGAAGAGAAGAAACTTCATTTTCTTTCTTTTTTCTTTTTATACTATTTTGCTGTTGGTTGTTAATGATAAACATTATCTATTATTTATAACCTCATAAATTGATTATTACCATTGCTAAGTGAGTGAGTGAACGGGAGACTGGCTGCTGCTGCTGATGTTTCTTGTAAGGAGAGAAGTGTGATGGATTTGTCGTCCAAATAGAAGTCACCAGAACAGATGCTTTACTTGACTGTCGAGCTGGACAATTGTGCACTAGTTCTTCTGTGCTGAAGTTCACAGACTGTCATGATGGCAGTCGACAGCATTTGTGCTAAATTTATGTTTGTTTTTTCACTGCTTGTTGCCGTCAGTTTGTAAGTGTTTGTTTCGTTTCGGCTCTTTTTCAAATCAAAGCAATGAAATATATCGAATGGTTACTGGTTTTGTTGTTAAAGCTGCTGCCATTGCTCTGTTTTTTTCTCAGATTCACTTTCATCTGACCAAATGGTGGTGGTAGTCGTGGCCAACGACTTCTGGTCATCGTTTCGGTGGCACTAGCATCTACTTGAGTGCCATGTTTTACTATTTCTCTTGGTTGCGCCATTTGTCAGCATTTTTTGGCAGTGTGTCTGTCTTTCAGCGTGCTCTTTGATGTTGCCATTTTTTGTTTCATTTTCTCCATTCTCTGGGACGTCAATATTGGCTATGTCCAAATTGGCAGCAGCATGAGCACTGCCTGTACTGCCGTATTTAATATTTATTGCGCACTGATTGAATGAAGCACTTTGCATCGCTTTTGATTAATCTGCACTGATATGTTCCAACAGCAATTGATCTCCATTTTTCTAGTTTTTTTGCCGGGCTAAAAAAAAGAAAAATCGTTGACCTCACTGGTGCCGGGTTAAGAAGACTTGTAGTACATTGCCGATACTTTTAACAGTGTAGAAAAGAAAAAAGATGTCTTCGTTTCAATTTATCAAAGTGTTCCAAAGGCTGTCTTTCTTTTTTTTATGGCAAAAATCAGTTTGGCAGTCAAACACATTTTTTTCAAACGTAAAATTTTTTTAGAAATATTAGAAAAATGTAACTTGTTTTCAAAAGTTATGCACAGGAGAGCGTTTTTTCTTTATTTCGGTGAAAAAGCATTGTTATAATTAGATTTGCTTGTACTTATTGCTCGGTAGACTTTTTCTACTGGTGTTCTGTTTTACTTTGCCTTTTTTTACAAAAACATCAATGAAGTTATCACACATTACAGGGCACATTTCGTACAATACAGCGCAGATGACTGCTCATTTGCCGTTTAGTTTGTGGAACTTTCTGAAGAAAATTTTTCAGCTTGAAAAGGCTAGATGGCGCTTTTTATAGAAAACGAGAGAAAGGGGAAACTGGAATAAATGAGAAATGGGCCAGTGGAGAGAAATGGTGGTACCTTTTCACTGAGTTAGATAGACTGTTCATTGTATAGACAACATTTGCCGGTTTTTGTGCCCGATTCCGGCCGGCAGTTGAGGCAATCTATGGCATCGCTTGACGTTTGTCCTCGCTCTTTTAGGCAAATTAATAATAACCGTCCCCTCTTTGCCTTCTTCAACTTGATAATAATTGATAATCAATTATTATTAATTACCCACACAAGTCCCCTTTTCTCTCTTTCTTTCACTTCGTCTTGACTTATTAAAATTAATGAATTTAAATCCTCCCATTTTTCCCTCCACGCTTTCTTTTGCTGACAGTAGAAAAAAAGAGAGAAAAAGTTGTTCATTGTCTTTGTCTTTTTCTCCCTCTGTGTGTGTGTGTGGATTCCTGACTATTCAAATGAAGCTATCGACGATGGAATTGTGTCTGTGTTGTGCTGCTCCTTCAACGACAATGGCCGACTTTTTTTACTTCTCCTTCTGTGCTCGTGTTGGACAGCTACAATAATCGATTGATTAATTGCCCCTCGACCAGTATGGCAGCAGTAGCAGCAGTCCAGTAGCAGTGAAGTGTGTGCCACCCAATTGGACAGCATCAGCATCAGCATCAGCATCAGCTGCACCACTGTCTTTGCATCGTCGAGAGATGCTAATTAGCATCGACGCGACTGAAGAGCATGTAATGATGATGTATGGCAGTTCAACTGAAGCTGCTTGCCGGCTTCGGGAGGATAGCTCCCAAATAAAGACATCTCCTCTTCTTTCAGAGTCTCCTCTTCACTGGTTGTCTCACTTTTTTGCTTTCTCACCCATCCCTCCCTCCCTTCCTATGCATTCAGTTTGATTGCTGCCTCCTTCTTGCCGCTTGGGCGCTGATGACGTTCGCCTGACTTTTTGTTGTATTATTAATTTAAATTGAGCAGCACTTGCGTCCGTTGGAGCAGCACTGCTGTTAATTAATCGATTGATTAATTAATTGACATGTCCACTGAGATGTCGCGCTTTGAAGGCCTAGAAAAAGACGGCAAAAGACGACGGCTGCTGTGGCAGTGCCTCCACCGGCAACTGCCGGTGAGCTTGTGTCTGTGAAGAAGTGCTGCTATCTTTATTTTATGCTGCTCTATGTACTTGGTTTTCTCATCAATCATGGCCGCCAATTCAGCAAACGTCAGCCGTCGTTTATCGTGAAAACTGAACGTCGTCGTGGATAAAGGAAGCTTGCTTGCTTTAGTCAACACCAACAGCACCAAAACTCTAGCTGAAGTTTAAAGGCTTTACTTGACTTTGCTAGTCACTGACAGTTGCTGTTGCTACTTTTGAACGTTGACACAAATTGACTTTATTGTTCACTTAATAGTCATTTAGCTTTTTATTGGCTTGCACCTACCGACTGACTCTCAATTTGTGCATGTTTGACCTGATGAAACTGAAACTTTTCAAGTTTGCTGATAATCATTTTTATGCTTATTTTTAACTTATAATGAATAATTTTAATAGTTTTTTCTGGTGTTTCTGACAGGTAAAGTGCCTCGTTTTCAGTGGTGTTTAGCAGTAATTGTTTCTCCAATTAGCCATTCTCAAGTTTCAAATAAAATTTTTTTTACCATTACTTCTACCCTTTTTGAGCATAAGTCATATAGATTTTATGTGTCAAAATCAAATATTTAGTTTTGAAAAATGATAATAGTAAAAATTACTAGCAAAATATTTAAGCTACTTCTACACCTGAGCTAGTTCCTAAATGAAATGGTATATTTCTCAATTTGAACCTTTTTCTGCACCACTGCAACTACTACCACCACATGAATAATGCCCACATTATACATATGTAACCGTTTTGCTGTCACTAGCCACCTTTCTCAGTCAATCGGTTTCTTTGAATCTTAGTTACCTAATTGATTGATGCCCTAGCCAGCAGTCGTCTCACTCTACCGGTAATGGTGGTGGTAGTGATGGCAACACCGGTGAATGCATATCAATTTGTCCCATCTTTGGTATTTATGCAGCGGCATTTAGCGTTTTCGTGTCGTGCAAACATTGTTCTCAAATGCTGACGTCTGCCTTTCTTTTTTGTATTCAAATCAATAATCGCAATTAATATTAATGATGAGGGAAAAAGAGACAGTATGAACGGAAAGAACATAAAAAGAAGTGAATGTAAATGTGACAATAGAATGATTGCTGCTGCCGTTTTTGCAAAAAAAACAGTGGCTAGAGTGAAGAATGCATCCATTTGCCGCTTGCCGCTTTGTGATTATAATAGCAAATTAATGATTCCTTATATTGGCAGTGTTTGTACTTTTGTGCTTCATCCTCGAGTGTGTGCATGCTTGAGATCACCCTCCAGTGATCATCAGCCATTGGCCACCGTCAATAGTTGTCCACTTTGGTTCTCTTTGGTACGCTTACCGTTAACATTGTAATTATTTGTAATCGCCATTCATGTTCTACCGTAGTCGTTGCTCGTGGCACCGAAAACATTTGTCAGTTACTGGCCAGCGTGTACCGTTTACTCAGCGAGTGTTTGCTAATTTTCCGAATGGAAAGCTTCAAAGTGTCCGGTGTATGCTGGTACGGTCAGCTTATGTGTGTTCTTGAGACCATTCTTTTTGTTGTGCTCAATGTCGGCTTCTGCAATTGCTCTTCAAAGATCTTGTTTACTCTTTGATGAATTTGGCTGATGCTGTTCTTCTCTTCAACTTACTTTTCTCTCTGATCTACTGAACGCCAACTATTGCCGCGACTCTCCTTCTCTCGTTCTTCTGTTGCTGCTGTTCTTCGTCGATGGTTCGATGATTGTTGCTATCGTGAAGTGGTAGAAGGCGCCAAGTATAGGCTAGTAGCAACGACGACGACGACGACTACTAGTAGTAGTCAGACGGAGAGTCGCCTTCCAGCCAGCCTGCCTGCTTGCTTTTCTTCCAGTGTTTGCTGTACAAATGGTACTGTCGTACGCAAGTTGTTTGCAAGAGAGAAAAGCAGAGATATAGTTTGATGAAAAGGAAAAAAGTGCTCAATCGGCAAATGATAAGTACGTCAACTAATAACCCGTCAATCTGTGAGTATCTAGTGATACGACTGTTTTTATTTAGTTAAAAAACAAAGAATTTTAAAATTACAATTCAATAAAACAGACAACTACAAATGATTTTTTCTACAAATTAATTTAATATATAAGGATATAAGTTATCCGGTTTTTTAGTTTTTTGCTAAAGCTCTGCACTACCAACAAATTAAAAAAAGTACTACATTTTTCCACTACTAGTCCTAATTACCTAAATGGCTTCTCAAAGACGAAGTGTCCACTGTCGCAATTACCGGTCTCATATTTTATTCTTCAGTCTTTTTTCTCACTTTTTTTACGTCTTCAACCATTGCTGTTGTTGGCCATATTTCGGTGCAGTGCCTCGTTCTCATCCTACTGTAATAACACACCCTCACGTTCTATCTGTTTAGTACAGCTAATAAACTTTATTCATTTAATTAATTAATTACGCCTCGATCGGTATTATTATGTACCAAGCGGACTATTGATTGGATTTATCAATTGCACTTGCACTTGTGGCCACTAATGAGTTCATTAGCAAAAATGGCTTTCTCTTTTTTTGCTTCTCCTCCCTCTGTTGTACACAAGCCAGTGGCCAAAATCAAACAGCTTTAGTGTTTGTAAAAGTAGTGGTAATAGTGCCATTTGTCAAAGTGTCTTGTTTTTTGCTGTTAAATTGTTCCATTTGCTTGGAACGTTTCCTGTTCATATGTTTGTAGAAAACGTAATTACGTCTAAAGATTAATACACCTAAATACCGGTCAGATGCAATAGCTGACAAATTAATTCATTTACTGCGGTGCTGCCATTTTTGCGGTAATAAATTCGTTTTTTCAGTTTTTTCTTTATTTTTTTTGCTTTTGTGTTTTAAATCGCTTTTATTGTGAAGTTTGTAAAAAAATATATTAAAAAGGCACAATAATGTGAGTTTGTATTTTTAATTCTATAGCGGTAATAGCAAAAGTAGAGCAACAACAGCAAAAATGGTATAATTCGGTAATTATTCTCATTGTGTGTTTGTGTCACTGGCAGTGTCTTTGAATGTGTACGGCTCACTGAAGATGCTTCAAATGCTGCTAGCGTTTTTCTATTGCGCCGATTTTGCTGCTGCTGTTGTTGTTGCTAGCTAGGCACAGACATAAATCAAATTGACACTGCTGCCGCAATGGCGATGGCGACTGCCGTTTACGATTGCACAGTCCTCTCTCCTCTGTTTTGCCTAATCGCCTTTGTGTTTTTTCATCTTCTTTTACTTTTTACTTCTTGGTCTACTGCAGACCGACAATTAGCTGCAACTGCCCGGTAGAGCTCAATTGGAATCGACTGCTTTCGTACTCGCCAGACTGACCTGGTGTTGGTGCTGGCGCTGGCGTTGGCAGCTGCCATCGTACGTTTTACGACCATTTTCACTGCTTTCGTCTTTTTTGACATTGGCCAATTAAGTGGTGCCAGTGATGGTGGCTTTTCGACGACAACAGGTGAAGAAAAACACACTGAGCACAAGAGTGAAATAGTGTCCCTTAAGAAAAAGGGAACACTTAAAAGCAGGCACTTCTTTTTCTCAAAGCTGTTGTTGCTATTTAATTAAGGAAGCACACAGTGGTCTGGAGAAGCTGACGACTTAATCTCGTCTTTCTCTTTTGCAATAGTCTTTCTTTTCTGCTCTCTGTACACCGGCGCTGACCCCAAACACTGGGGGCCGGTGATGGCAGTAGTTAGTTTGCTTTGTTTTTATTTTCCCCACAAACACAGCTTCCCTGAGCTTTTAGCGAGACTTTTTTTTTTGAAAAAAATCTCGCTTTTAATCTCGCTCTG
>JAALOO010000181.1_pt6 | contig 19632 bp, 5 predicted proteins | sample 7257641 | NCBI WGS metagenome assembly JAALOO01 (sample SAMN14085613, study PRJNA598686) | mite metagenome | biome: ENVO:01001000; feature: ENVO:01001002; material: ENVO:01001226; isolation source: single female mite from University of Michigan culture on fish food culture... ...
TGCCAGCCATTGCTGACGCGCTTGCTCCGTATCTCAAGTCTCAGTCTTCCGGCGCCAAACTACCACAACCAGCGCCGAGTAGTCATGAGCCTATGGAGGAGAAGGATCTCAGCTACAGTCTAATTCGCCATCAGGCGCGAATGTGCTCCCGACGGCGGGTCTACATTATCGGCGGTCTGAAGCACGTCAGCAATGACCGGCAGATGTCTAACACTCTGAACACCATGGTGAAGCTGGACCTGCACACCGGCACCTGGGACGCCAGTGCGTCCTTTGGCTATCAGCGCAGCTCGCACTGCGTCGTCAACTTCCAGGGAAAGATCTTTCTCATTGGCGGCGAGTGCGACTCGCTGATTCTCGACACGGTGCAGGTCTTTGATCCAGACACGGCCACTGGCGAGGCCACTTGGAAGGAAGTGGCCAGACTGACCACTCCTCGGTCCGCCTTTGGCGCCTGCGTCTACAAGAACAACATCCTCGTCTTTGGGGGGAAGGGCCACTGCTCCGGACATACCATTGAGCGGTACGATCCCGACACCGAGGAGTGGGAGATCTGCGGAACGATGCCGCAGTCCCTGCAGGGCATGCAGGTGGTCGAGTACGACGGACTGATCTACATCATTGGCGGGCGGTCGCCGGCACAGGGCTACAACTCGCTGAACACACTCCTCTGCTACAGCCCAGAGACGGGCGAGTTCAAGGAGCTGGCGCCCATGAACAGTGCCCGCTCTGACTTTGGCTGTGCCGTCCTCCACGGTCACATCTACGTCATCGGCGGACTGGACAGCAACAATGATCCACTGACCACCGTAGAGCAGTACAACATTACAGAGGTTTGTCCTTTCCTTTCTTTGGTTTTTTGTTTTCTGAACTAACCAACTCTCTTCTTTCTCTCCCCCAGAACAAGTGGTCCTTCCTGAGTCCGTTGAAGACTCGCCGCTCGTCAATGTGCGCCACGGCCATCAACAACCTCATCTACACCTTTGGAGGTCGACAGGTGAATGCACCCCGTTGTCTGCGAGACGTTACAATCTACGATCCCAGCCTGGACCAGTGGTTTCCCTGTAATCAGATGCCGCAGAGTCGTACCGATGCGGCCGTCGTTCTCATATAAGAAAAAACCTTTCTTCATCCCTTATTTTGCAACACAATGCTTCATGCCGGCATCCTCCAGGCAATCTAAACTACTTCAGCACAATGACAAAATTTAAACTTGGCATCCCCTACCTGATTTGAACCATTCAAAATCTCCACCACCACCGCTCACCATCAATCCATTTTGCTTAATTTGATTTCAAAAACGGCGTGATTCAACTACCTTTTTATCACTTTTCCTTATCAAACCATTTACCATTTTCCAACCCCGCTCAGACGACGACAATTACTCTTCTTTTGTTCCTTTTCTATATTTTGTGATGTTCCAGACTGACTTAATGTAAATATCCCACATATTCTTGCTTTCTTATCAAATAAAAAATTGTGTTACAAGTCCACCATTGGTTCTGCCTGAATCTCCAGAATCCGGCGTTGCGCAGTGCAGTGACCCGACGATCCAGGGATGTAAACACAGAGAGGGAAAATCAGCTGGAATGTTAAAATAGTGTTTGCACAGAGAAAGGCAGAGAAAGAGAGAGAGAAAAGGAAAACAATCAGAATCTCTCTCGGTGCTGACACTTCGTTGCCTCCAGTGATAAGATCATCAGCGTGTACCCCGAAGCTGAATCAGTGAATCAGTGTAGAAACTGGAGCCAACTTGATGACAGCAACACTCTGCTCTTCTTCCTCGTCTTGTTAGCGACAGGCGATTCAGAAATACTCTTCTTGTGCCAGCACTCACCGGCATCTTATCCTCAATCGTCTCCTTCTCACTATCAGAGACTGCGAGTCTTTCGCCGCTATCGTCGTGATTAGATGGTTTTCCTCTTTGGGCGCCTTGTCACCATCCTTCAGAGCAGACTGCCACTTCTCTTCAGTCTTCAGTCTTGCCTGCTTTCTCTCTCCCTTGCTCTGTTGCTGCACCCGAACACGCACAACAGTTCACAACAATTTGCATTTCCAATCTTTGTTGGCTGGTTAGAGGTGAAGCATCCCTTTCATCTCGCTCTTCTCACACCGACTCGACAGTTATTGCTGATTTTCTCAAAGAAGGCTGATTCATTCGGTGACCAAGTACTTCTGGTGCGCACCGAACTTGCTTCTTTTGCGCTCGATTAATGTAGCGTACCCTCGACTGCGATCTTCTAGTCATCGATTCGAATTGTGTTTTCAAAACGTTGAATTAGTAATCTCAAGGGAATGTGTCGCTGGCTGACACTGATGACTGATCAGCTCTCAACTCTTTCACTTTTCCGGCTCAATTACCAGCAGCATTCCGATAGCATCACAAAGAAGCAGCATAGGTGGCACTCTTAATCTTAAGTGGCAAGACAACAAACTGTCAACAATAAACTGTCTGCCACCATCAACACCCAAACAGTGGTACCACTCATCATCATTACTCTAAAGTACCTGAGAGAAAAGTATCTTTTCACCTCTTTTTTACTTCACACTGCCCATTCGTTCTTTGCGCCCTTTTGATCAGAGAGAAAAGAGTCAGTACTACTAAAGTATGCCTTATCTTCGAGGAAACGTGACCTGATTCAAAAATGGTATCAACAACAACACTAGCAACAACAACATTGAAGGCGATGGAAGAGGCGCATAAAGAACTGGTGAAAAACGATGAAACCGGCAAGGGTGTGGAGAGAAATTATCTGTGAGTATTTGAGTCACTTTGAGTTCCTTTGATAAACTGACAATTGATTTCAATCGTTTGACAGAGATATAATTTTAAACCAAATCACCAACAACAACACCGGCCGCGCTGAGCTGGTAGAGCCGCCGCAGATTGAAGGCTCCACCGTCGACGACTGGCTGCACTTCTTTCTCAGCAATGGCTTCATCTTCATCGTCTGGCTACTGGCCATGGTGTGGGTGTGCTACGCCGTCTTCTACCACTCTCGCCTGGTCGGCTACATCATCACCAAAATAGTCAACTACCTGTTCATTAAGAATGGCTACTTTCGCATTGGCTCCTTCTCCTTTGCCTCCATCTCAGGGAAGATCATGTTCCGCGATCTGGTCTACATCACCGAGGACTACTCACTCAGGGTTCAGGATGGACTGTAAGGATGCACTGATACTGTTTCAACCAGTGATTTTGAAATGATTCTTAATTTTACCTTTTTCAGACTGATATTCTGCTACTGGTACCCGTACGCGTACCGCAACGCCAAGACCGAAGACCTCTCCAACTGTGACCCGCGAGTGCAGTTTATACTGAATGGCTTTGAGCTGCACTTCTACAATCGATCAGAGACGTACTCTGAGCTTGAGAAGCTGTTCAACCTGCCCTCGAGAATCTTCGGCGACGGTCAGGCGGGCAGCAAGGAGAAGGAGGTGGACCAGAAGAGGCAGGCCGACGAGGAGCGCCGCCAGAAGATCCTCAAGACGATGAACGAGAGTGCGGCGGTGAACGAGCTGAAGCAGTCCATCTGGCGGGATCTCATTCCCGTCACCAAGGTGGAGATTTCCTCAGGTCGCTTTGTCTTTGGCAACCAGCAGATGCCCAGCACGCTGTCGATCAGCGTGGAGGACTTTCACTTTAGCTACACCAGTCGACCGGCCGTCTCCCGATACGACCTCTTCACGCACATTCTCAAAGGAAAGGCGGAAAATCTGCAGGTGGTGCTGGTGCCCAGTCTGCAGTACTCGGGGCGGTACGCGCGCGAGGAGCCACCACGCTGCATGGGCGACGGCTTCATCGTCTTTCGGACCAACAAAATCGACGTCTACTACTACCAGGACGAGCCGGGGCTGATCACCGATGACCAGACGGCCAGCAGCAACGACAATGACAATGACGACACCACCACCAACAACAACAACACACCGCCCGCCTGGGGCATGGTCATCAAGACGGGCAAGGGCACTGACTTCAGCTACGGACCGTGGGCGGACCGCCAGCGCGACTACCTCTACAACTTCTTCTACCCGCCCACGTACCAGGTGCAGAAGGTCTCGGAGAAGCCGAAGGTGGGCGAGCTGCGCCGCTTCGAGTCGCTGGACATTCGCCTGAGCACGCTCTTTGACGCGAAGATTGACATTCTCTTCTCGAAGAACAAGGAGACCAATGCGCTGCACCTGAACGCCGGTCCGGGCACATACCTGGAGATGTCCATTCCCTGGATCTGCGGCGAGACGGGCTACACCTCGCACGTCCTCGGCCAGATACTGCACCTCGAGGCGACCACCAGCCTCGCCTTTCGCCACTTTGTCTCCAGTGAGACGCTGGAGATTGACCTGAAGATCTTCTATCCGCGCATCTGGAACGCCCACCAGGACTGGAACTGCAAGATCACCGCCTGCAAGGCCACGGTGGATTTGATCTTTGCGCACAAGGTCTTTCTCTGTGATCTGATTGACGACTGGTCGGATCGCAACCGTCCGGACATTCTCAAATTCATCCCCTACACCTGGCGCATCTCGGTGGTCATCAAGGAGTTTGAGTTGATTGTCCTCGCCAATGAGCACAACTGGATCGACTGCTCCACCGGACTGAACGATGAGAACTGCAAGATCGCCGTTTGCGGGGAGCACTTTGACATGGCCTTTGACCTGCCCTTCATCGAGTACCTGCCGCCGAAGTTGGCCATCAAGATCTGGATTCAGGGCGAGTGTCTGGAGGGCGCCTTCTACCTGCCCGAGTGCAGCATCAACCGAGACGTCATTGAGCTGTTGCAGCGGTACTCCAACATTATGTGCCGCGACGGCAGCCGCAGGCCCTACCTGGCGCAGTTTGGGCAGTCGCGCAAGTGGAAGAAGATTGTCTCGCGGGAGAATCACTGGTACGAGTGCATGTCGGCGCCCATCATCGCCCTCAGCATCACCTACGACTACTGGCCCATGCCGGTGATTGCCGCCACTGCGGAGGTCAAGGACTCGGAGGTGACCACGCCGGAGCTGGAGGAGATGCTGCTGTCGCCGCTGAGGCCGGAAAGCAGAGCAGCCACCACACAGCGACGGCAGATGACATTTGCTGCTGCTGCTGCCTCTGCTGCTGCCCTTCCTCCGACATCAGAACTGTCGGCGGAGAACTTTGATCCGACCAGTCTGGCGCCCGACGTCATGACGGTGGAGCTGGAGATTGGCCCAATGAGTCTGGCCATCTTTGGCTCACTCTTCATCTTCCTGTGGAACATCAAGGAGAACTACCTCGGCGAGTCGCAGGTCTTTAGCGAGATGAGCGCCAGCTTCTTTGACGAAAAGTTTGGCGATGTCCTCCCGAAGAAGCATCGCAGTGACACCACCGCCTCGGAGAAGCAGCAGAAAGCGGTGGAGGGTGGTGCTGGTGCTGCGGCTGAACAGATCACATCGGAGCAACATCACGCGCTCACGGGGTTGCAGACCTCAAAGGAACCAAAGCCAGCAGTCTTTGACCCTCGCCTCTATCGACCCTTTGAGGTGATTGTCAACGTGACGCTGCACGAGATTCAAGGCCACCTGGTGCAGTGCTCCAATCAGCCGGAGCTGTACGCGCCCCTGGTCTACGTGGAGAAACTCGCTTTTGAACTGGTGAAAAGCTACACGGAGACGAAGCTGCAGCTGATCATCTCACCGGCGGTCGTTCAGGTGGACGATGCACTGCAGAGAAAGGACGCAAGTGGTGGCAGTGGTGGTGGGCAGATGAACGAGGCCTGGAAGGAGGGCTTTCTGACGCTCAGTTCGCTGCAGTTTCGTGGCCACGCCATGTTCTCCAACCTCGACCGACCGATTGACAGTGAGACGCTGGAGTACGCCTGGCTGGTCGAGGTGGAGGTGGGCGAGGTGGGCGGCCGCCTGACGCTGGACCACATGCGGCAGATTCTCATTCCGCTGGAGAACTTTTTCTTTCAAATACTGCAAGCGGACGTAGGGCTGCAGCCGCCCAACCCCTTTAAGAAGTGCCTTCACGACCTCCTCCAAAACGAGTGCGCTCAATCGGACGTGGCCGGCAATCGGCTGTGTCCCTACTCAGAGGACCTCAAGTACCGCATGGTGCGCGTCATTGTCAATCAGATTGACCTTTTTCTGCTGGACGCCAATGTGGCCATGAACTTGGTGGTGCCCCTCTGCAAGCTGGCCACCTGCAATCTGCACATTCAGGACGCCATTGATGGCTTCTCCCTGCTGGTCACTAATGCCACTGTCCGGCAGTTTGTCACATTGGCTCAAGTCGAGAAGAGCTCTACTGAAAAGGGCGGCAGCCCCAGTGAGGGAAGTTGGCTGGAGATTAGCTCAGTTTCCACGGGTCCTCTCTTTATTGACGCTGCCCTCTCTTCCTCCTCAGTCGATAATTACGCAGTGTCTCAGGTCAGTTACTTTGTTGTGTGTTTTGTTGAAATTTTGTTAACAATTTGTTTGCAGATTGACTTTATCAAGAGGCACGACGCTGCCACCAAGCGACTGTGGTTCCTCTGGAGCGATCTGCACCGTCGCAAGTGTGGCTGTGTGGGCAATGTCACCTTCTTTGGCTGCAACGTCGGCGGGCTGGACTTTTTTGCCTTTAGCAGCTGTTCAGCTCCTGTGAAGGGCGAAGGCGAACCTAAGCCTAAGCCGGAGTGCTACGGCGCTCACCTGCACGACCACAGCACAGTGCTCAACCCTGCCTACGGAGAGAGTCTTCTCCATCCGGGCAACTTTCTGCTGGACATCAACTCGCCGCTGATGGATGAGACGAGCAAGGCGATCATGAACACTTCCAAATACACCAGCAGCAGCTCTAGTCATACTGTCTTCTCCAAGACGTACGTTTTGTGAAGTTGAGTTTTGTTAAATCTTACACAATTTTCTTTTTCAGAAAATCACCAAATGCCCTTATTCTATCCACTCGACCCAGCACCCTGACTGTGCAGTCAGACAGGGGAGTGCACTCCAGTTCAGGCGGAAGCGTTCTCGAGACGACCTTTTTAGCGTCACCAGGTGCTGAAGGGGAGGCCCCCTCGAGGCTGCACACAAAGCCTTCTGTCACCTCTTCTGAGCGCTTCTTCTCCGCAGAAGATCTCTCCTCGATGGCGCCCATCAACACCTCAATGAAGAGCGCCTTTTCGAACAAAACTGAACTGGATGCACTGGACTCACTGACTCAGAGCTACAAGACGGCCTCTAATTTGGACAACCGGCCCGTCTTCTCCTCTCCCAGCGACACTTGGCTTTCACCGACGGGCGTCCTCTCCGCGGACGACATCACCTCACAGTCTCGCTACTACACTGCCAGAGGCGGCATCACCTCCACTAGCACCAGCAGTGCCACGCTGGGCCGCTTTCAGAGCTTCTCTTCTGACTCATCGCCAACGCTGGTGTCTGGAGGAGAGGGAGGAGGAGGAGGAGACGACAACGATGATGATGATGATGAGAAAGAGGAGAAGGAGAAGAATGAGGACGGCAACAGCTTCTCTCGGCGACTGTCCAAGGACAATGAGCGGACGCTGCTCAACCAGAGCCATGCTCCGAGGAAGGGCAAGAAAGGAGGGGCACATCACGCTGTTGATCCGCGTCGCTCATCACTGACACTCTCCACGAACTCCTTCATGTCTGCCGTCAGCGAGCACGAAGACCTCGACCTGGTGGACCTGCGCAATCAACTGGAGAAGCCCATCTTTGAGTCGCCCCTGCTGATGTCCACCTACGCGGTGTACATGTCGCAGTACGTCTCACAGCACCTCGACGCTCCGCCGCCCTTTCCGCTGCTGCAGAACGCCCGCATTACCGCCTACTTTGGCATGAAGTCAGCCATGGTCATTCACTTTGAGCGACTGCTCTACGAGTACCGACACGAGTGGAAGCCCAAGTTTGTCCTGCGGAAGGCCGGCTTCTCAGAGACGAGGATCGTCTCAAAGGCCACCGCCCAGATGACTGCAGAGCAGGCGATGGACGAGGAGAAGTTCTACAGCGTCCACTTTGTGCCGGGCATTGTTGCCACGAAGAACACCGTTCAGCGGGCAAAGGACGTCAACTTTCTCACCGACAATGAGGTGGTCTTCTCACAGCGAAAGCCAACTGTCACCTTCAGCGAGACGCCCCGGTCTCGAGCCGGCACTGCACTGAAGGACGACGAGCCATCATCCTCCAAGTCCCGAACGGAAACACTGCTCACAGAGGCGAACAGCATTGCTCAGCTCGGCTCGACGCTGGTGCGCGACCGCGAAGACTCAGTGGACAACGTCCAGGTGTACATTCAATTCAGAGAGGTGGAGCTGAAGGTGTCGCCGTTGACGCTGGACGTGCTGGCCAAGTTTGTCACCTCCGCCGATCAGATTGTCTCCTCGCTGCACCCCGGCTCCCTCCTCAACCACCTCAGTCTGACCTGTCAGAATGCGGTGGAGGCGAAGAACTCGCTGAAGAAGGAGAAGCGCCTCTACCTGGGCCAGCTTCACATGCGCGCCTGGAAGGTGCTCAAGCAGCGGCAGAGTATGAAGCACCTCAACCGCTCCATCAGCTTCTCAGACCGAGCGTCGAGAGCGACGGCCCATCTCGACCACCACCACCACCAGGTGCTGGGCACCTCGGCCAACACCCTCGTCTCGAACAACCTCGAGGTGGACCGGAAGGTGTCGCTCAACGTCACAGTCGAGGTGGCCCGTGTCAGCGTGCACTCCATTCAGGCGTCCATCGTCGAGGAGATCATCTCCTTCTCGGCGCTGGACCGCGTCCACGACCTCACCTGCGTCTCGGTGCTGAACCTCTCACTGGAGAGCATCGACTTTCGCCTGGCGCGCACCTTTCGCCGTCGCAATAAGCTGCACGTCGTCATGGACCAGAGCTCGGTGAACAATCTGTCCTTCACGGAGAAGGCGCTCATGACGCGCTTCTTCACGAAGAAGCCCAAGAAAGTCTACTCGGAGATTGAGACCTTTGCCTACGAGACGACGGACGCCTTTATCGATGAGATGCAGACGAATGTGTCTCTCAAAACGGTGCACATGCAGCTCTCTCGACTGGTCAACTCACCTGATGTGCTGAAGGGCGCCACACTGACTGTGATTCCATTTGCTAAGACAAAGGTGGACTTTGTCTATACGGGGCCTAATCCAGAGGACTACACTGACACCATGAAGCTAAAGAGGTACGTGCTTGAGTTTGTGTTTTTATTTACGGCTTATGAGCTAATGTTTGTCATTTTTAGACGCAAGTACATCAAATCAGTCATGCAAAACACCACCTCAATGTCGTCTTCCTCATCACGAAAGGGCCATTTGATGCGACAGAGTAGCGTCTTCCCCGACAGTGAACAAAAGACTGAAGAGGCGTTAAAAGAGATGAACAGCTCTGAAATGAGCAGCTCAACAACAAGCACTACCTCTACTGCCACCAATGCTGCCAAAATGACTGAATCCAGTGAAGAGGGGCAGCAACTGCGATCACAGCAACAGCTTTTTGAGCACTACAATCGCTTCATCATGTTTGAGGCCGGCCTAGAAAAGTTGACTGTCACCTTTTCCAACAGCTCCTCGTGCAATGCGGTCAAGCTGAAGCTGCTTGGCAGCTCCGGACCGGAGTCATCTCAGAGGAGTGGCGGCAACAACAACAACAGCAGCAACCTCACTGCGTCCAACCTGAATCTCAGCAATGAACTGGAGGTGATTGACATTCCCAGCAAGCCGATTGGCTCCTCCACGGTGAAGGGCGACATTGCCAAAGTGTGGTTTCACTTTGCCTCGCCGCCAAAGATGTCAGCTAACCCGTACAAGAATGAGTTCACCCGTCACGATTGGCACCTGCTCAGCTCAGCAGTGCCGCTGACCATCTCTTGGGTCAGTGCCATCGATCGAATGGTCTTTACGTTTGGCAGCTTTGAGCGGAACGCTCGCCACCGCATCACCGCCACCATCTCCTGTCTGATGTCGAAGACGCTCAATGACTACCTCCAACAGAAGGACGCCCAGCTGATAAAGCCACTGCACAGCAATAGCAAACAGCTGACGAGAATATTCTCCTCAATGGCGCGAACCTTTCAGGAGGACCCCTCTGTGCACATGATCAATGTACTGCGGGCGAATTTGAAGAACTCCTTCAAGAGCAATGGCGAGTTTGAGGCCTACTTTAGCGATCTCTCGCTCATTCCGAACATCAAAGACCTGGAGAAGGGCATCATGGTGCTGCTGCTCGAGTGGAAGGACCTCATTCACATTCCTCCGAGCAGCAATATCCACTCGATGCTCATGCGAAACGTTCCCGGTGGTAGCCATCATACGAGTGCAACGGGCAAGGCCACACTGGCGACCACAAAGAACCAGATAATCGCCCTCTTTGAGGAGAAGACCAGACAGCTGAATCAGGCCATGACGAACATTGGCCAGCATGAGCACTCAAGCAGTGGAGGCGGAGGAGCAAAGGCCGGCTCGGTGATGGGCGACAATAGTGCTGCTGGGGGTCGAGGCCGTCTTTTTACGACCACTGCCACAGGCGACAATGAATCAGTGGTGCTCAGTCAGGTGGAGGGAGAGCACGAGACGAGCAGACTGCTGATGAAACAGGCAAGACCAGGTGGGGACGTTCTCTCGGAAAGTGGCAATTTTGGAGGTGCTGGGGGTGGTGGAGCAACTGCCGGAACTCGAGACGCTGAAATGGACGCCTTTATACTGAAGGGAGGGGGTGATCTGTCGAACAGCAGTGTCACCAGACAGACAACATCTGACCAGATGGACAATGGTGGTGGCGGAGGTGGTGGTGCCAGACGTGGTGGCCACAGTTCTGGTCGAGTCAGGCCAAACAGCCAGCGAGTGCAGTTTCTCTCGCGGGCACAAGCTCGTGCCGTGAAGGACCAGTTTATGGGGCTGCCCATTGTGCGCAACCTCTCCACTGTCTGTCACAGCAGCCTCCACGGCATCTCCAACACCTTTAATCGAATGCGACGGCGACGGGACAATCGAAATGCTGCTGCTGGGACTGGGGCTGCCATTCCAATGGACACCTTTGACTCGACTGTGGCAAATGATACGACGTACGGCAACAACAACGCCTCCTACAACAGACTGGTGACGAGTGCGCCGAACTCGCCCAGGCAGACGGCCACACTGCCGTTGTCTCAAACGGCTCAGGGAGGTCAGCCACAATTGGAGATTAGAGTGACCAGTGAGCAGCAGCAGCAGAACAACAACGGAGTTGGCCACCGACCGGAGGACGTGCGCCTGAACATCTCCGACTACGACCCCTACGACTCGACGCACCTCAACGGGCGGTACAGCTCGTACAGCAACTACGGCGACAAGAAGGACCTGTACTGGTGGATGGTGAAGCAGCAGGACTACATGAAGAATGTGGCCAACAACCTGGCCAGCACCTTTCGCGACTACACCAACAAGCCTAGTGGTGGTGGTGGTGGCGGTGGTGGCCACAATGTGCACTACTTTAACTTTGATCAGAACAGCAGCCTGGAGCCGCTGACTGGTGGTGAGCAACACTCGAGGGCAACCGCTGGGGAGAGCTTTGTTGCCCCCTCGGCTGGTGCTCGCCTGATGGACGGTCATAATCACCACCACCACCAGCACCATCAAGTGGACGATGACATCAGCGTGTCGATGGAGAATGCAGAACAGGCGCAGAAAGAGGCTGGAGGAGATTTGTCGTCGGCAAAGAAGACCGCCGAGGAGGAGGGAGTGGCTGCGACGACGGCTTCTGCTGATGTGCTAAAGTCCTCCTCACTGGACGGTGAGGTCAGTCTCATCTTTGAGCCGCTCATTAAGATCCTCGGTCTGGAGAACGCTTTTGAGTTTGAGAAAATTGCCAGCGCCGACTTTGGTCTGTTGGGCACCAAAATACTGCTTTCTGTCAATGTTCGCCAGCTGTGCATTGACATTGACGAGGCGGACACGGACATGAACAAGAACATGTTTTCGCTGTCCAAGGTGAGCCTGATGCACTTTGGCAGTGTCAGTGGCAGTCACCACCAGTCGGAGAACTTGGCCGCTTTTGTCTGCGACAATTTGACTGTGGAAACGGTGCTTCTGAAGAAGGCATCGCTGCACTCGAATGAGCTGGTGCTAAATAACCTCAAAGAGTGAGTACATTGGTTGTTTTTATTCATGTTTGGGTTTTAATTTTTGCCTTTTTCAGATTTGAAAACTACTCCAAGGTTGGCCTGACTAACCTGTCGACAAACGTTGCTCACATTCTGCAGGACTTGAAGAAGAGTCAGAACGACTATGCGGAGAACAACTTGCTCAACTTGGACGCCGCCTTTATCGTCGGCTTTGGCATCTACCTGGGGCAGGTGACACAGCGCATCAATCTGCCGCTACTTCGACTGGTGCACCAGTTTTCGGCAATGTACGAGAATGTGGTGCAGACGCGCTTTGAGATGCGCTCCAATCGGACGACGTACACGCACAATGATCTCGACAATCAAAACCGAAGAGGCGGCGGCGGTGAGGGTGATGGTGATGACTTTTCGCTAAACAGTCTCTCGACGGTCACATCAGCCAGTTCAGATGAAGATGACGACGACGATTCGCTGACACTGTCGGCAGTGTTGGAGGAGCAGAAAGACGAAGGAGTAGGTGGCGGACAGAAGGAGGAGTGCATCATTACCATCGACAGTCCACCCAGTGAAGGGGCAAACCAAAACGAAGCTATGAACGAGCAGCCAGCAGCAGCACCTGTGGAGCAGGCCAAAGTGAGCATCGACTCGTTGTCTCACGTGGAAAAGTGCTGGAGAACGGTGTACTTCCTGCTGGAGCAGCATCGCCGCAATCGTGTGCAGATGTACCTCCACAGCTCCTCTGCCTTTGCCGGCGGCAAGAGCACTGTCGCTCAGATGATGGGCGCTCAGGACGGTGCCGTCGCCACCGATGCGAACAACAACCAGAACAACCAGACTGTCTACGTGATGTACCCCAACTTGGACCTTTTTGGCGGCTCTCCAGTCATCGTCGTCGGCAGTGGCCTCGTCAAGCGGATGAACCTCGTTGCGATGCTCTCCACGCTGAAGCTGGACGGCGATCTGACCAACTTTGGTTTCAGCCTTGCCCTGCAGGACTCGTCTCGCCGAGAACGGCCCAAGCCGACGGTCACCTTCAGTCCGGTGGTGCACCTGAAGAACACGCTGACCGCCTCCATTGACGTCGACCTGGAGCGGACAAAGATATCACTGTACGAGGACACGCTGCTCTCGGCACTGCTCTCACAGGAACCAGGCACCTCCACCGGCGGCGGCCACCACCTCCACCCGTCCCAGCAGCTGGTCGTGGAGATGGTCATCGGCAAGTCCAGTCTGGGGCTGAACCACCAGAATGAAAGTGAGCGGGAGTTTGCGCCCACGCTGGAGCAGCTCAGCAACTACGACACTACTGCCTATCAGTTTAACAGCCTGCCCAACGACGCTGATTCGGGTGGAAGGGGCTCTGGAGGTGGTGGGCGGAGCAGTAATCGGAAGTACACCAACTCTGCCCGGGTGGTCATTGGCGCCATTGAGATTGACATTCCGCAGCATCCTGTGGCTCTGCACGGCATGATGACCCGTTCCGGACGGCAGTTGTCGACGACGCTGCAGGAGCTTCGCTCCTCACGACAGCCTTCACGCCTCTCTCGCCAGCAGACGATGACGGCCAGCAATACGGGCAATAACATCACCGACCCATCGCAGGTGCCGCCCTCACCAATGGCCGGTGGTGGTGGCGGCGGTGGTGGGGCAGCAATGACCGCCTCAATGTCCACCTCCACATCGACGCAGCACCAGTCGGACTCTCACCAGTTCACTTCGTCGAATGTACTGCCCACCACTCCCAAAGTGATCATCAACACTTCTCAGGCGCAAGTTCGAGCAATGTACGACGCTGGAGGAGGAGGAGGCAGTTCGAGGCAGTTTATCAGACAGCCTCAGTTCAGTGATTATCACGGAGGTGGAGGAGGACACAGTAATACCACCAAGTTTGCACTTCCACCGCCACCAGCTGCTGGTGCTGCTGGAGAGCCGGAACAGAAGCTTCTCCTGCCCTTCCTCATTGATTTCAGCGTCATTCTGGAGAGCTTCACCATCAAGGCGTCGCTGTTGCCGTCGCTGCGTGCGCAGTATCGCATCGGCCAGGTGACCAGCTCCGGCTTTACCGGCTCCAAGGCCAAGTTCACCATTGACGTCAACCACCACTCGCTGTGCTTCAACACCAAAATTGAGCCCTGCGTCAATACGGACATTAACCTGCCCACTGAGGCCAGCATCATTCTGCCGGGCATTCACATCAACGCCGAGTACCTGGAGGAGTCGTCGACGACGAAAAAGTCGGCGGCGATGGCGGCGGCGGCCGCTGCTGCCGGCAACACTGCTGCCAACAGCGCCACCGGACGGTCGGAGTCCTTCTCCGAGGGGATCATCTTCCGGAAGGGCAGCTACCTGAACATGGTCGCCGAGATTGGCTCCTTTGAGCACTGCCTGACGACAGACCTGCTCAATCATCTGCTCTTTGTGCAGAAGGTTTTCATGAAGGAGGTGAACGAGGTGGTGCAGAAGATGTCACGAACTGACGCCGACAACACCGCCTTTCTCTTTCTGCAAGACCCATCCTGCAAGTCGGACTTCGATGATGAAGGGGGTCATGGCCTCTTTGACATGGACAGACTGGGCAAGCAGCTAAGCCAGTCTTCTTCTAGGGTGATTCTTTTTTCTCTGCACCTTCGCATGTCGGGAATTCAAATCACCGCCACGACGCCCACCAACAGTGCAGTCCGCTTTGAGACGGGCACCATTGACCTGCACCTGTCTAACCGCGTCATGAACGTCTCCAAGCGCGACATCAACCTGAAGATGTTCCTCCGCGTCCAGCTGGACTTTAACCTTGCCCTGGGGCAGCTGATTCAGAACGCCATGTTTGAGGAGGCAGAGCCGGACTTTCAGCAGCTGGCGTACTTTAAGACGCGAATCAACATGCGCAATGCACTGAAGGACGAGATGCTCTCAGCTGGAACGCCCGGCGGCGGTGGCGGTCTTGAGGGCTTTGAGGACGCTAGTGAGGAGGACAAGGAGGTGGTGCTCATCACCCTCACGCGGCCGCTGGTCTATGTGCAGCCGTTGGCGCTGGACAAGGCCGTGCTGGTGTGGCTGAACTACAAGAACGCCTACGAGTACTGGAACGAGCAGCGCTCCAACCTCAACAGCGAGGTCATCCAGGCGACGCAGCAGGTGCTGGACCGAGTGGCGCAGCCGCTGACGCAGTCCATCAGCTCCTCGCAGTCTCTGGGGACGCTCTTTCTCCAGCTGAACGTCAACGACTTTGGCATCTGCCTGCCTATCTCCAGCTCGGTGGTCAACTTTCCCAACCAGACGACGCGCATCTTCGACACAGACCTGAAGGACGCGCTGGTGCTGACGCTGGAGAGCACGCGGATCTCCGCCTGCTCACGCGGGTCACTGGTCAGCAAGGCGCAGTTCAACAACCTCTGCATTCGCTTTGCCGACGACTTTGAGACGAATCTGGACGACTGGAAGCCCAACCTGGCGGACGCCTCCATCAAGAACCTGTGCATCGTCTCGGAGGGCACCTATGAGATCTGCTCGCGGACCATCACTCACCAGAGTCACTTTCATGGATCGGCGAAGCAGAGCACCAGTGGTGGCGTAGGAAAAGGCGCCGATGTTGGTGGCGGCGATGGTCTGCCGCCCGAGGTGAAGGCGCACATGGCTGGCGCCGACGAGGAGAGCGTCGCCGATGCAAAGTGGATCCTCAACGTCTCCTGGAAGATGGACGGTTTTGACATTCACGTCGACACGAGCATTGGCAAGCACATTTCGGCGCTCTTCAAGACCATGACCGCCATTGCTGGCGATGAGGACGACGAGGATGAGGAGGAGGACGAAGATGATGATGACGAGGAAGAAGAGGAAGAGGAGGGGGAGGAAGCGGCGGACGTAGAGAACATGATTCAAGATGATGCTCTTGATGGTGCAAAGAAGAAGGCGGTCAGCGACTCGAAAAGCAACCTCACTGGAGCACGGCCGAAGACACTCTTTACCAGTCGATCCATCGACGACTCGGTCAGTAAGCAGAGATTGTTGGGGAATCTTGAAGGTGGAGACCTTGATCTGGCCGCGGGAACACCCAACGATGCAGGACCATCCAAAAGGTGGTCAGCACTGGTGCCCGGTGACGAGGCAGCCGCTGAACAACCGGGCACCGTTCGCAAGTCCCGTTCCATCACCCTGAAGGAGGCACACAAGCAGCGACAGCGGAACATTGAAAAGGAGCTCAACGAACAGGCGAAGGTGATCAGCGACCTGCAGCAGCTGGGCGCCAGCAGTCAGACGATTCTGCAGGAGAAGCAGCGCTACCAGGAGCTGGAGGCGGCCGCATTTAACAACTTTCGTCGCGGCGTCATCAAAAAGCTGAAGCGGCCGTCTAAGAGCAGCGTCAAGGAGAGCTTTGCAAAGACACGCGCCTACAGTACGTCACTGTACTCGTACGACGAGGCGAAGCTGCCGCCATCATCATCTGCAGTTGCCCCAAACAGCTCCCAGCAGTCCCGCCAGCAAATGGAGGGCAGTGAGTTTAGTCACGACAAGGTGCCCCTAGGGAAGACCACTCGCTCGTCGACCATATCGATTCCGCATCTAAAGTACGACGACAACAGCTCTCTGGTGACGCTCTCCTCCGGTGATGAGACTGCCTCCTACACGGAGAATGGTGGCAGTCCGCCGCCCCTGTCGCCCGACAGCGTCGCCGTTGGTGGTGGTGGTGGTTCAGCCTTTAGCTTCTCCGATCGAAAGGGCTCAACGCCGACGACGCCGCTTACGGAGCACTTGCCACAGTTTGCAGCTGGCGCCGTGTCGGCGCCCATTGTCACTGGGCTACCTCCGCTGCATCCAATGGCGGTGACGACAACCACTGCGCATCCACTGCCACCACCACCACCATCTGCAGGAGGAGGAGGAGCCGCCTTGCCCAGCAACCTCGAGCCCAAGATTGACTTTGAACTGGACGTGAAGATCTTCTTCAACAGCGGCAAGTGTGTTCTGCACACAAAGGACCAGCAGACGAAGAATGCAGAAGCTATGATGAACTCGGCGCGGAACATGTCCGCCCTGGACATGGCTGCCGCTGCCGAACGGATGCAGAACACCGCCAATGCCTCTAGTGTGTCGCCGACGCTGTCCGGCTCCAATGCAGCTGCTGCTGGTAACGCGCAGGCTACTACCAAGGCCAGCACCCTTCTGCCCACTTCGATCATCAAGAGCAGGTCATCGAATAAGCTGTCCAAGTTTTACGGCTACGGGAACAACTCATATCGGCATCACATGCCCTCTGCTGGCATGAACCCCGACTTTACCGTTTTCCTCATTCCGGGGCTGGACATTAAGCTGCACTACACCTCGAAGAGTATCAGCAACGCCGGTGAGGAGGATAAGGACAGCAAAGAGCAGGCGCACTTTAAGAATCCAAACATTCCGCAAGGTAATTTTTACTCTGAATTGTTAATTCAACTTTCAATCTGACACTATTTTCTTCTCTTCTACAGAACGAAAGGCACCCAAAGAGTCAGGCTCTGGAAGTAACTCGCTTTCTCGGCAGAAGACCACCAAGAAGGCGTTCCTCTTTGCCTGGATCACCCTCAGCTCCATTCCTGATGAGATCTTCATCAGCCCGCACATATTGGACTTCTTTGAGGAGGCACTGAAGCCGATTCCGACGTACATGTCCGGGCCGACGTCAAAGAACGCCACACTGTCGAGCATTCAGTCGGCGCAGGCACAGCGGCACATGGCCTCCGCCTCCTCTGACACCGGCTCCGGCACACTGGACACCCCGGGGCAGTACGTCTACTACGCCTCCTTTCCCGTCGATGTGATGGTCTTCTTTCACTTTCAGCCGACCATCATTCGTCTGGGCTGTCTGCCCGTCTCCCGGGTGGAGTGCCTCCTTCACCTGCCCTCCATTGACCTGGTCATGTCCTCCAAGCGGTCAGAGTTTGAGCCTGATCTGCCAAGCACCAGTGATTCGCCCTCCACGCCGCAAATGCAAATGCCCTCAAAGTCCTTCAGGAATATGAGCAAATCGGTGGGTTATCTTATTTGCAGTTTTATAAGAGAATGGGTTTTAATATCATTTGTTTTAGCTTTCTTCCGACTCGAACGCCGGCGGAGGCTCTGGTGTGGCCACAGGTGGCGGACTGAGCATCACAGGCTGCTTGGCCGACTTTTCACTGTACATCTTTCACCCGTACGGTGGACAGAAGAACAAGGCCTCACTGGTGGACAAGTCGTCGTCGTCAGGGCCGTCCAAGCCAAGTGCCTCCACTTACTCCACATCAGATCGAAAGGACTCGCTTAGTTTACAGGTATGTTTCGATGTTTGGTTTTGAGTTGCTAACTGAAATGCTCATTTGCTCACAGGTTGAGTTTGTAAAGATCAACATCTCCCGCTCTCGAAAGGTCATTTTGGGAGAGTCGCTGACGCAAAGTATTAGCTTCTCTGCTATCTGCGACATTGGCACGGCTACCTTCAAATACGATGTCCGGCGACTGAATGAGATTCTAGCCTTCCCTAAGGCCTGGTACCGAAAGTCCATCTGGAAGAAGATCTTTATCGGCGAGAATGCCACTGTCAATGCCATCTTCAGCGACGACGACGATGAGGGCGTTGAGCTGCCGCAGCAGTCCAAGGGCAGAAGAAGGACAAATAAGGGGGCGACACTGGACAGTTCGGCCGACGACTACCTCAACGACAGCAGCAGCAGCAGTACGACTAGCCTCGAGTTCAGCCTGGACAGCTCTGCTGAGCTGAAGAAGAAGGCGGCGCAGGCGAAGGGCGCCAAGAGGCGGAAGATGAAGAAGATGTCGCACATGATTGCCATTGTCAACAATCCCTGGGAGACGCTGGTCCTCCTCACCGTCAACTTCTCCAATCTGAACATCTCCATGAACATGGGCAACGTCATGGGCAATGCCAACTGGCTGACCCGGAACCTAATGTGCGACGGCTCAATTTCCATCGACTCGAGTGGCCATCGCAAGTTCCGCTTCGGCATCGGCCTGAAGAACTCAACGCTGGACGCAAAGGGCGGCATTGTGGGTGGCATCGTCGAGCTGAGTGACATTCGCACGGAGATTAACGTCCGCGAAGACCGCGACCGTGAGCCGCAGCACCTCATAAACATTTCGCTGCATACAATTGAAAATCGAATCGACTACATGGGCACGTCCATTCTCATGGTGCGCATCAGCGACCTGAAGGCCTCATTTCACGACGAGTGGCGCGTCATGACCGGTCAGTTTGAGCACATGTCAGCAGGAGCAGGAGGTCAAAAGCAGCCACCACCCACCTCGCCTTTTCCCACAAAACGTCCTGCCTCAATTTACATGCACGGCCTTCTAAAGTGGGACCAGATGCAGGTGCTGATGTCCAAGTCGACGTCGCCGGACTTTGCGAAGATCATCTCCAAGCTGGAAGAGTTCTTCACGCAGCAGTTTCACAGTGGCAAGCGCGTTTTTGACTCGCTGCATCCCTCCAGCAAGAAGGAGCAGACGGGCTCTTCAGGGCAGAACCTGAGCAGCGGCGGCGGCCACCGAGACTCGATGCGCAGCAAGTCGAAGCACAGGACGCACAGTTTGAGCTCCTCCAACTCGAGCAA
>JAALOO010001140.1_pt1 | contig 19624 bp, 18 predicted proteins | sample 7257641 | NCBI WGS metagenome assembly JAALOO01 (sample SAMN14085613, study PRJNA598686) | mite metagenome | biome: ENVO:01001000; feature: ENVO:01001002; material: ENVO:01001226; isolation source: single female mite from University of Michigan culture on fish food culture... ...
GATGGCATAGGCCTCGCCCCTTTTCGGTAGTCCACAACCGCTTGTCCATTCTAGCACTGACTGACAAACTGACTGCCACTTTGCAATGCCAATGAGCAACAGCAAAAAGAAAGAGAGGTGCTGCTGCTGTTTCTGCTTATCTGAAGAGCCTGAAGTATAAATATTCTCCCATATTGTCGCACTGTGGTTGCTGATGCTGCTGCTGCCTTTAATTTATGTCCTCGTCAATAGCTAAACTGTGTGTGTGACTCAGCTCTGATGAATTGCTGCAGACACACTAGTGATAAAGTTGATGGCAACTTCACTGGTCACCAGTGGTCACATCTTGATGTGTGCATTATGGTAATAAACAATAATATCAATAAACAAAATACTGTTCAGCTGGGAGAGTTCGAATAGTCCAATAGTCAATTGTCAATAGGAGAGAGAGATACTTTTTCCTCACTTTTTTCTGAGAAAATGTTGAGCCTGTGCAGGTTAACTTGTGCACTTGGGCGTCAGTGTGAGTGGTGCTCACTCACAGAGGCGCCACCATTAGTCAACTGGTCACAATTGGCGATGGCGCTGGCAGTGTCTCCACACCTCAATTGGCCAAACAAATGAGTGGACAGCACACACACACACACTCACAAACACAGAGAGAAAATGTCATCAAATATGTATGAACTGCAGAACTGCAAAAAGCTGTTCGGCGGTTCCCACGATACCGATATTTTGCTGCTGCTGCTGCCGCCGCCAGCCACTCAGCTCAGGTCAAGAGATGCTGCTAAAAGAAGAAGAAGAAGAAGAAGGTCGAGTGCAAATGATGATGATAAAGACCGAGAAGAAGAGCAACTTTAACACTCTCTCAGTGGCAGTAGGCAACCACTGCAACAAAAATGGTCGCCAGTGCTTATCGATGCGCCTGCTGCTGCTGTTGCTGACGCATATGCAAATGTAGGTGACCAGAAAAAATGAACTCATCGATGCAAATGCTGTTGTTCATTTGATAGTCATCAACAGTTGTTTTGTACAGTTTTTTGACTATTTTCACACAGGCAGACAAGGTTTCAAACAGGTGTCTGAAGTTGGCTAAAAATGCATTGAAATGTGTTACGCAGGCGAATACAGCGCCCCTACCGGCATCTTCTATTGTTGTTTCTTGCACAGTGCTTGCTTGCCTAACACATTTTAATGCATTTTTAACAAACTTCAAACGCCATTTTGGAACCCTTAAAAAAATGGCCACACCTCAAGTCATATACCATTGTGATCGTCTTAATTAGTAGAATCTACGGTAAAAGTTTCAAGTTCTAACTTTTTGTTTGAAAATCATCGTCTATTTTTGCATGGTCGAGATTTGACTTTTTCCAGCTTTGCAAGCGCCGTTGTCCGATTCAATGACATCTCCATCGTTTGCACACATTCACAGCATGTGATCTCATCTCATCTCTCTTTTTCTCTTTCTCATCTCAAGAAAAGGAAGAACTTGAAGTTCCCAGTATTACACTCATCTTAACTTACAGTAAGTACCTGTTTTTTTCTCTTTGTCACACACACAATCCGCATCGGTCTGCCGCCTCCTTTGTTTTGTTGTCCCTGTGCCGAGCCCGGGCGACATTACTCACTCAAAGCTGGCTGATTTGCTTATCCGCTTACCTGCGCAGTTGCAAATTGCCGCGCCGAATTAATTAGGATTAAATCGAATTAGTGCATCGCACGCTGCTGCTGCTGCAGAGTGTCATCTCGCTGTTTGTTGTCTTCTGAACTTTCTTCATCTTTTATTAAGCACACACTCTCTGTTGAACAAGTGTCAATTTCACTTTCCACAAAGCTGTGGCTCGGCAATTGAAGAGCAATTGCCTTGAAGATAGAGAGAGAGCAGGAGATAAGTCGAGCCGACTCTGAGACGTTGGGCACCACCAATAAATCAACGCACAACAAACATTTGGAGAGATTGATAGAACTGCAGCATCGGCAGCAGCAGAAGCCATGCTACTACTAATAGGCCAATTATTATCTCTCCTCCTCCTCCTCCTCCTCAGCTCAGCCTGAGCATTACTGATAAGACAATTTGTCCTTTGGATTAGCAGCAAGTGTGTGTTCTACTACTGCTGCAGCATCTCTGCTGGAATGTTACAGTGCTGCTGGCATGCCAATTAGCCTAGACACTGAGTTGACATGACCTCGGTGGAGAGAGGTAGTTCACCAGGAGAGAGAGGGAGAGAAAGTAAGCCACTGAAGAACAGGTGCAGGAAAAACCGCAGAAAAGCTAATGTACCTGAGCACAGTTGTCAAATTGCATAAAGTTGAGTCGATGTTGCTGCTGCTGGCGCAGTGGCAGCAAATGTTGACATAAATCACATCGTGATCATGCTTCTTCTCTTTTTCTTCTACTTTTTGCACTAATCGCCGACTGCCTGCATAGCTGAACGTTTTCTTTTTAGCTGTTTGATGGTGTTCAGTGTCCTTTTGGATTCCCAGCTAAACTGTGTGATTGATTGGAACTGTGTGTTGCATAAGGTGAATTCTCTACTGTTGCTACTATTGACCAGCCTAATTGAGGCTTAATTTGAGCACTTACTACTTCTGACAAATACCCTCTGCTGCTGCTGCCATTTATTATCTGCCCAAATTCCTCTTCTCTAAGGTTTGGCACATCCTGCTAACAATTTTTGTTTCACTTTTATCTAACTTTGCTCAAACTTTTGCTTGATTTGAGTTTTTTGCACAATCACTTTGGTTGTGGCGTACTGTAGTTTTTTTCTTCTCAGTTGATCAGCCTTTTTTCTGGTCATTATCGCATCGTTATCTCTGTACGTCTCTCTAGTTTACGAGAGCTCATTAAACGAGGAGTAGTAGTGACTTTCTCTTTCTCGTTTCGGTAACCACAGAGTAGTGCCGGGCGTTGGCACCTGCTGAAAAGTGCGTTGTACGACACACACACACACTGTACGACAGCCCACAATTAGTGATTGCTATCAGTGGTGGTGGTGACTTTCTCTCTCTCTCTCTCTTTTCATGACAAGCTTTTTTCCGCCTGTTTACTTTTTTTCCTAACAAAAGTTGTCGCTTTGTTTGTATTTACGAGCAAGTGAAAGAGTGCATACTGTTTTTTTTCTGCTGGCAAAAAACCATTGGCCAAATTGTTTTATGCTTTTTGCCTGCTCTGTGCGTCTGTCTGTTTCAGTTTTGTTATTGTCAACATTTCTTTAGCTTTGAAAAAGATGAGATGCACTAAAAGTAGGAAAAGAAGTCTGGTTTTTGCTGCAAACCTTCTCCTTTTCTCTTCCCTTTTTCAGTCACTTTTCTCATTCTGTTACTTTGTTTCAACTTTTGTCACTTGAGAACTGCAAAACTGTGAAAGTGTCTGATACTGGTACTTTTCATTAGCATCTCTTTTTTCTATCTGCTTTTTACGGCTGCTTTCGCGCCAAGCTGCGACAGCAGCAGCAGTTCAGCAATGTCACGCGCCGTGTGCGGCATCACACTGCCGTGTCACAAAGTTATGATGCACCAGCAGACAAATGGCAAAGCAAAGCAGGCCTGGCAAGAGAAGTTTCAGTCATTAGCGCACTGAAAGAGTGCTGAAAGGTTAGCTCTTTCTCGACCAGTTTATAACCCATTTTTATGGCCAACTGCTGCTGCTGCAGTCATCATCATCTCTGAAGCGTTTTGTTTCACGTTTGCACATTTGCTGGTCTGTCTTGGCCTGGCCTGGGCAAGTCATTCTGCAGATGACACTTTGCCACCACTTGGTTGCTCTCTTTGTTTTCTCTTAAAGAGTTTGTTTGTTATCGCTGAAAGGTTCGGCAGAAGATGCCAGGCAAAGTAGTGTCTGGTTAGGCTGCTGAAAAATTATGGCTTGATAAGGTGATAGATAAAGCGAAGTGTCTGTCTGTTTGTTTCTTTCCTTTTTGAGGACGGAAGGAAGGAAAGAGGAAAGTCTGCGCCTGATAGAAAGTGACAGTCGTTTATGGGCGCGACAAAAGGCTAACTTGTGCTCGCTGGTGGCCCTGCCAAATGAAGTCAGCGACCCTTTCTGGTGCTAAATGTTGCTCAGTACATTGTTGGTCGGTGCATTTTCTCAAACAGTGCAGTACTGATTGCATAACTGATTGCATCCTTTAGTTTGTATCTTGGCTGCGATTACAAACTTGACTGACTTCTTTTGCACTCATCCGTTGAGCACTTGCTTTCTGATTCATTATCTTGCCCTTTGACCTTTCTGCTCTAGTCTTTTTTGCTGCTGTTTCTGTTGCAGCTACCGTTATCACTGAAGCAAGATTTGCAGATTTGCAAATTTGCAGTACTTGCTTCAAATGGCACGTTCTGGTGGTGGTAGAAGCAGCAGTGTTCTGCCACTGCCTGACTGATTGCCTGATTCCCTCTTTCTGTTCTCGTTTTTTTTTTCGTTTTTTCCCGGGCCACTCTGCACGTGGGAAAGTGAAGTTTCTCTCTTCTAGGAAGAGAGAAGCTGGCCTCTGTCAAGTGCTGCTAGAGTTCACACACTGTTCTCCAAAGAACGATACAACACTTCTCTTGCAACACTTCTCTGCGCTCTGTCAACTGTCTGATTTTATTCCTTTTTATGACTGCACTGTTTTGTGATATGATGATCACAAGGCTGACTTGGGCTTCTGTCCGCTGCTGCTGCTGCCGCCGATGCTTCACTTGTTGCAATTTGTTCTTTGCTGATTGGTACCACCGCTTGCTTTGTGATGATCATCACCATTACCACTGTCATCATCATCATCATCATCATCATCATCATCTGCTGCTGCTGCAGATGCTACCAACACCAGCAATACCCGTAAAGATAAAACACTCGAAACACTCTCTCTCTCACTTCATCTTTTCCTTCAGCAAAATGTGCTTTTTGCTGCCTTCAGTGTCAATGTTTGGGAAAGAGCAATTTGGAGAAAAAGTGGCAAAAAGTGGTCCGAAGTTTACGATGCTTTTGGTGGAGGAGGAGGAGGAGGAGGAGAAGGAGAAAAAGCAGAAGAAAGTGACCATAAAGTTCGACAAGAAAAAAGTGTGTGTGTGTGCATTTCAAGTGAAAGGGGCCCGCACACTGGCGACACACTGGCTGACAGATTTCGAAGAAAAGGAGGAGGAGGGGGCAGTTTTGCAATTGAGCATCTGTTCGGCTCGGCTCGGTTCGGTCCAGCTAGCTAACTGTTCTCCGGGTAACTGAGACAAGCTGTGTCGAAATCGGTGAGAAAGATCTCGCCTGTTGCTGATAATGACCACTCGGTAACTTGAGCTGCAGGCTGTTTCAGTGATGATGGTGATGGTGGTGGTGATGGTGGTGATCCCTTCGATGGCGATGTGTGCGGTGGCTGGGGGAGCTCAGTCCCGAGCAGCCTCGGCCACTTGATGCGCTCCAGCAACGATAGCTGGTGGCAGGCAGGCACTTGTTTCCCTGGTGGCACTTGGGATCACTTGACTCTGCTCAGTAGCTCGTGTATCAACTTCTTCTTCTTTGATGCCTTCTTCGTAGTAGCCTGGCACTTGACTCCTCAACGCGGCCACACATTACTGCCCGTGAAAAGTGTGTGGGCCAGTCAGTGCAGTCGGTGACACCTCGGCTGCTTTTCAGGAGAAATTAGTACCAGGGCAAAGCAAAAAAAATGGTGCATGACACCATCATCCAATTGACACTTAAACATTATTATACTTGGCTGCTGCTGCTGTTTCTTTTTCACTTGTTTTAGCTTCAAGGTTTTTGATGCGATACTTCAGCAGCAGCAGCAGCAGCAGCATTCCTTCAAGTGCCTTATCGCCCCAGTCGTCGGCAATTAGCTCATCTCTCTCTTTCTCACTGCTTTTTTAGACGGTCGATGAGTCTTGTCTCCATCTTTCTCTCTCTCTCTCTCTTTTCACCGTGGCCCCAGTTTTCCTAATCTAATCGAAGTGCTGCCGACCACTTGAACAGTGACACAGTGAGCCAGCTTGACAGTGAAAGTGAAGCAAAACACTGGACAAATTAGCATTCACACTCGCCTCTCGTTCTTTCACTTGCACTTGCTGTGTGTGTGTGTGTGTGTTCACGCCGATCACAATCATCATCGATCGACAGATCGGCACACTAATCTGCACACTGAATTCCAGCGAGAAAGACTATCTTAGCCCATTGCAATTTCAGTTGCCGTCTCTTTCTCTCTTCAGCAGCATTTGCATACAAGTGCAATTGACGTTTTCACTGCATTTGCTTGAAACAAAAAATTTGCATACGACAAGGAACTAAGAAGATGCCAGCCAAATTAGACAATTGAATTCAATTGCACTGCTAGCTTTGACTTATTCTCCAGTTGTCAGCAATTACCATTTGCCAAAATACTAATTGAGCTAATTGGAATTGATTGCCCCCCCTTGGGTGAGCTGAGCTGAGCTGATCTGCTGCTGTGGCAGCCCAAATTAACGTAGAACAAAGGAGACAAGGAGAACTGCAAAAACAACAACAGCAAAAGATGCGTTGTTTTAGTGCTCAGGGGATCAGGAGCAGGAAAAGAGCCGGAGATGGACATTACTTGTCCGGAATTATTTTTATTTGTTAGCAGTAGTAGGTGCTCTTGCTCCTCAATCTCCGGCATTTTTGGGAAAGAAAAGCTCAGAGGCTTACATAAGTCTGCTGCTGCTGCTGCTGCTGCTGCTGCTTAGTCGCCTGGAGATTTATGGGCTTACGAAGCTTTATTGGTCGAATAGGCCAAACTGTTGCAGCAATTGCAGTAATATAAGTGAGCTCCTAATAAATTGCCACTTCAGATTAGTCTCCTTTTTCTTCTTCTGCAGTGTCGCTAATTTATGTGCCTGCTGAATAGTCGCATTTCTATTGCCTGTTCCTTGGCTGATGATGTCGCCGCACAGTGTGCGCTTGTGTGTCTCTTGAATACCATTTTTGTGTAATTATTCAATTGCCATCATTCCGAAATCAGAATGCTTGCTGGTCGATTTGTCGGTGAGCTATTTCCCATTTCTGCTCAGGACTCTCAGTATGTCTCAGTTTGGCTGCTGCTGCTGCTCACTGACCAGCAGAAAAAAAGTGGGCACATTTGAGTTTGAAGTCCATTTTTCATCACGTCAAGTGTGCAAAGAGAGAGAGAAGTTGAAACGTGTAATTAGACGGTTGTGAGGCCTTGTTGTTCTCTTTCTTTTCCTTTCCCCTCTTTTAGCGGCAAACTAACCCAAACCGCACTTTGAGGCCGAGCTGCTGCTAAGCACACACTCACTTATGCATTTTCCCGGGCCCAAACTGAGAGCAGTTTTAAATTTATGATTATTAATTGTTTTAATTACTAGGTAAGCTGAGACAAAAAAGTTTAAAGTGGGGGTCGCACCGTTTGGTTTGGGTTTCTGGGTCCTCTCTTCGGGAGAGAAGAAATTTCACCACAGCCACCACCACCACCACCACCTTTGCCGGTGCTATATAATTAGCGAGTTTTTTCCTCTCGAGCAAAGAAGATGCGCTCTTGAAGAAGAAGAAGAGATGATCGATTGCGTGCAACAGTAGTCGATGGCGGTGGTGGTGGTGGTGGTGGTGGCCAGAGGGCTCAATTGCGCAATTTGCACAGAGCAGTGTGGCCTAGGACATTTGCCTAATTTGGCTGTGTGTGTCTGTGTCCACTTCTGCCGCTGGGGCCGCGTGCTGCAAGAAGAACATGCCACACAGTCTGCTGTTCCTGATGTCCCAGAGACTTGTAGACTGAGCCTGGATGTGCCCATCGGGTCCACTAGTCTGCCTCTGGTCACAGCCGCTGCTTTTAAAGCACTGTAAAGCACTGCTCGGTGTGGTGTCATTAGGACTACTTAGACGGTCAGGGGAGGAATTTTTTGTGCATTCCAATAGCTTGTCGTCCGTTGTACACTTGAGATTCAGTTATGCTTTAGTAATGATGTACAGGATGAACCTGAAAAGCAGTTGTTGGCTGACTCATAAAACACATTATAATGATTTATTTGACGCTTTTGAGATTCTCCATTTTCAGGCGGCAGAATTAGCAGGCGCCTAGACCGTCTCAAACTGCCCGATTCTTGATTGAAGTTTTGCCGTGTGCGCACTATCATCTCAGACAACAACTTTTCTCAGTCTGACTGACCGTGATCGACAGTGCCCACTGCCAAACACTACTTTGACTGCTGCTGTCCAAACACGACGCAGACAGTCTCTCTTTTCAGATGGTTTTCAGCCACAACAGCAAGATTAATTGTCCCAATGTTTTTTTCCGCTGAGCATCGCGGCACAGCAAAGAGAACACAGCAGCAAAGGGATCGGAAAGACGAAACAAAACTTTGTTTTTCGCCTGCCTGTCCATCTAGTTCCAGTCAGTCAGTCAACTTTGACTATTCTCAATTTTATTTGCGCTTGAGTAGAGGTGTGCCGCACACTCAGCATCAGAAGCAGGTTAGTTACGTCCTCCTTTTCTTTTCCGATGTAGCAAAGGATAGAACAGCAGCAGCAGTGACGGAATGACAAACGGTCGATTTGCCAATTAGTACGGTGTGTTGGTTTCACTTGTCTTCCACTTCTTGCTCTTCTTCTCCGGTAGCTGCCACAAGAGTTTGTGGTGGTGGTGGTGGTGGTGGTGGACAGCCTGAAGCACAAATTAGTTCAAGTCAGTTTTAGTAATGGTGGTGGTAGTTGAGCAGTGACCAGGCCTAATTAAAACAGTGAGAAGGAGAAAGGGCAGTAGTTGCACTAGTGCACTGGTGCAATTCTCCAGTTGAGCCTCACCACCACTCGCACTCGCAACCTGTAATTAGGCCTTTTGCATATAACACACATCGACAGCTATGGAGCTCACTTGCCTGCCTTCATGTTGGCCCCTTCAGCTAGGTCTCAAGCGATTTTCCAATTCCCATTTTATTTTTTTCTTCTTTCACAGTAGCCTCGTTGTGGTTTGCCTCAATCTCGGTTTCTCTCTCTCTCTCTCTCTCTCTCAATCTAATCGACTACCTTTTTTTGGTTGCAACTATTTTTTAATTGTACCCTGTACTACCACCACCACAGTTAATCGAGGAGAAGATTTAAAGGAAAAAGAATTTGACTTTGCCTCCACCGCACAGTTGACAGATTTGCCCTTTGGTTGTTGTTGCTGGTGTTTGGTTGTGCCCTTGGGTCCTAGCAGCCGAAGCAGCAGCACTGACCAAGCCCAAACCGAGAAATGTTCCTCATCACATCCTCATTCTCAATCTGCAATCTGCTCATTTCTCTTTACTTTCAATGCTTCTCAAGTGCTCGTTCTTTATGGTCATTTAGTGGTCGTCATATGCTTTTTGCCGCTGCTGCTATTGCTGCTAGCTTTATGTAAATTGCCTTTTATTCCAGCACTTCTCTCTTTTTCTCTTTTCTTTCAGCAGCCCGGATTTGCTTGCGGAGGCGGTTGCTGCAGGCTTTCTTCTTATTTCGGTTTCTCTTTGGTCTGCACTTTTCTCTCTTTTACGACGTCCATCGTCGCCAGTGTGCCTGTGTCGTGACTGTGCACATCACACACGGGTGATTTATCCTGTCGCCACAAAGGTTTGATTGTGGTAGTTCTTTTTGTGGCCGTACTGACCAGCCACTTCTTTTGTGCCCGAAATCTCTGTCTTTTGTGTGGCCAGTGTGTGCCAGCATCTAATTATCGGGTAGTCTGTGCTTATCCCTGCAATAACTGTCTGGATTTGGTGTTCGCACTAAAGTCTAAGTCTCTTACACGTGAATCGCGTACTCTCACTGGGCTTTATTTGAGAGAGGGTATCATTGTTGCTGCTGCTGATGTTGGTGTTTGCATCAATTGGGCAAATGTGTGTTTGTGTTTGCTTTTCATAAGTCTGTGGCAACAGCAGCACAAGCTTTCTTCTTTACATTTCGTTTTCTTTTTCAGTAGAAAAATGGTGCGCTCGATTGGCAACAGCAGCAGCAGCAGCAGCAGTTGAGCTTTGAGTTTGGAAAGCCAGTTGAAGTTTTCGGTGATTTATGTCGCTTTTGGTGGTAGTGGTGGTGGTGCTCTCTCCGCCACTAATTGCCCATTTGGTGGCTGGTCAGCAGTGTTTCAACAGCAGATTTTTTCTTCTCTCTTCTTTCCTTTCCTTTCCTCTTCAGTGTCGCGACGACTTTCGGCTGAAGTGCTTTGAGCCGCTTGATCCTCAGCCGCTGAGCAACAAGTGGCAGTGGTCAGTGGCACTAATTAACTGGCTTGTGGTGCCAGTGTCAGTGACTAACTAACTGACTGACTGACTGGCCACTTCAATGAACACAAAGATTTGCCTGAAAAAGAAGTTTAAATTTGTCAACTGACCGACCGACTAGCTGCCACATTGCCACTGCGCACTGTAACCTGACTCCTGACTCTTGCGCAAAAAATGAAGTGAAGCTCCAACTTTTCGGTTTAGGAATCGATTCAAGTGAATTAAGCAGGGCCACTGAAGCAAAGCTACTCTAGCTTGTTTTAGTTGGAAAAAGAAAGGACAGATTATCTCGAACACCGATCAAATGTCCAGCAGCAGCAGAAGTTGACCACCAACTGGGCGACTTTTACTTTCTGCCTCTTTTTAGATCAGCCCAGTCTCCCAACAGTCGTAATGTGTGTCGTAATGGAAGACAAGGCCAACCAGTTTTCAGTGCTCAGTAGGTCAGCAAATCACTTTTTCTCCTTCCACAGTGCGCTAAACGCGCTTAAACCCTTTGACTTTGGCGGTGGCGACAAAACGGTCTGCGGACCAAGCTTTCAGTCAGTCAGTCAGTCAATCAGGACGGTCGATCAGTTTGTGAGACAAGTGCACTTGTACTCTTTCAGCCCTGTACTACTACTACCCGTCTTGCCTTTCCTCCCTTTGTCTGTGCCCCTATTTGCCGACGGGCTGCTGCTGCTTTTGGGGCCCATATTCTCGGCTTTCCACTCTCGGGCCCTTCTTGTCACGACTTTGGTGCTGCCGCTGCCGCTGCCGTTGCCGCTGCCGTTGCCGCTGCTCATCATCATCATCATCATCGATGACTACTACTACTGCTGCACTCTAAGCGGGTGCCGCGCTCGCGCTCAGGCAGACGGCGCCGACAAGCTAATTAAAGCGAGACTTCTGCTGTTGCCTTTCAGTGCCGTCTCGTGTGGGAGGCCTAGGCTAGTGCCTAGTGTTCAGTCAGTCGGTCGGTCGGTCGGTGTAATCGACTCATTCTTTGCATTGGTGGAAAACAAATAAACCGCTTGCTTTATGTGCTCGTGTGTGTGTGTTTTGCTCGCTTTGTCGCCGAAGTCACTGCTTTCTTTCTTTCTTTCTATTCTTCTAAGCCCAGACACACTTGTACTTCTTTTTTTTCTTTCAGTGGTGACTGGCACTTCTTCTTCTTCTGGGAGACTTCTAGGACCGCCGCCGCCGCCACTTCATGCTCGTCGTAATCGACAAGCAAAGGAGAAGAAGTCAACACTAGCAGCACACACACCATTGTCTTCGGCTGTTGTTGTCCTCCTTCTTTCTCTCCCTTTCTCTCTCCCTTGTTCCTCGCCACTTGTTGTTGACTTTGGCCTTCGCTCGATTAGTCGACATTTACATAGTGGCGACCTGGCGGGCCCTTCTTTATTCTTCTCTGGAGTGAGCAGCAGCAGCAGCAGTGGCACTCGATCGAGACAGAAACTGCGCGACACAAAAAGGCGACAGCAGCAGCAGCCGGTGACAAGGCAAAGTGCTACCGAGATAGACTGCAACTGACTGTGCTCCACAGGCTTCGCCGATTCTCTTACGTTTGTCGCGCCGATCTTTCAAGGCTGAAGAACTAGAGAGAGTCAAGTGACTTACCACCACCACAACTACCACTAACGACTCTCAGCAAGCGGCAACAGCTCTTTGGCATTTGATTCTAATGAGTCAAAAAGTGGCGGCACTGAGCGGCACTAATGTACTGCTCTACTCTGTAACTGCGACTGAACAAATAGGGAGAAAGAAAGCCAGAGAGAATTGAATTGAAAGCAAAAAAGTCAGAAAGTCAATTGGGCAAGGGGTTATGCAGTTTGTGTGTGTGTGTGTGAGAGATTGAATAAGAAATGATTTTACTTTTTTTCATTTTCAAAACTAATTGGATTTAGGGTTTTTTCTACTTCTGTTTTTCCTCTCTTCCTGATGACAGTTGGTCAGCGAGTGCAGCAGTTTTTTTCATTCTTGTTTTCTTTTCTCTCACTCTCTAATTGATTTGTATTTGTTTGTTTTGCCGCTTCAGCCCATTTCCCTCAGTCGTCCTCAGGAGTTTACCTTTGGAGTTTACCTTGAGTTTTTCTGCTCACTGACTGACTGACTGAGAGTCTGCCCATCAGTTTAGCAGCAGAAGCAGCAGTCAGCTCGTTCAGTTTGTGGCACCTACTGCTGATGACTGTTATTACTGCCTATTACGTGGTGGTGGTAGTAGTGGTGACCAGACACAACCACTTGGCTCATTTGCTCCTAATGACACACACGTACGTAGAGAAAGACAGCCCCGGTCCCCAATCAAACGGACCGTTTTGACCGGGGCTTTGGCTGTCAGTCGCTTTCTTTCCTACGTAAGAAGTGCCACGGTGTGTTTAGTGCCTAGGTACACAGCAGCAGCAGCCAAAAACTGCCCACTTTGTCCCGGCAACTTCTGTCCAGCAGCAGCACTGTCTGATTACCTGGAACACATAGTAGTGTGTGCCGTAATTTTCACACTACCCAGTCACCACTTAACCCACTTATTACTGCCACCGTTGCTGCTGCTGCCAATGCTACCTAGACCTTTAGACAAACAACACACAGTTGTCTCATTGACGACTTTTTACCCCATTTTTTTCTCGCTCTCATCGAGTTGTTCTTGTTGTCCTTGCTCCTCTGTTTACTCCACTTTTCTCTCCCTTAATTGAATTCGTGTGTGTGTGTGTGTGCTGTCTCAGCTCAGCACTGTTTGTGTTTTGTTGAGCTCTAATTTCGCTTGCGTGCAGCACTCGCTCACGTAACCAACCAGGCTAGCTTTGATGAAAAGCACCGACGACCTCAAAAAAAAGTCCACGAAAGCCGCCAGCGAGTTCTCTGCAATTTGCATGAGTGCCAATTGCCCAGCGGAAGTGTCGATTAGGGGGTGCACAGAAGGGCACTTTACTGACCACGACGACGACGACGATGACGACCACAGCGCGGTCTACTTGAAAATCGGTTAGAGCAGTTCTAGGCCTCCGTTTCAGTTGCTCAATCAGCGACGCACACACACACTACTGTGTGGCCACCTAATGATGATGATGATGATGACGCTGAGTGGCGGCTAAACTTTGTAGTCAGTGTTTTCTCACTCTAAAAGAGTTGCCAGCATTTCCATTGGTGAGCAGATTTTCCATTCAAAAAAAGGTGTAATTGTTTGGTGATTTCACTTGTTTCACCTTTTTCTTCACTGCAGCAAGATCAATACACTTTGCAGTCAGTCACTGTGGTAATGAATTTCTAACGACTTTATAATCTTACGGCTGTGTGTGCTTCACTTTCTGTTATCACCAAAGCGGCAAAAGAACTTTCTGGACACCAGACTCTGGTGTCAGTAGTGCTAGTCGAACACTGTATTAGAATTGTCAGCACCTTGCTTCTCCCTCTTTTTCTTTCTAGAGCACATTTATTCTCTTGATTTTGGTAACGGTAAAAGGTGGTGGTAGCTAGTGTTGTTGCTGATAGAAACTCCACTGTCATTTGTTTTCTTCCTTCAGGTAGACAGAGAAATAGGCAGACAGGCAGGCAGGCGAGATTGGCGCCGTTATCGGCGTGGCAGTGTCGTCGTCGTCGTCGTCGTTGTCGTCGTAAAGGTGCGACTGAACAGCACAAGTTGAAACGAGAGATCGATGTTGATGTGACAGTGCTGCGACAAGGATAGGGCGAAATTAGTAAAAGAGAGAGAGAGAGAGAGAGGGGGCAGAAAAGACATATCGCCTTTACGGTTATTGTTTCCGTGTGTGCAGGGCAGAGACTGTGTGGATATTGCTGCTGCTGCTTCAGCCTCGAATATAACTTATACACACTTGCCCTCGATAAGGAGGCTTTATGGCCGTGGTCCGTGCCAATCGATGATGATGATGATGGTGATGACGACGGCGACGGCGACGAGGCTGTAGCGAATGGCCACCGCACCCTTGCCACAGCAGCAGCAGTGGTAGTACTACTTCTCAATGGCAGCTGATAGAGCGGGCGAATATCTCCGATTCCGTCGATGTGTCCAATTATGACACCTCGGGGGAGGGTTGCCCTTTTTGCTCTTTCTCTCCGTCTGTCTGTCTACGCCAGATATTCATCCCTCTATTCCTCCATTCCTCCATCCATCCACCACCTTCCATTGACCAGTGACCGAGAAATTGTCGATTTGTCTGCCGTTGCTGCTGCTGCAGGTCAGAGGTCGACGGGCGTCGTCTGGAGGAGGAAGGCGCGAGGGCAATAAAAAAAAGTGAAGTAAAGTTAGTAGCTGCTGCTGCAGCCATCACTACCGATAATTAGCGGTGGTGGTGGTGGTGGTGGTGGTGGTGGTGGCCACACTGGCGGACAGTCAAAATAGAGATAAACTGTGTCGAAGAGAGCTAGCTTTTGCTGACTGTCTGGAAGCATCTCTCTCTCTTCTAGTGGCAAATTGAGACCGGAAAAAACAGTGTGAATGTGTTAGAAAAAGTGAGTGCTCCTGTCAATGAGAATGTGAGTGAGTGTGTTTGTTTATTTGAAGTGTCGCACAAGTTTCTGTGCACAACAGATTTTGCAATAAATCCACTAATTTGGCTGCTCTTGCTCACTATTGCCTCCTCATCATTGCCGATCTTTCTCTGTGTCTGATCAGTGGTGGTGAAATATTAGCCTTCCGTCGCCATCGTCGTTTCTGTTCTGTCGGCATCTTTGGCCGCGCCTTGAGTTGAGCAGCAGTTCAATGCGTCAAATCAAAGTCTGACGCTTCTAAGTTTTTGCACTTTATGTTCTTGTTCCTCTTCAATGAAGTGCAGCAGCAGCAGCAGCAGTCACATTTACATTCACTCTCTCTCTCTCTCTCTCACTTGCAATTGATCGCATCATTATGTCAACTTCTTTCTTTCTTTCTTTCCTTCGGTGAGTGTCGGTGCGTGTGTGTGTGTGTGTGTGTATGTGTGTTGATATCATTGTCAGTTGTCTGCCTGCCTCTATCGTCTGATAGACGAGCGTGCCAAAAGCGAGCCCGACGCTCGGCCGGCAGCGATGATGGCATCTCTCAGCAGCATCACAACTTACTGTTGAGGACGTCTTCACTACACCACTACTGCCACAAAGAGGCCGGCAAAAACCTGCAAAAAGAAAAAGAAGAAATGACACACACGTCGAAAAGTGTCTGTGTGCTTGTGCTCGTATCGTTTCCGGTGGTGATGCCTAAGTTTGCTGCTGCTGCTGCTGCTGCAGGGGTGTTGGCCTACCTCAAACGGTGGCGGCAGTCTTCGTGTTCTTTATTCTTTTTATTCTCTTTTTTTCTTGAAGGTATCATTTAGCGTATTAGGTTTGTGGCTGTAGTCATTTCTGTTGTCTCTCGATTTCTCGGCGGCAGCAACAGCAGCAGCTTACAAGCTATCATTACCGATTACCGTAGATTACCTGCAATCTCTTGGCTGCTTGAACTTGGCTGCTTCTGCTTCTGCTTCAGTTTGGTTTCATTAGTGAGTTTTTCTGGGCTGCAAGGACAATGGGGCTGCTGGAGGTAGAGTAGGGCACGTGACGGAGATTTGTAACGCCTGTCGACAGTCATTTGATGCTGCTACTGCTGCTGAAGACTGACTGACTTTAATAAAAGTTGAGTCTCTGAATGACTGAATGAAAACGTTTAAATTTAATTTGATAGTAGTAGATTCGTAGTAGATTCGTAGTAGATTCAGTAGTGATTAGATGAGTGAGTAAGTTCAAGGACGAGAGAGGGAAAAAGGTCATTGGATGAAGAAGAAGAAGAAGAATAAAGTTTGTTTAGAAAAAAGTTTTATTTGGCAAAGCAGAATATCAATAATGTTGATGACTTTTGACAGAAGAAAATAATGTACAATATGGCAATAATAAAACGGGTAGTGAAGCAGTGTGCTGCTTCAAAAGGATCACTAGAGGTATTAGAGGGGGAGGGATAAAAAAAGGTGATAACAGTGCAATATATGGTACATGAGTAAAATGAGATCAGCATTAGTAGGGTACAGAAGAAAACAAAGAAGAAGGGATAGAAAAAAATAGTGCTCTTCAGTGGTACACCTGATGAGGGTGGGCGTACAGAGCGGGGAAGGAGTTCATTAGCGAGGTGAGGGGACTGCTTTTGGTTGAAGGAGATTGTTCCGATGATTCGAGGTTTGCTGATGAGGGACTCGCTCCAGCAGCTACTGAGGCGGCAAAGCTGTGGATGAGCATGTGTCGGCGGAGGTCGCAGTTGCGGCGGAACTCCTTTCCGCACTTCACACAGTTGAAGGGCTTGATGTCGGTGTGGGTGAGGAGGTGGGTCTTCAGGTTCGACCGTTGGTTGAAGCCTCGGCCGCAGAGGTGGCACTTGTGCGGCGAGTTCTCCTGGTGGAGGATGCGGTGGACGGCGAGGGTCCGCGACTGGCAGAAGCCCTTGCCGCATTCGCTGCACTTGAATGGTTTCTCCTTTGAGTGGATGTATCTGTAGAAATGGAAGTAGAGGGAAAGAAGGGAAAAATGAAAGGTTAGCTGCTGGTCGTTTATAGAGTCTCTCTCGCCTCATCGCTTTTGTTTTGTTTTGTTTTTCATCTTTTCTTTCGTTTGTTTACCTGTGATCACGAAGGTGGTCCTGGCGGCGGAAGGCCTTGCCGCAGAGGTCGCAGCTGAAGGGCCGCTCGTCGGTGTGCGTCCGCTCGTGGATCAGCAGATTGTAGGACTTGGTAAACTGGCGCTGGCAGAAGCGGCAGATGAACTTCTTTCGGCGGCGCTTGCTCAGTGGTTTTCCCAACGGCAGCTTAGCACTATCAACTTCCGTTGATAAGTGCTGGTGGTGGTGGTGGTGGTGATGGTTACTGATTGACGGAAGACAGCAGTCGCCTCCTGAGGTGGCGAGTTGTTTTGACTTTTTGCTGACTGCCTCGGCGGTGTTGTCCGGCTCAGTGGCCGATTTGGCGAGGTTGGCAAAGTCGAAGCGCTTCTTCTTCTGCGCTGGTTGCTCAGCGCCCTTGGACTTTGGAGCAGTTGAACTGGTGGTAGTGGTGGTGGCAACCTTGAGGTTGAGGGCAGTTGTGCTGGTGGAAGAGGAGGTTGATGGAGGTGGGGTGACGCTGCCGCTGGAGCTGGCACTGCTGCTGCTGCCTCGGCTGCTGCTGCTCAGGAAGAACTCGGGCGTGTGGGGAGGGGTGAGCAGACCGGGACTGGTCGCAGAGGACAGGTGGTGGTGGTGGGGGTGGGAGTGGCTGCTGCTGCTGTTTGACTCTGAAACAACCGGGCTCGGCAGCATCGTCGCCAGTTGTTGACGTTGCTGCTGCTGCTGAGCTCGAGCAGTAAAGGCCGCCATCATGTAGGGGTCGATGGTGGAATCTAAATAGTAAAGAGGAAGAAAGATGATGAAGACAGGTTAGTGTCATGATCTGTGATGATCAGTGGGATAAGCTGCTGCTGCTGCTGGTTGAGCATTGGAACGCGGATGTAAATCAGCTTTGCCGCACCCTGAACTGTGTGTGTGTGCGTGTGCTCTATGTGAAAGACTTCAAAGCTAGCTGGCTACCGGAGCTTAGGCGGCTAATGAGGCTACTGTGTGTGTGCAGAAGAAGAGAGATGTCCCCCAGAGCGCACCCACACCCTCCCTCACCTCACACTAGCAGAACTAGGTGAGGCAGGTAGGTCCGGGAATAAGAGTGAGAGAGAGAGAGAGAGAGATAGGTCAAAGTAATTGAGGTTACATTCGAAGCACTACTATACTAAAGTTTTAAAATATTTCAAACACTTGATGCTCAGAAAATATTACACTTACGAGTCAGGGAAGCCATCAAGTGGCTGTGAAAAGTGGGCTGCTGATTTTGCAGGAAGGCAGAAAAGGGTGAAAAGGTTTGCTGCTGTTGCTGCTGCTGGTTGGCCAGAAAGGCTCGCTGCAGAAGAGCGTTGAAGTGAGCAGCAGTGGCTGCATTGGCTGCTGGGGTGATCATTGTGGGGTGATGTGCACTTAGTCAGTGTCTGGCAATACTGAGGGTGATGACGCTAATGCTGATGCTGAAGACGAGATAAGTTTGGGCAGACAGGTAGTTTTCTAAGAGACAGCTAAATGAGAGGAGAAAGCAGAAGGCAGGTAGACTTGGCAGATGTCGGTAAAAGACGGTGGCCGAGTGGCGACTGACGGCTGGACGGCAAGTGCAGCCAGTTTTGAGCAGCCTGTCTGGCTGCGTGAGCTTGGCTGCTGCTGCTGCTGCTGCTGCTGTTTCAGCCCTGGCACTTGCACTCGCAACGACAGCCACCACCACTACTACTGTCTCGTGCACAGAAGCACTAAAGAAAGGAGCACACAGTGGTGCTACTACTTCTGCTGCTGCTAATGCAGTCGCAGTCGCCTGCTCAGTAGCTGCTCAGTAGTGCACCACTCCCCCCAATGGTCGGCCTGACGACTGGTCAGCCAATGCCTGAGCAGAGTCAGGGCAGAGGGGGTGTCCCTCTAGTTGTTCCTCTACCCGTCAAGGCTAAGGTGCTCCTGCTGATGATGCTCAGTGCTCTCTTTCTCTCGGTCTCCAACAGCAACCAGTGGTTGTGTTGCTGAAATGTGGTAGTGGTAAGTGCAACACAAAGTCCACCCCAGCAACAGACCACTGGACCCAGCGAAAGTGCACCAGCAGCAGCAGCAGCAACGTTGCTGGAACCATCATCATCGTCATCATCATCATCAGTGGACGCTTGGACTTTGGCCTGATAAGAATCACCAGTGTGTTTAAGTGAAGAGCAGTTTTTCTCTCTCTGTCTTTCTTTTGCTCCAGGGACCGGCACCGATTGGCAAAGTCAAAGTGCCTGCTCAAAGTTTATGACACACAGTTTTTTGGTGGCTAGGTAACTGAAAGGTGCCCGACTGCTGCTGCTGCTGCTGCTGCCGCCAAGGAGAAAGACTTTGGTTGTCACAGCAGCAGCTGACTAAACAGCAGACACTGCACTTGCAAATCTCTGCGGCGACAGCGGTCACCTTAAAGAGAGCGAGACAAACGAAAGAGTGGGGCCTAGAGTGGGGACAAATTCTGCTGCTGCTGCTGCTAATCGCGGCAATTAGTGTGCCCTTGCCTCTGAAGAAACAGCCTGGACAAAATGACTGAACAAATAGTGGCAAAGACAAAGAACTTTGTGTCTCCTTTCGGTGTTTTTGTATTAGAGGGGAAAAACTCAAGGAAAAGTTTTTGAGAAAAAGCTGAAGTGCAAAAATCTAGCAGTAGCACTTTCAGTACACTCCTCACTCAAATGACACAGTCGACTTTCTTCCTTTTTTGCCTGCTTGATCGTTTCATTTCCTTTAACGAGACAGCATCTCAGTCTTTAAGTTTTCATTCGGTCTTCCTCTCTAGTCAGTCTGCTTTCTACCAAATAAACTTTGTCCTCTTCTCTTACCGATCTTTTTTTTGTGCTGCATTTTCAGTCACACAGTCAGTCAGACAGACACTTTCCATTAGGCATCGGTAGCACCACTGTAAAAAATTTTTTACAGATATAACTTGAACCCAGTCAAATTGTGAATCTA